>Ga0335071_10002387_pt1 | contig 20115 bp, 12 predicted proteins | sample Lox_Sample_15_FD_206724 | JGI IMG/M metagenome (GOLD analysis project Ga0335071, IMG submission 206724) | Soil microbial communities from Loxahatchee National Wildlife Refuge, Florida, United States - Lox_Sample_1.5 | ecosystem: Environmental > Terrestrial > Soil > Wetlands | place: USA...
AGCCCCTGTAGCCCTTGCGCCCGATCGCCGCGAAGAATGCCGGGAAAGGTACGCTTCCCTGCCCCGGAGGCAGGCGGTTCAGCGCCTGGCCGGGCACGAGGCCGGTCCGGGGGACGTCGCTGAACTGGACGTAGGCGATGTCGGCCGCGGGCACGTCGTCGAGATCGGACGGGCTCCCCCCGCTCCGGTCCATGTGGTACGCGTCGAACAGGAGCCCGACGTGCGCGTGCCGAGCGCGGCCGATCGCCTGACGGACGCTCGCGAGCGTGTTGAACTGCTCGCACTGCGAGTTGAACTCGAGCGCGAGCCGCACGCCGTGGCGCGCCGCGATCTCGCCGACCTCGGCCACGCTCTCCGCCGCGCGAGCCGGATCGCCCGTGCCCCGGTCCACCGGGCTCATCACGGTCCGGCAGCCCAGAGCCTTGGCCCAGCCGCACGACTCGTCGAAAGCACGCAGGAGCCGCGCCCGCTCCTCGCCCGCGGCGAACATCCAGCCGAGCTCGACGCCGACACAGGCCGTGGCGAGGCCGGAGCGGCGCACGAGATCGAGCACCGCCTCCGGCTTGTCCCCGCGCTCCGCGGCGCGCGCGAAATCCAGCCGGCGAAGCTCGATGGCGTCCCACCCGGTCTCGCGCGCAATCTCCAGCACGCGCGGCAGGGGCGTCGTGTCGAGCGTCCAGGTGTGCAGGGCGAGAAGAGGAGGCATGCAGCGTTCAGAAAGAGAGCGCGGACACCGGGGCGAGACGCACCCGGACCCGCCCTAGAGACGTGGCTACGACACCCGATGCCATCCTTGGCAAGCCCTCCGGAGCTAACCGCTCGATTATACAGGCAGGTGCCCGTGTGGGCACCCAAATGCGGACGCGCGCGTCAGCGGGTCGTGGGGCTCGCCGCGAGCCCGATGCGGCGGCCCGCCTGTGGCGGCCGCGGAAGCTGATCGTGCGCGGACTGGATGTCGCGCAGCCGGTCGAGGATCTCGGGCGCCATGGGGGCGCCGCGCCGGGTGTCCTCGCTCACGTGGAGCGACATGAGCTCGTTGGTCGCGGCGAGATAGTGCTCCTCGGCGTGGTGCATCTCGTGGATGTAGTGGAGGCGCTTGGCGTCGTGGCCCAGGAGCTGCGTGGTGAAGCGCAGCGGCGCGCCCTCGCGCACTTCGCGGTGATACGTCACGTGCGCCTCCAGCGCGAAGGTGGTGACGCGCCGGGTGCGCCGGTGCTCGGCGTCGAGCCCGACCTGGCGGAAGAACTCGTCGGTCGCGAAGTCGAAGACCACGAGATAGAAGCCCATGTTCATGTGACCGTTGTGGTCGATCCACTCGGGCCTCACGCGGTCGCGGTAGATGTCGAACGGGGCCGGCACGGGGCGGGGCATGTCCGGCTACATCATACGGTGCGGGGATGCCAGCCGCGCAAGCCCCAGAGCAATGACAGGAGCCCCACCAGCGACCACGCGCCGGCGACGCACGCGGTGGCCGTGAGACCGCCCCAGAGCCAGACGTAGCCGCCCGTGAGCGCGCCCAGCATGCGCCCGGTGCTCCCGGTCGCCCCGAGCGCACCCATCATGGTCCCCCGCGCATCGGGCAGGATCTCCGTGATCAGGCTCAGCGCCGTCACCACCGTGAACTCGAAGGCCAGGAAGACCACGAAGAGCGCGGCGAGCGCCAGCGGCAGGCTCTGCGCCACGACGGGCATGGCGAGATAGGCCGCCGCGGTGAGAGCGACCCCGCCCACGGCGGCGCGGGCGAGGCCGATGCGGTCGGACAGGAGCGCCGTCAGGAGCTCGGCGAGGAGCTCGGCCGCGCCGATCGCCATGGTCGCGCCGCCGAGCGCGGCCAGGGGGAGATGGAAATCGCGCTCGAGCCAGGCCCCGTAGACCACGAACAGCGTGTCGTTGGCCATCGAGAAGCAGACGCTGTAGCCAAGCGCGCCCACGGCGGCGCGCCGGCGAAGGAGGCGCTTCCACGTCGCGAGCAGGCTCACCGAGCCCGCCGGCGCGCTTCGCGCGACGCGCAGCCGCGGCAGCAGCACCGCGAGGAGCAGGAGGGCGGCGAGCGCGAGGGCACCCAGCAGCGAAAAGGGCGCCCGCCAGCCGTGGCGCTGGATGAGCCAGCCGACCATCGGGATGCCGATCAGCGAGCTGCCCGCCCACCCGAACTCCATGAGGCCGATGGCCAGGCCGCGCCGTTCCCAGCGGACCCGGGCGCCGACGAACGCCTGGAGCGCGGGGTCGAAGCAGCTCTTGCCCAGGCCGGCGAGCGCCAGCGCCACCAGCACGGTGGCATAGAACGGCAGCGCGGCGGCCCCCAGCATGCCGGTGGCCAGGCACCCCAGGCCGACGAGCATCATGGTGCGCGGCCCCCAGCGGTCCGCCATGGGGCCCACGACCGGGCTCAGGAGGCCGGCGCCCTGATTCAGCGCCACCAGCGAGGTCACGTGCGTCAACGGGACGTCGAGCCCTCGCGCGAGCGCCGGCGCGAAGGGGTAGGCGAAGCGCCGCGCCGTGTTGAGGACGAGGCGGGCAAGCGCGGCGGCAATCAGCTCGACGACGAGCCGCCGCGGCGGGTCGGGCTGCCGGAGAGCGCGCACCCGCACGATCTCAGGCAGCCCGGCGACGGATCGGCACGCTTACAGCTGCTTCGCCAGGAACTCCATGGTGCGCGTGCGCGCGAGCGTGGCGCTGGGTGCGTGGAAGCTCCCGCGCTCGTCGCAGCTGAACCCGTGGCCCGCGCCCTGGTAGATGTGCATGGGGATGTCGGGATGCGCGGCGCGGATCTTGGCGTGATGGTCCGGCGGAATGGATTGGTCCGTCTCGCCGAAGTGGAAGAGGACGGGGCACTTGGGCTTCTCCGCCGCCGTCTCAGCCACGCCGCCGCCGTAGTAGGACACGGCGCCCGCGAGGCCGTCGATCCGCGTGGCGGCGAGCCAGGCGAGCGTGCCGCCGAGGCAATAGCCCACGACGGCGACCTTGAGACCCTCGGCCTTGAGCGCGTTCACCGCCGCGCGGATATCCTTGACCATGTCGCCGATGTCGATCTTGCCGCGAATCGCGCGGCCGCGATCGATGTCCTCGGGCTTGTAGCCGGTCTCGAAGCCGCGCTCCGCGCGATCGAAGATCGCGGGCGCGAGCGCCACGTACCCGTCGGCCGCGAACTTGTCCGTCACGTTCCGGATGTGCGAGTTGACCCCGAAGATCTCCTGGATGACGACGAGGCCGGCCTTGGGCTTGCCGGCGGGCGCCGCGCGATAGGCGCCGAACGAGTGACCGTCCTCGGCCTTGAGCGTGACCATCTGACCCATGCTGGGATCCTCCGGGGCCGCCCTCGGGCCGGCCCGCGCTTGGGGTGGCAGCGGGATGAGGCCGCAATCTTACCCCAGCTCACGCCGGCCGTTCGTGGCACTCTTGGGCCCATGAACGACCTGGCTCCGCTCGCCGCCGCCGCCGCCGCGCGCCTCGTCAAGGCGCGCCAGACCGTCGCCGTGTCCGAGTCGTCCGCCGGCGGGTTGATCTCCGCCGCGCTGCTCGCCATCCCGGGCGCGTCGGCCTACTTTCTGGGTGGCGGCGTCATCTACACGCAGGTCGCCCGGCGCGCGCTCCTCGGCATCGGTGACGACAGCGTCAAGGGCATGCGGTCGAGCACCGAGGCCTACTCGCTCCTGTGCGCACGCGCGATCCGCGACAAGCTCGGCACCACCTGGGCCGTGGCCGAGACCGGCGCCAGCGGACCCACCGGCAATCGCTACGGGGACGCCGCGGGGCACGCCTGCCTGGCCGTCGCCGGACCCGTCGAGCGCGTGGTCACCCTCGAGACGGCGCGGGCCGACCGCGAGCCGAACATGTGGGCGTTCACGCGCGCCGCGCTCGACCTCTTCGTGGCCTGTCTCGACGAGGCGGCGACGGCTCAGCGGTAGCGGCGCACGAAGCGCCGGTCGATCGCGTCCTTCAGCCGCCACGCCCACGCGCCCTCGGCGGCGAGACCCCATTTCGTCGCCACGGCCCGTCCGTTCCCCAGGTTCAGAAGCGAGAGGAAATCGCGCTGCGGCCGATACGCGGCGAGCGGCCGGCCCCCTACGCGCGCCGCGAGGTTCTGCGCCAGCACGGGGCCCTGGCGCACGGCGTGGACCCCGGCTCTCGGGAGCGCGGGCTCGGTGAGGAGGCTCGCGCAGTCGCCGGCGGCGAAGACCTCGTCGCGGGCCGCCGCCTGCAGCGTGGCGCGCACCTGGACGAAGCCCCGGGCATCGCGCGCGAGGCCGGATCCGTCGAAGAGCGGCAGGCTTGCCGGGCCCGCCACCCACACGAGCGCGTCGCACCGCACCGATTCCCCGCCCTCCAGCACGAGACGATCGGGCTCCGCGCGCGCGACCCCGGCACGGCAGCGGATCTCGATCCCGCGCGCGCGGGCATGGCCCTCGATGCGGCGCGCGGCGGCGGGAGGGTAGCCGGGAAGCACCCGCGGCCCGCGCTCGAGGAGCGCCACCGATGCCTCGCGCAATCCCAGACGGTCGAAGCGCCCGCGGAAGGCGCACGCGATCTCGACACCGGCGGCGCCTGCCCCCACGACGACCAGGCGAAGGCCCGGCCGCGCGCGCGCGCGATGCACGACGGCATCGGCGCGGCGGGCGAACTCGCCGATGGGACGGGTCGGCAGCGCGTGCGCGGCCACGCCGGGGAGATCGAGGCCCGCCACGGTGGAGCCCACGTCGAAGGACGCGGTGTCATAGTCGATCGGCGGAGCGTCGCGCACACGGATGCGGCGGGCGCTCGCGTCGAGTCCCGTGACCTGCGCCTCGATCCACGCCGCTCCCGCCCGGCGCGCGAGCCGCTCGACGTCGATCTCGATCTCGTCGAACCGATACTGTCCGGCGACCAGGCCCGGCACCATGCCGGAGTAGACGGCGCGCGGGCCGTCCGTCACCATGCTGAGATGCACCCCGGGCATCGGCCGGCGCGCCCAGGCACGCAGGACCTCCACGTGGCTGTGGCCGCCGCCCACCAGCACGAGACGGTGTTGGTTCCGGGAGGTGGAGGCCATGGGGACGGGCCGCACCGTATCACGGCGCCGGCCGGCCCCGAAGGCTGGCATCTGTCGGGGTGGTTTACATTCTCAAAATGACCCTCGGATGAGCTTCCCGTAACCCACTGATCCCGTGGACCATCCAGATCTGGCACGGCGCTCGCAGCATTGCCGCCGTTCGGTCATGCTTTCGTGTGATTTCCCGACGTATCACGGTAGCTATTCGGAGGTATAGGACGATGCGACGCTCCCGGCTCCGTCTGGCGGTCGGACTTCTCACCCTGGCCGTCCTCGGGCTCGCCGCGGCCGGACCGGCGCTGGCCCTCCAGTTCAACGTCGTCTACGACAGCAGCGTCACCTCCCGCTCGGACTACGCACAGATCCAGAGCGCTTTCGGCCAGGCGACCTCCGCCTGGAGCAACATCCTCACCGACAACGTCACGATCAACCTCCGCGTGAGCTTCGGCAGCGTGGGCGGCTACCTCCTCAGCCCCAGCACGCTCGGCGGGAGCCTCGACGCGTTGTACGGCTACTTCAGCTACTCGCAGATGAAGAACTGGCTCTCGAACGATGCGTCCTCCACCGACGACAAGACGGCGATCAAGAATCTGCCCGCCGCCTCCTCCGCGGCCGGCAACACCTTCGTGCTGGCGAGCGCGCAGGCCAAGGCGCTCGGCCTCATCTCCGGCAGGAACACGGCCTACGACGGCTACATCGGCTTCGGCTCGGCCACGAAGTACGACTACGACCGGAGCAACGGCATCTCCACCGGCTACTTCGACTTCGTGGGACTCGCCGAGCACGAGATCGACCACGTGCTCGGCCACTTCTCCGGCATCGGCGACGGCTACGCCACGGCGTTCGATCTCTTCCGCTGCTCCAACGGCTCGCCGAGCTTCACGAGCGGCCCGTCGACCTTCTCCATCGACGGCTGCAAGACGAGCCTCGCCACCTTCAACAGCACGGGCAGCGGCGACCGCGACGACTGGGCCTCCGGCCCGACCTCGACGGACATCCAGGGCGCCTACCTCTACCCCGGCGTGCAGTACTCGATCTCGCAGGCCGACATCACGGCGCTCGACGTGATCGGGTGGGGCACCAAGTCGGCGTCGAGCGGCGGGTTCTCCATCTCGCTGCCCAACTTCAGCAACATCGGCCGGGCCGTCGATGCCGCGGCGGTGCCCGAGGCGTCGACGCTGGCCCTGCTGGGAGCGGGGCTGCTCGGTGTCTGGCTCGTGAGGCGGTTCCGCTCCGCCTGAGCTGCGGCGCCGTCCGGCCGCGCTACTGCACGGCCTTTTTCCGGGCTGCCTCGAACATCGTCTTGAGCTGGTTGGCCATGACGCGGCTGCCCATGCTGCGCTTCATGGATCCGCCGAACCCCGATACCTGCTCCGTGAACGCATGGCTCGTGTACACCACGAGCGTGCTGCCCCCCTGGATGGGCAGGAAGCCCGCCACCGCCTGCTCGCCGTTGTAGCCCGCGCTGACGTAGAACTGACGCTGCATGACGGCCCGCGCGTCGCCGTCGGCGACGGCCATCCGCTGCTGCAGCACGTAGGTCGGGACATCGCGGATGATCGACTTCGTCCACGAGAAGCTCTCCTGCACGTCCGGCGTCATCCCCTGCGGATAGCTGAGGAGCAGCGCGTGGAACTTCGGCAGATACTTCTCGAGTCCCCGTGCCGCCTGGCTCGCCTTGCGCAGATCCGCCGCGAGGTCAGCCTCGCCGCCGCCCCGCGCATACGGCGCAATGCCGTCCAGTCCGCGTGCGCGATAGGCCTGATAGCGGCCCAAGAGCATCGCGCGGAGGGCTTCGAGGACCGCGGCGGGATTGCCGCTCGGCACGGCGTTGAAGGCCTTGATCTCCGCCGCGCTCAGGTTCAGCGCCGATCCCGGCGAGGCCCCTGCGAGCGCCTGGGCTTCCTTGGGCGAGATCTTGAGGCCGGCCAGATCGGCCGCGCTCCCGGGGTTCTTGAACAGCGCATAGGACTGCACCTGCGAGTCCGTCGTCACGAGACGCCCGGAAAGGATCTGCCTGGTGAGGGAGTCCGGCGACGTCTTGACGAGGAACACGAGGGACACGGCGAGGTCCCGCTCCGAGACCGGCTCGGCGTCCGCGGTGACGAACTCGCCGTTCAGAACGCGCTGCTTCGTGTCCGGTGACAGCGCGAGCCCAGCCAGCACCTCGTCGGCCGTCGGCTGCGCGGCGACAGGATTCGTGAGCCAGAGGGCCATGGCGAGCCCCAGCACGGTACGGATCAGACCGATGCGCATGACGAGTGTCTCCTTGAGCAGCGTACGGTCAGGCCCGGACACCGAAGAGGCGCTGGGCCTTGATGGTGGAGGCGACGACGGGGGGCACCATGGTCTCCCACGCGGGATCGCCGGACTGGATGCGGGCGAGCACATCCTTGGTCGAGATCGAGAGCAGGCGCTCGTCGTGGCGCCGGATCGGCTGGAGGTGCCCGCTCTCGAGGAGATAGTTGCGGAGATGTCTCCACAAGGCCTGCACGGGAAGCGTGTCGATGGTCACCACGCGCCCCGTGGCGGCATCGAGCTGCGGGTACACGTATACTCGGACCGCTCGCTTGTAGAGCCGACCCGTGGCTTCGAGCCCGCCGCCGCTCAGCGCGCCGTAGTACCGCTCGTCGACGATCTCCATGACGCTCGGCAACCCGATGGCGAGCCCGATGAGCCGGTCGGTGTAGGCGCTCAGATACTCGGCGAGCTGATAGTACGGCTCGAACCGGGAGATCAGCACGTCGTAGCCGAGGGCGCGGAGGAGATCGGCCCGCGCGAGGAAGTCGGCGTGATCCACGCTCGCCCCTCCGGAGAGGCTGCGCAGCGTCATCTCCATGAGCACCACCGGCTCCTGTCCCTTCACCTCCGGCTCCTCCACGAATTGCGCCCGCGCGCCCTCGAGGAGATCGAGCGTCAGCTTCGTCACGGGCCGGAAGCTGCCGCGCTCGACGAGCACGGGCTTCTTGTAGAGCACCTCAGACGGTTGCACGACCTCGCCGTCCGCCGTGAACATGGCAGCATCTGTCAGGCCCTGCTCGACGAGCTGGAGGCTCATGAGCCGGTTGTCCACCCCGTCGAAGGCCGGCCCGGCGAGCTTGATCATGTCCACCTCGACGCGGTCCCGCGCCAGCTCGTCCATCAGCGAGCCGATCAGCCCCGAGGGATCCGCCTGCAGGTGGTAGACGCCGTAGATCAGGTTGACGCCGACGATGCCCAGGGCCTCCTGCTGGAGCCTCGCCGTGGTGTCCTTGAGGTTGACGTGGACGACCACGTCCGACGGGGGCTCACCGGGCTGGCGCTGGAACCGGATGCCGATCCAGCCCCGCCCGTCCTCGGCACGCTTGTACGCGCTCGTGGCCACGGTGTCCGCGAACGCGAAGAACGTGGTGGCGGCGCCGCGCGTCGAGCCCAGCCCCTCCAGGAGCTGGCTGAACTCGTGCTCGAGCATGGCCTGGAGGCGCTGACGACTGACGTAGCGCGGCGCATGGCCGTACATCGCGTCGCTGACGGCCATGTCGTAGGCCGAGATGGTCTTGGCCACGGTGCCCGCCGCGCCCCCGACCACGAAGAACCAGCGCGCCACTTCCTGGCCCGCGCCGATTTCCGCGATCGTGCCGTACTTGCGCTTGTCGAGGTTGAGCGCCAGCGCCTTCTCGTGCGTGGCCGTCGGGTGCGCAGGCATGGCGTGGCAATTGTCATCGAGCGCCGGCGTGTTTGCAATCCTGCCGCGTCAGCGCTTCACGCGCCGGAGGCGCTGGCGAGCTGCCGGGATACCAGGTGGGCGTAGAGCCCGCCCGCGGCCAGGAGCTCGCGGTGGGTGCCCATCTCTGCCACGCGGCCGTCCTGCAGGACGACGATGCGATCGGCGCTGCGCACGGTGGAGAGGCGATGGGCGATCACCAGCGTGGTGCGGCTCTTCGCCAGCACGTCGAGCGCGCCGCGGACGGCCTGCTCGCTGACGGCGTCCAGGTGCGACGTCGCCTCGTCCAGGATGAGGATGGGCGCGTCCTTGAGGAAGGCGCGCGCGATGGCCACGCGCTGCCGCTGGCCGCCGGAGAGCTGGGCGCCGCGCTCGCCCACGATGGTCTCGAGCCCGTCGGGGAGCCCGGCCACGAAGTCCGTGAGCGCGGCCTGCTCGATGGCGGCCTCGAGCGCGGCGTCGCTCGCATCCGGCCGCGCGAGCAGGACATTGTTCCTGAGCGTGTCGTTGAAGAGATAGGTGTCCTGCGCCACGAGGGCCACCTGCCCGCGGAGGTCGTCGAGCCCGTACTCGCGGAGATCGTGGCCGTCGAGCCTGATGGCGCCCGCCGCGGGATCCCAGAAGCGCAGGCACAGGCTGGCCACCGTCGTCTTGCCGGCCCCGGACGGCCCGACGAGCGCGACCGTGCTTCCCCGGGGCACCGCGAACGACACGTCCACCAGCGCGGGCCGGCGGCGACCGGGATAGGCGAAGGTCACACGCGAGAGCTCGAGCGCGGGCCCGGGGGCGACGGCGGCCCGCACGCCGGCGCCGTCCGTGACGGCCACGGGCTCGTGGTGCACGGCGTACACGCGCCGCGCTGCGCCCAGCGTGTCGGCGAGCTGCCGCCCCACCTGCGCGATCTCCCACACGGGCACGAAGGCGGAGATGGCGAGGAGCGTGAGGAGCGGAAGGATGGCCGGGTCGAGCCGGCCGGCCGCGCCGAGGGCGGCGCCCACGATCACCACCGCGAGCGCGCCCAGGCCGTTGGCAACCTCCTGGAGCGAGGCCTGCAGGCTCAGGTCGCGCAGGAACGGCGTGCGTACGCGAAGGTAGTGCTGCGCCTTGTCCGCGAACTCGCGTCCCCGCGCGGCCACCTGGCGGAACGCGACGATCTCGCCCAGGCCCTGCACGGAATCGACGGCGTGCGCGGTGAGGTCGCCAGAGACCTCCCGGGCGCGCGAGCCCAGCCGGTCGATCCGGGAGCGTCCCAGCACCGGCGTGAGCGCCGCCCAGGCGAGGAACGGGAAGAGGGCGAGCGCCAGCGGCCAGCCGTAGCACGCGAGGGTGGCGAGCACGCCCACGGGCACGAGCACGGCCACGAACGCGGGCGTGATGGTGTGGGCGAAGAAGTACTCGATCAGCTCCACGTCGCGCGTGGCCACACCGACCAGATCGCCGGTGCGGCGCTGCGACAGATAGGCCGGCGCGAGCGCGTCGAGCTTCCGGAACATGTCGAGGCGCATGTCGAGCAGCAGCCGGTACGCCATGTCGTGCGCCAGCCAGGACTCGAGCCAGTGGAGCAGCCCCGCCGCCGGCGCCGCGACGGCGAGCGCAGCCATGAGCCCGCCGACGGGCGCGCCGTTCTTCACCGCGCGCACGACGAGGGCGCTCAGAACGCCCACGCCGATCAGCGCTACCACCCGCGCGACGCCGAGCACGAAGGTCAGGATGAGCCGTGCCCGGTACACGCCCACCATGCCGAGCAGCACCCGGATGAGCTCCGCCCAGCCCATGCCCTCCGCGCGCAGGATGGCGTCCGTGGGCTCGGGCGCGTCGCCGAGCGGCTCCGCGTCCTCCTCGTCCGTGCCCGCCCGAGTCTCCGGGCGGTCGAGGAGCTCGACGGGGCTCGCGCTGTCCTGCGCCTGCGCCGCCATCAGGCGGTAGTAGGCGCCGCCGCGCGCCATCAGCTCGGCATGCGTGCCGCTCTCTGCGATCCGTCCCGCGTCGAGGGCCAGGATGCGGTCGGCGCCGATCACGCTCGAGAGCCGGTGGGCGAAGATGAGAGTGGTGCGGCCTTCCATCAGGCGATCCAGCGCCTGCTGGATGACCGCCTCGCTCTCGGCGTCCACGGAGGAGAGCGCCTCGTCGAGGATGAGGATGGGCGCATCGCGCAGGAGCGCGCGTGCGATCGCGATGCGCTGGCGCTGCCCGCCGGACAGCCGCACGCCGCGCTCGCCGACCACGGTCTGATAGCCGTGAGGCAGCCGGGCGATGAACTCCTCCGCGTTGGCCGCCCGGGCCGCCGCGGCCAGCTCCGCTGGCGTGGCGTCGGGCTTGCCCATGCGCAGGTTCTCCTCCACGGTCCCGTGGAAGAGATAGGTGTCCTGGCTCACCACCGCGATGAGCCCCCGCAGCTGATCCAGGGTCAGGTCGCGGATGTCGCGGCCGCCGATGGTGACACGGCCGGCTTCCGGATCGTAGAAGCGCAGGAGCAACCGCGCCACGGTCGACTTGCCGGCGCCGCTCGGCCCCACGATGCCGACCCGCTCGCCTGCCTTCACCTCGAAGGTGAGGCCGTCGTGCGCCACGCGGCGGCCCCCCGGATACGAGAACCGCACGTCCTCGAAGGCCACCATCGGCGAGAGCGCGCCCGCGTCCACGAGGGGGGCCGCGCGATCGGCAACCTTCGGCCGGGCGTCGAGGATCTGCATGATCCCGCCGGCCGCCGAGAGGCCGAGCATGCCCTGATGGAGGACCACGCGTAGCTCGCGGAGCGGACGGAACACCTCCACGCCCAGCATGAGGACGATCAGGAGCGCGGCCAGGGTCATCTCTCCGTGCTGCACGCGCCAGGCGCCGAGACCGAGCGCCGCCACGGCGCCCACAGCCATCCCCGTGTCCGTGATGCCGCGCGCGAAGGTGTTGGCCCCGAGCACACCCATGGTGCTGTGGAAGAGATCGCGGCCCTTGCGCGCGAGCATGCGCGTGCGCTCCCCGCTCTGGCCGAACGCCTTGAGCGTGGTCAGCCCCTGCACGGAGTCGAGGAACTCCGCGCCGAAGGCGGCGTAGGCCTTCTGGCGGGCGAGGCTCTCCCGGCTGTCCTTGCGATGCCAGAGCGACGGCGCGAACAGGGTGACGAGCGCCGCGGCCAGGAGCACGAGCGCGACCGGCAGGTCCACGAAGCACACGAAGGCGAAGATGATGACGGGCGTCAGCGCGGCCACCGCGAGCTGGGGCAGGTACTGGCCGAAATACACCTCGAGCTGCTGCACGCCCTCCACCATGGACAGGATCACGTCGCCCGTGCGGGAGCGGGTGAAGTGCGCGGGCCCGAGCGTGGTCACGCGATCGTAGATCGCCTGGCGCAGCACGCCCTGCACGATCGCGGCCGTCCGGTGCGCGGCCATGGCGCGCCAGTAGTCGAGCGCGCTCCGGGCCAGCACGGCGGCGGCGGTGAACGTGACGAGCGGGAGGATTGGCCCGAGCGGACTGCCCGCGATCACGCGGGCCAGGAGCCAGCCGAAGAGGGCCAGCCGCGCGATCCCCGCCCCCACCGCGGCGAGCCCCAGCAGCACCGTGCCCACGAGGCGCAGCCGGACACCCCGCGTGAACGCCCAGAGCCGCCGGTCGACATACATGGCCAGGATCCTCAGGACGAAGATGTCATGCCGAGCAGCCGCCGCAGGCCGCTGCCGACCAGCGCGCCCGGCGCCGCTCCTGCGAAGCCTACCACCCACGCGATGACCACCTCGAACGGCCACAGGTTGTGCGAGGTGGGATCGCGCATCCCGTCGGCGACCACGCGCGCGAAGACCGCGAAAGGCACGGCCGCGGCCACGACGGCCACGACCACCAGGAACCGCGCGCGGAGGGCGAGCCGCGCGATCAGCGCGACGATGCCGATCAGGACCGCGCCTCCGACCAGCGACTCGAATGTGGCCTTGTTGTACGGGATGCGCCAGTACGGCACCCCGACCAGCAGAAAACCGGTGAGGAAGGCGACGGCGAGACCTGTATAGCCCGGCTTCACCTGTCCAATCCTTCACCACGCATGGGGCCGATCCTGCCAGATCGAGAACGGCCGCGCTTCACATTTCTTGACGAAGAACGGCGTCCGCGGTGCCATTCGTCCGTGACCCTTCGTCCCTGGTGGGCTACCATAGCTTGCATGCATGTTCGCACCACCCTGATCAGCCCTGAGTCGACCGCCTGAAGGTCCGGAGGGAACGGTAGTCCCGTGAATCCATCCCGCATCTTCATCCTCCAGCCGGTCGCCACCACGCTCCTCACGGTGGCCGTGCTGCTGGCCGGGGCCGTCGCCTACACGCAGCTGCCCATCTCCGCCCTGCCCCAGGTCGACTACCCGACCATCCAGGTCCTGACCTTCTACCCGGGCGCGAGCCCGGACGTCATGGCCTCGTCGGTGACCTCGCCGCTCGAGCGGCAATTCGGGCAGCTCCCCGGCCTCAACCAGATGACGTCCACCAGCTCCTTCGGCGCCTCGCTCATCACGCTGCAGTTCACGCTCGAGCATCCCATCGACGTGGCCGAGCAGGAGGTGCAGGCGGCCATCAACGTCGCCGCGACGTACCTGCCCAAGGACCTGCCCAACCCGCCCATCTACAGCAAGGTGAACCCGGCCGACACGCCGATCCTCACGCTGGCCCTCACCTCGGACTCGCTGCCCCTGAGCCGCATCGAGGACCTCGCGGACACGAACCTCGCGCAGAAGATCTCCCAGCTCCCCGGCGTGGGGCTCGTCTCGATCAGCGGCGGCCAGCGACCCGCCGTCCGCGTGCAGGCGGACCCGACGGCGCTGGCGTCCTACGGCCTGGGCCTCGAGGACCTGCGCGCCGTCCTCGCCCAGGCCAACGTCGACCAGGCCAAGGGCAACCTCGAGGGGCCGCGCCAGTCGTTCACCATCGGCGCCAACGATCAGCTCCTGTCGAGCGAGGAGTACAAGAAGATCGTGGTGACGTACAAGAACGGGGCGCCCGTGCGGCTCTCCGACGTGGCCAACGTCATCGACGGCGTCGAGAACGTCAAGCTCGCGGCGTGGATGAACGACAAGCCGGCCGTCATCGTGAACATCCAGCGCCAGCCCGGCGCCAACATCATTGCGGTGGTGGACCGCATCAAGCGCCTCCTGCCCCAGCTGAAGGCGTCGCTGCCGTCCTCCATCGAGATCACCACGCTGACCGACCGCACCACGACCATCCGCGCCTCCGTGGCGGACGTCCAGTTCACCCTGGTCCTCACCATCGGCCTCGTCGTGATGGTGATGTTCCTCTTCCTGCGCAGCCTCACCGCCACCATCATCCCGAGCGTGGCCGTGCCCATCTCCATCGTGGGCACGTTCGGCGTCATGTACCTCCTCGGCTACAGCCTCGACAACCTCTCCCTGATGGCGCTCACCATCTCCACGGGCTTCGTGGTCGACGACGCCATCGTGATGATCGAGAACATCGCGCGCTACATCGAGGCGGGCGACACGCCGCTCGAGGCCGCGCTCAAGGGCTCCGCGCAGATCGGCTTCACCATCGTCTCCCTCACGGTGTCCCTGATCGCCGTGCTGATCCCCCTCCTCTTCATGGGCGACATCGTGGGCCGGCTCTTCCGCGAGTTCGCGGTCACCCTGAGCGTGGCCATCCTGGTCTCCGCCGTGGTCTCGCTCACGCTGACCCCGATGATGTGCGCCAGGATCCTCCGCGGCGAGCACGAAGGATCGCGCACGCGCTTCTATCACCTGACCGAGCGCGCCTTCAACTGGATGATCGACCGGTACGGTGCCACGCTCGCCTGGGTCCTCCGCCACCAGCCCGGCACCCTCGCGGTGACCATCGGGACCTTGATCCTGACCATCGCGCTCTACATCTTCGTGCCCAAGGGCTTCTTCCCCGTGCAGGACACCGGGGTCATCCTGGGCGTCTCGGAGGCGCCCGAGAGCATCTCGTTCACCGCCATGGCCGAGCGCCAGCAGGCGCTCGCGCGCATCATCCTCAAGGATCCCGACGTGGCGAGCCTGTCGTCGTTCATCGGCATCGACGGCACCAACATGACGCTCAACAGCGGGCGCATCCAGATCAACCTCCGGCCGCGCGACGAGCGCCACGCCGACGCCATGGAGATCATCCACCGGCTCCAGCCCGCCCTCCACGCCGTCGAGGGCATCACGCTCTACATGCAGCCGGTCCAGGACCTGACCGTCGAGAACCGCGTGAGCCGCACGCAGTACCAGTACACGCTGGAGGACGCCGACGCGCGGGAGCTGTCGGAGTGGACGCCGCGGCTCATGGCCCGCCTCAAGGAGCTGCCGGAACTGCGGGACGTGGCGAGCGACCAGCAGCCCGGCGGCCTGCAGGCCATGCTGGACATCGACCGCGACACCGCATCCAGGCTCGGGATCGTGCCGCAGCTCATCGACGACACGCTCTACGACGCCTTCGGCCAGCGCCAGGTCTCGACCATCTACACGCAGCTGAACCAGTACCACGTGGTGCTCGAGGTCCTGCCCGCCTTCCAGGACAACCCCGAGGCGCTCAAGAGCATCTATGTCAAGTCAGCCGCCGGCGCCCAGGTGCCGCTGTCCACCTTCACGCGATTCGTCCCCGGCTCGGCGCCGCTCGCCGTCAACCACCAGGGGCAGTTCCCGTCCGTCACGCTCTCGTTCAACCTGGCCCCCGGCGTGTCTCTCGGCCATGCCGTGACGGCGATCAAGGCCGCCGAGCAGCAGATCGGCCTGCCCGCGTCCATCCGCGCCAGCTTCCAGGGCACGGCGCAGGCCTTCCAGGCCTCGCTGGCCACGCAGCCGCTCCTGATCCTGGCCGCCCTCATCACCGTGTACATCGTGCTGGGCGTCCTCTACGAGAGCTACATCCATCCCGTCACCATCCTCTCCACGCTGCCGTCGGCCGGGGTGGGCGCCATCCTCGCCCTGCAGCTCTTCCGCATGCACCTCGACATCATCGGGCTCATCGGCATCATCCTGCTGATCGGCATCGTGAAGAAGAACGCGATCATGATGATCGACTTCGCGCTGGAGGCGGAGCGCGAGGGCGGCAAGCCGCCCCACGAGGCGATCTATCAGGCCTGCCTGCTGCGCTTCCGGCCCATCATGATGACGACGATGGCCGCGCTCCTCGGCGGGTTGCCGCTGGCGCTCGGCACCGGCACGGGCGCCGAGCTGCGCCGCCCGCTGGGCGTGACCATCGTGGGCGGCCTCATCCTCTCGCAGGTGCTCACCCTCTACACGACCCCCGTCGTCTACCTCTACTTCGATCGCCTCTCGCGGCGGCTCCGGCGCGCGCCAGCTCCCGACGCGCTGCCGGCGCCGGCGACCGCGGACTAGGATCCTCCTGAGCATGCACGCATCGCATATGTCCGAGCCAATCACCGCTGAAGAGGCCGCTCCGAGCGCGGGCTGCGCCCGCGCAATCCGTTCTCGGGGGAGGTTCGGAAGGGGGGCGTAGCCCCCCTCCGAGTCCTATGAACATCTCGGCGCCCTTCATCCGGCGGCCCATCGGCACCTCGCTCCTGGCGCTGGGCCTGCTGCTCGCCGGCATCATCGCGTACCCGCGCCTGCCGGTGGCGCCCTTGCCCCAGGTCGAGTTCCCGGTGATCCAGGTACAGGCCACGCTCCCCGGCGCCAGCCCGGAGACGATGGCCTCGGCCGTGGCCACGCCGCTCGAGCGGCAGTTCGGGCGCATCGCCGGCGTGACGGAGATGACGTCGACCAGCCTGCTGGGCGCCACCACCGTCGTGCTCCAGTTCGATCTGAACCGGAACATCGACGCCGCCGCGCGCGACGTGCAGGCCGCCATCAACGCCGCGCGCAGCCAGCTGCCGCCGAACCTGCCCAACAACCCCTGGTACCGCAAGGTCAACCCCGCCGACGCGCCGATCATGATCCTCGCGTTGACCTCCGACACGCTGCCCGTCGGCAAGCTCTACGATGCGGCCGACTCCATCCTGGCCCAGAAGCTCTCCCAGGTGGAGGGAGTCGGGCAGGTCTTCGTGGGCGGCGGCGCCAAGCCGGCGGTCCGCGTCCAGGTGGATCCGGGGCAGCTGAGCGCCCTCGGCTACGGCCTCGAGGACGTCCGCGCGGGCCTGCAGCGCGTGAACGCCAACTCGCCCAAGGGCGAGCTGTCCGGGCCCGCGACGTCCTGGACGATCAACGCCACCGACCAGCTCCTCGACGCCGATCAGTACCGGCCGGTGATCGTGGCCTACCAGAACGGCGCGCCCATCCGGCTGGGCGACGTCGCGGACGTGTCCAGCTCGGTGGAGGACGTGCGCACGGGCGGCGTCGCCGACGGCAGGCGCGCCGTCGTGCTCGTGCTCTTCCGGCAGCCCGGCGCCAACATGATCGACACGGTGGACCGCGTCTACTCGCTCCTGCCCGAGCTCCGCGCCTCCATCCCGCCCGCGATCAGGCTCGCGGTGGCCCTCGACCGGACCACGTCCATCCGCGCCGCCTTCAAGGACGTCCAGGTGAGCCTGCTCATCGCCGTCGTGCTGGTCGTGCTCGTCGTGTTCGTCTTCCTGCGCAGCGTCGCGGCGACCGTCATCCCCAGCGTGGCCGTGCCCCTGTCGCTGGTCGGGACGTTCGGGGGCATGTACCTCTTCGGCTACAGCCTCGACAACCTCTCGCTGATGGCCCTGACGATCTCGACGGGCTTCGTGGTCGACGACGCCATCGTCGTCCTCGAGAACATCACGCGCTACATCGAGGAGGGCCAATCCCCCATGGCCGCGGCCTTCCGCGGCGCGCGGGAGATCGGCTTCACCGTCCTGTCGATGACCATCTCGCTCGTGTCCGTCTTCATCCCGATCCTGCTCATGGGCGGGCTGGTGGGACGGCTCTTCCGTGAGTTCGCGGTCACCCTCACCATCGCCGTCGTGCTCTCCCTCCTCGTCTCCCTGAGCGTCACGCCCATGATGTGCTCGCGGTTCCTGCGCCCGGCCCGGGACTCGGGCCACGGGCGGCTCTACCGGCTCGCCGAAGGCGCCTTCGACGCGGCGGCCGGACTCTACGATCGGACCCTCCGCTGGGTCCTCTGGCATCGGCGGTTCACGATGATCGTGACCATGGCCACCGTGTGCCTCAGCGTCTACCTCTACACGGTGGTGCCGAAGGGGCTCTTCCCGCAGCAGGACGTGGGGCGCATCGTGGGCGCCATCCAGGCGGAGCAGGACATCTCCTCCGTGGCCATGCGCGACAAGATGCGGGAGTTCGTCACCACCGTCATGGCCGATCCCGACGTCAGCAACGTCGTGGCCTTCTCGGGCGGCGCCGGCAACACCACGAACACCGGGCGCATGTTCGTGGTGCTCAAGCCGTGGGGCGAGCGGAAGGTGCCCGTGGATCTCGTCATCCAGCGCCTGCGCGGGAAGCTCGCCCACGTGCCCGGGGCCACCCTGTTCCTGCAGGCCGTGCAGGACGTGCGGATCGGCGGGCGCATGAGCAACGCCCAGTACCAGTACACGCTCCAGAGCACGGACCTCGCGGAGCTGAACGCCTTCGCGCCGCGCATGCTCGCCAAGCTCCGCACGGTGGAAGGGCTCCGCGACGTGTCCACCGACCAGCAGAATCGCGGGCTGCAGGCCTCGCTCGTCATCGATCGCGATGACGCCTCGCGCCTGGGCATCCTGCCCAAGCTCCTCGACGACACGCTCTACGACGCGTTCGGCCAGCGGCAGGTCTCGAACATCTACACGCCGCTCAACCAGTACCACGTCATCCTCGAGGTGCCGCCGGCCTACCAGCAGAATCCCGACGCGCTCAAGTCGATCTACGTGAAGTCCTCCACGGGCAAGCAGGTGCCGCTGTCGGCCATCACGCACTTCTCCCAGAGCACGACTCCGCTCGCGGTGAACCACCAGGGCTTCTTCCCGGCCGTCACGCTGTCCTTCAACCTGGCGCCCGGAATGGCGCTGGGCGATGCGGTGGCAAACATCCAGGCGGCGGAGCGGCAGATGAACATGCCGGCGTCGATCCGGGCCAGCTTCCAGGGCACGGCGCAGGCCTTCCAGGCCTCGCTGTCCAGCCAGCCCATCCTCATCCTGGCTGCCCTCGTGACCGTGTACATCGTGCTGGGCGTCCTCTACGAGAGCTTCATCCACCCCATCACGATTCTCTCCACGCTGCCGTCGGCCGGGGTGGGGGCGCTCCTGGCTCTGCTCCTGGTGGGCGGGGACCTCAACATCATCGCGATGATCGGCATCATCCTGCTCATCGGCATCGTCAAGAAGAACGCGATCCTGATGATCGACTTCGCGCTCGATGTCCAGCGGGACCAGAGCCGACCGCCCGAGGATGCCATCTACCAGGCCTGTCTCCTCCGCTTCCGGCCCATCATGATGACCACGGCGGCAGCCCTCCTGGGCGCCCTTCCCCTCGCGCTGGGCTCGGGGGTCGGTGCCGAGCTGCGGCGGCCCCTCGGCATCACGATCGTCGGAGGACTCTTGGTTTCCCAGCTTTTGACCCTGTACACTACGCCTGTCGTTTACCTCTACATGGAGCGCTTCCGGCTGACGCTGGCTCGCTGGCGGGGGCGCGAATCCACCTTGCGGATGCCTGGGCCGGTTGTCGCGTCGCACGGAGACGGAGGATCATGACGCTGCGCCGTATCGTCGCGTGTCGGGCGGGCGGACTGGCGCTGCTGGTGGCCCTGGCGCTGGTCGCGGGGGCCTGCTCGAAGAAGGCCGAGTCGAAGGCAGAGCCCAAAGGCGGCGCCGCGCAGCGGCAGCCCCCGGTGCCCGTGGCCGTGGCGGTGGTGGAGCAGAAGTCGATGCCGGTGCAGATCCAGGCCATCGGAAGCGTGGAAGCCTTCACGGTGGTCTCCGTGAAGGCCCAGGTCGGAGGCGAGCTCGTCCGCGTGCACCTCAAGGAAGGCCAGGACGTGAAGAAGGGCGATCTGCTCTTCACCATCGACCGCCGGCCCTTCCAGGCCGCGCTCGCCCAGGCGCAGGCCACCATGGCGCAGCATCAGGCGCAGGTGCTCCAGGCCGAGGCCACCATGGCCCGCGACCACGCGCAGCTCGAGAATGCACGGGTCGAAGAGGCGCGCTACAAGAAGCTGGTGGCGGGCGGCTTCGTCGCGCGCGAGCAGTACGACCAGTTCCTGACGGCGCTCAAGACGGCCGAGGCGACCCTCGAGGCGGACCAGGCGGCCGTCGCCACCGCGAAGGCGCTCGTGCGCGCGGACGAGCAGCTCGTCGAGACGGCGAAGATCAACCTCGCCTACACCGAGATCAAGTCGCCCGTCGACGGCCGCACGGGCAGCCTGATGCTGCACGAGGGCAACGTGGTGCGGTCGGGCGGCACGTCGGACTCGACGCTCCTCGTCATCAATCAGATCCAGCCCATCTACGTCTCCTTCACCGTGCCGCAGCAGCAGCT
>Ga0335071_10002390_pt1 | contig 20103 bp, 11 predicted proteins | sample Lox_Sample_15_FD_206724 | JGI IMG/M metagenome (GOLD analysis project Ga0335071, IMG submission 206724) | Soil microbial communities from Loxahatchee National Wildlife Refuge, Florida, United States - Lox_Sample_1.5 | ecosystem: Environmental > Terrestrial > Soil > Wetlands | place: USA...
GAGTTCACGGAAAGCATAGGGCAGCCCCAAGCGCGATTGCAGCGCCAGTCCCGTCAAGCTCGCCGTCTGGAAACACATCTCGATGAGCCTCGGAGAAGCGACCAGCGGCAGCCCGGCCGGCTCGTGGTTTGCCGGCAGGTTTTTCGCAAACAGACCGATCACACGCCCGTTTTTTCTCCACGCGGATCGGATCACCTGGTACGCGGGGCCGTGGAAAAACACACGGTACACCTCCGCTCCTTCGGCTCTCGGGCCTGCACCTTCTGCGGGGATATCGTTTTCCTTTCCGGCCCCATACGGGTTGAGCACAAGCCGTACCCGACCGGTAAAGTGCGTGGTCACCTCCGGCTCCGATTGTCCATGGAGCGTGCGGGACCCGACGAGGCTGCATTCCGCGATGATATCTTCTTTATCCATGCTGAACACCGCATAGACTGTCACTGCTCTTGGCTGGCCGCGATAGAACTTGAACGGGTTCACGAAATGCACGTTCTCCACGGCACCGACGAAACGATCGGGGAAGATCAGTTTTGCGGTTTCGGCCATCGCTTCAATTCCCATCACCCCCGGCAGTACCGGGGTCTGGTTGATCTGGTGATCGAAAAGGAACGGCTGCTTCGCGGGATCGAGCGTCGTCTGGACCATCAAACCGCTGAATAATCCCATCCCGGCGACTTCTCCGGTCATCACGCCGCCGGCGCGCAGCGCGCTTTGAAGAGGTCCGTCATTGTTCGTGTCCAACCCGCCCTGCGGATCGAATTCCTGCACCATGATTCCGAGCCTCTGCCCGATGACCAGTTCGCCGCAGGTGCCGGTCGTCAATTCCCGGCGCACGACGGGGATGCCGGCTTCGGGCGGCAGCATATCGATCCCTGCCTGCTTCATGATGGAAGGAATCGATCCCCTGGCTGCCATCCCGATCCCGCTCCAGGCGGTCCAGTCGATGGCGATGCCGCGGGTTTTTGGACGGCTCGTGCGGAAATTCGAAATGCATTTGCAGAGCAGGTCGTTGGCGGAGCTGTAATCTGTCTGGCCCTGGTTGCCGAACCGGCCGGCTACGGAGCTGAAGACAACGGCAGCGCCAACTGGCAGACTGCCCATGCTGGAAATCAGGTTGAACCAGCCGTCGCTCTTCACGTCGAAAACCAGGTCGAATTCCGACGGCCTCTTGTCCGCGACGGGGTGGCTGATTTCAAGCCCGGCGCCGTGCACCAGGACATCGATGCGTCCGTGGCGATCGGCGATTTCCTTGACCACGCCGGCTACGGCCGCATTGTCCATCAGGTCCAGGCAGCAATAATGCGCCGTCCCGCCGGCGTTGCGGACCGCATCCATTGCGGCCAGCGCGGCATGCGCACGCTCGAGCCCCGCAATCTCCCTGTCGACCATGACGGGGGTCGCGCGCTCTCCGCGGAGTTTCAGCCGCTCGAAGATATCTCGCTTCAGCGCTTCTCTATCCGTGTTCAGCCGGGCGATGTCCGAATTGCGCGGATCCGGCTCGGGAGTCAGGTCGAGCAGGTAGAACGTTCCGCCAGACGCTGCAGCCAGATCGGCCGTGATGGCCGAAACGATGCTGCCGGCGGCCCCGGTTATGACGAAAACAGAATCCCTATTCATCTGCAGCGCGGGATCTGTTTCTCCGGCCGGTTGTTCCGCGAGCCCGATCGTCCAGCGCTGCCCATCCCTGTAGCCGATTTCCACGGCGCCGGGATCGCGCAGCGTTTCATCGAGCAGAAGGTCGGCCAGAGCACTGGTCTTGCGGCTCTGCTCGAAGTCGACAACCTTGACGGTCGAGTTGCCCTTCTCACGCTTATATGCCTTGGTGAATCCAGTCACCGCGCCGCCCAGCGGATCCGCGGCACCAGCCGCGTCATATCCGTGCAATCCTCCGAGCCTCGTGGCTGAAATCAGGAATGTTTCCGGAGAACCGATCTGCTCATCCAGGGCCTGCATGGTTGTGAACAGCAGCTTCGCGCGGACGCGGGTCGCTTCGCGCCACTGCGCATGGCTCATGCCGGCAATATCGGGCTGGCTGTCGAGAGCCGGCAGCCAGTAAACGCCCTGGATCGGGCCTTCGGCTTTCCAGCCTTCGATGTACTTCGCCAGGAATTTCGCATCCGGCGCGCCGTCGATGACGAGCGCCTGAACGCCGAGCTTTTCCAGCCTGCCGATCAGAGCCTTCCCCACCCCGCCCTGATCCGGCATCACGACGACGCGGCTGCCGGCCTTCAGAACAACGCCGGTGGACTTGCAGAGAGCCAGCGGCGGCCGGACTTGCGGCACGGGGATTCGACGAGGAACGGCGTTGGCCGCATCCATGCTGCCCGCGATCGCCGCGGACGCCGACGCCCCCTGCGCCGTCGACGCTGCCGGAGCCTCTGGTTGCGCCGCGGAAGATGTTGCGCCTTTCTTGAGCCCGGGCTTGCGATCGTACACAAACTGAATCGTGTGGGCCAGAGTCGGAAAGTCCCGGAGTTTGAGATTATCTTCGCGCGGAATGTCGTATGCAGCGCGGATGGCTGCGAACATCTCCGCCTGCTTCACCGTATCGATTCCAAGATCCGCTTCGAGATCCAGATCGAGATCGAGCATGTCGGACGGGTACCCGGTTTTCTCCGCGATGATTTTCAGAACCGTTTCCTTGACACCGTCGGATTCCTCGGTTTGAACGGGCACAGGAGGCGCAGCCGTCTCCACCGGGGTTGCCGCCGCCGCCGGAGCGGCGGCGACACGCTTTAAATCGGGCCTGCGATCGTAGACAAACTGGATCGTGTGGGCCAGCGTCGGGAAATCGCGGAGTTTGAGACTGTCTTCGCGCGGAATATCGTACGCCGCCCGAATTGCGGCAAACATCTCCGCCTGCTTCACGGTATCGATGCCGAGGTCGGCTTCGAGATCCAGATCCAGGTCGAGCATGTCCGGCGGGTATCCGGTTTTTTCAGCGATGATTTTCAGAACCGTTTCCCTGACACTATCCGATTCCAACGCGACGGCCTTGGCAGCCGGTGTAGGCGCCGAAGCAGCCGCAGGCTGCGAAGGCGACAGATCCGGTCGCCGGTCGTACACAAACTTGACCACGTGCGCCAGCGTCGGGAAGTCGCGGAGCTTGAGGCTGTCCTCGCGCGGAATGTCATACGCGGCGCGGATTGCGGCGAACATTTCGGCCTGCTTCACGGTGTCGATGCCGAGGTCGGCTTCGAGATCCAGATCGAGATCGAGCATATCCATCGGATAGCCGGTCTTCTCGGCGATGATCTTCATCACTTCCGCCTGGACGACATCAACGGCCGCGGGCTGCGGCGGCGCTGCAGGAACGACAGGAGTCGCGACTTGCGGAGCAGATGCCGGAACCGGCGCGGACGGCGTCAAATCCGGCCGCCGGTCGTACACAAACTTGACCACGTGCGCCAGCGTCGGGAAGTCGCGCAGCTTGAGGTTGTCCTCGCGCGGAATGTCATACGCGGCGCGGATTGCGGCGAACATTTCGGCCTGCTTTACGGTATCGATGCCGAGATCCGCTTCGAGGTCCAGGTCGAGGTCCAGCATATCCGTCGGATATCCGGTCTTCTCGGCGATGATCTTCATGACGTTTTCCTGGACGTCGTCTTTTGGACGAGCCGCAAGCGCCGGGGTCGCGACAACGGGCGCGGCAGCAGGCATTGTTTTCATCACGGGCGCAGATGCTACTTCCTGTGGAGCGGCCGCAAGCGAAGGCGTCGGCGGGAGAGCGGCTTGGGCTTCGTTGGATCCGTTGCCGTTTTCAATCCTTGTGGTCGGACCGTAGTCCTTGGCGCGGAGTGTACGCTGGACCACTTCCAATTCAGGATTTTCGTAGCCGGTGAGTTTCTTCAGCCAGTTATTCCAAGCCCGCGTATCTTCAATGCGATACCGATAGCCAAGCGCAGTCGGTGATTGCCGCTTGCCGTCCGGCGTGGGAGACCAGCGCAGCAGCGTCATGCAGATCTGGGATCCGAAGCCTGCGCCCAGCCGCAGCGCATAGCGCACCGGGTACTGGCCTCCTTTGGAGAGATTCAGCTGGCCCAGTTCCGGGTCCACTTCTTTGAAATTGGGGACAGGAGGAACGATTCCGGTTTCCAGGATCTTGACTGAAACGACATCCTCGATGCCGACGGCCATCGGGTGTCCGGTTGCACCCTTGGTGTTGGCTACGAGGATCTGGCCGGCCGCTTCCTTGAAGACATGCCGGAGGGCGAATACTTCGGCGGAAGCGCTTCCGCCGCGGGCGGGCGTATATGTTTCATGCGATACAAATACGGTTTCCGGCGCCATCTGGTAACGGTTCAGGCCCCAGTCCGCCTCGACATTGGAAACCAGTTTTTCCATGACGTGGCGGATGTGTTTCACGTCGAGACGCGTTCCGTGATATGCGCTGTTGGCGATCACGGATCCCAGGACCTGGCAGATGGGACGGACGCCGCGTTCGCGCGCCGACTCGGCGCTTTCGAGCACGACGGCCGAGGCGCCCATGCCGATGATCAGGCCATGGCGCCGGCGATCGAACGGCGTGGCTTCTTCTTCAACGATTTCGCCGGTCGCGGCCGATCCGGAGGCAAGGAAGCCGGAACCGAACCAGCCCATCAGGTTGTCGGACGTAATGTCGTCGGCAGAAACAATGATCACGCGCCGGCAACGTCCGGTGCGGATCCAATCGCTGGCGAGGGCCACGGCCTGAGTCCCGCTGGCGCAGGCGCCGTTGGTGGCCGTATTCGGGCCTCGCGCACCGATGTATTCGGCGAATTGTGAATGGCCCATGGAGAGCACGCGGAACAGGAATCTGCGATCGAAGTGGTAGCGATTTTCCTCGATCTCTTTTCGCAGCTCGCCCATGCGCTGCTCGATCTGTTCGGCGATGCCGTTGCCGCCGCCCGAGCGGCGTGCCACGGCATACAATCGGTTCAGTTCTTCCAGGCGTTCGCGTCGTGCGCGGTCTTCGTAGAAACCGGAGATGATCTCAGCGTACGAGTCGCACCCCGGGAAAGCGGATGTGAACAGGATACCCGTATCGTCCCTGATTTCATCAGGCAGCTGCCAGCGGTCGGGCAGATAGGTTCCCTTGGTTGTGGTTTTGTAGCGCATGACCAGGGGAATTCCGGCGTCACGCAGCGCGTCGATGCCGGCGCCGATGGCGAGTTTGGTAACGCGGTCCAGCGCAGGAAGGCGGTCCTCCGGGAAACCGAAATCGCGGATCAGATCGAAATCTTCGGCTCGGGCCGCCAGCTTGATCACATCGGCGGTGCTCTCGATGGTCTCAAACCTTCCCTCGCCAGTCTCACTTTTCACCAGGCGCGTGATGTTCTTATCCGCCATCTGCAGGCGCAGGTTCATGGGGATAGGCTTGATGAAAACGTCGCCGCGCAGCATCCGATCCACATTCGAATCGCTGAAGACGCCGTCCACGCCGGGCAGTCCAAGGGAAGCGCCCGTAATGCAGATATCCACGGGAGCCTGCACATGCTGGCCGCCGGAGTAGATTTGGAATCCCTTGTCCATGAATTCGACGAAAAGTTTGCCTAGTTCATTGAAGCGGTTCTCGGCCTCCGCGGCCGGACGGACCGGCGGGACAAGCGGTTTTTCAATCCTGTAGGAAGGAGCGGGCGCTGGAGCCGTGACTGTCGCGGCCGCGGCTGGCGGCGCAACGGCCGGCCCGCTCTCGCGGACCTCAACGATGGGCTCTTTTTTAATCTCGCCGAAACCGAGGCCGGCGGCATAGAGGCCGCAGAGCGCAAGGTTCAGCGAAGCGGCATCGCCGATCCGCGGATGGTTGGTGAACAGAGAGACGACGCCTTCGCGATCGCCCAGAACGTCTTCCACAAACCCGTAGAGTATCCGCTTCGGGCCCATTTCGACAAAAACGCGCGCACCGGCGTTGTACAGTGTGTTGAGGCCCTTGATGAATTGGACGGGAGAGGACACCTGCTTGCCCAGCAGGGCGATCATCTCGGGAACGACATTCGGCCCCATGGGATAAAATTCGCCGGTGACGTTGCTGATGATCGGCACTTGCGGCGGGCAAAGCCCCATCGTGCTGAGGATTTTCGCGAGCGAATCCCCGGCCGGGGCTACGATGCGCGTGTGGAACGCATGGCTCACCTGCAGCTGGCGCGCCACGTATCCGGCGTCGCGCACGGCCACCATTGCCTTTTCGACGCCCGTGGTCGAGCCGCCGATGACAGCTTCCTTGGAGCTGTTGATGTTGGCGACAACCACATAGTCGTCGACCGTGTTCAGTACTTCCTGGATTTTGTCAATGGGACCGAAAACGGCGGCCATCAGGCCGTTGTCTTCCAGCGCGCAACGGGTCATTTCGTTGCCCCGCGCGCTCACCGCCTTCAGGGCCATGTCGAAGGAAATAGCGCCGCTAGCCACCAGGGCTCCGTATTCGCCGAGGCTGTGCCCCATCACCATGTCGGGGGCGATGCCGTAAGCGCCGATCAGGCGCGCCAGCGCCGTCTCGGTTGCGAGCACTGCAGGCTGAGTAATGGCGGTTTGCTTCAAACCGTTTTCGGCAGCGGCCAGAGCGGCTTCGTCGGATTCGTCGAGGTAAATGCAGCTCGTCAGGGTTTTGCCGAGCAGCGGTTCCATCGTGCGATCCGCTTCCTCAAAAATCTTCGTGACGATCGGTTCGGTATCGCGGAGCGAACGGATCATGTTGACATACTGCGATCCCTGCCCCGTGAAGAGGAACGCCACTTTGGGGGCCGGTCCCTTACCGAGATAGATCCCTTTCGGACGCAGTGCTTTCCAGCGCGCGGGCTGATTCTCTTCGAAAGCCTTGATCGCTTTTCCTATTTTGTCGGCCAGCTCCGCGGCATTGCCGTAATCGATCGCGAGGCGTACTTCCGCGCGAAGATCCGATTCCTGAGGCGGCGCCGGAACGGGCGCTTTGCCGGCCATGGCTTCCTTTTGCAGTTCCTGGAGGCGTTGCATCAATCCCGCCTCGGAGCTCGAGCCGATGACAAGGGCACCACGCAGCGGCGTCTTGAGATTCACCGCCTGACTCGCAGCCGATTCGACGCTCCCGACCGCAACCGTGGCTTTTCGCTCCCCGGCAATCCGTCCGGGGATGTATTCTTCCAGCACAACGTGGAAATTGGTGCCGCCGAAGCCGAAAGCGCTCACGGCCGCACGACGAGCCTGGCCCGGTTTCACATCCCACGGTCTCAGTTCCGTGTTCACACGGAACGGGGAATTTGCAAAATCGAAATTGGGGTTAGGCCGAACAAAGTTCAGGCTCGGCGGGAGTTCCCGTTCCTTGAGCGCATAAGCCGCTTTAAATATGCCGGCTGCGCCCGCGGCGCTTTTCAGATGCCCGATGTTGGATTTTACCGATCCCAGCGCAACGGAACCGGCAGGCAGGTTGAGCTCCTGAAAGACCTCTATGAGTCCCTGAAGCTCTGCGGCATCTCCAACCGGTGTCGACGTGCCGTGTCCCTCGATCATATCTCCGGGAGAAAGCGTTACGCCGGCATTCTGCCACGCGCGCCGTACGCAGAACTTCTGCCCAACCGGATTCGGCGCGGTAATGCCCTTCCCTTTACCGTCGCTGGAGCCGCCAATGCCGCGAACGATCGCGTAGATCTTGTCTCCATCGCGCTCAGCGTCGGCCAACCGCTTCAGCAGAAATGTCGCGGCGCCTTCGCCCATCACGAACCCGTCGGAACCTTCGGCGTAAGGCCGGCTTCCGGTGGCGGACAGTGCCCCGATCTTGCAGAACTTCACATAGCTGGACGGGCTCATATTCGCATCGATTCCGCCTGTCAGGACGGTATCGTATTGCTCGGCAACGAGTCCCTCGATCGCGGCTGTCATGGCAGCGATGGTGGAAGCGCAGGCAGCATCCGCAACAAAATTGGGGCCTTTGAAGTCATAGAGAGAGGCGATGCGTCCGGCAACGATATTGGCAAGCTCTCCGGGCATCGTGTCTTCCGTAATCGCGGGCAGCTTGCGCCGGACGCCTTCGAGGAGCTGTTCCATGATTTGTTGTCGCACCTGCTGGGGCAGAGCGGAGAAACCCGCGGACTTGACGAGTTCATCGGCAATATCCGGGAAAAGAATCCTGACAGCGGAGTAAAGATGCACATCGCCGGACATGGCATTGCCATAAATGACCGCCGTGCGCTCTGCATTCAGCGGCCGAGCGGGATACCCGTAATCGCTTAAAGCCTCGCGCGCCGTGATTACGGCCCATTTTTGTGTTGGATCCATCGCCTGGCTGACTCGCGGAGGGATGGGAAGCTTCCACTTCAGCGGATCCCACTCCCAATCGCGGACCCAGCCGCCTATTTTCGAATACGATTTATCAGGGGCTTTCGGATCGGGGTCAAAATACAGTTTGGGATCCCAGCGTTCCGCATCCACATCCGTAATGCTGTAACGGCCTTCCCTGATGTTCTTCCAGAATGTCGGCGCATTCGGCGCGTCTGGCATCAGGGCCCCTATGCCGACGATGGCAACAGCTTTCTCTGCTGCAGGTACTCTCATTATGGTAATGCCTCCGGAATTTCTATAATTCGCACAACTCGTGGCTGCCTTTTATCCCGAAACCCTTTCGTACAGGACATCCGCGACATAGTCCATATCCTGAATCAGTCCTGCCTGGGCGCGATGTATCTGCGGGATAAACATTTTCTTTTCGAGGCTTGCGGCATCGGAATCGGGGATCAATCCGCCGATCCAACGGATCCCCTCGCTGACCACTCTCATGGCTGCATCGCGAGCGTATATTCTGCTCATCGCGGCCAGATGATTCATATTGAAGCGGGGGTGGGTCTTGGCATTCAAGGTTCCCTGGAAGGCGCGGGCCGCGCGTCGCGCAAGGCTTGCAGATCCCTCCGCATGGGCGATCAGTTCGCCCAATCGGAAGAGGATATGCTGGTGGCGCGTCAGCCGCTGCGCTCGAGCCACCTCGAGGAGTTCCGCGACGCCGTGCAGGCAATACCCGATCGTCTGCGCGCCCAGTTTGTCATTCTGCTTGTGAAGATCTTCGAGCTGGCGCGCCATATCATGATAGAACCGGCCGTGCGTCTTGAGGTGTGTCTGCCAGCGATCGCGGGAGATCGTCATTTCCATGATTTCCGATGTTCCCTCATAAATGCGCGTGATGCGGGCATCGCGTTTGATTTTTTCCACCATGTACTCGCGGGTATATCCGTATCCGCCCAATGCCTGGATAGAAGCATCCGCAGCAAGGTTTCCCGCCTCTGTGGCCAGGTATTTCGCGATGGCGCCCTCGGTATTCAGGTTGGTGTCCTCGCTGTCCAGACGTTCGGCTGTTTCCTCGATATAGGAGCGGCCGGCTTCGAGAAGCACGGCATTCGGAACGATCAGCTTATGCGTATACCCCTGTTTTTCGGAAAGAGGAGCGCCGCCCTGGATGCGGCCTACAGAGTATGGGATCGCGCGGTCGAGTGCCGCCCAACCGGCTCCAAGCCCGAATGCGGCCACCATCAGGCGCGTGTAGCCGAATACCAGCTGGGCCTGAGTAAGTCCCTGCCCCTCTTTCAGGCCGAGCAGACGCTCTGCGTCGACATAGACGCCTTCCAGGGAAACGGTTGCTGTGTTGCTGGCCCGGATCCCGTGCTTGTCTTCAGGCTTTCCGTGGCTGAGGCCGGGGACATCTTTTTCAACGATAAACCAGCTGGGACCTCCCGGAGCCTTCGCGAGCACCGAATAGAGGTCGGCGAATCCGCCGTTGCTGATCCATTGCTTGTTGCCCGTGATTTTGTAGCCTTTGACGTTTCCGTCCTCGATCACAGGTTCTGCCACCGTGCGAAGGGCGCCGAGGTCACTGCCGGCTTCCGGCTCCGTAGCGCCATAGGCCATGAGAAGTCCTTCCTGGCCGATGCGCGTCATCCAATGCTTTCGCTGCTCATAGGTACCGCCATAGACAATGGGGTCGCTGCCAAGGAATGTTGCGAAAATTCCGGTGGCGACGCCGAGGTCCACGCGCGCCAGTTCCTCGCAAATCCTGTAGATATCAAACGCCCCGGCGCCCATTCCCTCGAACTCCTCCGGAATGAACAATAGCTGGATGCCCAGCCCCGGCCCGCACATCTCTTTAACGATCTCATAAGGGAATTCATCCTTGGCATCGAGCTCCAGGAGTTTTTTCTCCGGCAGATGAGCGGCCGTAAAATCCTTAAGTGATTCCAGCGTCAAATCGAGTGTTTCTTTATCAAATCCTTTGTTCATCATAGGTTCCGTAGATTTCGTTTATACCCTGCTGCTTCTGCTCCCTCCGTCACGCTTGCAAAAGCAGCGCACCCCAATGCATCCCGGCACCGAAAGCGACCATCAGCACGAGATCGTCCTTGCGAATCCGGCCGGTGCGCACACACTCATCCCACAGCAGAGGAATAGTAGCGGCTGTAGTATTACCGTATTTGTGGATATTTTGGATGGTTTTTTTGTCGGGAAGGCCTAACATTTTTTGAACGCGCTGGTTGATGCGCTTGTTGGCCTGGTGCATCAAGACTATGGACACATCCTCAAGCTTTAGGTTGTTTCGCTCCAGTATCTCTTTCGTTACCTCCGTCATGCAATTCGCGGCGTTTCTGAAAACGTAGGTTCCGTTCATGATGGGGATATGGTCCCCTCGTTTGATCTGTTCGCAGTCGACGTAAGGCCTGTGCCGGAATCCAACGCCCGGGACGAATATTCTTTCCCAATCGGCACCGTTAGTGCGGAGGATACAATCGAGAACACCTCGCTTGCCGTCCTCTTCGGCCTTGATGACCACAGCGGCGCCCGCGTCTCCGAAAAGCACCGTTACGTTTCGGAAGCGGGTGTTCCATTCGTACTCTTCGGGAGTCGGGGGGGTGCTGCATTGACCGTACATATATCTATAGTTATCCGGCGTCCAGGGCATGAAACCCGTGTGCGCCTCGGCACCGACCAAGAGCACCGTTTTGGCCATTCCGGCCCGAATTTGGGCGTTTGCGAGCTGCATTCCATAGATAAAGCCAGCACACTGCTGCCGGATATCGAAGCAAGGGACGTTTTTCAATCCGAGCTTCGCCTGCAGGAGACCCCCGCATCCGGGGAAGAAATGGTCGGGTGTCATGGTGGCAAAAATTATAAGGTCGAGATCGTTTTTGTCGATGGCGGCAAGCTTGAGGGCCTCAGTGGCCGCGGCAAATCCGAGATCAGACGTAGAGGTGCCCTCGTCGACGTAGTGCCGGGCTTCAACTCCACTCCGTTCCCTAATCCATTCGTCGCTTGCGTCCATTATCTTGGACAGCATCTCGTTTGTAACGCGGTGAAGAGGTATAGCAGATCCGCTCCCCACGATGACCGCTCGAACCATACAACATCCTCTCTTTCGAACAAAACCGACCTGAGATTGTAGCATGCCGCAGAGTCTTAGTCTTGGAGAGATTCAGTCCCGACCAATTTTGCCATTCGTAATTTCGGTGACAGGCTACTAAACCTCGAAATTACGCACAGGCGGAATGAAGTTTCACCAGGCGGCAATTTCGAGGTTTAGTAGCCTGTCACCGAAATTGGGATATTTTGTGATCAAGGTGGGCCAGTTTTTCCTCCAGCAGCGTGCGGTATCGTGGATTGCGTGCATCGTCGATCTCATGGAGTACTCTGGAGCGTTGCAGGAGCAGATCCTCGAGTTTGCGGCGCTTCTCGGCTTCCGCACCGGGGAGGCCGTCTTCGACAATAACGCCTGACTCGTTGCCAGCTTCTTCTATTTGAATTTCAATGGATTTGCTTTCCCACCCTCTTGCCATTCTGAATCCACTAAAAAACAGGATAGGAGCCCAGTACTTTGAAGTACGGGGCCATCTCCCGAAGATGGCGGAAAGCATGGAGGCATTCCCGGGTTCGCGCATCGATTTGCAGGTCGAGGTAGAACTGGTATTCCCACGGCCTGCCGCGAATGGGACGGGATTCGATCTTGGACAGGTCGATATTTCTCAGGGCAAAAACCGACAGGGCCTTAAATAGCACTCCGGGCTCGCTTTTCAGGCCGAACACGATGCTCGTCTTTATTCCGCCTCGAGGGAAGTTGCCTCGCCTCGACAGCGCAAGAAATCGCGTGTAGTTCTCCGGATCATCTTCGATGCCACGGCGCAGAATCTTCATCTCATAAATATGCGCCGCGTCCTCTGAAGCGATCGCAGCCGCCGTCCGCAATTTACTATCTCTTATGAATTTAACGCTTCCCGCGGTGTCGTAGAAAGACACCTTTTCGATGGTCTTAAGGCGGCGCAGAAGCCGTTTGCACTGCTCCAAAGCCGCGGGATGAGAATAGACCTGTTTTATCTGCCGGAGCCCGGTGCCGGGATGCACGATGAGATGGTGCTCGACGCGCAGGGATGTTTCGGCAACGATTTCCAGCGGGTGCCGTGCAAGCAAATCATAATTCTGATGAATGCTCCCGGCGAGCGTATTCTCGATCGGAATGACACCGCATTCTGCCTTCCCTCGAACCACTGCATTGAAAACATCTTCGAAGGAAAAACAGGTACTCGATTCTATCCCGGACCCGAATATCTTCCGGCCGGCATGCTGGCTGAATGATCCCGGCTCACCCTGAAAAGCGACCCGTGTGCCCGGACTTACATGGAGATATTTCTGAGACATAGGACTGATTCAAATTACGATTGACGAATGACGATTGACGAATGACGTATGGGTCCAATCGTCAACCGTAAATCGTCAATCGTCAATTCGTATGGTTTTGTTCCTTATGCGCCTCTAAGGCCGACTGATACTGAATCATTTTATTGAGGGCGTCGACGTAGGCGCGAGTGGTAGCATCCACAATATCGAGGCTGGCCGCTTTGCCTATGAAGGATGCCTTGCCAAAATCCACCTTTACAAAGACTTCGCCTACCGCATCCGCGCCGCGCGTAACACTGTGCACGGTAAATTCGACGAGTTTCCCTTCGACACCGGTAATCCGGTTGACGGCTTTTAACACCGCATCCACCGGGCCGTCTCCGATGGCGGAATCCTGAATGAGTACCCCCTCCTTCTCCAACGCAACGGTTGCCGTGGGGATGATATGCGTGCCGCCAAGCGACTGTAATTTCTTGACCTTGTATGTTGTTGGAGCAATCCGCAGCGCATCACGGACCGTCACGATGAGATCTTCGTCAAATACCTCTTTTTTTCGGTCCGCAACCTGCTTGATCAAGGTATACGCCTTCTCCAGTTCCGCTTCGCTCAGGTCGAAGCCTAATTCCTGGTACTTCTTCTTGAGCGCATGCCGTCCGGAATGTTTTCCCATCACCAGTTTGCTTTCCTTGATACCCACATCCTCCGGACGCATAATTTCATAGGTCAGCTTTTCTTTAATGACACCGTCCTGATGAATTCCAGCCTCATGCGCAAAAGCATTTCTGCCCACGATCGCCTTATTCGGCTGGACGATCATTCCGGTCAGGTTTGTCACCATGCTGCTGGATGGGAATATTTCTTCCGTATTGACTCCCGTTTCAATGCCAAACAGATCCTTGCGCGTCTTCAGAGACATCACGATTTCTTCCAACGACGCATTGCCGGCACGTTCGCCTATTCCGTTCACGGTGCATTCCACCTGTCGGACGCCATTTTGGATGGCGGTCAGGGAGTTGGCGACCGCCAGTCCCAAATCGTTATGGCAGTGTACCGATAAAATGGTTTTTCCGATATTGGGCACGTGAGCGCGGAGGTATTTAATGCGCTCGGCGTATTCCTCCGGGACGGTATAGCCTACGGTGTCGGGAATATTGACCACATTGGCCCCCGAAGCGATCACCGCTTCCACCACTTTGCAGAGGTAGGAGAGGTCGGAACGCGTGGAATCTTCCGCTGAAAACTCGACATCGGGACAGAGAGATTTTGCGTAGGTAACCATTTGACGCGCCTCTTCGAGCACATCGTCTCTGGTTTTTTTCAACTTATACTTCAAGTGAATATCCGATGTTGCTATAAACACATGAATTCTCGGCTTTGCCGCGCCTTTGACCGCAGCCCAACAGCGATCGATATCCCCCTTGCTGGCTCTCGCCAGTCCCGCAATGGTGATGGTCCGAATCTTCTCCGCGATGCTGCGAACGGACTCGAAATCACCATCGGACGAGATAGGAAAACCGGCCTCAATCACGTCAACCCGCAATCGTTCTAACTGCTGCGCCAGCATCAGCTTTTCGCTGATGGTCATGCTTGCGCCCGGAGATTGCTCGCCATCTCTTAACGTAGTATCAAAAATCAGCACTCGTTCTGTCATGCTCGAATCCTTTCGCAATTTTTTTTGAATGCCTGCCTCGAACCTGGGGGCTTAAAGGAGGCCGCCAAGAAGAGGCATAAGAAGGGGGAGTAGGAGGAGGCAGAAGATGAGATCCGTCCGAACAGGCCCGTGCAGCCTCATTACCCTGAATCCGTCGATCGTTGATACCTGCATGCTTCGTATCTTAGACCGGCACTGACGATTGTCAAGTCAAAATGACGAATAACGACTGACGAATTACGAATGAAAACCCGGCTGTCAGATAAGGCAAACTTCTGCCTTGGTTGACTATGGAAGAGAACATAGCCAGAGGATCACGCCAGCAGCCCAAACCGCAAACGTATGCTTCAATTCGTAACTCGTAATTCGTCATTCGTAATTACGAAATGTAGGACGCATTGATGTCCACGTACTTATGGCTCAGATCGCAGGTCCAGACGCGGGCCGCGGCGTGACCGTCGGCGAGATCGACCTCGATTTGAAGATCCTTAGCCTTCATGGCTTTTTCGGCCCGGGCACGTGTCGCGCTGACCGGGGTTCCATTGCGGAAGATGGGGATTCCATTCAGGCTCAGGGTGATCCGCTCGGGGTCAAACGGCACGCCGCTGTATCCAACGGCACACAGGATCCGTCCCCAGTTCAACTCCTCGCCATAGAGCGCCGTTTTAACCAGCGGGGAGTGTGCGATGGTTTTTGCTACTTTGCGCGCGGCTTCAAAATCGGCGGTCCCCCGCACCTGGATTTCCACGAACTTGGTGGCTCCTTCCCCATCCCGGGCGATGCTTCGGGCAAGCTCCTCGCAAACCATTTCGAGCCCTTTTTCGAAATAGGATGTGGAACGATGATCCGAAACGGCAGCGCCGGAAGCTCCGTTTGCCAGAATGGCCACGGTATCGTTCGTGGATGTGTCGCCATCCACTGTCAGGCAGTTGAATGTTCGATCTATGGCGTGGCGCAGGATTCGGTTCAATTCACGGGGAGGCACTTGCACGTCGGTTGTGATGACGGCGAGCATGGTGGCCATCTGCGGGTGAATCATACCGGACCCTTTCGCCATGCCGCCGATCCGTACCGTCTTGCCGCCGATGCGCCCTTCCACCGCGATTGATTTCTCGTGCGTATCGGTGGTCATGATTGCGCGTGCCGCCGCCGCACCGCCTTGCGAATTCAGCGCCGAGGCCGCGGCGGCGATTCCCTTCAGGAGTTTGGGCACGGGCAGATAGCTTCCAATGACTCCCGTGCTCGCTACCAGAACCTGGGACGGCTCGATACTGAGATGCGACGCCAGGCACTGCGTGCTGAGCACCGAATCGTGCATCCCGCGCTCTCCCGTGCAGGCATTGGCACAGCCGGAATTGATCAGAACGGCACGCATCCGTCCTCGCGAAATTTTCAGGTTTTCCCTGCTCAGAACCACGGGTGCAGCCTGCACCCGATTGAGCGTGAAGACGCCTGCCGCAGAGGCTGGCTGAGATGAAAACACGACGGCGAGATCGAGCCCTTTTTTCTTGATCCCTGCCGATATCCCGGACGCAAGGTATCCTTGCGGAGCGGTAACACCGCCCTTAATGATTTGCCAGCCGCTTCCGGCCGCCGATTTGGAACGAGGATTACGAGCAGTCATATGTGCAAGACCATGGCGAGTTCATCGCATTTGCTGAATTTGGGACAATGAAAACATTCGTTATAGACCTTCAACGGCAACGTGCGCGGCTCCACCTGAAAAAATCCAAACCGCGCAAAAAATTGCGGCTCATAGGTAAACAGGAAAACCTGTTCGATCTCCAGTTCCCGTGCTTCGTCGAGCAGTAGCTCGACGAGGGCTGTGCCGACGCCCCTGTGCGTCACCTCGGGCGCCACTGCAAGAGCGCGTATTTCCGCAAGATTCTCCCAATAGATGTGGAGCGCACCGCAACCCAGCAAGCCGGTCGAGGCGGAAGCCCCGGCCGCAATGCTGTAATCGCGCAGGTTTTCGTACAACTGCAGCTGCGTCTTGGGCAGCATCTGCTGCCTTTCGGCGTAGTGGTTGATAAGCCGGAACATTTCCTTCACGTCCGACACGCCGGCCTTCCGGACAGCGGTGTGCCGGCCGGGAGAGGGATCTATCGCGCGAAGTTTTGCTTTTTCCGGCATCGGCAGGCTCCCGTCAGGCTTGTTTGCCTGCTTCCGCAGCTTCCACATCGCCTAAAACAGCGTCCAGCGTCTTCAGGAACTCGTCTATATCGCCCTTTGTAATTATAAATGGAGGCAAGAGTCGCAGCACGGTGTCGTGCGCCGCGTTGGCGATGATTCCCTTTTCCAGGAGGCGATTCACCACATCCTTGGCCTGGCTTCCAATCTGGATGCCGATCATCAGGCCCATGCCCCGGATCTCGCCGATCAGGCGATGCCGCGACGATAGTGTCTTGACGCCCTCGACCAAATATTGTCCAAGATCTTTGGCCCTGGCGATCAGCCCGTCCTGCTCGATTACGTCCAACACCTCCAGCGCCAGTCTGCACGCCAGCGGACCCCCGCCGAACGTCGTGCCATGGTCGCCAGGCTTCAGGCTTTCGGCCACACGCGCATTCCCGAGCATTGCGCCGAGAGGATACCCGGCAGCGAGGGATTTGGCGAGGGTGATCACGTCGGGTTTGATCCCGTAGTGTTCGAAGGCAAAATATTTCCCTGTCCTGCCCAGCCCGCATTGAATTTCGTCCGCAATCAGCAGAGCGTCATAGCGGTCGCACAGCGCGCGCGCAGAGCGCACAAAGTCCTGCGGTAAAGGAACGATTCCGCCTTCACCCTGGACGGGCTCGATGACAAGAGCGCAGACGCGGTCCGAAAAGGCCTTTTCCAGAGCCGCGGGAGTAAACTCCTCGATGATTTCGATATCCGGAATCAGCGGCCTGAAGGGCGCCTGATACTGCTCCTGGCTGGTAATGCTGAGGGCACCCAGGGTTCTGCCGTGGAACGAATTCTTCAGCGTCAGAATCAGAGATTTATTATCCCGATTCCTGGCATGTCCATAGGCGCGGGCAATTTTTAGAGAGGCCTCGATCGCTTCCGTGCCGCTGTTGGTGAAAAAAGCCCTCGCCATGCCCGAAACCTCGACCAGTCTTTTTGCCAGTAGTCCCTGATAGGGATGATAAAAGAGATTCGAGTTGTGGATCAGGCGCTGTCCTTGCTCCACGAGGACGCGAACGATGCGCGGATGGCTGTAGCCGAGAGAGTTGACCGAAATTCCGGCCAGGAAATCGAGATAGCGCTTTCCGGAAAGGTCGTACACGAACGCGCCCGATCCGTGAGAACAATACAGCGCCGCTCGCTTGTAAGTGGAAAAGAGATACTTCTGTTCGAGAGACTGAATCTCCTCCGGAGTGAGTTGATAATCAGCGGTTGCCATGAATTTTTGTCCCCTCTCTTCCTTTTTCGAAATTAGTCAATATGTCAGGGCTGGCGCCTGGCAGGATATACACGGAATCGACCCCGGCCTCGACGGCTTCCAGGCAGGAAGACGTCTTCGGCAGCATGCCGCCCGACAGGATGCCTCGGGCGCGAAGATCGAGGATTTCCGATTTTCCCATGGTTCGAAGCACGGAACCGTTCTCATCCCTCACACCCGGAACATCCGTGAGATATATCAGCGCGTCGCATCGGGTGCCCGAAGCGCAGGCAGAGGCCATCTGGTCCGCGTTGACGTTGTACAGCTGGGAGTCCGCTCCGAGGGCGATGCTGGAAACAACCGGCACAATGCCCGACCCGAGGACGAGTTCAAAAAAAGTCCGGTTTACCTCCGTCGGTTTCCCCACAAATCCGATTCCGTCCGGATTTCCCGGAAGCTCCGAGAGGCGGACACAGCGGACGGCGCCCGCATCGGCACCGCAGATTCCCAGAGCCCTGGTCCCGAGCCGGCTCATTTCCGCGACAATTTTCTTATTCACCTCGCCGGCCAGCACCATCACGGCGACGCCAAGCGTTTCGGCATCCGTCACGCGCAATCCGTCGATGAAGCGCGACGTCATCTGCAGCTGCGACAATCGACGGTTCAGGCTCTTGCCGCCGCCGTGCACCAGGATGACTTCATGCCCGCGGGCCGCCATAGCGGAAACCTGCGCCAGAAGTTTTAGGCGAATTTCCGTTTCTTCCAGAATGCTTCCGCCCAGTTTAATTGTGATTCTCAATCTCTTTCCCTCACAACAGGCCCGTCTGCTCTTCAAGACCGTGCATCAGGTTGAAATTCTGGACCGCCTGTCCCGACGCCCCTTTCCCCAGGTTATCGATAGCCGAGAAAATGATGCCGCGGCGCCCCTTGTCGGTCAGCCTGTAGCTGATATCGCAATAATTCGTGTGCTGTACGGCGCGCAATTCAGGCAGGCGCACACCGCCCAGGATCCTCACAAACGGCCGGTTGGCATATCGCTGCTGGTACTGCGCCTCGAGTTCGGCGACGCTGACCGGCTGCTGGAACTGCACGTAGATCGAAGAGAGAATGCCTCGATTCACCGGCAGCAGGTGCGGCACGAACGTAAAATTATTCAGGTCCCAGCCGAGTTCCTGGCACATTTCAGGCGCGTGCCGGTGCATGACGGGGTTGTAGGGACGGAGGCTTTCCGCGACTTCCGAGAACATGATTTCCGCTTTCACGCCGCGCCCGGCGCCGGTGACTCCCGACTTGGAATCGCTGATGACGTGCGAACCGATCTCCAGCATCCCCGCCCGAATCAGCGGGAGCAGCGCCAGCGTGACCGACGTCGGATAGCAGCCCGGATTGGCGATCAGCCGCGCGGGCGCGATCGCCTTGGCATTCCATTCGGGAAGCCCGTAGACCGCTTCGCGCAACAGCTCCGGACTTGCGTGCTGGAATCCATACCAGGAGGAATAGCTTTCGACATTCTTCAGGCGGAATGCGCCGCTGAAATCGATGACCCGGATTCCCAGCGCCAGCATCTTCGGGACCAGGTCGTAGGACGCCTTGTCCGGAGTGCAGAGAAATACGGTATCCAGCTGCAGATCCTTGATGCGTTCCGGTTCCGGAGGAAACGTCATTAGGTTGCTCACGCCGCGCAGGCGCGGGTGAATATCCCCCAGTGGCTTCGCGCCGATTTCCGCCGCATCCATTGCCGCGGCGAATTCCATGGCAGGATGCGACGCGATGATCCTGATTAACTCCAGTCCGGCATACCCACTGACACCGACCACACCTACTTTGAATTTCATTCCGACAGCTCCTGAATTCTTTCCAGCAATTTCTTTCCCATGCTGCTCTTGCGCAAGAGAATAAAAACCGTATCGTCGCCGGCAATAGTGCCCAGCACTTCGGACCACTGCGCGGCGTCAACCACCACGGCGACCGAGTGCGCGTTGCCCGGAGACGTCTTGATCATGACGATGTTGTCCGAGACGCCGGTGCGTAACACATATTGTGCAAAGGCACGGCGGAGCACTTCATCCGGCGGGCTGGAAATCACTTCGCCGGAAATCTGATAGCTGCCGCGCACCTTCACCAGTCCGAGTTCGCGGATGTCCCGGGACAGGGTGGCCTGAGTCACGCGGATGCCTTCCTTTTCGAGGAGAGAGGACATCTCTTCCTGGCTCCGGATCAGGCCGCTCCGACACATCTCCAATATTCGTCCCTGCCTTGCTATTTTCATAGACAGCCCTAACGCATATTTATACATAACATGGATTAATTATGCAATAGCGAATTCATTTCCAAACCGCATTCTTGCCGGGCGCTCGGCTACTGTCGCATATTTTTTGCGCCCGGCGGGCGCCCTGGCAGTGCGGCAGCTTGCTGCCGCTATTAAGAACATCCCGATTTTCAAGGATTCGCGAAAAGCGGCATAAGCAATATTATCGGGGTCGGTATCGATTGG
>Ga0335071_10002391_pt1 | contig 20099 bp, 16 predicted proteins | sample Lox_Sample_15_FD_206724 | JGI IMG/M metagenome (GOLD analysis project Ga0335071, IMG submission 206724) | Soil microbial communities from Loxahatchee National Wildlife Refuge, Florida, United States - Lox_Sample_1.5 | ecosystem: Environmental > Terrestrial > Soil > Wetlands | place: USA...
TACACGACGGGAGACGTCGAGGGGCTCTCGGTCGGCTCGGTCGTGACGCTGCGCGGCGTCGAGGTCGGCAAGGTCGTCGAGGTCGGTTTCAGCTGGAATCTCTACGAGGCGAAGCCGCCGGCCTGCGTCGTCGTCCGCTGCGCGGTCAAGCAGGACATCACGCCGCGGGCCTGGGGCACGGACTGGAAGGCGGACGTCCGGAAGGTCGTGGACCAGGGCCTGCGCGCCGTGGTGCAGACGAACGGCATCACCGGCTCCAGCATCATCGCGCTCCAGACGCTCGACCCGAAGCTGTATCCGCCGCTCCACGTGCCCTGGACGCCGAAGTATCTGTACGTCCCGTCCGCACCGAGCCAGCTCGGGCGCCTGCTCGCGTCGGTGGACCGGACGCTCGCGAACCTGGAGAAGCTCGACGTCGGGGGCCTCTCGCGCAGCCTCACCCGGCTCCTCGACACCGCCGACGGCACGTTGCAGAACATCAACAAACTCGACGTCGCGGAGCTCTCGCGCAGCGCCAACACGACGATCCAGGACGCCGGTTCCGCGATCCGCGAGATCCAGGGGCTCGCCCAGGACGCCCGCACGGACCTGAAGGCCATGAAGCTGGACGCGGTCGGGAGCGACGCCAACCGGCTGCTCGACAACCTCGACGCCAGACTGTCGGCGCTCCTCGACAAGCTCGCCGGCGTCGACGTGCGTGCCCTGAACGACACGCTCGCCGGCACGCGCGACGCGGCGCGCAGTCTGAACGAGGCGCTCGAGCAGTTGAAGCGCTACCCGTCCGGGTTCCTCTTCGGGCCGGCGCCGCCGCCCGCTCCCGCGCTGCAGGAGGAGAAGAAGTGATGCCGCACGCCGCCTTCCGTCCCGAGCCGAATCGGGCCCGCCGCGCCGCCGCCCTCGCCGCGGCGCTGCTGCTCGGCGCCGCCTGCGCGTCGAAGCTCCCGCAAGTCCCGCAGACCTTCACGATCGACGGACCGCCGCCACGGACGTCGCCGCCCCAGGGGGCGACGCGCGTGCTGTCTCTCCGCCGGGCGGAAGCGGCCCCCGCGTACGCCGGTTCCGAGCTCGTGTACCGCGTCGGCGCGCACGGCATCGAGCGCGACCCGTACGCGAGCTTCGCGGCGCCGGCGTCGTGGATGGTGACGTCGGCCATCCGCGGGTATCTGAAGAACGCCGACTGGGTCCGGGACGTCGTCGAGCCCGGCGAAGGGATCCCCGTCGCCGCGGAAATCGAGCCTTCGGTCGTCGAGATCGCCGGCGACTTCACGAACCCGGCCGAGCCGGCCGCCGTGCTGACGGTGTCCTTCCGCGTGCTGGCGCCCGCCTCCGGCGCGGCGCCGCCGCGCGAGTTGCTCCTGAAGACGTACACCGCGCGGCGGCCGCTCGACCGGCGCGCCGCGGCCGCCGTGGTGGCCGCCTGGAATCAGGAGCTCTCGGAGATCATGGTCTCGTTCGCTGGGGACCTGAAGGCGGCCCTTCCCCCGGCTCCCTGAGTCGTCCCCGGGGTCGGCTAAACTCCGTCCCCGCATGGTCGTCGCCTCCGGAGCCCCGCCCGTCCGCCGCCGACTTCCTGGCGCGGCCGGGCTCTGCGTCTTTCTCGCGCTCGCCGCGTTCGCGGCGGCCGAGCCGACGCTCCCGGTGGCGGCGCCGTCGCCGACGCCCTCTCCCGCCGAAGAGGCGGCGGCCGATCCGTACGGGCGCGAAACGCCCTACGGATGCTTCTTCGGGTTTCTCCGCGCCGTCGAGAAGGGCAGCTACGCCAACGCGGCGGAGTACCTGCAGCTGCCGGCGTCGCTGAAGTCCCAGCGGGAGACCGTCGCCCGCGAGCTCCAGGCGGTCCTCGACCACCGCTTCGTCTCGACGACGCTCGAGAGCATCAGCCAGAGCTCCCGCGGCACGATCGACGACGGCCTGCCGCCCGACGTCGAACGCGTGGGCGAAATCCTGTCCGGCGAGGGACACCTCGACGTCCTGCTCGTGCGGCTCGAGAAGTCGGGCGGTCCGCCGCTCTGGTACTTCTCGTGGGAGACGATCCGCGAGGCGCGGCGTCTCTACGGCGAGCTCGGCCTCTCCGAGATCGAGGGCCGGCTGCCGGAGTTTCTCGTCAAGACCCACATCGGGTCGCTCGCGCTGTGGCAGGTCGTGGCGTTCGTGCTCCTGCTCCCGATCCTTTACGGCGTCTCGTGGCTCCTGATCACGCTCATCCTCGTCGCCGTCGGCCTGGTGCGGCGCCGCAAGATCTCGGGAGACTGGGCGATTTCGGCGCGCAGTCCGGTCACGCTGCTCCTGACCCTGCTGCTCCACCGCGTCGCGGTCTTCTGGGTCGGCGTGCCGATCCTCTACCGGATCTATTACAACCGGGTCCTCTACGTCCTGCTCCTCGTCGCGCTGCTGTGGCTGCTCCTGCGGATCGTCGACGTGGTCGACCGCTTCCTCCTGCGGCGCGTCATGCCCGCCGGCGGCGCGGCGGGGCGGCCGTCGCTCTCGCTCGGCCGGCGCGCGCTCCGGGGCGCGGCGTTCGTCATCGTCATCGTGCTCGCGCTGCCGGCCTTCGGCGTCAACGTCACGGCCACGCTCGCGGGCCTCGGCATCGGCGGCCTCGTGCTCGCCTTCGCCGCCCAGAAGAGCCTCGAGAACGTCTTCGGCGGCTTCGCGATGCTGGCCGACAAGCCGCTCACCGTCGGCGATACGTGCCGGATCGGAGGCCAGCTCGGCGAGATCGAGGACGTCACGCTCTGGGCCACGCGCCTGAGGACGAACGAGCGGACCGTGGTCAGCATCCCCAACGGCGCGGTGATGGCGGGCCAGATCGAGAACCTGACGCGCCGGGACAAGTTCTGGTTTCATCCGACCGTGGGCCTGGACTACGCGACGACCCCGGCGCAGATGCGTCAGGTGCTCGAGAACATCCGGAACCTCATGGTCGCCGACCCGCGGGTCGAGACCGAGGGCTCGCGGGCGCGCTTTGTGCGCCTGGGCGCCTCGACGCTCGACGTGGACGTTTATGGCTACGTGCGGGCCGAGAGCTACGCCGAATTTCTCGGCGTTCAGGAGGACCTGCTTTTGCGAATTCTCGACATCGTCGAACAGGCCGGGACGTCCGTCGCCTTCCCGACCCAGACCGTCCACGTGCGATCGGGCGCGCTGCCCGAGGAGTCGCCGAAGAAAGACCGGTCTCCCGCTTGAGGCGCGCCGTACGACTGATCGCCGTGGCGCTCGCCGGGGGCGCCGTCGCCGGCGGCGCGGCCGCCGCCGAGCCGCCGCTGGCGCTCGCCCGCGCGGCCGCCGGAACCGGCTTCGAAGAGTCGTTTCACCGCGTGCTCGAGGACGGCGGCATCCGGATCGAGGCACCGGAGGACGGCGGCGGGGAGGCCGACGAGGCTTCGGCCGAGGCGCCGCCCCCGAAGAAGGTGCATTCCTTCTGGATCGGCGCCGTCTCGGGGGCGACGCTCATCGGGTCGGCGTGGAACTCGTTCGGCGACGGGCCCAACCAGAAGTGGCACTTCACCAAAGAGGGCTGGCTCGGCCAGAACACCTATGCCGGCGGCGGCGACAAGGCCTCCCACGTCGTCTCGTACTACATCGTCGCGAAGCTCCTGACGGGCGTCAACATGGAACTGGGGATGAAGAAGGACGACGCCGCGCTCCTCGGCACGGGCGTGTCGATGATGGCCGGGCTCGTCACGGAGATCGGCGACGGGCGCGGCAAGTACGGCTTCTCCTACGAAGACCTCGTCATGGACTGGATCGGCGCCGTCTCGTCGCTCGGCATCGCCCACTACGGCCTCGACGATCTCGTCGGCTATCGGGCCGGCCTCGTACCCGCGCCGACCGCGATCTGCTGCCCCTACGGCGGGACGGGCAAGGACTACACGGAGGAGATCTACACGGCCGACCTGAAGCTCGCCGGCCTCGCGGACCGGAACCGCTGGAACATCGGCCCCGCGCGCTACTTCCTTTTTTCGGTGAGCTACTCGGCCAAGGGATATCCGTACGCCAATCCGGACATCCGCGAGCGCCAGGTGGGCTTCGAGCTCGGGATCAACTTCAACGAGATCCTCCGCGCGGTCGGCATCCGGCCCGACCGGTGGTGGAGCAAGATCCTCTACTTCGCCTTCGACGTGCTGCGCATCCCGTACACGCAGATCGGGATGTACTACGACCTGAACAACGGCCACTGGTACGGCCCGGGCATCGGCGACCAGTGGGACCACTTCCACCACCACTGACCGGGGGCGCGGCGCGCGGCCGCCGCGTCAGCCGCGCGTCGGCCTGGCCAGAGGATTGCCGAGCTCGTCGAGGACCTTGGCCACGAGCCCGGTCCAGCCGGTCTGGTGGCTCGCGCCGAGGCCGAGGCCCGTGTCGCCGTGGAAGTACTCGTGGAAGAGCAGCAGGTCCTTCCAGTGCGGGTCCGACCGGAAGAGCTCGCGATCCCCGAAGACCGCGCGCCGGCCCTTCGCGTCGGCGACGAAGATGCGTGACAGCCGCCGGGCGAGCTCCTGGGACACCTCGTGGAGGTTCATCATCCGTCCCGAGCCGGTCGGGCATTCGATCTTGAACGCGTCGCCGAAGTACAGGTGGTACCGCTTCAACGACTCGAGGATGAGGTAGTTCAGCGGGAACCAGATCGGCCCGCGCCAGTTGGAGTTGCCGCCGAAGAGCTTCGTCCGCGACTCGCCGGGCTCGTAGTCGAGGCCGAACGACTGGCCGTAGGCCGTGGTCGCCCTGTAAGGGTGGTCGTGGTGGTAGCGGGACACCGAGCGCAGGCCGTACGGCGACAGGAACTCCGACTCGTCGAGCATGTACCGGAGCACGCGCGCGAGCTGCTCGGGGCGCACCACCGACATCAGGATCCGCTCCTCGCGGCCGTGCTGCGTCATCGAGGCGCACGCGCTGGTCAGGTCCTGGCGGTGCGCGAAGAACCACTCCATCCGCCGCTTGAAGCTCGGAAAGCGGTCGATGAGCGCCGAGTCGCCGACGACGACCGCGGTCAGCGGCAGCAGCCCCACGAGCGACCGCACGCGGATCGGGATCTGGCGGCCGTCGGGGTGGTGGACCTCGTCGTAGAAGAAGCCGTCGCGCTCGTCCCAGAGGCCGAGCTCGGGCTGGTCGGGGCGCTGGATCGCGTGGGCGATGTAGACGAAGTGCTCCCAGAACTTCGAGGCGACGTCCTCGTAGACGGGGTCTTCCGCGGCGAGTTCGAGCGCCATGCCGAGCAGGTTCAGGCAGTACATCGCCATCCAGCTCGTGCCGTCGGCCTGGGAGAGGACCCAGCCGTCGGGAAGCTTCATGTTCCGGTCGAAGATACCGATGTTGTCGAGGCCGAGAAAACCGCCCTGGAAGATGTTGTTGCCGAGCGCGTCCTTCCGGTTCACCCACCAGTCGAAGTTCAGGAGCAGCTTGTGGAAGACCCGCTCGAGAAACGCGCGGTCGGCCTTGCTCGTCTTGGCGCGCTCGATCTGGAAGACGCGCAGCGCCGCCCAGGCGTGGACGGGCGGGTTGACGTCGGCGAAGTTCCACTCGTACGCCGGGATCTGCCCGTTCGGGTGCATGTACCACTCGCGCAGCATGAGCACGAGCTGGTCCTTGGCGAAGTTCGGATCGAGCAGCGAGAAGACGACGCCGTGAAAGGCGAGGTCCCAGGCGGCGTACCAGGGGAACTCCCAGGTGTCGGGCATCGACAGCACGTCGGCGTTGAAGACGTGCCGCCAGTCGCTGTTGCGGCCGGTCTTCCGCGAGGCGGGCGGCGGCGGCTGGAGCGGGTCGCCGTCGAGCCAGCGCCCCACGTCGTACTTGTAGAACTGCTTGGACCAGAGCATCCCGGCGAAGGCCTGCCGCATGACGTTCTTTTCGTCGGGCGTGAGGCTCGCGGGGATGAGCGCGCCGTAGAAGTCGTCGGCCTCCCGGCGGCGGTCGGCGAAGACGCGCTCGAACTCCTCGCCGAGCGGATCGCCGGATTCCCACGGCGCGTCGGTCAGGCGCAAGCGCACGCGGGTGCTCCCGCCGGCCGGGACGACGACGCGGCGGCGCGCGGCGGCTTTGGTGCCCCGGCGCGCCGGGTTCACGGCCGCGGCGTTGCCGCGGATCACGTACTCGTGGAACGCGTCCTTGACGTAGGGCGAGGCGTTGGGGCTCCCGAAGACGCGCTCGGCGTTCGTCTCGTTCTCCGTGAACAGGAGCTCGGCGCCGGCCTCGACGTGCAGGTACCGGCGCCCGAGGTAGGCCTCGTCGAGCACGATCGCCGCGCGTCCGCCGGGGCGGTCGGCCGCGGCCGCGAGCGGGCGCTTCCGGCCCGGCCGCCACGACCAGGTGTTGCGGAACCAGACCGTGGGCAGCAGGTCGATCGGCGCGGCGTCCGGACCCCGGTTGAACGCGGTGATCTCGACGAGCAGGTCTTCCGGCGAGGCCTTCGCGTACGAGATCTCGACGTCGAAGTATCGCCCGCCGTCGAAGATCCCCGTGTCGAGGAGCTCGTACTCGGGGTCGTCGATGCCGCGCCGGCGGTTCTCCTCGAGGAGGTGGCGGTACGGGTACTCGGCCTGCGGGTACTTGTAGAGGTACCGCATGAACGAGTGCGTGGGCGTCGAGTCGAGGTAGAACCAGTATTCCTTGACGTCCTCGCCGTGGTTGCCTTCCGCGTTGGTCAGCCCGAAGGGCCGCTCCTTCAGGATCGGATCGCGGCCGTTCCAGAGGGCGAGGGCGAAGCAGACGAGCTGATGGCGGTCGCAGACGCCCCCGAGGCCGTCCTCGTTCCAGCGGTAAGCCCGCGAGCGCGCGTGATCGTGCGGAAAGTAGTCCCAGGCCGCGCCGTCGGCGCTGTAGTCCTCGCGCACCGTGCCCCACGCGCGCTCGGAGAGGTACGGCCCCCACCGGTTCCAGTGCGCCGTGCGCCGCGTGTTGTCTTCGAGCCGCCGGCCCTCGGCCGTGCCCGCCGGCTTGTCGCTCACGACTCCTTCGCCGGGTTGTGCCAGCCCTCGAGGGCGGCGGTCATCCGATCGGCTTCGGCGGGGCCCCACGTGCCGGGCTGATAGGGGTACACGGGGGTCGTGTCGTCGAGCACGCCGTCGACGACTTTCCAGGCCGCCTCGACCGCGTCCTCGCGGACGAAGAGCGTCGGGTCGCCCCTCATCGCGTCGGTCAGGAGACGCTCGTAGGCGTCGACCTCGTCCTTGCCGGCGTTCTGGACCGCCATCAGCTCCGTCGCCATCGACGCGATCTCGGTGCCCGGCTTCTTGACGCGCGCGCCGATCGAGATCGAGATCTTCGGCCCGAGGCGGAACCGGAAGTAGTTGCTCTCCTCGGCGCTCAGGCGCGACAGGGGCGGGCGCTTCAAGTCCACGAGCACCTCGGTCGCCGTCAGCGGGAGGTTCTTCCCGGCCCGGATGAAGAAGGGCACGCCGGCCCAGCGCCAGGAGTCGATCTCGAGGTGCACGGCGGCGTATGTCTCGACGGTCGAGCCGGGCCTGACCCCGGGCTCCTTCTGGTAGCCCGTGAACTGGCCGCGGATCACGTCGGCGGGCTCGAGGGGCTTGATCGCGCGGAAGATCTTGACCTGCTCGTCGCGGATGCGGTCCGCGTCGATCGCGATGGGAGGCTCCATCGCGAGGTAGCCGACGACCTGCAGGAGGTGGTTCTCGATGACGTCGCGGATCGCGCCGGTCTCGTCATAGAACTTGCCCCGTCCCTGCACGCCGAACTCCTCGGCCATCGTGATCTGGACGCAGTCCACGTAGTTCCGGTTCCAGATCGGCTCGAGGAACGTGTTGGCGAAGCGGAAGAAGAGAAGGTTCTCGACGGCCTCCTTGCCGAGATAGTGGTCGATCCGGAACACGTTCGATTCCGGGAACACGGAATGGAGCGTCTGGTTCAGGGCCCGTGCCGTGGCGAAGTTGTGCCCGAACGGCTTCTCGATGACGACGCGCGCCCCGTCGGCGCAGCCGGACTTGCCCAGCTGCTGCACCACCTCGCCGAAGAGGCTCGGCGGGATCGCCAGGTAGTGCGTCGGATGCTTCGCGGCCCCGAGCATCTGGCGCAGCCTGGTGAACGTCGCGGGGTCCCCGTAATCGCCGTCGATGTAGTTCAACAGGCCGACGAGCCTGGCGAACGCGGCCTCGTCGACGCCGCCGCCGTATTCCTGCAGGCTCTTGCGGGCGCGCTCGCGGAGCTGATCGAGGCCCCAGCCCGACTTGGCGACGCCGATCACCGGCACGTTCAGGAAGCCGCGCCGGATCATGCCCTGGAGCGACGGGAAGATTTTCTTGTACGCGAGATCGCCGGTCGCCCCGAAGAAGACGAGGGCGTCGGCGGCGACGGGCGCCGAGTCCGGCTCAGCGGACGCCATAGCAGTTCTCCTTGCCGTTCCACAGCGCCAGCCCGCCGAGCAGCCCTTCGACGTTGGAGACGACCTTGACCCGCGCCGGCAGGTCGAAGCGGATCTTCCGGGCGTTGCCGCCGCCGATGTAGAGGCGGTCGTAGTTGAACAGCGCGCCGAGCGACTCGATGGCTTTCCGGAGGCGCTTGTTCCAGCGCTTCTTGCCCGCCTTCTTCAGCGCCCTGTTGCCGAGCTCGTCCTCGTAGGTCTTGTCGCTCCAGCCCGCGTGGTGGGCCAGCTGCACGTTCGGCACGAGCCGCCCGTCCACGAAGAGGGACGAGCCGAAGCCGGTGCCGAGCGTGATGACGAGCTCGACACCCTCGCCCTTGACGGCGCCGAGGCCCTGGACGTCGGCGTCGTTGGCGGCGCGGACGGGCTTGCCGAGCTCTTTCGTCAGGAGCCGGTCGACGTTGACGCCGATCCAGCTCTTGTCGAGGTTGAAGGCCGTCTCGACGACGCCCTTCCGGACGACGCCGGGAAAGCCGACCGAGACGCGGTCGAAAGGCGTCTGCTTCTGCGCCAGGCCGCGAATCGCCTCGACGAGGGCCTTCGCCGTCGCCGGACGCGGCGTGTCGACGCGGAGCCGCTCGCCGAGGGGCTTGCCGTCGGCGCCGACGACGAGCGTTTTCAGGCCCGTCCCGCCGATGTCGATGCAGAGCGTGCGCGGTTTCTCGGGCATGGCGGGGCTAGCCCTCCTTCTTCTCGAGGTGGCCGCCGAACTCGTAGCGCATGGCCGACATCAGCTTGTTCGCGAAGTCCGCCTCGCCGCGCGACGCGAAGCGCTCGTAGAGCGCCGCCGTCAGCACGTCGGCCGGCGTGCCTTCGTCGATCGCCGCGAGGATCGTCCAGCGGCCCTCGCCCGAGTCGGAAACGCGGCCCGCGAACCCGGCGAGGTCGGGCGACTTCAGGAGCGCGATCGCGGTCAGGTCGAGGAGCCACGACGCGATGACGCTGCCGCGGCGCCAGACTTCGGCCACGTCGGTCAGGTTGATGTCGTACTGGTAGTGCTCGGGGTTGCGCAGCGGGGTCGTCTCGGCGTCCACGGTCCGGCCGGACTTGCCGACGTTGGCGTGCTTCAGGATGTTCAGGCCCTCGGCGTAGGCCGCCATGATCCCGTACTCGATTCCGTTGTGGACCATCTTCACGAAGTGGCCGGCGCCCGACGGGCCGCAGTGGAGATAGCCGTCCTCGGCGGTGCCGCCGACCTTGTCGCGGCCGGGCGTGCGCGGGATGTCGCCGCGCCCCGGGGCGATCGTCTTGAAGACGGGGTCGAGGCGGTCGACGGCTTCCTTGTCGCCGCCGATCATCATGCAGTAGCCGCGGTCGAGGCCCCAGACGCCGCCGCTCGTGCCGACGTCCACGTAGTGGATGCCGCGCGCGCGCAGGTCCTTCTGCCGCCGGATGTCGTCGATGTAATAGGAGTTCCCGCCGTCGATGATCGTGTCGTCCTTGCCCATCTTCGGCGCGAGGTCGGCGACCGTGCCGTCGACGGCGGCGGCCGGCACCATGAGCCAGGCCGCGCGCGGCGGCTTCAGTTTCGCGACGAAATCCTCGAGCGACGAGGCGCCGGTGGCGCCCTCCTTCGCGAGCGACGCGACGGCGTCCGCGCTCCGGTCGAAGACGACGCACTGGTGGCCGTTCTTCATCAGGCGGCGCACCATGTTGGCGCCCATGCGACCGAGTCCGATCATGCCGAGCTGCATGGTTCCTCCTCGTGACGGGATGCGGCGGAGCATATCGCGGCGACGCCAGGGAGGAGTCGGGATACGATCCCCCGACGACCGGAGGACGGACGAATGCGTTTTCGAATCGTGGCGGCGGCGGCGCTCGGCTTCACACTCCTCGCGGGATGCGCTTCGGCGCCGAAGACGAAGGTCGGTTGGGACCAGAACGTGTCCTTCGCGCAGTACCACACGTGGGCGTGGCGCCCGGACGGCTCGATCTCGGACCCGACCTGGGCGCGGCGCTGCCAGGACGTCCTGTCCGACCAGTTGAAGACCGACGGCCTGAAGCAGGTCACGCTCGAGCAGAACCCGGACCTCTGGGGCGTCATCCACGCGCGGCTCTCCGCCGAGACCGTGGTGGTCCCGTTCTCGCCGGACTGGGGCTACGGCTGGGGCGCGTGGGCTCCCGTGGAAGACTACACGGAGCAGATTCCGGTCGGCACGATCATCGTGGACCTCGTCGACGTGAAGCGGAAGCACATCGTGTGGCGCGGCAGAGCGAAGGGCGACATCGACCCGTCCCGGTCGAACGAGGCGAAGGAGGAGGCCCTGCGCAAGGTGCTCGCGCAGCTCTTCGCCGGCTACCCGCCCGCGACCGGAGCGAAGCCGGCCGGGACGAACTGACCGGAGGTCGGCGATGGCCTTCAGTCCGCTCGCGGGAAAGCCCGCTCCGCCCTCGATCCTGGTGGACGTGGCGAAGCTCGTCACGGCGTACTACACGGGCGTCCCCGACCCGTCCGTGGCCAGCCAGCGCGTCGCTTTCGGGACGTCGGGGCACCGCGGCTCGTCCTTCGACGACGCTTTCAACGAGTCCCACATCCTCGCGATCACGCAGGCGATCTGCCGCTACCGCGAGGCGCAGAAAATCGACGGGCCGCTCTTTCTCGGCGTCGACACGCACGCGCTCTCGGAGCCCGCGTTCGCGAGCGCGCTCGAGGTGCTCGCGGCCAACGGCGTTCCCGTGCTCGTGGACGCGGAGGGAGGCTTCACGCCGACGCCGGTCGTCTCGCACGCGATCCTGACGTACAACCGGGGCCGCCGCGACGGCCTCGCCGACGGCATCGTCGTCACGCCGTCGCACAACCCGCCCAGGTACGGCGGGTTCAAGTACAACCCGCCGACCGGCGGCCCGGCCGAAACGGACGTCACCGGCTGGATCGAGAAGACGGCCAATGACTTCCTCGCCGCCGAGCTCGCCGGCGTCCGGCGGATCCCGTTCGCGCGGGCGCGCGCGGCATCCACGACCCGGCCGCACCCGTATCGCGAGCGCTACGTCGCCGACCTCGGCGCCGTGGTCGATCTCGACGTGGTCCGCTCGAGCCGCGTGCACTGCGGGGCCGACCCGCTCGGCGGCGCGAGCGTCGCGTACTGGGACGCGATCCGAGAGCGTTGGGGCATCGACCTCGAGGTCGTCAACCACGAGGTGGACCGGACGTTCCGGTTCATGACCGTCGACTGGGACGGCCAGATCCGCATGGATCCGTCGTCGCCGTCGGCGATGACGCGCATGGTCGCGCTGAAGGACCGCTACGACGTCGCCTTCGCGGCGGACACGGACGCCGACCGGCACGGCATCGTCACGAGGAGCCAGGGGCTGCTCGACCCGAACCACTACCTGTCGGCCGCGATCGCGTATCTCTTCGCGAACCGGCCGCAGTGGCCGGCCGCGGCGGCGGTGGGGAAGACGCTCGTGTCGAGCTCCATGATCGACCGGGTCGCGCGCAAGCTCGGGCGAAAGCTCGTCGAGGTGCCGGTCGGCTTCAAGTGGTTCGTGGAAGGACTCCTCGGCGGCACGATCGGTTTCTGCGGCGAGGAGAGCTCGGGGGCGACGTTTCTGCGGCGGGACGGCACGGTCTGGACGACGGACAAGGACGGCCTCGTGCCCGACCTGCTCGCGGCCGAGATCACGGCCCGGACCGGCAAGGACCCCGGCGAGCTCTACCGCGCCCTGACCGACGAGTTCGGCGCGCCGTGCTACACGCGCGTGGACGCGGCCGCGACGCCCGAGCAGAAGGACAAGTTGAAGAAGCTCTCGCCGGAGGCCGTCCTGGCGAAGACGCTCGCGGGGGAGGCGATCACGGACCGACTGACGAAGGCGCCGGGCAACGGCGCGCCCATCGGCGGGCTCAAGGTCGTCGCCGCGAGCGGCTGGTTCGCGGCCCGGCCGTCGGGCACCGAGAACATTTACAAGATCTACGCCGAAAGCTTCCGCGACCGGGCGCACCTGGAGGCGATCCTGAAGGAAGCCCAGGAGATCGTCGACCGCGCCCTCGTGGCATGATTCCAGTTCTTTTCGGGGGAGGTGATCCATGAAAGCGACCCGAAAGTTGAACGCCCTCGGCCAGAGCCTGTGGCTCGACAACATCACGCGCGACCTGCTCGACACCGGCACGCTCCAGCGCTACGTCGACGAGCTGTCGGTGACCGGCCTGACGTCGAACCCGACGATCTTCGACCAGGCGATCAAGAACAGCGCGTCTTACGACGGCGCGATCCGCGAGAAGCTGGCCCGCGGCAAGAGCGGCGAGGCGCTCTTCTTCGAGCTCGCGCTCGAAGACCTGACGCGCGCGGCCGACGTGATGCGGCCCGTGTGGGACCGCACCGACGGGGTCGACGGGTGGGTCTCGCTCGAGGTCTCGCCCCTGCTCGCCCACGACACGGCGAAAACGATCGCGGCGGCGAAGGACCTGTTCGCGCGGGCGAAGCGGCCGAACCTCTTCATCAAGATCCCGGGCACGAAAGAAGGCCTCCCGGCGATCGAGGAGGCGATTTTCGCCGGCGTCCCGGTCAACGTGACGCTCCTCTTTTCCCGCGAGCAGTACGTCGCCGCCGCCGAGGCCTTCCTGCGCGGCGTCGAGCGGCGGATCGACGCGGGGCTCAAGCCCGCCGTCGGCTCCGTGGCTTCGGTCTTCATCAGCCGCTGGGACGTCGCGGTGGCCGGCAAGGCGCCGGAGGGACTCAAGGACCGCCTCGGCATCGCCGTCGCGGGGCGCATCTACAAGGCCTACGGCGCGGTGATCGGCTCCCCGCGCTGGCAGCGGGCCTACAACGCGGGCGCCCGGCCGCAGCGGCTTCTCTGGGCGAGCACGGGGACGAAGGACCCGAAGGCGTCCGACATCCTCTACGTCAAGGCGCTCGCCGCGCCCTTCACGGTCAACACCATGCCCGAGGCGACGCTCAAGGCCTTCGCCGACCACGGCGAGGTCGGCGGGACGCTTTCGCCGGACGGCGGCGACGCCGAGGACGTGCTGGCGCGGTTCGAGAAGGCCGGCGTCGGCATCGACGCGCTCGCGGCGAGGCTCCAGGAGGAAGGCGCGAAGGCCTTCGTCGCCTCGTGGAACGAGCTCCTCGGCGTCCTCGCGTCCAAGAGCGCGGCCCTCGGGAAGGCGAGCTGAGATGACGGCGGCCGCGAACATCCCGGCGCTGACGTCCCGGCCGGCCTGGAAGGCGCTCCTCGACCACCACGCGAAAGTTTCGAGGCTTCACCTCCGGCAGCTCTTCGCCGACGACCCGGGCCGCGGCGAGCGCCTGACGCTCGAGGCCGCGGGCCTCTTCCTCGACTACTCGAAGAACCGTGTCACCGACGAGACGCTGGCGCTGCTGGTCCGCCTCGCGGAGGAGTGCGGCGTCGCGGCCCGCCGCGACGCGATGTTCCGCGGCGAAAGGATCAACGTCACCGAGGACCGCGCGGTGCTCCACGTCGCCCTGCGGGCGCCGAAAGGGGAGGTCATCCGGGTGGACGGGCAGGACGTCGTGCCCGGCGTCCACGCCGTTCTCGACCAGATGGCGGCGTTCTCGGACCGCGTCCGGAGCGGCGCCTGGACGGGCCACACGGGCCAGCGGATCCGGAACGTGATCAACGTCGGGATCGGCGGGTCGGACCTGGGGCCGGTCATGGCGTACGAGGCGCTTCGCTTCTACAGCGAGCGGTCCATGACGTTCCGGTTCGTCTCGAACGTCGACGGCAACGACTTCGCCGAGGCGACCCGCGACCTCGACCCGGCCGAGACGCTCTTCGTCATTTCCTCGAAGACCTTCACCACGCTCGAGACGATGACCAACGCGCACACCGCCCGGGACTGGGCGCTGAAGGGCCTGGGCGGCGACGCGAAGGCGGTGGCGAAGCACTTCGTCGCGGTCTCGACCAACGCCGAGAAGGTCTCCGAGTTCGGCATCGACACCGCCAACATGTTCGGTTTCTGGGACTGGGTCGGCGGCCGCTATTCGATGGACTCGGCGATCGGCCTCTCGACGATGCTCGCCGTCGGCCCCGACAACTTCCGGGCCATGCTCGCGGGCTTCCACGCAATGGACGAGCACTTCCGGACGGCGCCGCTCGCGAAGAATCTGCCGGTGATCCTGGGCCTGCTCGCCGTCTGGTACAACGATTTCTTCGGCGCCCAGACCGTCGCGGTGCTGCCGTACGACCAGTACCTGAAGCGGTTCCCCGCGTACCTGCAGCAGCTGACGATGGAGTCCAACGGCAAGCACGTGCGCCTCGACGGCTCGCCGGTCGACGCCGACACGGGGCCGGTCTACTGGGGCGAGCCGGGGACCAACGGACAGCACTCGTTCTACCAGTTGATCCACCAGGGCACGCGGCTGATTCCGTGCGACTTCATCACGTTCGTCGAGGCGCTGAATCCGCTCGGCCGTCACCACGACATGCTCGTGGCCAACGTCTTCGCGCAGGCGGAGGCTCTGGCCTTCGGCAAGACGCCGGAGCAGGTCAAGGCCGAGGGCACGCCGGACGCCCTCGTGCCGCACCGCGTCTTCGAGGGCAACCGTCCGACCAACGTCATCCTCGCGCAGCGTCTGACGCCGGAGACGCTCGGCGCCCTCGTCGCGCTCTACGAGCACAGCGTCTTCACGCAGGGCGCGATCTGGGCGATCGACTCGTTCGACCAGTGGGGCGTCGAGCTCGGCAAGGTGCTGGCGCAGCGGATCATCCCGGAGCTCGAGGGGCCGGCGGAACCGAAGCTCGCGCACGACGGCTCGACGAACGCGCTCATCCGCCGCTACCGGCAGGCGAAGACGGGCGCGCGGTGAGGGTCGAGATCCTCGCCGACGCGGACGCGGTCGCGGCGCGGGCGGCCGCGGTGATCGCCGCCGACGCGCGCGCGGCCGTCGCGGCGCGCGGCCGGTTCGCGATGGCCGTCAGCGGCGGGCACACCCCCTGGGCGATGCTTCGCGCGCTCGCCAACGAGGACGTCCCCTGGAAAGACGTGCACGTCTTCCAGGTGGACGAGCGGATCGCGCCGGCCGGCGACCCCGACCGCAACCTCACGCATCTGCGCGAGAGCCTGCTCGCGCACGCGCCCCTGCCGCCGGAGCAGATCCACGCGATGCCCGTCGAGGCACCGGATCTCGACGCGGCGGCGGCCGCGTACGCGAAGACGCTCGAGGGCGTCGTCGGCGCCCCGCCCGTGCTCGACCTCGCGCACCTCGGGATGGGACCGGACGGGCACACGGCGTCGCTCGTTCCCGGGGATCCCGTCTGCGCGGTGACCGACCGCGACGTCGCGCTGACCGGCGTCTACATGGGCCGGCGGCGCATGACGCTGACGTATCCCGTGCTCGACCGCGCGCGGCGGATCCTGTGGCTCATGAACGGGGCCGAGAAGGCGCCGATGTTTCCCCGCCTCACGTCGGGCGACGCGACGATTCCCGCGGGCCGGGTCCGCCGGGACGGGGCGCTGGTGCTCGCCGACCGCGCGGCCGCGGGTCAGAGCGGCGGCGCCTGACCCGGCCTCAGCGCGGTGGCTCGGCCGCCTTCGGTACGTCGCCCGGGGAAGCCACGACCGCGTTGGGCGGGGCGTAGGCGTCCGTGACGCCCGGGACGCCGTCGTAGATCCAGTTGCTCGCGCCCGCGGGGCCGGCGGCCGGAGGGGGAGCCGCCTGTCCCGGAGGCGGCGGCGCGGCGCCGACGGACTGGTACTGCCCGTCCTGCATGGCGAGGTTGCCGATCAGCCTGGCGCCCTTCTCCTCCTGCTTGGCCTTGAAGGCCGCGAGGCCCTGGAGCACGACGACCGCCTGGACGTCCGTCTGGCGCATGCTCATCAGCCGGTTGTCTTTCCACGTGTGGAACTGCCACGCGCCGTTCTTGAGCACGGGCTGCTCGCGGGAAAGCATGCGGCCCGACGGCAGGAGCCGGATCTCGTAGACGGCCTCCTGGTCGAGGTCGGGGATTCGCAGGGTGATGGCGCGAACCTTCGTCTTCGCCACGCGCACCTCCTGCTTCTCGGGCAGCGCCTTGAAGACGTAGAAATCGCCGTCGAGCACGGGCTTGCCGACGGCAAAGCCCATGCCGGTCGGGATCAGATCCACCTGGTAGATCTCGAGGGCCGGATGAGGGACCTTCGTGGGGACGGAGGTGTTCAGTGTCGGGGCCTGCGCGGGCGCCGCGGCCGGTTGCTGCGCGAAGGCCGGCAGAGAGGCCGTCAGCAGGACGGTCGTGGCGGCAAAAGCTCGCATGGTTGTGTCCTCACTAAAATCAAAGAATACTTCCATTCGGCGGTCCGGGTCCGGGTTCCAGGCCGGAAGCACTTTCCTCGAGGGGTGAAATTGGTACCGATCCGTCGCTCGAAGACGGGGTGGCTCATCGTTTGCGCGCTGCTCGCCCAGCCGCTGGCGCCGGCGTCGCGCCTCGAGGCGGCCGAAGAGAAGCCGGTGCGGCGGGTGCTGCTCATCCCCTCCCTCGGCGGGCGCTTCGAGCCGTTCTCCACGTTCGCCGCAGCGCTGCGCGCCGAGATCGGAAATCGGCTCAAGGAGCCAATCGAGTTCCTCGAGGTTCCGATCGAGATGTCGCGCTTCGCTCAGCCGGCGGAAGGCGCCGTGTTCGCCGACTACCTGGCGGCCCTTTCCACGGGCGGCGACATCGATCTCGTCGTCGCCCTCGGCGGTTCGGCGGCGAGCTTCGTCGTGAGATACCGCGACCGGCTGTTCCCGGGCGTTCCGCTTCTGCTCGGCTCGATCGACGAGCGCCGCGTTCGGGACATTCCTCCGGGTCCGAATCAGATCGTCGTCCCGGTGCGCCTCGAGCCGGCGGAGTCGATCCGGAGCATCCTGCGGATCCTGCCTGAGACGAAGAGCGTCGCGGTCGTCATCGGCAATTCTCCGCTCGAGCGGCTGTGGCGCGTGCAGCTGGAGCGCGACTTCGCGCCGTTTGCGGGCCGCGTCTCTTTCCGCTGGCTCAACTCTCTGTCCCTTCCCGAGATGCTGCGCACCGTCGCCTCCCTGCCGGCGAATTCGGCCGTCTTCTACGGCGCGCTCTACGTCGACGCGGCCGGAATGCCTCACGAACAGGATGGTCTCTCCGCCATCGGCGCCTCCTCCCGATCGCCGGTCTTCGGCATGTACGAAGAGCAGCTCGGTCTCGGCATCGTCGGCGGCCCGTTGCTTTCGATCACCCGGGAGGCGCAACGGTGCGCCGCGGTCGCCGCTCAGATCCTTCGCGGCACGCCTCTCTCGCGGGTCGAGGTCCCTCCGCGCGAGCCGTCTCACGACGCGTTCGACGGCCGCCAGCTTCGGCGGTTCGGGATCCCGGAGCGGCGCCTGCCTCCGGGCAGCGCGGTGCTCTTTCGCCCGCCCAGTCCGTACACTCCCCAGGTCCTGCTGGCTCTGGCCGTCGTCCTGCTGCAGGCCTTCCTGATCGTCGCGCTTCTCGCGCAGCGTGCCCGAAGGCGGCGCGCGGAGAGCCGTGTCCGGGACCTGAACCGGGGCCTCCTGAGGGCCCAGGAAGAGGAGCGGCGGTCCATCGCGCGCGACCTGCACGACGACTTCTCGCAGCGCCTGGCCCGGCTCTCCATCGACGCCGCCGAAGTCGCCGAAGGGCGGGGCGAGCCGACGGCGGTGGCGACCGAGATGCGGTCGGAGCTGTCGCGTCTCTCCAAGGACGTTCGGTCCCTCGCTTCGCAGCTCCACCCGTCGACCCTCGACGACCTCGGACTGGTCGAAGCGGTGCGCATCGAGTGCGACCGCGTGGCCCGGCTTTCGGGTCTCGAGGTCTCCGTCGCCACGCCGGAGTCCTGGCCGGCGATGCCCCGCGAGGCCGTGCTCTGTCTCTTCCGCGTCGCCCAGGAGTCGCTGCGCAACGTCCAGCGCCACGCCCGCGCGGGCGCCGTGGAAGTCCGGCTCGAGGCCGCCAACGGCTCGGCGTATCTCCGGGTGCGCGACGACGGCGAAGGCTTCGAGGCGGCCCGGACCCGAACGAGCCCGGGTCTGGGACTCCTTTCCATGCGCGAGCGCATCGAACTGGCCGGGGGCCGCATCGCGATCCGGGGCGCGCCCGGCCGCGGCACCACCGTCGAGGCCTGGGTGCCGATGGGTGAGGCCGGGCGATGACGAAACCGCGCGTGCTGATCGCCGACGACCATCGGATGATGGCCGAAGGCCTGAAGCGACTTCTCGCGCCTCACTTCGAGATCGTGGGCCTCTTCCGGGACGGCCAGGAGCTGCTCGCCGCCGCGTCGAAACTGCAGCCGGACGTGGCGGTCATCGACATTGCCATGCCTCGACTCAACGGCCTGCAGGCCATCGCCAGGCTCCTCGAGATCAGCCCGGGTACCCGAATCGTGGTGATCACGATGCACGGCGAGCCGTCCTATGCGAGGAGCGCCTTGCGGGAGGGGGCCCTCGGCTTCGTCCTCAAGGCCTCGGCCCCCGAGGACCTCATCGCCGCGATCCGGTCGGCGCTCGCCGGGCGGGTCTTCGTGAGCGACGAGATCGCCTCCGAACTCGGGGGACCGGGGGGATTGTCCGGCCGCGGGCGAGCCCCGGGGATGGTGTTGACGCGCCGCCAGACGGAGGTGCTTCGGCTGCTCGCCGCGGGCAAGGCCGCCAAGGAGGTCGCGGCCGTTCTCGGCGTTTCAATCCGGACGGTCGAGTTCCACAAGTACAAGCTGATGGAGACCCTCGGCATCCACTCGGTGGCGGAGCTCGTACGCTTCGCCTTCGAGCAGGGGCTCGTCGCCCGCTGACCGGGACGCCAACCTCGTAGTTTTACGAGCTGTCCCGCCGGCGGCGCGGGGCCAGAGTGCTTCCCCATGGAACCCGCTCCGGTTCGAGCGGATCGGACGTGCCTGATCCTCGCGGATCGCCACCAGGCTCTCCTCGAGGGGCTGCAGGGGCTCCTGCGGTCGCGCTTCGACGCCGTCGTGACCGTCTCGGACGAGGAGTCGCTCCGTGAGGCGGTGCGGCGCATGGCGCCCGCCCTCGTCGTGCTCGATCTCGGCCTCGCGGCCGACGGGCTCGGCGCCCTGCGGCGCCTGCGGGAGCTGCGCGGCGACCAGAGGGTGGTCCTCCTCAGCCTGCATGACGCAGCCGCGGCGGTCGAGGCCGCCTGGCGGGCCGGGGCTGACGGTTTCGTGGTCAAGGCCTCGATCGCCGAGGACCTGTTGCCCGCCGCCGATGCCGTCCTCGGTGGTCGGCGGTTCGCCTCTGCCGCCGCGGGCGGCGGGCGTTGATTCGTCGGCCCCGATGACCCTAGTAGTTTTCCGAGGTGTGCGGATCGACGAGCCGTTTCAGAGTCCCGCTGCTCATCCGAGATGAGCAAGGAGGAGCGGTTATGAAGAGAGCGGCGATTCTGCCTGGCGTCCTGGCCGGCCTGATGACGCTGGCCTGCTCGACAATGAAGACGTCCGTGGACTACGACCACACCGTCAACTGGTCCCAGTTCCACACCTTCCAGATCGTCGGAGGCACCCAGAGCCCGGAGACGTTCACCCAGAAGCGGATCGAAGACGGGATCACGCAGGCGCTCCAGTCGAAGGGCTGGCAGGCGGTCACGGCGAACCCGGACGTCACCGTGACCCCGCACGTCGTCCTCTCGGCCGAGAAGCAGTGGAACGCGACGTCGACGGGCGGCTTCGGCCGCTTTGGCGGCGGCATGGGCCAGGCCACGCAGACCGAGGTGCCGATCGGCACGATCGTCGTCAACATGACCAACGCCAAGACGGGCGAGCTGATCTGGCGCGGCATGGCTCAGGACCAGGTCTCGGGCGGCG
>Ga0335071_10002392_pt1 | contig 20088 bp, 15 predicted proteins | sample Lox_Sample_15_FD_206724 | JGI IMG/M metagenome (GOLD analysis project Ga0335071, IMG submission 206724) | Soil microbial communities from Loxahatchee National Wildlife Refuge, Florida, United States - Lox_Sample_1.5 | ecosystem: Environmental > Terrestrial > Soil > Wetlands | place: USA...
GTCGTCTCCGCTTCGCTGGGAGGAGCGTTGGCCCCGCAAATCGGATCGTCGGTGAGCCTGGTTTCGAAGCAGGACATCGATGACCGCGGCTCTCAGAATGCGCTTGAAGTCATTCGCGGCATCCCTGGAATCGAGGTAAACCAGACCGGCAGGCGCGGCGGAGTGACGGGAGTCTATATCCGCGGTGGTGAAAGCAAATACAACGCCGTAATGGTGGACGGGATTCCATTAAACGAGTTTGGCGGATCTTTCGACATGGCTTCCCTTCCCGCTGACGGCATCGAGCGTTTGGAAATCACGCGCGGCCCGCAAAGCGCCCTGTACGGATCGAATGCCGTGACCGGTGTCATCAATATTGTCAGCCGTCACGGGGATGGCCCACCGACCTTCACCGTCCTGGCCGAAGGGGGCAGCAACGATACGCGACGATTCTCAACCGGCGGGACAGGCGCCGTGCATGGATTCAACTGGTCTTACAACCTGTCGCGCCTCGATTCGGACGGCGTGGTCCAGAATGATCGATATCGCAACCAGAGCGCGTTTTTGACCCTCGGGTACGACATGGCGAAGCGGCAATTCAGCTTCCATTTCTTCGGCAACGCGAACGATGCGGGAGCGCCCGGACCCTATGGATCCGATCCAGCCGGCACCTTCACAGGCATTGATACAGTCTCGCGCGGCAAGCAGAATCTATTCGGATACCAGTTGTCGTACGTCGAGCAAATTTCATCCCGCGTCCGCCAAGTTACCACGGTCGATCTGTCCACGAATGACCTCTATTATCATTTGAACCTCTGGGGAGACTACCGGTCCTCCAGCCTCCGCGGTATTTTCAACACCAGGAGCGAAATAATACTGACGCCGAGAAACACGCTTGCTGCGGGATTCGAATTCAACCGCGAACAGATCAGGCACGATTACATTACGGACAGCCAGTACAGGCCTTTCCTTCTTCCCCGCACCAGCCTGGCCTATTTTGCAGAAGATCGCTGGAACGTGTCCAACCGCCTGTATCTGATCGCCGGCATCCGCTTCGATGACCTGCGCACCCATTCCATCCCGCCCGACGCTTGGGGATCGCGGCCGTACATTCCGGAAAGCTCGGTGCTCAAGATCAACCCCAGGGTCTCGGCTGCATACCTGGTTCAGCAGGGAGACGCAGATAGTCTGTTTGGCGGCACGAGGATCCACGGAAGTTTCGGCACCGGCATCCGTCCGCCCGACGGGTTTGAGCTGGCATTCACCAATAATCCGCGGCTGAAGCCGGAAAAGAGCATCAGCTTCGATGCCGGCGTGGAGCAGAGCATGGTCGCCAACCGAGCGGTCGTGGATGTCACATATTTCTACAACCGCTTCAAAGATCAGATCGTTACTCTCAGCGGTTCCTTACAGAACCTGAGTTCCTACACCTCCGACAACCTGAGCAACGCTAGAGCGCAGGGGCTTGAATTCACGCTGCGCCTGCACCCGATTCGATCACTGGAGTTCTCGGGCGAATACAGTTTCGTGGACTCGGAAATTCTGGCCCTAGACGGCAGTTCCATGGCCAATTTTCCGTTTGAGGTGGGACAGGAATTGCGCCGCCGCCCGCGGAATTCTGCAAGCTATAATCTCGTCTGGAAACATAAACGCCTGACGCTGAGCACCAACGCCTATATTCGCGGCTCAGTCCTGGACAGCGAACCGGCATACGGATACCCGTTCTATAGAAGCAAGGGATACACGCACGCTGACGCCGGCTTCGCGTATCGACTACCGAAAGGCGTGGAGATTTACGGTCGCCTCAACAATTTCCTGAACCAGAAGTATGAAGAGGTTCTCGGTTATCCGGCCCTGCACCTGAACTTCATGGCCGGCATGAGGTTCGCTTTTCCCATGGAATGACGGGGATTTGCGAATTACGAATTACGAAATACGAATTACGAATGAAATAGAAAGATGCGTATTCAAGCGTGATTTATTGTTGGGATACGATTTGAGGTTTGCAGCAAATAGAGGGGCGGGCAACGGCACTGCTCTCCCCGTTCCCTGCTCCTCTATAAACCTTGTTTGCGAAATACGAATTGCGGATAAAAGCATACGTCACGATCGTGCATGAGTAAGTATCCACCTGCAAAGCCGGTGACTTTAACCTGTATGTTTTAGTTCGTAATTCTACTTCAGGGCAATGAGTTCCATCTTCATCAGCTTGTCGATCACCTGCAGGATTTCCAGCTCCCTGAGAGGCGAAAGCATTACGATGGATTTGACGTCCCATGTCCCATTGATGCGTGATGCAACAAAACCTTCTTCGTGCGTCAGATTGTAGCGTGTCAACGTTGATTCGGGGACGAGGTAATACGGGACTTTGCCCGGCTGGATAGAGCCGCGGTAGTACTCCTGGCACATCGATTTTTCCGCTTTTTCAATCTGCTCTGAAGCCCAAGTGTTCTGAGGATCGAGTTTCAAAACTTCCTGGAATGCCGCGATCGCTTCTAGGAATTGACGGCTCTGCATCAGTTCCAGGCCCTTGTTGAACAAATCCGCAGGGCTTGCCGGCTCGACCGCAGGCGGCGGCGTTTCGGCGATTTCGATGACCTGCTGTTCGAACAGCTGAAACAGCTCGAAACAGACCAGAAAATCCGAGCCATGGAGTTCCAGGATGATCTCCGAAAGGGGTTTTTTCAATGTGAGCAGATAAAGCAACTTTTTCTGCAACGGGGTTAAAGAGAGGCTTTTCAAGTCCACGTCGGACCGAATTGAAGGCACGACATCGTTATTCGGAAACACTGAGCGGATCCGAACCCACTCGTCTTTGCGCCGAATTCCCTCGAACAGCAGCGCATTGATTTCCACGTTGATCAGAACCAACTCATTCTCATTATATTCGGCGGGCGAGAAATGAAAGTAGCCGTCCTCCCACAAAAAGAGGTCATAGATGACCTCCTCCGTCCTCGTGATCAGGGCCTTCTCAACGTCTTCCTTGAGAACAAGGTTTTCCTGGACAAGAATTTTCCCAAGCATCAGGTGGGTCTGAAGATGAATTTCGAACGCTCTCTTCAGTTGAGGTTCGGAAATTTTCCCCTGAAACAGGAGGAATTGCCCCAGCTGCTTTGTGGGGTCGTTTGAAGTGGAGGAGATGATCCTTCCATCTTTCAGAAAGAGGTGAACTTTCGACTTTTCTTTGACGAAAGAGAGCGACCCGGTTTTCCTGCCAATTGTTACCCACTGCAGGACTTCCGGCAAGTCCATCGTGTTCAGTCTACCAGAAAGCGACATATGTCCCCGTTTCCATTTGCTTCCGACACAGGTTGTCCAGATATCTTATCGGCCGCCCCCGAGCATCCATATATGAAATGGGAAAAATCCTGATAAGATAGGAGACGCGCTTCGGCAAGTTGGTGTATATATTTCGGTGCAAAACAAGTGGGTCCGGTTTTCAAGTGAGGCAAATCCCACATCGGTGTAAAAAGGAGCCGGCACGTGGTTCTGACATATGCAAACATATTGACGATTCTCCGGATGCTGTTCGTGCCCGTCTTCGTCATCCTGTTGGTTTACGGTCATCCCAGGGCGGCGACCGTTTTGTTTCTGTTCGCAGCCGTCACCGACGGACTGGACGGACTCCTTGCCCGAAAGCTGCAGCAGAAGACCGTGTTGGGCTCATTCCTGGACCCGATGGCGGATAAAATCCTGCTGACCGCGGCATTTATTACGCTGACGATTCCCTCCGTTCCGTTGATCCTCCACATACCCACGTGGCTGACGGTTCTGACAATCAGCCGCGATGTTATCATTGCCTCGTCCGCACTCGTTATTCATCTGCAGACACAGCACTCGAGTTTCCCGCCCAGCCTGCTTGGCAAGTGCACAACGGCAGTCCAGTTGTTGACCGTGGGCGTGTGCATGCTGGCCAATTTCGAGTCGGCTCTGGCGACCACTGTTTTCCCCTTCGTGCAGTATGCAACTCTGGCATTTACAGTGGCGTCGGGACTGCACTATGCCTATCGATCGGTGCGAATCATTGCCTCATATCAGGTGCAGGGGAATGACCCCAAACGGGACCAGAATTCTTAAAGTAAGGAAGGGATCCGAAGCTGCAGCGGCGGGCTTGGCGCCGGGGGATAGAATTCTCTCGGTCAACGGCCACTCGGCCGACGACGAACTTGCGCTGCGGTTTTACCTCTCCGAGGATCGGCTGAAGCTATGTGTCCTCAGGCCGGACGGAGCCCAAAAGCAGGTCGTGCTGAAGCTGCCGGAAGGCACGGATTCGGGGCTGCAGGTCGAAGAATTCCGCACCAAGACCTGTAACAATGCATGCCTGTTCTGCTTTGTAGATCAGCTTCCTCCGGGCGTTCGGCCGGGCCTTCGCGTCAAGGACGATGACTACCGTCTCTCCTTCCTGCATGGCAATTACATCACCCTGACAAACGTCTCCGAAAAGGAATTGAACCGCATCATCGAGCAGCGCCTGTCCCCGATGTTTGTGTCCGTGCATGCTACGGACGTGGCTCTTCGAACAGTGATTCTTGGGCGAAAAAAGGCGGACGACCTGAGCGGAAAGCTAAAGGCGCTCGTCAGTGGAGGGATCGAGATCCACGCCCAAATTGTCCTGATGCCGGGAATTAATGACGGAAAACACCTTGAGAAAACAGTTTACGATCTTTACCGGCTGCATCCCGGCGTGCAGTCGGTCGCGATTGTGCCACTGGGCCTATCCGATTATGGAAGACCGCGAGAGAAGTTAGAGCCGGTGACGCCTCAATACTGCCGAAGAATTATCCAACTGGTTGCACCGTGGCAGGATGATTTCCGTGCTGCAATCGGCCGAACTTTTGCGTGCCTCGCCGACGAATTTTATCTCCAGGGCGCGGTTGCCATGCCTGCGAGCGACTATTACGACGATTTTTCGCAAATCGAGGACGGCATTGGAATGGTCCGATCGTTCCTGGACGAATTTGAAATGCAGCTGAACCGGCGTCGCAAATTCCTCGATGGGTTGCAGGGAACGATTGTAACTGGAACGCTCTTTGCTCCTACCCTGAAACGCTGTATATCCCGGTTCAACGCAAGGTTCAGGTCCCGGCTCAGAGTCTGCCCGGCGGAGAATCGTTTTTTAGGCCGGAGTATTACTGTTGCGGGCTTGCTCGCCGGCCAGGATATCCTGGCGGCGCTAAATGGAAAGGATCCGGGACAGTTCGTGATAATTCCCAATGAAGCCGTTTCGCGAGTTGACAGCATCCTGCTGGACGGCCTTTCTCCAGCCGATTTATCTAAACACCTGCGAAAACCTGTCTACTCCAGCGGGAGAACGTTGCAGGATTTTTTCCATCTATTATTCGATCGTTCCTAAAAAAGTTGCTCTCGCGATCGGTGTCGGAAATCGCGCATCGGCTTAACCACGAATTGTCCCAAAACAACGAATCCCGATTGCGATGTCGAGACCGATTCCGATAGCGATGGCGAACGCATCTTGATGCAGGACCTCGATTGATTAGGCTTGTAAACAGGCGCTCTCTCTTGCAGAATCTATGGTTTAAACAGGGAGATAACTATAATGGCCAGAATTATTCAGGGCAAGCTGGACGCTAAAGGAAGTCGTTTTGCCATCGTCATTAGCCGGTTCAACTCGCTGATCAGCGACCGGTTGCTCTCCGGCGCGCTCGATGCTTTGGAACGGCACGGCGCATCGCAGGATGACATCAGCATCGCGTGGGTCCCTGGCAGCTTCGAGATCCCTCCGGTCACCAGAAAAATGGCGCTGTCCAAGAAATACGACGCAGTGATCTGTCTTGGTGCTCTCCTGAGGGGGGAAACACCCCATTTTGACCATCTTTCCTCGACTGTCACCAAGGCTTTGGGCTCCATCGGATTGGAAGCGGGAATTCCCGTCATCAACGGCGTTCTGACCTGTAACACGATGGAACAGGCCGTGGATCGTGCCGGGCTCAAGACAGGCAACAAAGGCTTTGACGCCGCGGTTGCCGCAATCGAAATGGTTGAACTGATGAAGCAGCTGTGACCTGCTTCCATTAATCCGGCGAATCGAATCATGGGACTTCGGAGAACGGCGCGCGAGTGCGCGCTTCAGATGCTGTTTGAACTGGATGTCGGAAAGATATCGAAGGATGAAGTTCTGCGCACCTTCTGGCTGATGAACGAGCATCCGCCGAAAGTGCGCGAATTTGCCGACCAGCTTTTCCAGGGGACTATCCGTCAGCTGAAAGAAATCGACAAGGTTATCCAGCAGCATACCAAGCACTGGCGGCTCGGGCGCATGGCGGCAGTTGATCGCAATGTATTAAGACTGGCCGTGCACGAGTTCCTTTCCGGAGGCAAAACTCCCGAAACGGTCGTCATTAACGAAGCGCTCGATATCGCGCGCAAATTTTCGACGCAGGAATCGGCTCAGTTTGTAAACGGCATCCTGGACAGCATCAAAAACGAATTAATGGAGAAGAGGCGAAGGACCAATGGAAAGCCAGACTAATCTTCTGGAGCAGCGCCGCTTCAAGTTGGCGGAATTAAAGCGATTGGGCCACGATCCGTACCCGCACAAATTCGAATTCACGCACACGATCGGCCGGCTCAGGGCAGATTTCGATTCTGCAACGGAGGCCGAACTCCAGGAAAGAAAAGAACTCGCGCGGATCTGCGGACGAATCCTCTCCTTGCGCCCCCAGGGCAAGGCCGGATTCATGCACATTTCAGACGGCGAATACCGGTTCCAGATCTATGTTCGCAAGGATTTCGTCGGGCCGGAAAATTTCGAGCTGTTTCAGCTTTTTGACCTCGGCGACATCATCGGTGTGGAAGGAACCGTTTTCCGCACCCGCACGGGCGAACTCACGATCTCCGCGACGCGGGTCTTCCATCTTTCAAAAAACCTTTTCCCGTTGCCCGAAAAATGGCACGGGCTCACCGACGTGGAGACACGGTTCCGCCAGCGATACGTGGACCTGATCGTGAATCCGGACGTTCGCTCGGTCTTCGTCAAGCGCAGCAAAATTATCCGCGAGATCCGCGACTTCCTGGACGAGCGCGGCTACCTTGAAGTGGAGACGCCGGTCCTGCAGACGATCGCCGGCGGTGCGCTCGCGCGTCCCTTCCGCACGCACCACAACGCGCTGGATATCGAGCTATACATGCGGATCGCGCTGGAACTCTACCTCAAGCGCCTGATTGTCGGCGGGATTTCCCGGGTGTATGAGTTGAGCCGCATCTTCAGAAACGAAGGGGTCTCGACGCACCACAATCCCGAATTTACGATGCTTGAATTTTACCAGGCATACAGCGACTACAACGACCTAATGGAACTGTCGCAGGAATTGATCACGCGAGTTGCCGAAAAGGTCACCGGATCGCGCCAGGTACAGTTCGGCGAACACACGCTGGATTTCGATCGGTGGCAGCGGCTTTCCATGAAGGAAGCCATCTTCAAGTTCTGGCCCGATTCCGTGCCCGGGCCATCCGAAGACGATCTGCGCTCGCCGGAAAAACTGCGAACGTTGGCCCAGTCGATTCACGCTCATTACGAACCGGGCGACGGTCCCGGAAAGCTGCAGGCGATTCTGTTCGAGACGGTGGCCGAAAAGCACCTCGTCCAGCCGACGATCATTTACGACTATCCGGCCGAGGTCTCGCCGCTTTCCAAAACCAGGGCGGACGATCCCTCCACCGTCGAGCGGTTCGAGCTCTACATCGCAGGCATGGAAATAGCCAATGCGTATTCCGAGCTGAACGATCCCCAGGAACAGAAAAGCCGGTTCCAGGAACAGCTCGAAGCGCGCGACCGCGGCGACGACGAGGCGCACAGGATGGACATTGATTATGTCCGCGCCCTGAGCTACGGCATGCCTCCAACCGCGGGCGAAGGCATCGGAATCGACCGGCTGACCATGGTCCTGACAAATTCGCAGTCGATTCGAGATGTGATCTTGTTCCCATTGCTTCGACCAGAGCATGAGATTGACGATTTATGATGTACGATTGACGATTTGAAACAAACGTCCTGGTTTTTCAATCGTCAATCGTAAATCGTCAATCGTAAATTTCATTCTGCCGGATATTTATGAAATTCGAGGCATTCATCGCTCTACGATATCTTCGGGCAAAACGCAAGCAAACCATGGTGTCGGTGATTTCGGTGATTTCCATTCTGGGAATTGCCGCGGGCGTCATGGCGCTGGTGATCGCGCTCGCATTCTCCGCGGGCTTCAAGGAGGACGTGCAGCAGAAGATCCTCGGGGCGACTTCGGCGATCAACCTTCTCCGAATGGACCGGACGCCGATGCCGCAGTATGAAGAAGTTCTTCAGAAGGTCAGCGGGATGCCTCACGTCACAGGAATCGCTCCCGCCATTTTCAACCAAGTTCTTATCGCAAGCTCTTCCCATAACCAGGGCGCCGCGCTGAAGGGAATCAATCCCGCATGGGAAAGCAAAGTTTCCGACTTCCTGTCGCATGTCATCGAGGGAGATGCTCATGCCCTGGACAAAAGAGACGCAACCGGCGTGAGCCTTGCTGACGCCCAGCCGCGACCGCTGGATAAAATTCTCATTGGGAAAGAGATGTCTCGGGCGCTGGGGGTGAATGTCGGGGACACGCTGAAGGTTATCTATCCGATGGGCAAATTAACGCCTCTGGGAATGACGGCCTCCGAAAAGACGTTTCGCGTAGCCGCGATCTTCGAATCCGGGCTCTGGGACATCGATGCCAACTGGGCCTATGTTCACATCGACGCGGCCCGCCGGCTGTTTTCTTATCCGGAAGGATCTGCGCTTGTTCTTCAGTTCAAAATCGACGACCTGGAAAATGCGGAGGCCATCGCCGACAGCATCCGCGCCAAGGCCGGTGACGCTTTTACCACTACCACGTGGATCGAGCTCAATAAGCCGCTCTTCTCCGCGCTGAAGCTCGAAAGGCTCGTCCTGTTTCTCACAATCGGGCTGATCGTGTTTGTGGCATCGCTCAACATTGTGACGACTCTTATTATGATGGTGCTCGAAAAGCAGGGGGACATCGCCATTCTCACAGCCATGGGAGCGACGGGAAAAACCATCCAGCGCGTCTTCATGCTGCAAGGATTAATCATCGGTTTAACCGGGACTGTGATCGGCAATGTCCTGGGCATCGGCATCAGCTGGATCCTGGACAAATACAAGCTGATCAGGCTGGAAGCGGAGATTTACAGCATTCCCTATGTTCCTTTTCACATCCGTGGTTGGGACGCCGTTCTGATTTCGGTAACGGCGCTGGCGATCAGTTACCTCGCAACGATTTACCCGGCCCGAAGTGCGGCCAAACTGGATCCGGTCGAGGTCCTGCGCTATGAGTAAACTCCTCGAGGTGCGCGGGCTCCATAAAAGCTACGACTCCGGCGACGAAAAGCTGGAGATCCTGACCGATCTGTCCTTTTCGCTGGAAGCAGGAGAGATGGCCGGCATCATGGGTGTTTCCGGATCGGGAAAAAGCACCCTGCTGCATCTGATCGGCGGGATGGACCGGCCCGACAGCGGATCCATCCGGATACTGGACCGCGAACTCTCAAGCCTCACCACCCTGGAACTCTCCGGCTTTCGCAACCATACAATCGGATTTGTGTTTCAGTTTCATCATCTTCTGCCCGAATTTTCCGCTCTGGAAAACGTCATGATGCCCTTGCTGCTCCGGGGCGCTACCGCGCAGGAGTCGTCCGAACAGGCGCAGGCTCTATTGCAGGAAGTCGGATTGGAAAAGCGAAGCCACCATCGCCCGGGAGAATTATCCGGTGGAGAGCAGCAGCGCGTCGCGCTCGCCAGAGCTCTGGTCGGCAAACCACGCCTGTTGCTGGCCGACGAGCCGACCGGAAACGTCGATCCTCACACAGGCGAAGCCATCGGTGCGCTCTTCCGCAAAGTGCATGAAAAACACGGTCTGTCTTCCATCATTGTCACACACAACGAGCGCCTGGCTCGGCTGTGCACGAAGGCTTACCGGCTCGAAAACGGCAAACTGAATTACGAATTACGAATTACGAATTACGAATGAATTCACGCGCGTTCATTTTCTGCAACCTTTCTGTCTGACAGCATTAATTTCCTGTTTATGACCTTGGGTTGTATCGAAGCTGTCGATCAGATTCGCATCGCGACCTAATCCGGGCAGGAGGATTCCATTCGTCATTCGTAATTCGTGATTTATAGCATCGTTTGCTTCTTTCAGTATTTCCCGCCAGTCCGTATAATGTTCGGGTACAAAGGTGCGGATTTATGTTCGAAAAGTATACGGAAAAGGCCCGAAGAGTAATTTTTTTCGCACGTTACGAGGCGAGCCAGTTCGGCAGTCCCACAATTGAAACCGAGCATCTGCTGCTCGGGCTGATTCGCGAGGACCGCAATCTGACTGCCCGTTTCATCCCGAAAGCCAACGCGACCATTCAGGATATCCGGAAAGAAATCGAGGGTCGCACGCTGATCCGCGAAAAGGTTTCGACGTCCGTCGACTTGCCCTTTTCCGAAGAGTGTAAGCGGGCTCTGAATTGCGCTGCAGAGGAGTCCGATCGTCTCGCTCATAAGCACATCGGGACCGAACACATCCTCCTGGGACTGTTGCGCGAAGAGAAATCCGTTGCCGCCGAAATCCTCCGCGAGCATGGATTCCGAGCCAGGGTCGTGCGCGAAGAATTGAGCCGCGGCACACCTGAAAAACACGCTCCGGGCCGGCCCAAGGAAGCATTGAGCCTGGTCGAATTTTCCAGGGACCTGACGGAAGCGGCCAGCATTGACGCGCTGGATCCTTTGATCGGAAGAGAGACTGAAATCGAGCGCATGATCCAGATTCTTTGCCGCAGGACCAAAAACAATCCGGTGCTCATTGGAGAACCAGGCGTCGGGAAAACCGCCATCGTGGAAGGCCTGGCACAGAGAATCGTGAAGGGCCAGGTGCCGCCGCCGCTTCTGGACAAAAAGATCCTCGCCCTCGACATTTCCCTCATCGTTGCGGGAACAAAATATCGCGGCCAGTTTGAGGAGCGACTGAAAACAATCATGAAGGAGCTGGTGGAAAACCGGGACCTGATCATTTTTATAGACGAACTGCACACACTGGTGGGCGCCGGATCTGCAGAGGGCTCGCTGGATGCCGCCAATATCCTGAAGCCTTCACTCTCGCGAGGCGAGATTCAGTGCATCGGATCCACGACTCCCTATGAATATCGCCGATCGATCGAAAAAGACCGTTCCCTGGAACGACGGTTCCAGTCGATCAAGGTGGCTCCTCCATCCGAACAAGAAAGCATCTCGATCCTGAACGGCATCAAGGAGAAGTACGAGAGCTTCCATCAGGTGGAATACTCCGGCGAGGCTATCGATTCGTCGGTGTATCTCTCGAATCGATATATTTCTGACCGGTTTTTACCGGACAAAGCCATCGATCTCATCGACGAGGCCGGAGCCAGAGTGAAATTGAGAAAAGCGGCCGCCCCGGACGAAGAGAGCAATACGCAGCGAAGAATCCGCATCATCGAGGATCGGGTCGAGAACGCGATCTCCGCGCAAGAATTCGAACAGGCAGCGCGGTATCGTCTGGAAGAAGAGCTCGAGCAGGAAAACCTTCAAGTCATCCAGGAACGATGGAAACTAAAAACGTCGGCGCCGCTCAAGGTGACCCGCGAAGACGTCGAAGATGTCATAGCCAAATGGACAGGCATCCCGGTGGCATCGATCCACGAAGAGGAAATGTCCAAGCTTCTCCGGATGGAGGAAGAGCTGCATAAGCGTATCATCAGTCAGGAAAAAGCTATCAGCGCCCTGAGCAAGGCAATCCGCAGATCGCGGGCAGGCCTGAAATCTCCCAAGCGCCCAGTTGGTTCGTTCCTGTTCCTCGGCCCTACGGGCGTAGGCAAAACAGAGATGGCCCGATCGCTGGCAGCGTTCCTCTTCGGGAGCGAAAGCGCGATGATCCGGCTGGACATGTCGGAATACATGGAAAAGCACTCCGTCTCCAAGCTGATCGGGTCGCCGCCCGGCTACGTCGGCTACGAAGAAGGCGGCCAGCTTACGGAGAGGGTTAAACGTAATCCCTATTCGGTGCTCCTGCTGGACGAAATCGAAAAGGCGCACCCGGATGTCTACAACATCCTGTTGCAGGTGTTTGAGGACGGACAGCTTACCGACTCCCTGGGCAGCGCTATCGATTTTAAAAATACGATTATCATCATGACCTCCAATATCGGAGCCCGCTTCCTGGAGAAGCGCGGGCTGATGGGATTTCAAACCGGAAAAGACGCTGATGCCAGGCGGACCGAGTCATTGATTCAAAGCGAGGTCAAAAAAATCTTCAATCCTGAATTTCTCAACCGATTGGATGAAATCATTTTCTTCCAATCCCTTACGGATGAGGACCTGGTAAAAATCGTAGGGCTCCTCGTCAGCGGTGTGAACGAAGTCATGAGGCAGAAGAAACTCTCGATTGCCCTTCGTCCTGAGGTCTGCCAGTGGATTGTGGACAAGACATGCCATGACCGATCGTACGGCGCGCGGCCGCTGCGGAGAGCTATTCAGAAATATATCGAGGACCCGCTGTCGGAAACGATTATCCAGAATCGCATCCCCCAGGACTCCACGATCGATATTTATCTTAAAGAGGACAGCCTCTTCTATGTTGCGAGCGGGGAGCCTGAATCGTCGGGCATTAGACTTGCATAAATTCCCGTTCCCACCGACCGCATCCCTTTTGAAAAATAGTTGAACAGTTTTTCATAACTGGAGTCTATAGCTGAGTTTATTGGTTTCAAGTTACAGGTTTCACGTTGCAGGTTATAGGTTTGAATGATCGGGCAACAGTTATCAATCAGCACCCCGTAACTTGCAACCTGTAACCTGAAACCCGTAACCAGTGGCTCGAAACCAAAGCAGATAATTCGAGCTTGCGAGACTCGTGCTGGATTTCATGATCTTTTTTATCTAAGATACAGGTTTAATTTTTCGCAAAGTGCCAGCTGGCGGGAGGATGGATGGCTAAATCAGCAAGATTGGGGATCTGTTTCCTCGGATTCTTATTGGCAGGCTCCGTGGTCTTCGCGCAGACGTCCGAGGGGCCTACCATCGAGCGAATCGATATCCGGGGCAACCGGAGAATCCCTGAGGAGACAATTCGATTTTACATTCAATCCCGGGCCGGCGACCCTTTCAGTGAAGAACGCCTCGCACAGGACCTGCGCTCGGTCTTCAACGCTCATTTCTTCGAAAATATTGAGATTCAAGAACGAGACGGGGACGCGGGCAAGATCGTCACATTTGTAGTTAAAGAAAAGCCGCTCATCCGGCAGCTCGAATACGTGGGCAACAAATCCTTTACCGAGTCCAACATCCTTGATGAATTCAAAGAGAGGAAGGTGGGTCTTACCATCGACAGCCAGTTCGATCCCTCGAAGATTGAGGCTGCAAAACGCGCATTGAGAATGTTGCTCATGCAAAACGGGAGGCCGTTGGGAACCGTTCGGTCAGAAATAGACAATCTCCCTCCTTCAAGCGTGCGTGTGCGCTTTATCATAGACGAAGGCCCCAAGGTGCGCATCGGCCAGATACGCTTTGTCGGAAACAAGATATTCAAAGACCAGGAATTGCGCGATTCAATGAAGCTCACAAAAGAGCGAAGTATGATGACGGCGTTCAAACACAACGACATGTACCAAAAGGAGAGACTGGACTACGACATCGAGATGAACCTGAAGGCTTTTTATAAGGCCCATGGTTACATGTACGTCCAGGTGGGAGAGCCCGTGACCCGGATTTTTGAAGGTCCCCGCGGCTCGATTCCGATGGTGCGTAAGACAAAACAGCAGTTTTATATTGAAGTACCGATCGACGCGGGCGAACAATACCGGCTCGGGAAATTGGAACTGAAGAACTGCGATCCTTTCAAATGCGAATTTATGAAAGGCATGTTCGGTTTGAAGACGGGTGATGTCCTGAATCACAAGAGGATCACAGATACGCTCGACCAGATCAAAAAAATCTACGGCGCCTACGGTTACATTAACTGGAACTACCTCTCCGAAATGTCCTCCGATCCCAAAAATAAAACGATCGACTTATCGTTTGAGTTCCAGCCGGAAAAGCAGTTTTTCGTGCGATTTATTCAATTCCTGGGTAATACGAAGACGCGCGACAAGGTCATTCGACGGGAAATGATCCTGGAAGAAGGCAAGATATTCAGCAGCCAGGCCCTGGAGAATTCGGTTCTACGGATAAACCAGCTCGGCTTTTTCGAAAAGATCGAAGAAAAAGACTACGAGGTCAAACCGGACGACAAAAACAACCTCGTCGATGTCAACATCACCGTGAAAGAGAAAAGCCAGCGATCCATCGGGTTTTCAGGAGGAGTCAGCGGAATTTCGGGCAGTTTTATAGGAATAAATTACTCAGACAACAACTTCATGGGTCGGGGAGAAGCCGTACAGGCCAGTATTACAGGCGGCACCCGACAAACCGATTTCGTGGTCTCCTTCACGGAACCGTACCTTTTGGATTCCAGGTGGGGTCTGGGGTTGTCGTTCTACAACAGGCGCTATCGGTATGACACGTACACGACCTATGGATTGGTGAACACGAGCGGCAACGCCCAGGAATTGTTCACTCAAAAAACTCTCGGCACGACGATCTCCCTGAGCCGGCGCCTCGGACGCAGCTTGTGGACCTTCGGCACCAGCTATACGCGTCAGCGAATCGGGGTCGACAACATCGCGCCGGGATATGAGTATTATGCCCTGGGTCAGTTTTACGGCTATTCTCCGGCCGGCGCCACTAATAATCAACTAAAAGGGATAATCCGAAGCGAACTGACACCGAGTTTGAGTTACAACTCAACGGATGCCTACTTCTTCCCCACGCGCGGCAAAGCCATCCAGGTATCGACAGCGGTTTCGGGTGGATTCTTTGGAGGCGATTTCAAGATGGTTCGGCCGGAACTTCAGTACCGGCGTTATTTCAGAGACAGGTGGCTGAGTCACGGGCGGAACATTTTCGCATTCAATCTGCAGGCGCAAATCGTCAAACCGTACGGCGATTCCTTCGTTCCTTTCTTTGACCGTTTCTATATCGGGGGTGAGAATACGATTCGAGGTTTCGATATCCGGTCTATCAGTCCCCTCGCCATAAGCTCGTCGCCGCTATACGATTCGCTAGGGAACCCGGTCATCGATCCCAAAACAGGTTTGCCCAAGGTAGTCCAGTCTCTCATCCCCGTAGGCGGCGACACGGTCGGCATTTTCAATTTCGAATATCGCATACCCATCGCCGGGCCGCTTTCTGTTTCGGCCTTCTACGATGTCGGGATAAACAGAGTCTCATTTGACATACCCAAGGGTAGTCTTGCAGCGGGCGCCATAGACGTCATCGACTCGACGAATAACCAGGTTCGCGGCTCCACGGGACTGGAAATCGGATTTGTGCTTCCGGTGGTGAGCGCGCCGTTCCGTTTGATTTTTGCCTTTAATCCTCAGCGTCTCGTCGAAACGATCGATTTGAATAACCGGATAATTCGGCTGAAGGAACCCTTGCATGACATTAAGTTTACTGTTGGACGCAGTTTCTGATTCCTCTTTGTTGTTGCGTGAAACTGTAGTAGATTTCGTGATTTTAAGCCATGCCCCGACACGCTTGGGGCATCCAGAGCAATTCAGCTCCGGCCTGCCGGGCCGAATTTTAAAGGAGAACACAATCAATGAGTCGATTAACGCTTCCCATTCTTATCGCAGCATTTTGCCTACCGGCCCTCGGTCTTGCACAGGCTCCCGCCGAAAGTCAGACCGCGCAGGCTGCTGCAGTCATTCAGCCGGCTAAGATAGCCTATATAAGTCTTGACCAGATACTTTTCACATGCGATGAGGGGAAGAGCCGGTTCTCTGAGGTCCAGAAATTCGTGGACGACAAAAACAGCGAGCTGGACAACATGCGCAAAGAGCTGGAAAGGCTGCGGAATCAAAGGAGCGTCCAAGGTTCCAAGTTGTCGGACGATGCCCTGGCAGACCTCGACAGCCAGATTGCCGAAAAACAGACGACCCTGCAGAGGTTCCAGGAAGACACGCAGAAGGATATTGAAGCTCGCCGCGTGCGCGTGACCAATTACATCGGGAAGAGAATGCAGGCAGCGTTGGAGAGGGTTGCCAAAGAAAAAGGGCTCAACGCTATCCACTTCTTCGATGCCGCACGCGATGCATGGGTCGATCCGTCTCTCAATATTTCGGAAGAGGTCGTAAAAGTCTACAATCAATTATACCCGGTCAGCGCCGCGAAAGCTCCGGTAACCGCGGCACCCGCAGCGCCGGCCAAGAAGCAGTAGGCAAGAACGCCGCATAGCTTTCGTCCCGGGGACGCCGCAGACTTCGGCGTCAAAGAGGTCGTGCAGGCGGTAAGAGAAGCATAAAACGCAAGTTCTGTTGAAACTGGCCATATAGCTCTGGAACTCGGCGTGGACGCTCCCAGGACGTCATGAAAGCAAGGACTTTGCGGCATCAGGCATAGCGGATGGCCGCCATTTCCGGAAGATTTATGGGAAGCAGCTCTTCGACTCAAAGGATCCATGAAATCCTGAAAGTATTGCCGCAGCGATACCCGTTCCTGCTGGTGGATCGCATTCTTGAAACCGACGGCTCCACGCACATGGTGGGGCTTAAAAACGTCACCATCAACGAGCCCTTTTTTCGGGGTCATTTCCCCGAGCATCCCGTGATGCCCGGCGTGCTCCTCGTCGAAGCGCTCGCGCAGGTGGGAGTGGTCCTTTTACTGCTCGCAGACCAGGACCGGGATAACAAGCTGGTTTATTTTTCCGCTATCGACAAATGCCGATTCCGTCAGCCGGTCATTCCCGGAGACCAACTCAAGATGGAGGTAACTGTTCTGAAAAAGCGGGATCGCTATTACAAAATGAAGGGAGAGGCGTTCGTCGACGGCAATATTGTAGTGGAAGCGGAACTCTCGTGCTCTGTTGTGGACCGTTCATGAAAGCAGGTCTGAACACAATTTCTGCTCGGTTCGTTTTGGAAACATCCTTTCTCTCTAACTGACATGCCTACACACCCGACAGCGATTATCGACGGTTCCTGCCAGATCTCACCGGAAGCGTATATTGGGCCCTACTGCATCATCGGGCCAAATTCGCAAATCGGCGCAGGCACCCGTCTGGATTCCCATGTCTCCGTCAACGGTTGGACATCGATTGGAGAACGTTGCCATTTTTACGGTCATAGTTCCGTGGGAACGGATCCCCAGGACCTGAAATACCGGGGAGAGCCTACCCACCTGAAAATAGGAAATGACAATGTCTTCAGGGAGTTTGTCACTCTAAATCGAGGTACCAAGGGGGGAAGGGGCATCACCACGATCGGCGACAACAACTTCTTCATGGCTTACAGCCATGTCGCACACGATTGCATTGTGGGAGATTGCGTGATCATGGCCAATGCGGCAACTCTGGCGGGACACGTTACGGTAGGAGACCATGCGACGGTCGGCGCTTTTTCCGCAGTGCATCAATTCTGCAGGGTCGGCCCGCACGCGTTTATAGGCGGTTTCTCGGTCGTCACGCGCGATGCCCTTCCTTATATCAAGACCGTCGGTGAGCGCAACCAGGCGAAGATCTATGGAATAAACACGATTGGGCTTGAGCGCAAAGGATTTACCCAAGAATGTATTTCGGAGCTGAAACAGGTGTACCGGATCTGCTTCCGATCCAAATTGAATACCAGCGACGCACTGGCTCAGATAAAGGAAAAACATTGGAACGCCCCGGAAGTTGCCTTGCTGGTTGATTTCATGGAAACTTCCGAAAGGGGATTTATCCGCTAATCGATTCCGGATTCCAGATTTCAAATCCCGGACAATTTGAAATCTGGAATCTGAAATCTGGAATCTGGAATGGTTATGGATACGAAAGAGCGCTACGGCCTGATTGCTGGAAACGGCCGATTCCCTTTCCTGGTCCTGCAATCCGCGCGCCGGCAGGAGATCGATGTCGTTGTTGCTGCCATCAAGGAGGAGACCTTCCCGGAGATCGAGTCCTGCGGATATCCGGTACATTGGCTCGGCCTCGGAGAGTTGGGTAAGCTTCTGAAGCTGTTTCAAAAATCCGGAGTCCAGAAGGCGATCATGGCAGGCCAGGTAAAGCACGTGCAGATTTTCGGGTCTGCATTCCCCGACTTGACGATGATTCGCATGCTAGCAGGATTGAAGCACAAAAATACGGATTCTCTCATCGGTGGCGTTGCAAAGGTGCTTGAAGAATCCGGCATCGCCCTGGTGGATTCTTCTGTCCTGTTGAAACCGCATCTGGCAGCCCCGGGAACGTTAACCCGCAGAGGACTCAGTTCATCGGAGCAGTCCGATGTGGACTTTGGCCGCCCGATCGCCCAGAAAATCGCCGCCATGGATATCGGACAGACAATTGTCGTGAGAGAACGCGCCGTGCTGGCGGTGGAAGCGATGGAAGGTACCGATGCAGTCATTCAACGGGCGGGCGAACTGGGGAACAAAAAGGACCTTACGGTAATCAAGGTCAGCAAGCCCAAACAGGATATGCGCTTTGATATCCCCGTCATCGGCATGGCAACCGTGAACAACATGATCGCATGCGGCGCGACAGCTCTGGTGATCGATGCTCAACGCACGCTGATCTTCGACAAAGAAGAAGTCCTGGAAACGGCGAACAAGAACGGCATCGCCATTGTTGCACTGCCGCCGCTGACTGACGATTGACGATTGACGAATGAAAGAGAAAGTTGCAAGCGTGCATTCGCCGATCGGAAATAGGAGTATTGAATGGATAAGATCCGGGTGGGAGTTGTCGGGGTGGGAGCGCTCGGCCAGCACCATGCCAGAGTCTATGCTTCGCTGCCCGGCACAACCCTGGTCGGCGTGGTGGATATCGCTCCAGGGAGAGCCGAGCAGATCGCCGGCACGGTCGGCACAAAGGCATTCAAGAATTACGCGGAGCTGTTCGATCAAGTGGATGCCGTCAGTATTGCGGTCCCCACAACCCTGCACGCCGAAATCGGCGAACAGTTCTTGAACCGGGGCGTTCATGTGCTGGTTGAAAAGCCGATTGCACACACGCTCGCGGATGCGGACCGGTTGATACAGGCAGCACGAACGAACGCGCGCATCCTGCAGATCGGCCACCTGGAGCGCTTTAACCCGGCCGTGATCCAGCTGCGCGAGATCGTGCACAACCCCCGATTTTTTGAAGCGCATCGCATGGGCCTTTTTTCGCCGCGCAGCCTCGATATCGATGTCATCCTCGATCTGATGATCCACGACCTCGACATCATCTGCCTGCTTGTACCGTCTCCCGTGGCGAGCGTCCATGCCGTCGGCATCGCGATCCTGACAAACCGGATCGATATTGCAAACGCCCGAGTTCACTTCGAAGACGGGTGCGTTGCCAACATCACCGCCAGCCGCGTATCCATGGAAAAAATCCGGAAGCTTCGATTGTTTCAAAAACGGGAATATCTATCGCTGGATTATACGCGGCAGGACATAGCGGTTTTTAAGCTGAACAGCAAAACCGGCGGTATGCCGGAAATTATGACCCGGAAGCTTACGCCTGATAAAAAGGAGCCTCTCCAGCTTGAGCTTCAATCATTCCTGCGCGCAACTCAAGGACAGGGGCCGGTGGAATGCAGCGGAGAGGACGGGCGCAAGGCCCTGGCGCTTGCCCTCCAGATACTGGCCCAGGCTGAAAAGGCTCAAGCGCTTGAAATTGACAGGGATTAACCTGCTTTTTTATACTTTTAGACGGGCTTTGGGCGGAGCAATTTGATGTTTGATTATGCCATATCGAAAAATCAGCGGCACAAGCCGACGAGTCGCATCATGGCGTCCTGCGTCATTAGCTCCGCAGCGCACATACTCCTGATCGTGATTTTCATCCAATTTCCCGAGCTGCTGCAGGGGGGTATGTTTCACCGGTTCCGTATTTTTTCTCTGATCACGGAGGGCCTGACTCCCAAAGCAAACGATGACGAAAAAAGCTGGCGAACCGTAACCGTCCTTCGGCCAAATTCCAAAATGGAATCCCCGTCTCCCGAACAGCTCAAAAAGCTCGTATACGACTGGGGTAAAAAGCGGCC
>Ga0335071_10002393_pt1 | contig 20080 bp, 12 predicted proteins | sample Lox_Sample_15_FD_206724 | JGI IMG/M metagenome (GOLD analysis project Ga0335071, IMG submission 206724) | Soil microbial communities from Loxahatchee National Wildlife Refuge, Florida, United States - Lox_Sample_1.5 | ecosystem: Environmental > Terrestrial > Soil > Wetlands | place: USA...
GCTCCCCTTTGCCCATGCCCGGACAGAACTTCGCTGTCTTCTGCCACTCGCGTTTGTCGTCCACCAGCTCCGGCCAATAAGGAAACAAGCGGCATTGCGCCGGCTTTACGGCGTGGATGGAGCAGCCGTTGTCCTGCAGAAAATGGCATTGCGAGTGGCGGGGAACGCGCAGGCGGAGCTTTCGCGCGGTCCGGTAGACGTAGCGGCCTTCGAAATCGGCGGGCGTCATGCCGAGATACTTCGCGATCCGGGTTACGTCAGTTTCGGTGAGGTAGACAAATCCCTGCTGCTCACAACAGTTAGTGCAACCCGGCTGGCATTGAAATCGTAGACCGCGCATTGTAGAGAATTAGCGCCCGGCGTTGAAGCGCCAAGCCTGAAACTATCGTATAGCAGTAAAATCAAAGCGTGCGATACACGTTTCTTCTCCTACTGATCCCGGCATGGGCACTCGCGCAATCCGACACCGAGTTCAGCGTCGCCAACATCGACCGGTCGGCCGATCCCTGCCAGGATTTTTACCAATACGCCTGCGGCACGTGGTTGGCGAACAATCCCATTCCGGCGGATCAGTCCACCTGGGGCACGGCGAACGTGGTGGCCGAGCGCAACCGGACCATTCTCAGGAATATTCTGGAGAAGGCTTCGGTGGACGATGCCAAGCGGACGGCGATCGAGCAGAAGATCGGGGACTTCTACGCGTCTTGCATGGACGAACCAGCCATCAACAAACTGGGAATCAAGCCGCTTGAACCTGAGCTGGGCCGCATCGCGTCGATGAAGTCGAAGGACGCGCTCATCGGCGAGATCGTGCGCCTGCACAGTATAGGCGCGGATGTCTTCTTTAGTTTCGGGTCCATACCTGACCCCAAGAATTCCAGTCAGGTGATTGCCGATGCCGATCAGGGCGGCCTGAGTCTTCCCGACCGCGACTATTATCTGAAAGACGATCCGAAATCGGTGGAGCTGCGCAAGCAATACCTGGAGCATGTCCAGAAGATGATGGAGCTGTCCGGCGAGTCATCGAGCCAGGCCGCTCTGGACTCGCAGGCCGTGATGCACATCGAAACCGAGCTGGCCAAAGCCTCGCTCGACCGCGTTTCACGCCGCGATCCCGACAAGATTTTCCACAATTTTACCGTGGGGCAGTTGGCAGCCCTGTCTCCAACTATAGATTGGAAGAAGTATTTTTCGGGCGTGGGCGCCCCGTCCATCGCTGGTTTGAATGTTTCTGTCCCGGATTTCTTCCGCGGCCTCTCGGGCGTGCTTTCGCAAACCAGCCTGACGGATTTGAAGACCTACATGCGCTGGCACCTGGTGCATGCCGAGGCCGGGCTGCTGCCGCAGGCTTTCGTCGACGAGGATTTCCGTTTCTTCCGGCAAGCACTGACCGGCGCGAAGGAATTGCAGCCGCGCTGGAAACGCTGCGTGACCGCGACCGATGGCGACCTGGGCGAGGCGCTCGGCCAGAAGTTCGTCGAGGTTGCGTTCCCGCCGGATGCCAAGGCGCGCACCCTGAAGATGGTGCAGGAAATCGAGAAGGCCTTGGACGACGACATCCAGACGCTGGACTGGATGACGCCCGCGACGAAGCAGCAGGCGAAACTGAAATTGGCGGCCGTAACGAACAAAATCGGATATCCCGACAAATGGCGCGACTACTCCAGCGTTAAGATTGTGCGCGGCGACGCGATCGGCAACGATGAACGCGCCACTGAGTTCGAAGTCCGCCGTCAGCTGGGTAAGATCGGAAAGCCGGTGGACCACAGCGAGTGGCGCATGACTCCTCCGACCGTGAACGCCTACTACAATCCGCTGGAGAACAACATCAACTTTCCGGCCGGCATCCTGCAGCCGCCGTTCTTCGACAACCGCAAAGACGCGCCTGTGAACTACGGCGCTATCGGCTCGGTGGAGGGGCACGAGCTGACGCACGGCTTCGACGACCAGGGCCGGAAATTCGATGGACAAGGCAACCTGAAGGAATGGTGGACTGAAGAAGACGCCAAAGAGTTCGAGAAGCGCGCGGAGTGCTTCGTCAAGGAGTACTCAGAGTTCACGCCGGTGGACGATCTTCACGTGAACGGAAAGCTGACGCTGGGCGAAAATACGGCCGACAACGGCGGTCTGCGGCTGGCATTTATGGCGCTGATGAAGTCGCTGGATGGAAAGACCGAGGAAAAGATCGACGGATTCACGCCCCAGCAGCGGTTCTTCCTGGCTTGGGGGCAAGTCTGGTGCCAGAACATCCGGCCCGAAGCGGCGCGGCTGCGCGTGCAGGTGGATCCGCACTCGCCGAGCCGGGCGCGTGTGAACGGCGTGGTGGAAAACATGCCGGAGTTTCAGCAAGCGTTCGCGTGTCGCGTGGGACAGCCCATGGTACGGCAGCCGGCTTGCCGCGTCTGGTGAGGCGCTTCAGGCGTTGGCCGTGAGCGTGAGTTGATCGGCGGCGAGGGCGCCTTCGTGACGCAGCAGCCACTGCTTGCGATGCAAGCCGCCGGCATAACCGGTGAGCGCCGATGAGGCGCCGATGACCCGGTGGCACGGCACGATGATCGCGACCGGGTTGAGCGAGTTGGCATGGCCGACAGCGCGAGACGCGTTGGGGTTGTCCAATTTCGCTGCGAGTTCGCCGTAGCTGCAGGTTGTACCGGCGGGGATGCCGCGCAGCGCGGTCCACACGCGCTGCTGAAACGGGGTTCCACGGGCGTTTGTGGCGATCGAGTCGAGCGCGTGCAGATCGCCGGCGAAATAGTCGGCCAGACGCGGCTTGAGGTACAGCGGATCCGAACCACGGCGCACCTCGAAGGAGCCGAATCGGCGCTCCAGCGGGGCCAGCATGCGCTTTTCGTAGCCCTCGAACTCCAAGGCGAAGACGGCCTCGCCATCGGAGAAGAAGAGAATTCGGCCGATGGGCGATGATGTTTCGTCGTAATGCAGCAGCATCAATCTAGTTCCTTTCTCGCAGCGATTCCCAGAGATAAAGGGCGGCGTAGGCGCGCCAGGGACGCCAGCGCTCGGCCATTTCCTCCAGCCGTCGCGGTGACGCCGCCCCGGTTGCTTTGAGCAAGCCGAGATCCGATGCCGGGAACGCGTCCGGATCGCCGAGCGCACGCATGGCAATGTAGTTCGCGGTCCAGGCACCGACGCCCGGAAGTTCGCACATGCGGCCGATGGTCTCACCCGTGGAAACGGATGCGTCGAAGCGGATTTGGCCGTCGCACATCGCGCGGGCGAACGCGCGGATGGATTCGGCGCGCGCCTTGGGCAGTCCGATGCTGGCGACGTCCGCCTGCGCGAGAGTTGCCGGATCCAGCGGGCCAAAGCGAGCGACCAAACGGCCGGCCAGTGTGGTTGCGCCTTTGACCGTGACCTGCTGGCCGAGGAGCGCGCGGACGGCCATTTCGAACGGATCCCAACAGCCTGGCAGGCGGAGGCCGGGGTGGCGCTTCACTGTCGGCCGGAGCGTGCGGTCTCTTTCAAGTTGAGTGGCGATTTCGTGGGTGTTCGCGCGAAGATCGAAGAAAAATCGGAGTTGGTCGGCAATGCGCCTGAGGCTGCGGGCGTTCGCCGGTTCGATTTCGGCGATCAGGCAATTGCGTGCGGGAACGTGCCGCACCGTGATTCCCGTGCGCCGGTAGCTCGTGGCGTTCACTTCTTCCAGGCCGGGGATGGCACGCGGTCCGACGAATGCGAGAAACGCAGTCCAATCGTAGGGCGGCCGGTATTGGAGGCGTAGTTCGATCGCGGAATTCGCAGCAGAAGGCGAGAAGCGTCGCAGCTCGCGGGGATTCCGCCGGTACATCTTTTGAAGGGATTCATTGAAGCGCCGCAAGCTGGCAAATCCGGCGGCGAACGCGATCTCGGAAAACGGCAGGTTTGTTTCCGAGATCAGTTTCTTGGCGAAAAGGGTGCGGCGGGTTTGGGCGACGACGACGGGCGGCACGCCGACATGCTCGATGAACAGCCGGCGCAGATGGCGGCTGGTGAGTCCAAGTCTGTCGGCAAGGTCGGACGCCGAGCGATTATCGAGCGCGCCCTCGTCGATCAGACGCAAGGCTCGCTGCACGGTAGTGGAGGTGCCTGCCCAGGCGGGTGTGTCGGGCGACACTTCGGGACGGCAGCGCAGGCAAGGCCGGTAGCCGGCTGCTTGCGCCGCGGCCGCATTGCTGAAGAACTCCACGTTGTGGCGATAGGGCGTTCGGGCCGGGCAGACCGGGCGGCAGAAGATACGCGTGGTGCGCACACCGGTGAAGAACAGTCCATCGAAACGGGCGTCGCGAGCGAGAACGGCGCGATAGCAGAGCTCCGGATCCACACGCCCAGTATGGCGCAAGCGCGCACAGCAAACCAGCGGTTTTCGGACACGTTCATCGCGCAAGTACAATGGTCGTCGTGACTCGGAGGATGTTCCTGGCTGTCACGGCGGCGGCGTCCGCGATGGGGCAAGAGATTCTCCAACTCGCGCCGCCGAAAGCGAACGCGCGGATTCCGTACGGAAAGGATGCTGCGCAGTTCGGCGACCTCTGGCTGCCGAAGGGCGCGGGCCCGCATCCCACGGTGATTTTCATTCACGGCGGATTCTGGCGAAACGCGTTCACTCTCGACCATTGCGGACATTTATGCAAAGCCTTGGCGGGCGCGGGAGCGGCCGTGTGGAACATCGAGTATCGCCGGCTCGGCGATCCCGGCGGGGGCTGGATGGGCACCTTCGATGACGTGATTCACGCGGCCGAGTACTTACCGAGGCTGGAACAACGCTACAACCTGGACCTGAAGCGACTGATCGGCGCGGGACATTCCGCCGGCGGGCATCTGGTGTTGTGGCTGGCGGCTCAGCGTGTGGCCGATCTTCGCGGCGTCGCGCCGTTGGCCGCCATCAGCGACTTGAAACGCGCCTTCGCTTTGCAGATGGACGGCGGCGTGGTGGGCCAGCTCCTGGGCGGGTCACCTACGCAAGTGCCGCAGCGCTATGAAGCGGCGTCGCCGATGGAATTGCTGCCGATTTCCGTGCCGCAACGGTTGATTCACGGGACGGCGGACAGGATCGTCCCGTTCGACATGAGCGAGCGCTTCGCCAAGGCTTCGAGCAACGCCAAGCTGATACCAATGCAGGGGGCGGGCCACTTTGATTTGATCGATCCCCGCTCGCGCGCCTGGCCTGAGGTGGAGAAAGGCATCCTGGATTGGCAATTTTGAGCGCAAACATTTTCTGCGTATTGCGTTAAAATAGGAATTCCCATGCGATTCGCCCTTTATGGGTTGGCGCTCGTTGGCGCGAGTCTTCTGGCCGGTTCCGGCTATTTTGTCCCCGAGCATCGCGTGCCTGGTATTGGCGTCGACCGCGGCGAAATGACACCGGAGGTGCTGCAGGCGCGGACCGACCGGATGATCGAGTCGCAGACCTTCGTCATCATGCGCGAGCCCGAGGCCACGGCCGGCGCCGAACGGATCACGGGAGAGAAGCTCGCGCCCTTGTTCCGGCGCGCTGCGGCGGACATCGGCTGGCCGGCGTCGCTGCTTTCGGCGGTTGCGTACCTGGAGAGCTGGGGTAATGCGGAGGCGGTCAGCCCGGCGGGTCCCAGGGGGATCATGCAATTCTCCGAGGCCACGGCTCGAATTGCCGGACTCCACATCGTTCGCGAGAGACGTTATCAAATCACCACCGAGCGCCGGCAGGTGCGGAAGAAGTCCGGGAAGATGGTGTATCGGACGGTGCGCCATCGCACGCCGTACTTCGTTACCGTTCGCGACGATCGATTGGATCCGAAGCGGGCCATTCCGGCCGCGGCAAAGTATCTGGAAAGGTTGGAGAGCCGTCTTGGCGCGCGCGACTGGGCGATCTTCGCTTATCACTGCGGCGAAGGATGCGCTTCCGGTTTGCTGCCGCTGGCGCAGTCGGCGGTGCATCACAAGCCGACAGTGGCGGAAATGTTCTTCGCCGCTACTCCTGCGCGTCACCGGGAGCTGTACGAAGCTCTACGGGAACAGATGCAGCGCGATTATTCGCCTACGTATTGGTTCCGGATCCAGCGCGCTGACCAGCTGCTCAACCTTTACGAAACCGACCCGGAAGCCTTTCGCGAACTCGCCGAAGACTATCGTAACCCCGATCATCCGCAGCGGCGCGTGGGCGATCGCTTGTCGGTGTGGCTGAAATCGCAGGACATCGCCTACCGGTCAGCGGATGACGCACCGGAGGCGGTTCTGGACGATCCGGCGTTCTTCGGATTCTCGCTGGCGGAGCGGCGCGGGACAGCCTCGCCCGCGGCGTATGGCGCGTTGCTCTACGTTGCGTTTGAGACGAGGCGGCTGTTCGAAGAAATGAAACCGAAAGGCGAACGGTTCGTGGCTTTGCGCGCGACGCCGGATTCCGGCGGCGAGGTTGTGGGAATCGATCGCTCGAATCTGCCGCGCGGTGAGCGCGAGTGCCTGCGCTTCGCTTTGGACGATCTGGGCTGGGCCGGCTACCTGGGTTGGGTTCCGGCGAGCGGCGACGCCGTCCACATCGGATCGTCGCCTTCGTCGCGGGATTTTTTCGCTACGGTCTTTCGCGAAGCGAGCGAAGCAAAGTAGCCCGAGCTACTCGTCGCCGTCAGCCAGCGATGCCGGCTCCAGGCCGCCAGAGTCAGGAACGCTGTTCCCCCAGACAATTGCAAAACCGTCCAAGGTGGAGTTGCCCCAGACAATCGCATTGCCCCAGACGATGGCGTTGCCCCAGACAATGGCATTCCCCCAAACGATCGCGTTGCCCCACACGATAGCGTTACCCCAGACAATCGCATTGCCCCAGACGATGGCGTTGCCCCAAACAATCGCATTGCCCCACACGATGGCGCTATTCCAGACGGACGGATCGGTGGCGCCGGAGCCCCAGATCAGCGCCTGCGTTGAGACCAACGAAACGGTCTGGGTCTGCGCATTGTAAACGGCAACAGGAGAAAGCGCGGGGAAGTTGGCGCGATCGTGACTTTCCATCGCAGCTTGAATATCGAGATAACCGGCGCCGACGGCGAAAATGTCTTCCTGCGTGTAATACACGTTGCCGTTGGAAGCCTCCGTCGAGGATGCATAGCGCGGGAACGCCTTGCCGGATGTTTTCATCAGGCGAGCTTTAATTTGATCGGGGGTGAGCGTCGCATCCTGCTGGACCAGAAGCGCCGCCGCCGCGCTGACGACGGGCGTGGCCATGCTGGTTCCGCTCAGACGAAAGTAATCGGTGGAAGTGCCGCGATTCGCGGTTTCGTACTCGGCCGTGGAGATCAATGTTTTCGGGTATTGCGTCGCCAGCGTGCAATCCGCCGAAGCCAGCAGAGACACAACATTGTTACCGGGCGCCACCAGGTCCGGCTTCACGAAATGGTCCAACAACGTCGGGCCTTTCGAGCTGTAGCTGGCGATCACGTCGTCGCCGCGCCAGGGCGTGCCTTTGGCGTTCGTCGCGCCGACCGTGATCACGTACGGATCGTTGCCGGGCGAGCCGATGGTAGCGTAACCATCGGTGCCGAGCGAATTGTCGCGGCCCATGTTGCCTGCCGCCACAACCACAGTGATTCCCGCTTTCCATGCAGCTTCCACGGCCTGGCACAGCGGATCGAGCAGGAAGCTCTCGTACACGGGATGGCCGAGCGAAAGGTTGATGACCCGAATGTTGTATTTTTCCTTCAGTGAAATCGCTTCGTCGATGGCCGCGATCACTTCGGATTCCGTTCCGTTGCCGTTCTCGTCCAGCACGCGGAGATTGACGATGTCGGCATTCGGCGCGACACCTTTGAAGGTGTGCGTGAACCCGGCGCCCGTCGAACGTGCGCCATTCGCTCCGATGATTCCGGCGACGTGGGTTCCGTGGCCATACTGATCGGACGCATCGTGGTCTGGAACAAAGCTCTCGCTGAACACCACGCGCGAGGAAGAGCCGTCGGCCGATGCCAGGTCAGGCTTGGGAGCGACTCCGCTATCGATCACCGCAATTCCAACGCCCGTGCCGTCCCATCCATAGGTCCAGAGCGGGTTCGCATTCACGGCTTGCGTGGTGATGTCCAGAAAACTGGTGGTGGCGCGGTTCGGCGAAACATACGCCACGCTGGAGTTCATTTCCAGCGTGCCGAGCATCGACAGCGGAACGCGCATATGCACGGCCGGCAGATTGTGGAACTGGCGGCGCACCAGCCCCATGCGGTGAACGGCGCTCAGCTCGTTCCAGCCCGTGCCCGTTCGGTATTGAACGATGACGTCCACCATGCCGTCGCGCGTAAAGCGAGGCATGTCGGGCGCAATCTTGGGGCCCGCCCAGGCCACCGCTGACACCAGACCGGCCAGCGCAACTCGAACCATGTTCTTCATGAACAGTCCTTATCCCGGTCTGGAATAAGGCAGGTCGTTGCCCAAACAGAATGGCTTTGCAATGTATGTTATGCAGGCGAGGTGGGACAGGCGCAGCAGGACAACTTGTCATGGTTGCGACAATTTGTCTCGAAAACGTTCTAGGACTTTTTCAGGGAAGTACTATAAAGTTCGCCGCGAGAAGTACTATAAAGTCGCGCGGTTTTTCAGAATGCGGAGGAACGAGCGCCCGCGCAATTCGTCCACTGTCAGACCAGCCGCCCCGGCTTCGGCTTCCGTGAATGCTCCGCAGTTGATGCCCCGGAGAAAGAAGCTCAGCAGCCCCTGGCCGGTTGCGGCGTCGTCGAAAACGTCGCCGACCATCGTGGCTTGAGCAGCCTTGCCCACGAAGTTCTTCAGCCGCGCGGCAGCCTGATCGAAGCCTTCCAGGAAAAACGCGTAGACTGCGGCGTAGCGCGTCGGAAGCTGGCCGGGATGAAGATCCCAACCTTGGAAGTAGCCGTGAGCGAGCGACCGCCGCACATTGTCGTAGTGCAGACGCATGGCCCGATGCACGATGGCGCGATTCTCCGCGATCTGGTCCGCCGTCAAAGCGCCGCCGGCAGGCGCGCGATGGCGGGGAATGGGCATGATGTTGGTGGGACCGTCCGCCAGCGCAACGCCGCGACCCGACGCGCTCACTTGGATCACGTGACGCGCGAAGTCGCAGGCCGGATGGCTCAAGGTGGCCGAAGGTATGTTGCAGTTGGCCGTGTAGTCGTACGGGCCGAAATGCAGCCCGCGGCAGCGGCCGTCGGAAGCTTCCAGCAGCTTCGGAATGGCGAAAGCGCCCGAGCCGTCGATGATCACCTGGGGCGTCTCGATCATCAGCTCGATCTTGATCGAGCCGGGTCTGAGCCTGTGCCAGGCTTCCAGCACATCCAGCAGCCGGACCAGTGCGACCACCTGCTGAGGCACGGTGATCTTGGGCAGCGTGACTGCAAAGTTCTCCGGCAGCGCCCCGGATTCGTTCACCAAAGTGGTAACGAACAAATCCAACGTGCGCATGGAACGGCCACGCAGGATCTCGGTCAGCGGTTTGATGCGAATTCCGAAGAAGGGCGGGAACCCGGCTGCGCCAGCCGCCTTCGCCAGAGCCTTCGCGGTGGAGACCGCGTGACCGTCTTCTTCTGCGTCGGTGCGGTGCCCGTAACCGTCTTCGAAGTCGATGTGATAATCTTCCACGGGCTCGCGTTCCAGCTTCGCCACCGTTCGTTCGAAGACTGCCGTCGCCAGATCTCCCCTTGGCAACCCCAGGCAATCGGCGAGCGACGCGGCATCCGGAGTGTACGTGCGAAGCGTGTCGAGCGCGATCGCTCCCAGCTTCGCCGGTGTCTCCGCCTTGAACAACTGAGCGCCGCCATAAACGCTGTGCACCGGTTGGCGCGCGGCCGAGTCGCCCGGAAAGAGTGCGTCGTGGGTTGAATTCGCGCGGGAGAGCGCCGCGACGATGGGGTCGAGGATGTCCGCAGTCAGCGTAGTGTTCATCCGATGAGTCCGATTCCGTATGATACACTGCCCGCCGGAGACCACATGCGCGCACTCCTATTAGCCTTTCTTGTGATTCCCCTTTCCGCCGCCGCACCCGACGGTGCGGAAATTTTTCGCAATCGTTGTGCTACTTGTCATCTGGAGCAAACGAACTCGCGCACTCCGGCGCGCGCCGAGTTGGGGGCGCTGAAGCCGGAGCAGGTGATGACGGCGCTGCTGCGCGGGAAGATGGCGTTTCAGGGAGCGGCGTTGTCTACCGGCGAAGTTCGCGCTGTGGCGCTGTTCGCCACCGGCAAAGATTTTTCCTCCGCTCCTGTGGATCCGAAAGCCGCGGCTTGTACCGGCACGCCGAAAGCGTTTTCTCCAGGCGCCGGCGATTGGAATGGCTGGGGCGTGGACTTGAGCAATTCGCGCTTTCAACCGCAGCCGGGCATCGCCGCCGCCGATGTCCCGCGGCTGAAGGTCAAGTGGGCTTTCGGATTTCCGGACGACACGCAGGCGTCCGGACAGCCTGTGATCGTAGGCGGACGCGTCTTTGTGGGGAGCAATGGCGGTGTGGTCTATTCGCTGGATGCTTCCACCGGCTGCGTGCATTGGACCTACGATGCCGACGGCATCGTGCGATCGGCCATCCGGATCGTACGGTCAGAGAAGACGCGGCGCTGGGTCGCGCTGTTCGGCGATTACCACGGCTCGGCGCACGCCATCGATGCCGAAACCGGTACGCCGATCTGGAAGACGAAGGTGGACGATCATCCGGGCGCACGAATCAGCGGCTCGCCGACCTATTATCAGGGCCGGCTCTATGTGCCGGTCGCGTCGTCGGAGGAATTGGACGGTGGGTCGCCTTCGTATTCGTGCTGCACTTTTCGCGGCAGTTTGAGCGCGCTGGACGCCGAGACCGGCAAGGTTATCTGGAAGACCTACTCGATTCCCGATCCGCCCAAGGCGTACAAGACCAATTCCGTGGGAACGAAGCTCTATGGTCCCGCCGGCGCGGGAATCTGGTCGTCGCCCACCATCGATGAGAAGCGAAAGCGCGTGTACATCGGCACGGGCAATTCCTATACCGGTGTTTCCATTCCCACCAGCGACTCGGTTCTGGCCTTCGACCTGGAGAGCGGTAGCATGCTCTGGTCGGACCAGGTAACGCCCGGCGACAACTGGATGGGCGGTTGTCCGAAGGGAGCCAACTGTCCGGAGAATCCCGGCGATGATGTCGATTTTGGCAGCGCGTCGATTTTGCGCACGCTTCCCGGAGGCAAACAGATCCTGGTGGCGACGCAGAAGTCGGGTGTCGTTTATGGACTCGACCCGGACCAGCGGGGAAAGGTTGTGTGGAAGACGCGGATCGGCGACGGCGGCCCGCAGGGCGGTATCCAGTGGGGCGCCGCTGTGGAGGGCAATATCGCGTATGCGGCCGTCTCCGACGTTACGTTCCGCCGGGAAGGGGGCCTGCCCGGCCTGTATGCGGTGCGGATCGACACAGGCGAGAAAATCTGGGGCACGCCTGCACCCGAGGGAGCCGGCAATCGGGCACAGTTATCGGCGGTTTCGGCCATGCCCGGCATCGCGTTCTCGGGTTCCTGGGGAGGACACCTGCGCGCATACAATACCAAGACCGGCGAAATTGTTTGGGATTTCGATGCGGTGCGCGACTTCGAAACCGTGAACCGCGTTCCGGCCCGAGGCGGGTCGTTCAACGGCGGCGGTGTGGCGATTTCTCACGGGATGGTGCTCACGATGAGCGGTTATGGATTCGTCGGTGGCACCGCCGGCAATGTGTTGCTGGCCTTCTCGGTGGATGGAAAATGACTGGATCGCGGATCGGAGAAGGACTTAAATCGAGGATCCTCGGAAGCATGTGAGCTCAGCGCTACCGGAGCCTGATGCTCAGCCACCCATCCGGTGACGCCTTCGCCCATGCGCACGCGCACATCGCCCAGGTCATGGGCGCGCGGAACCTGCGAAGCCCGCAGTACAAAATCGCCGCTGGCCGATTCCAGCAGGTACACCAGGCACGCATCGCAGCCGGAGGCTTGCGCGGTGAGTCCCACGATGTCACCCAGCATCTCGTCCAAGCGAACGGTCGGAGTTCACAATCCGGCTCACTCGATGGAGAAGAGTCAAGGCGGAACTTCGCCGTTCGAAGTCTTCCGACATGGGTAACTTCGAGCCGAAGGCGGGACCGCGCGACGGCCCAATCAAGACTTTCTATCGGGTCGATAGTCTTCGAGTCAGTGTGAAAGGCGAACTCGCGTCGTCAGTTCAGGCGTTCTTGGCCTGCTTCAGCAACTCGGCCATGCCGAAAGTTCCTCCGGCCGACTGGAAATCGGGCCGCGGCTTGAACGACGGGTTCTGCCGCAGGAACGAATGGCTGTCAGCCATCATCAGGCCGACGAACACTTCGCCTACGATGCGCCCGCCCACAGGCCCCAGATGAATGGGAGTGTTATTGTTTTGAAACTCCTGCTGGGCTTCGGCGAGGATGTAATACCACAGCGGCGCGTTGTCCTTGAAGACGTCGGAGATGGAAGTCAGCAGTGGATTGCTGGGCGTGTCCGCCTCGTTCGCCTTGCCCACGTGCAGCTTGGCATCGGGAATCGGCTGAATACCCATGGCCCGCGCCACCGACTGCCCGGAAGGAAGGTCCATGCGGAAGCCGCGGAGCAAGTTGCGTACCGGCAGGCTGGGTGGATTGGCAGCCACGGAAGCCGGCAGCGTTCCCAGTGGATTGACCAGCGACGTGTCAATCTTGTACGCCGGCTGAATCCGCGTGGGGCCGAGCGGCGGTGCATCGCCCAGCTTGAAGAACAAACGCCAATCGATGGCCCAATTGGTGGGGAAGGCGCGGAATCCCACCAGGCTTTCACCCGTGGTACTGAAGATGGGGAAGCGGGGAATAGTCTGGTTCAAGCGATAGATCGGGCGAACCATCGAGTGTCCGAAGCGATATGCCGCCACGGAAAACTCCACCGGCATGAACGCACCCTTCTTGGGTTTGTAGAAGTGGAGGTGCGGGGGATCCTCCAAAACGGTCGTGCCTTTCGCCATGTTCGGAAGAATCTTGTTCCAGGTGTCCGCGCCAATGATGGTGGGCAGAAAGTCGTTCAGGACAACCCACTGATAGTGCCAGCGGACGGTCTGTTGACATTCTTGAAACGTGGCGGCCGGCCCGAGCAGATCCACAACGCCGTTATGGAAGCGGATCATGTTGGCCTGGAGCTGACTGACGATCACGTTTTCGTCGTTGCGCGGATCGCCGATCAGAGCGCGCGCTGGGTCAGCGCCGGAAGGCTGATTGCGAGGCACGCCGCGGGCGTTGGGGTCGTCGGAATTTCCCGTGAGAGGCGGTCCCAAAAGCAAGTGGCGTCCGTCGCCCTGGTACAAATACGGCTGGTCGTCCGGGCCGCGGCCGTACAAATTATCCAGATCGAACCGTGGCGTACGAAAGTCCACCAGCGCATCCGGGTCATCCTGCTTTTGAAGGCTGCTGGCCGGGTCGAACGTCAGATCGTGATCGATGAACTGCCCCAGGTAGGTGTAACCGGCGCTGATGCCGGTGTTCTCTTCGTCATCTTGTTCCGTTTCGGGCGTCGGAGGATCGGCATCGGCCGTCATCGCCATTCCGAGCTTCGTCAATATTTGTTCCGTGTAGCCGTGGGCGGGCGCGAGAGAACGGAACATGCGTCCGAAGCGGCCTTCAAACTCCGAGGATCGGCGGTTGAAATTGATTCCTCGAACCTCGCCATGGCGAGCCAGTGTTCGCGATGGAAATCCCGACGTGGGGGCAGAACTCATGGGTTCCTCCTAAGGGCGGTCCGTTCCCGGGCCAATAAGTACCTGAATATTACAGTCAGAGATGGCGGCAGGTCAAGGAAAAATGCAAGGGCATTTAGAATGTATTCGTTTCGCAAGGTTATAACGATTTGTAACGGAATACGTATGTTTACAACACCATCAGCGTTCGCTCTTGACACGCCAAATTACAAAAATGTCACGGAAATCCCTAGTTGACAGCTACGAATAAACGGCGCAGAATATGGCTCAAGCCGTGCGGTGACCGCGCGTTACGACTGACGACTGTAGTTTGAGTTACGTGCGACTGGCAAATGTAAGTGTGCACAGACTCCAACGGAGGAGAACATGGGAGTACTGCTGCAGGGATTCTATTTCGGGCCGGGGCGCGCTCACGGAGTCCCATCGCCCTTGGATGGCGATAAAACCGTTCCCTTCTGGTGGGATCATCTGGCCGCTCAAGCCAACTCTCTCCGGCGGGCCGGCTTTACTGCCATCTGGCTTCCACCCCCGCTGAAAGGCGCCGCGGGGACGTTTTCCAACGGCTACGATCCTTTCGACGACTACGACCTCGGCGACAAGAATCAGAAAGGAACCGTTCCCACACGCTACGGCTCGCGTGAGCAGTTGGAGCGATGCGTCGCCGTCCTGCGTGCCAACGGCATCGATGTCTACCTGGACATGGTGGAAAACCAGCGCGACGGCGACGATGGGCATTTCCACTTCCGCTATGTAAACGCCTTCGGCCAGCCCGGCAAAGGCCGTTTTCCGAAGAGCCCGGGCGATTTTCATCCCACCGTGCCAGAGGATCCGGATGTGTTTAGCGATGCGTTTTCGTTCGGACGAGACCTTGCGCCGATCGATGGAGCGAAGCACCGCGTTTTCCGCGGCTTACTGGACGCGGGCGACTGGCTGACGCGCGCGCTGGACGCGCAGGGCTTCCGCATCGACGACGCCAAAGGGATCTCGACCGACTTCTTGGTGCCTTTTCTCAATCACGGCGCGTTGGCGCGCAAGTTCGCCGTCGGCGAATTCTTCGACGGCAACATCGGGTTCATTCAAGGCTGGATGAATTCCAGCCAGCATCGCGCCGCCGCGTTCGACTTTCCACTGCGTTTTCAGCTACAGGCGATGTGCAACAGCCCGGGCGGTTTCGACATGGGGAGTCTGGACCATGCCGGACTCACCGGCAGAGACCCGCTCGGCAGCGTGACGTTTGTCGAAAACCACGACACCGATGGAAGCTCGCCCATCATCAGCAACAAGATGCTGGCTTACGCTTATATTCTTACGGCCGAAGGCTACCCGTGCGTCTTCTACCGCGACTACAGCATCGATAAGAATTGTTTCGGCCTCAAGCCGGAGATCGACCCGTTACTCTGGATCCACGAGCATCTGGCCGCCGGCCCGACGCTCCAGCGCTGGAAGGACGGCGGAGTTTTTGCCTACGAGCGCCTGGGCGGTGGCCACCTGCTGGTCGGCCTGAACAAGGACGCCGGGATCGAGCGCACCATTCACGTGCAAACCGGTTTCCCGCCGCACACCGAGCTTCACGATTTTACCGGACACGCGCCGAACGTAACCACCGACGGCTCGTCGGCCGTCACTCTGCACATTCCGAAAGGCATCAACGGCCTGGGATACGTCTGCTACGCCCGGCCGCAACAGACCGGGCCATTTCCAGCGACGGCGATCGCGGTGACGCAGGATTATGAGGGCGCCGGGGATTTGGATATCAAGCCGGCGGTGGAGAACGAGCGCGTTTTGGTAAGCCGCGTGTTCGCCGAAGCCAACATGCCGTTGGAAGTGCAATTCACCTTTGATACGGCGAACTGGACCCCGGCCACGGCCATCCAACTGGACCTTGAAGATCCGGACCACAACAAAGTGGCTGGCGCAAAATTCCATCATGACTCGCTACAGGATACGGGGTTCAAATTCGAAACTCGCAAGCGCGGCTTCCACAGTTTCTTTGTTCAGGCGGAAAACACTCCCGGCCAGAACAAGATGCCCAATTACCGGCTGCGAGCGAAATACACCGCGCCGCAGACCATCTGAATCGATAGGAGAGATCCATGAAGTTCACCGGATTGTTCTTGCTGTTGCTGTTGCCGGCACAGGCTGCCACGCCTGTGCTGACGCGCTCCTACGACAACGGGCGAAACGGGTCCAATACTTCTGAGACCGTGCTGACACCGCCGCTGGTTGGTAGCAAAGGACTGAAGCGGATCAAGAGCCTCAACATCCCCGACGACCCGCGGATCGAGGCGCAGCCGTTGTATGTCCCGAATCTGATGATGAAGAAGGACGGCAAGCAGCACAATGTCGTCTTTGTGGCCTCCATGGGCAATCACGTCTACGCCTTTGATGCGGACGCTCCGTCGGGCAGCGACCTGATTTGGAAAACGTCCTTAGGCAAGCCCTTTGTTCCTCCGGTGACGAGTAAACCCGGAGAACATCGGAGCACATCCATCGATCTGTGGGGAATCAACATCGCCTGGGGCATTCTCAGCACCCCGGTGATCGATCAGGACGCGGGAAAGCTGTACGCGGTGAACTGGGTGGTGCAGAAGAACGGCAAGCCGGCCCTGTTTCTGCACCAGGTCCGTTTGAGCGACGGCAAGGAGACTGCCAAGCCAAAGGCGATCACTGGCGCGATCAACGGCCCGAACGGTCAGCCGCTCATCGATGCCAATGGCCGGAAACTGGTGCTCGGAACCGATCAAAAGCAGCGCGCTGCTCTGCTTCTGGCCCCCCTGCACGGTCAGCACAAGACCCTCTTTATAGCCACGACGGGCGGTGAAAATCCGGGAGATCCGCACGGATGGATGATTGCCTTCGATGTGGACTCATTTACCGAAACAGCGGTATGGGCCGCCACTCAGCAGGGCTTCGGTGGCGGTATGTGGCAGGGCGGGCAGGGCCCTTCGGCCGATGACGCGGGCAACGTCTACGCGATGACCGGCAACGGCGGCTTCAATGTCCACGACGGCGTGCTGATGGATTTCAACGGCAAGACCGATTTTGCCGAAGCCTTCGTGAAGATGAAATACTCGAGCACCGGCGCGGGTAAAGGAACCCTGACGCTCGCGGACTGGTTCATTCCTTTCCTCGACTCCAAGCGCCAGACGGTGGACGGCTACGATTATCGCGACCAGGATCTGGGATCCGCCGCGCCAGTGCTGCCGGCGGGAACCAACTTGATCTTCGGCGCCGGCAAAGACGGGATCCTCTATGTGCTGGACCGGCAGAACCTGGGCAAGAAGATCGCCGACTTTAGCGTGCTGAAGCAGAATCCGCCCATTTTCGTAACGTTCAACGGCACCGGCCTTCAACCCTCTCCTCCCGGCGACGACTTCGCGCTCGGCGGAGGGCCGGATCCAGGCCAGGGACCGCCGAGGAAGACGCATCACCTCCACGCGTCGCCCGCCTACTGGATGGGACCCAACACTCCCCAGCTATTCGATTGGGGAGAGAACGAGTCATTGCGCTCCTGGAGCGTCAATCCCGGTTCCGGAGAGGTCAACTTCTTAGGCAAGAGCGCGGAGGTCGCTTCCCGCGCATTGACGCTGGACGGCAGCCAAGGGGGCATGACCGGGGGAATGATCTCGATCAGCTCGAACGGGACCAACGACGGCATTGTGTGGACGCTTGCGCCCATCGACGGCAACGCGAACCAGAACGTTGTGCCGGGTATTGCGCGCGCCTACGACGCATCCGCTTTTAATGGCACCAACGCAGACGGTACACAGAAGATCAAGCTGCTGTGGGATAGCAAGAAATCGGGCGTCGACTTCAACTTCAGCAAATTCTGCCCGCCCATGGTCGCCGATGGCAAACTCTTCATCGCCACTTACGACGGTCGCGTGGATGTCTATCAGTTGAATCCCTGACTGGGGCTTCGGCGGGAAAAATTGTGACCGGCGCCTGGTTGCGAGCGCCGGCCACGAAGCGAAACGTATCGGGAGTGATTGCTTACAGCGTGGATATCATCGATACCAAGCCATCGCCCGGCGTGAGGCAAACTTTCCCGGCATCGTCGCCAATCACGGTGTGCCCGTCACCTTGCCGCGGAGCGGCGAGAATTGCCGCCATGTCCGCCACTAACAGAGAATCCGGTACACCCGTAAACCAATTCGCGAATACCGTATACGCTTTCCCATTGTTAGGGCTCGTGTATGCGCTCACGGTGTGCGGATCGAAGCCCGCCGACATGCCGGTCACACACTGGACATAAGCGTAGTCGACGATTGCCGGCGTGCCTGTTCCCGAAGTCGCCGGAAGCAGGAGCACGGAGAAGGAACTGCCGCCGAACTCGCCGGTTACCGTGGCCAGGTGGCTGGTTCCCTGGGCTACCGCGATTCCATCCAGTCCGGCCGAATAGGATCCGATGATGGTTTGCACTTGTTGCGGCGCGTGCCACGTCCCCGGCGTACCGGCAGTGAACGTGGCCTGGGTCAAATCGGCAAGGAAGATGTTGTCGCTGCCTTCGCCCACCGTCAGCGCGATCCCTGTGCTGCAATCCTCTCCGGCCGAGTCCATCACCAGAAACGGAGTGACGGTATCGGAGAATTCGGAATTGATGACGCCGGTCTGCGTGTTGAATTGGTCAATGCCGTAAATGCCGCTGAACTCAGCAGGATTGAGGATGTAGCCTCGATTGGGGTCAATCGAGATGTCCTCCGAGATCTGATTATGCGTGCTGAAGGGAGTGAGGAAAGTATCGTTGGAGAGGTTTAAGGTCTGCAGCGCAGCGCCGCTCGGACTGGTGGAGAGGCCCATCGCAATCACAGCCTGGTTGGTCAGGGCGTTGATCGCCACACCGCAGTTTTCACACGAACCGCCCGAGAAACCCGAAAACTGATTGGATGCGCTGTGCAGGACGGTTACCGTGTCCGTAGGGCTGAGATGAAAGACGGTGTTGTCGTTGGCCACGCAGACCGACTCGCCCGTGGCTGGATTGCCGGCGCAGGAATTGACAAGGGCGCTGGTAATCGGATTCGTGTCGATGGGAAGAGGCGGCACCACCGGTCCGCCGCCGGTTTCCAGTTGCACCACCCGGATCCCTGTTCTGCCGGCAGCCCATGCACCATTCGGGACAACCGCCTGCACCGCGGCCGGCCCTTTCGCCGGCGCAATGATTCCCAACGAACTGGTGGGGACGCAGGCCGCCAAGGCAGCGTTGGTGTGGGTAACCTGAACTTGCGAGCAGTCTGAGCTTGCAAACGTCGTCCCATCCGAAGTTGTTCCGTTGATCCACGCAAAATAGAGCGCCGTGGAAAGAGATGGAGGAAGCTCAAAGTGGACGCGATAGGACGTCCCCAGGACATGCGTCACGCTATTCGCTGTTGCGGTAGTGGGGCTGGGAGCAAAGCAACTCAGCGCCAGCGAAACGGTGATGTTCGCAGCCGGGAACGTTCCGTGACCCGGTGGAAAGCTGGAACCGGTTGCGTTCACGAATGTCACGCCCGCGACACCCGAACTGGGAGCCGTCGCCACGTTCAGGTGCACCTGGGCTTGGGACTGGGCCGCTAAGGAGGTAAGACAAATGACGGCGAACGCCACCTGGAACAGCCAGCCGGTCCCGCCGGAAAGCAGGCGCTTAAAACCGGCAAAGCGGTGAGCTTGTTTGCGAATCACCAGGCCGACAAAGAACAGGCCGAGCAGCATCCAAGAGACTGTCGCCGGCTCGGGAACCACCCCACCGCGGGGCGTGGTGGCATAGATAATCGCCATGTCTCCGTCACTCAGGTCCGGCGGTGACGAGGCTAATATGGTTGCGCTGAACGATGGCAGGATCGTTTCGGTTGATCCGTCGTTCAAGGTGATGCTGGTCGTGCTGAAGTCGCCCGTCAAGGTGGCGTCAATCGGCAGCGGACTCGCGCCACCAATCGGAATGACACCACCGTCGAAGGAGATTCCATCCAAGGACGCCGTGAAATAGGACGGTCCGAACGTAGTGGTTGAACCATCGGAGAAATCCACGATGAGGCTCAGACTCGAGAGGTTCAGCGTCGTACTGATCGGGAATGTTGTATCCGGAAATATCGAGGCGTTTGGCCCGGTCTGATTGACGATGTCGAATTCACCGGCCGTCCCTGGGATGGTGACGTCCCATGCAATGGACCCGGCCGGAATCATTTCTGCCGACAACACCGAAGCGCAAGTTGTCGCTGCGAGAATTAACGGTAACAAAGTTACTTTTCGCATGCATTGCCCTCCGAAAGGCACTCAATTCTTACTGGTGAGTAGACGCCAGCGGGTACAGATTTATCACCGAAAACAATGACATTCAAGCCTTCTTTCAACGATCATGAGCAACAGCAGTACTAGGACCGTAAGGCAGTGCGCAGATGTCGCTAGGATGGGTGAATTGGCTCACTAAACCGGTGGCGCCAAGGTAGAATAT
>Ga0335071_10002394_pt1 | contig 20074 bp, 14 predicted proteins | sample Lox_Sample_15_FD_206724 | JGI IMG/M metagenome (GOLD analysis project Ga0335071, IMG submission 206724) | Soil microbial communities from Loxahatchee National Wildlife Refuge, Florida, United States - Lox_Sample_1.5 | ecosystem: Environmental > Terrestrial > Soil > Wetlands | place: USA...
ATGGCGGAGGACGACAACCGGCCCGGCGCGCTGGGTGATTCGGCGCCGGGCCGGGTCGCTGACGCCCAAGCCCTCGACCGCGCCGCCAGCCTGCTGTCCGCGGCCAAGCGGCCGGTGATCATGGCGGGCACCAATGTCTGGTGGGGACGAGCGGAGGCGGCGCTGCTGCGCCTCGCCGAGGACCGGCAGATCCCGGTGCTGATGAACGGGATGGCCCGCGGCACCGTGCCCGCCGACCACCCGATGGCGTTTTCGCGCGTCCGGGCCAAAGCATTGGGCGAGGCCGACGTGGCGCTGATCGTCGGCGTGCCAATGGATTTCCGGCTGGGCTTCGGCAAGGTCTTCGGGGCCGACACCCGGCTCGTGGTGGCCGACCGCGCCGAACCCGCGCGCGAGCACCCGCGCCCCGTCGCGGCCGGGCTCTACGGCGACCTCACCGCGACATTGTCCGCCCTGGCGGCGACCCCCGGCGCCGACCACCAGGCCTGGGTCGGGGAGCTGCGAACGGCCGAGACGGCGGCGCGCGGCGCCGAAAAGGCCGAACTCGCCGACGACCGGATCCCGCTGCATCCCATGCGGGTGTACGCGGAGCTGGCGCCGCTGCTGGACCGCGACGCCATCGTCGTCATCGACGCCGGCGACTTCGGGTCCTATGCCGGCCGGGTGATCGACAGCTACCTGCCGGGCTGCTGGCTGGACAGCGGACCCTTCGGCTGCCTCGGTTCGGGCCCCGGTTATGCCCTGGCCGCCAAGCTGGCCCGACCCGACCGTCAGGTCGTGCTGCTGCAGGGCGACGGCGCGTTCGGCTTCAGCGGCATGGAGTGGGACACCCTGGCCAGGCACAGCGTGCCGGTCGTGTCCGTGATCGGCAACAACGGGATCTGGGGTCTCGAAAAGCACCCCATGGAGGCGCTGTACGGCTATTCGGTGGTCGCAGAGTTGCGGCCCGGCACCCGCTACGACGAGGTGGCACGCGCCCTGGGTGGCCACGGCGAGCTGGTCTCCGCGCCGGCCGAGCTGCGGCCCGCGCTGGACCGCGCCTTCGCCAGCGGGCTGCCGGCCGTCGTCAACGTGCTCACCGACCCGGCCGTCGCGTACCCACGCCGCTCCAACCTGGCTTAGCCGGGTGTCGCGGCTGACCGCGTACCGTTGACCTGTGTCAAAGACCACCCGGATCCAACCCGGCCGCCTGAGTAGCCGATTCTGGGGCCTGCTGGGCGCCAGCACCGAAAAGAACCGAAGCCGGTCCCTGTCGGACGTCACCTCCTCGTCGGAGTACGACAAGGAAGCCGCCGACCTCAGCGACGAGAAGCTGCGCAAGGCGACCGGGCTGCTCAAACTCGACGATCTCGCCGAATCCGCCGACATCCCGCAATTCCTCGCGATCGCCCGGGAGGCGGCCGAGCGGACGACGGGGTTGCGCCCGTTCGACGTGCAGCTGCTGGGCGCGCTGCGCATGCTGGCCGGCGACGTGATCGAGATGGCCACCGGTGAGGGCAAAACCCTGTCGGGGGCGATCGCGGCCGCCGGGTACGCCCTCGCCGGGCGGCACGTGCACGTGGTGACTATCAACGACTACCTGGCCCGCCGCGACGCCGAGTGGATGGGCCCGCTGCTGCAGGCCCTGGGGCTGACGGTCGGCTGGATCACCGCGGACTCGACGAGCGAGGAGCGCCGCGCCGCCTACGGCTGCAACGTCGCCTACGCCTCGGTCAACGAGATCGGCTTCGACGTGCTGCGCGACCAGCTGGTGACCGACGTCGACGACCTGGTGTCGCCCAACCCCGACGTGGCCCTCATCGACGAGGCCGACTCGGTGCTGGTGGACGAGGCGCTGGTGCCGCTGGTGCTGGCCGGCACCACCCATCGCGAGACGCCGCGGCTGGAGATCATCAAGCTGGTCGGCGAGCTGGAGGCGGGCACCGATTACGACACCGACTCCGACAGCCGCAACGTCCATTTGACCGACGTCGGCGCCCGCAAGGTGGAGAAGGCGCTGGGCGGCATCGACCTGTACTCCGAGGAGCACGTCGGCACCACGCTGACCGAGGTCAACGTGGCGCTGCACGCGCATGTGCTGTTGCAGCGCGACGTGCACTACATCGTGCGGGACGACGCGGTGCACCTGATCAACTCCTCGCGCGGCCGCATCGCGCAACTGCAGCGCTGGCCGGACGGCCTGCAGGCCGCCGTCGAGGCGAAGGAGGGCATCGAGACCACCGAGACCGGCGAGGTCCTCGACACCATCACGGTGCAGGCGCTGATCAACCGCTACGCCACCGTGTGCGGCATGACCGGCACCGCGCTGGCCGCCGGTGAGCAGCTGCGCCAGTTCTACAAGCTCGGTGTGTCGCCAATCCCGCCGAATAAACCCAACATTCGCGAGGACGAGTCCGACCGCGTCTACATCACCGCCGCCGCCAAGAACGACGCGATCGTCGCGCACATCGCCGAGGTGCACGAGACGGGACAGCCGGTGCTGGTCGGCACGCGCGACGTGGCCGAGTCCGAGGAGCTGCACGAGCGGCTGCTGCGCCGCGGCGTGCCCGCGGTGGTGCTCAACGCGAAGAACGACGCCGAGGAGGCGAAGGTGATCGCCGAGGCCGGTGAGTTCGGCACCGTCACGGTGTCGACGCAGATGGCCGGGCGGGGCACCGACATCCGCCTCGGCGGGTCCGACGAGGCCGACCACGACCGAGTCGCCGAGCTGGGCGGGCTGCACGTCGTCGGCACCGGCCGGCATCACACCGAGCGGCTCGACAACCAGCTGCGCGGACGCGCCGGCCGCCAGGGCGATCCCGGGTCGTCGGTGTTCTTCTCGAGCTGGGAGGACGACGTCGTCGCCGCCAACCTCGACCGCAACAAGCTGCCCATGCAGACCGACGAGGACGGCCGGATCGTCAGCCCCAAGGCGGCCGGGATGCTGGATCACGCCCAGCGCGTCGCCGAGGGCCGGATGCTGGACGTGCACGCCAACACCTGGCGCTACAACCAGCTGATCGCCCAGCAGCGCGCCATCATCGTCGATCGGCGAAACACGTTGCTGCGCACCGCAACCGCGCGCGAGGAGCTGGCCGAGCTGGCGCCGGACCGGTACGAGGAGCTGTCGAAGGAAATCTCCGAGCAGCAGCTGGAGAAGATTTGCCGGCTCATCATGCTGTATCACCTCGACCGGGGCTGGGCCGATCATCTGGCCTACCTGGCCGACATCCGCGAAAGCATCCACCTGCGCGCGCTGGGCCGGCAGAATCCGCTCGACGAATTCCACCGGCTGGCGGTCGACGCGTTCGCGTCGCTGGCCGCCGACGCGATCGAGGCGGCCCAGCAGACGTTCGAAACCGCGAACGTGCTCGAAGAGGAGCCCGGTCTGGACCTGTCCAAGCTGGCACGGCCGACGTCGACGTGGACCTACATGGTCAACGACAACCCGCTCTCGGACGACACGCTGTCGACCCTGAGCCTGCCCGGGGTATTCCGCTAGACGCGACGGGTCGAGTGCGCGGCCCGCTTCACGCTCGGCGTTCGGCTAATGTCACGGCTCATGGAGCAGGTGCTTCCGCCCGATCGGGTGCTGACAGTGCCCAACGTCCTGAGCGCCATCCGCCTGGTGCTGATCCCGGTGTTCATCTACGTCCTGCTGGTCGCACACGCCAACGGCTGGGCGGTGGCGATCCTGATGTTCAGCGGGGCCTCCGACTGGGCCGACGGCAAGATCGCCCGGACGCTGAACCAGTCCTCGCGGCTCGGCGTCCTGCTGGACCCGGCGGTGGATCGGCTCTACATGGTGACCGTTCCGATCGTCCTGGCGGTGGACGGGATCGTGCCGTGGTGGTTCGTGATCACGCTGCTGGTGCGCGACGGGCTGCTCGCGGCGACACTGCCGCTGCTGCGCAGCCGCGGACTGACGGCGCTGCCGGTGACCTACGTCGGCAAGGCCGCCACCTTCGCGTTGATGTCCGGCTTCCCGTTGGTCCTGCTCGGAACGGGGGGCGCGGTGTGGAGTCGGGTGCTGTGGGCCTGCGGGTGGGGATTTCTGGGCTGGGGTTTGTATTTGTACGTATGGGCGTTCGTGTTGTATTTGGCGCAGATGGCTCTGGTAATGCGCCGTCTGCCCAAGCTGAAACACTCTGGGCCCCAACCGGTCGTGCCCGAGGCGGGTGAGCGTGGCTGACGCCGACCGCCTGCTTGGCGGCTATGACCCCAACGCCGGCCGCAGCGCCCACACGGCCCGGCCGCAGTTGATCCCGGTGCCCTCCCTGCTGCGCGCCCTGCTGTCGGAGCACCTGGACCCGGGGTATGCCGCGGCCGCCGCCAGGCGTGGTGGCCCGGACACCCCGCGGCGCCGGCGGGAACGGGCCTACGGCTGGCTGTGGGAGGCGCTGGCGGCGCTGTTGATCGCGACGGTCTTCGCCGCCGCGGTCGCCCAGGCCCGCTCGGTTGCCCCCGGTGTCCGCAACGCCCAGCAGCTGCTGTTGCAAAGCGTGCGTTCGTCGGAAACCACCGCCGCCAGATTGGGCACGGAGCGCAGCGCGCTGTCGGCGAAAGTCGACGACGTGCAGCGACGAGCGCTGGCGAACGACGCCCAGGGCCAGCGGCTGCTGACCCGCCTCGACGCGCTCAGCCTGGCGGCGGCCAGCACGGCGGTGATCGGTCCCGGGCTGACGGTGACCGTGACGGATCCCGGTGCCGGCCCGAACCTTTCCGACGTGTCCAAGCAGCGCGTCAACGGCAGCAGGCAGATCATCCTGGACCGCGATCTGCAGCTGGTCGTCAACTCGCTGTGGGCCAGCGGCGCCGAGGCCATTTCCGTCGGTGGCGTCCGGATCGGGCCCAACGTGACCATCCGGCAGGCCGGCGGGGCGATCCTGGTCGACAACACCCCCACCAGCAGCCCCTACCAGATCCTCGCGGTCGGGCCCCCGCACGCGATGCGCGACGTCTTCGACAACAGCCCCGGCCTGCAGCGCCTGAGGCTGCTGGAGGCCTCCTACGGTGTCGTCGTCACCGTGAACCTCGCCGACGGTCTGTCGCTGCCCGCCGGATCCATCCGGGACGTCAAGTTCGCCAAACAGATTGGGCCCTCGTGACAACAGTCCTCTTGAGACGGATCCCCCCGGCCGACCCGGGGTGGCGTGCATGATCGGCATCGCGGCGCTCGCCGTTGGCATCGTGCTCGGCTTGATCTTCCACCCCGCCGTCCCCGAGGCCATCCAGCCCTATTTGCCGATCGCGGTGGTGGCCGCGCTCGACGCGGTGTTCGGCGGGCTGCGCGCCTACCTCGAACGCATCTTCGACCCCAAGGTCTTCGTGGTGTCGTTCGTGTTCAACGTCTGCGTGGCCGCCCTGATCGTCTACGTCGGCGACCAGCTGGGCGTCGGCACGCAGCTTTCCACGGCCATCATCGTCGTCCTGGGCATCCGGATCTTCGGCAACGCCGCCGCGCTGCGCCGCCGGCTGTTCGGGGCATGACGCGCGCCGGCGACGATGCAGAGTGAAGCGATGAGGAGGAGCGGCGCCATGACGCGCGCCGGCGACGACGCAGAGTGAAGCGATGAGGAGGAGCGGCGCCATGATGGAGGTGAGGGCAACGTGAGCCAGGACCCGCCCGATCGCGCCCATGACGAAAGCCCTGACGCGTCGACCCGCCGGCCCGACGCCGGGCCCAAAGCGGGTGAAGCCGCGCAGCGTGGCCGCCACGAACTACCCGCCAAACGCCCGCGCCCCGAGATCGGGCCGGTTCACCGCACCGGGCTGTCCGGCCTGCTGCGGAGCGGTCGCTCCCGTCTGGTCTTCGGAACGCTGGCGACCGTGCTGTGCCTCGTCCTGGGGATCGCGATCGTCACCCAGGTGCGCCAGACCAAGTCGGGCGATTCGCTGGACACCGCCCGCCCCGCCGACCTGTTGGTGCTGCTGGATTCGCTGCGGCAGCGCGAAGCCACCCTGAACACCGAAGTCGGCGAATTGCAGAACACGCTGAATTCCCTGCAGGCCTCCGGCAACACCGACCAGGCCGCAATCCGGAGCGCGCAGGCCAGGCTGGCCGCGCTGTCCATCCTGGTCGGCGCCGTGGGCGCCACCGGGCCGGGCGTCACCATCACGATCGATGACCCCGGGCCCGGGGTGTCACCGGAGGCGATGCTCGACGTGGTCAACGAGTTGCGCGCCGCCGGCGCCGAAGCGATCGAGGTCAACGACGCACACCAGTCCGTGCGGGTAGGTGTCGATACCTGGATTGTGGGTACGCCAGGCGCGTTGACCGTCGACGCCAAGAACCTGTCGCCCTCGTATTCGATTCTGGCGATTGGCGATCCACCCACACTGGCCGCGGCCATGAACATCCCGGGTGGCGCGGAGGACAGCATCAAGCGGGTCGGCGCGCGGATGTCCGTGCAGCAGGCCGACCGAGTGGACGTGACCACCTTGCGGCAACCAAAACCGCACCAATACGCTCAGCCCGTCAAGTGAACTCGCCTTGTGAGAAGCGACAGAACAGGATCACCCGTGAGCGATATTCCGTCCGACCTGCACTACACCGCCGAACACGAGTGGGTTCGACGAAGCGGTGAGGACACCGTCAGGGTGGGGATCACCGACTTTGCGCAGTCGGCCCTGGGCGACGTCGTTTTCGTCCAGCTGCCCGATGTGGGCAGCCAGGTGGCCGCGGGCGAATCGTTTGGCGAGGTGGAGTCGACGAAATCGGTGTCGGATCTGTTCGCCCCCGTTTCCGGGACGGTGTCGGCGGTCAACGGCGACCTGGAGGGCAGTCCGCAGCTGGTCAACTCCGACCCGTACGGGGCCGGCTGGCTGGTGGATGTCCAGGTTGCCGACGGCGCCGAGCTCCAGTCGGCCATATCGGCGCTGCTCGACGCCGAGGCCTACCGGGGGACACTGACCGAATGACGATTGCTAATGTCCCTGCCAGCCCGCCCGCCGACGCGTGCGGCGGGCAGCCCCACAATCGGGCTCGACGATCCTCAGGTGGTGGGCGCATCGCCGACCGGCGCGCGGTACGGTCGACGGATCGACACTTGATAGACACTAGAAGGCACCAGACGGTCGAGTAATAGGCAATACGGGGGGCCGAGAACGACTCGGGAACCTCGAGAAACCTAGAGGAGAGCCGGGCACGCCGCCCGGCCGGATAACGCCACAGCGGCCAGTGAGGAGCAGCGCGTGACGGACATGGACTCGGATATGGGGAAAGACCAGACCTCTGAGGAAGTCACGGTGGAGACGACTTCAGTTTTCCGTGCCGACTTCCTCAACGAACTGGACGCCCCCGCGCAAGCGGGGACCGAGAGCGCGGTGTCCGGGGTCGAAGGGCTCCCGGCCGGCTCGGCGCTGCTGGTCGTCAAACGGGGACCGAATGCCGGATCGCGGTTCCTGCTCGACCAGCCCATCACGTCCGCCGGCCGGCACCCCGACAGCGACATCTTCCTCGACGACGTCACCGTCAGCCGTCGCCACGCCGAATTCAGGTTGGAAAACAACGAATTCCACGTCGTAGATGTCGGTAGCCTGAACGGCACGTACGTCAACCGTGAGCCCGTCGATTCGGCGGTGCTCGCAAACGGCGACGAAGTGCAGATCGGCAAGTTCCGGTTGGTGTTTTTGACCGGACCCAAGCAGGGTGACGACGATGGAGGTTCCGGAGGGTAGTGAGCGCACCCGATAGCCCGGCGCTCGCCGGGATGTCGATTGGGGCGGTCCTGGATCTGTTGAGGCCGGATTTCCCCGATGTCACCATCTCCAAGATCCGCTTCTTGGAGGCCGAGGGGCTGGTGACACCGCAGCGCGCCGCGTCGGGATATCGGAGGTTCACCGCCTACGACTGCGCCCGGCTGCGGTTCATCCTCACCGCCCAGCGGGACCACTACCTGCCGCTGAAGGTGATCAGGGCGCAGCTGGACGCCCAGCGCGACGGTGAGCTGCCCCCCATCGGATCGCCTTACGGTGTACCGCGATTGGTGTCGGTGCCGGATCGCGGGGAAGTGGGCGCCGGGGGCGAGGCCAGGCCCGACGCGGCGGCGGTGGCGCCGCCCCGCATCCGGCTGAGCCGGGAAGACCTGCTGGAACGCTCCGGGGTGGACGACGGCCTGCTCACGGCGCTGCTCAAGGCCGGGGTGATCACCACCGGTCCGGGCGGCTTCTTTGACGAACACACCGTCGTAATCCTTCAATGCGCGCGGGCGCTGTCCGAGTACGGCGTCGAGCCGCGGCATCTGCGCGCCTTCCGTAACGCCGCCGACAGGCAGTCCGACCTGATCGCCCAAATCGCCGGGCCGGTAGTCAAAGCCGGCAAGACGGGGGCCCGCGATCGTGCCGACGACCTGGCGCGTGAGGTGGCTGCGCTCGCTATCACACTGCATACCTCGCTGATCAAGTCCGCCGTTCGCGACGTTCTGCATCGCTGAGGATTAGACTTCGTTGGACAGCTAGGTGCTCGGCGGGGCGACACCGTCGCACCGAGTTGTCGTGAGACCACAGCGGCCTATGCGGAGGGCAGACACAAATGGCTGAAGTTCGTGTTGTCGGCATTCGCGTCGAGCAGCCGCAGAACCAACCGGTGCTGTTGTTGCGCGAAGCCAACGGTGACCGATACCTGCCAATTTGGATCGGTCAGTCTGAAGCCGCCGCGATCGCGCTGGAGCAGCAAGGCGTCGAGCCGCCTCGCCCGCTGACGCACGACCTGATCAGGGATCTCATTGCTGCCCTTGGTCATTCGCTGAAAGAGGTGCGGATCGTCGATCTCCAGGAAGGCACTTTCTACGCTGACCTGGTCTTCGACCGCAACATCACCGTTTCGGCGCGTCCCTCGGATTCGGTGGCGATCGCTCTGCGGGTCGGCGTTCCGATCTACGTCGAGGAAGCCGTGCTCGCCCAGGCCGGCCTGCTCATCCCCGACGAGAGCGACGAAGAGGCCAACACCGCCGTCCGGGAGGACGAGGTGGAGAAGTTCAAGGAGTTCCTCGACAGCGTCTCTCCGGACGACTTCAAGGCCACCTAGCCCGCCGACGATGCAGCCCGCGCGACGGGGTGTTGAGGAGGCGGGCCATCCGGCCCAGCCCGCCGACGATGCAGCCCGCGCGACGGGGTGTTGAGGAGGCGGGCCATCCGGCCCAGCCCGCCGACGATGGGGCCGGGACGCCGCATGCGGCGGGCCCGCGCTGCGCACCGCTACGCTGGATGTCGAATCACGGATCTATCTCATCTGGCACCGCGATGTCGACACGCTGGCCGATGGTGCGGCCACAAAGCTCCGCAGCGGCCATACTTTGATCACGACTTTAAGGGCGCGGCGGCTATCGAAAAGCGTAAGCTCTCTAGCACTCGGGCCTGAGCAAACGTGGCTGCGGTGCGGCCAATAACGACAGCGCGATCGGCGAGAGGAACCACCGTGAGCGAGCAGCCACGTCAAGAGCAGCTGGACCTAGCTGACAATGCGAACGCCGCGAGCAGCGCCCAGACCGGCACCGCAGCGAGCGCACCCGTGCAACCAGGGCTGTTTCCCGACGATTCCGTGCCCGACGAGCTCGTGGGTTACCGCGGGCCGAGCGCTTGCCAGATCGCCGGTATCACCTACCGGCAGCTGGACTACTGGGCGCGTACGTCGCTGGTGGTCCCGTCGATCCGCAGCGCGGCCGGCTCCGGCAGCCAGCGGCTGTACTCGTTCAAGGACATCCTCGTTCTCAAGATCGTCAAGCGGTTGCTCGACACCGGCATCTCGCTGCACAACATCCGCGTCGCGGTCGACCATCTGCGCCAGCGCGGCGTGCAGGACCTGGCCAACATCACCCTGTTCTCGGACGGCACCACGGTGTACGAGTGCACCTCGGCCGAAGAGGTTGTCGACCTGCTGCAGGGCGGGCAGGGCGTCTTCGGCATCGCCGTCTCGGGGGCCATGCGCGAGCTGACCGGCGTCATCGCCGACTTCCCCGGCGAGCGCGCCGACGGCGGCGAATCCATAGCCACCCCCGAAGACGAGCTGGCCTCCCGGCGCAAGCACCGCGACCGCAAGATCGGCTAGCCGCCTCCCTCCGCGAGCAGACGCGAAAGCACCCCATTTCGGCATGAAATGGGTGCTTTCGCGTCTGCTCGCCAGTGTGTCGCGCGCCCGGGTAAACTGGCGCACGCGTCGCACTTGGGCGGGAGAGTTCCGTGGCTGCCAGTCACGGACGCCGAAGGAGCAACACCTCTCCGTCAACCTCTCAGGCACCCGGACCGCGCGAGTTGACGATGCCTCTGGAAAGCGGTGGAGATCGGGAACGGTCCCCGCCCGCCGATGGGGAAAGGCGCTGGGGGACAGCACCGGCGCCGAATCTCTCAGGCGCCCGGCGAACGGGTGAAGACAGAGGGAGAGGGCCGCTAGTCCCTCGACCTCAGGAGTTCGCGTTGGCTGAGTATTCCGGAATCGTCAGGCCCGACCGATCAACGTTCGCAGACCGGCACATCGGCCCCGACAGCCAGGCCGTCGCGGCCATGCTCGCCGTCATCGGCGTCGAGTCGCTAGACGAGCTGGCATCCAAGGCCGTTCCCGCGGGCATCCTCGACCAGCTCGTCGACGGCGGTGCCGCGCCCGGTCTGGAGAAGTTGCCGCCGCCCGCGAGCGAGGCCGAAGCGCTGGCCGAGCTGCGGCGGCTGGCCGACGCCAACACCGTCGCCGTGTCGATGATCGGGCAGGGCTACTACGACACCCTCACGCCGCCGGTGCTGTTGCGCAACGTCGTGGAGAACCCGGCCTGGTACACCGCCTACACGCCCTACCAGCCGGAGATCAGCCAGGGCCGGCTGGAGGCGCTGCTGAACTTCCAGACGATGGTGGCCGACCTGACCGGCCTCGAGGTGGCCAACGCGTCGATGCTCGACGAGGGCACCGCCGCGGCCGAGTCGATGACCCTGATGCACCGCGCGGCCCGCGGCGGCTCGAACCGGCTCGCGGTGGACACCGATGTCTTCGCGCAGACCGCGGCCGTGCTGGCCACGCGGGCCGAGCCGTTGGGCATCGAGATCGTCACCGCCGACCTGCGCGACGGGCTGCCGGACGGTGACTTCTTCGGAGTCATCACCCAGCTGCCCGGCGCCAGCGGGCGGATCACGGACTGGTCGGCGTTGGTTTCCGAGGCCCACGGCCGGGGCGCGCTGGTTGCCGTCGGCGCCGACCTGCTGGCGTTGACGCTGATCACACCGCCGGGGGAGATCGGCGCCGACGTCGCGTTCGGCACGACCCAAAGGTTCGGTGTCCCAATGGGATTCGGTGGGCCGCACGCCGGCTACCTGGCGGTCCACGCCAAGCACGCCCGCCAGCTGCCGGGGCGGCTGGTTGGTGTGTCGCTGGACGCGGACGGGTCACCGGCCTACCGGCTGGCGCTGCAGACGCGGGAGCAGCACATCCGTCGCGACAAGGCGACCAGCAACATCTGCACCGCGCAGGTGCTGCTGGCCGTGATGGCCGCGATGTACGCCAGCTACCACGGAGCCGACGGGCTGACCGCGATCGCGCGTCGGGTACATGCCCAGGCCCGGAAGATCGGCGCCGCGCTGGGCGATGCGCTGGTGCACGACACGTTCTTCGACACCGTCCTGGCGCATGTCCCCGGGCGCGCCGACGAGGTGCTGGCCGAGGCGAAGGCGCGCGGGGTCAACTTGTGGCGCGTCGACGCCGACCACGTCTCGTTGGCCTGCGACGAGGTCACCACCGACGAGCACGTGGCCGCGGTGCTCGAGGCCTTCGGGGTCCAAGCCGCCGAGCCGGCATCCGCCGGCATCGTCACCCGCACCTCGGAGTTCCTCACCCATCCCGCGTTCACGCAACACCGCACCGAAACGGCGATGATGCGGTACCTGCGCACGCTGGCGGACAAGGACATTGCCTTGGACCGCAGCATGATTCCACTCGGCTCCTGCACGATGAAACTCAACGCCGCCGCCGAGATGGAACCGATCACCTGGCCAGACTTCGCCCGCTTGCATCCGTTCGCGCCGGCCTCCGACACGGCAGGAGTGCGCCGGCTGATCGCCGATCTGGAGAACTGGCTGGTCCAGATCACCGGTTACGATGCCGTGTCGCTGCAGCCCAACGCCGGGTCGCAGGGCGAGTACGCCGGCCTGTTGGCGATCCACGCCTACCACGCCAGCCGGGGCGAACCGCACCGCGACATCTGCCTCATCCCGTCCAGCGCGCACGGCACCAACGCCGCATCGGCCGCGTTGGCCGGGCTGCGGGTGGCCGTGGTCGCCTGCCGCGACAACGGCGACGTCGACCTCGACGATCTACGGGCCAAGGTGGCCGAACACGGCGACCGGCTGGCGGCGTTGATGATCACCTACCCGTCCACACACGGCGTCTACGAGCATGACATCGCCGAGATCTGCGCGGCCGTGCACGAGGCCGGCGGTCAGGTCTACATCGACGGCGCCAATCTCAACGCGCTGGTCGGTCTGGCCCGGCCGGGGAAGTTCGGCGGCGACGTCAGCCACCTGAACCTGCACAAGACGTTCTGCATCCCGCACGGCGGCGGCGGGCCGGGCGTCGGCCCCGTCGTGGCGCGCGCGCACCTGGCCCCGTTCCTGCCGGGTCACCCCTACGCCCCGGAGTTGCCCGGGGGCCATCCGGTGTCGTCGGCGCCCTACGGGTCGGCCTCGATCCTGCCGATCACCTGGGCCTACATCAGGATGATGGGCGCCGAGGGCCTGCGGGCGGCCTCGCTGACCGCGATCGCGTCGGCCAACTACATCGCCCGGCGGCTCGACGAGTACTTCCCGGTGCTGTACGCCGGCGAGAACGGCATGGTCGCCCACGAGTGCATCCTCGACTTGCGCGGCATCACCAAGTCGACCGGCGTGACCGTCGACGATGTCGCAAAACGGCTGGCGGACTACGGATTCCACGCGCCCACCATGAGCTTCCCGGTGGCCGGCACGCTCATGGTCGAGCCCACCGAAAGCGAGACGCTGACCGAAGTCGATGCGTTCTGCGAGGCCATGATCGCCATCCGCCGCGAGATCGACCGCGTGGGCGCCGGGGAGTGGACCGCCGACGACAACCCCCTGCGGGGCGCGCCGCACACCGCGGAGTGCCTGCTGGTCTCCGACTGGAATCACCCCTACACCCGGGAGGAGGCCGCCTACCCGCTGGGCAAGGGCTTCCGGCCCAAGGTGTGGCCGCCGGTGCGGCGCATCGACGGCGCCTACGGCGACCGCAACCTGGTCTGCTCCTGCCCGCCGGTGGAGGCGTTCGCCTAGCGCAACACGCTCGCGAACGTAACCGCACTGTGAAATGCGGCCGGATTTTTCACAGTGGCGTTACGCTCGCGGCTGGTCGAGGCACGCAGGTCAGCCGAAGCGCTCGATGATCGCCGCGGCGATCCGGTCCGGCGCGTCCTCCTGGATGAAGTGCTTGGCGTCGGGCAGTTCGACGACGACATGATCGGGAAACGCCGCGCGCATGCGCGGGAGCGCCGGGCCGGGCCTGAAGGCGAAGTCCTTCATCCCCCAGACGAACAGCGCGGGCTTGCCGCCCAATTTGGCCGGCACTTCCGCGGCCAGCCGGGCCAGCAGCGGATGGGCGGCCAGGATCTGCTTGGGCATCTCGGCCACGCCCTTCCGCGCCTCCGCGCTGGGCTGCACGGCCCGGTAGTGCTCCATCACCGCTGCGCTGGGCCGGTGCTGGGTGCCCGCCGGGATCAACCGTTCGACAAAGAAATTGCGGTGCAGGATGGCGTACTGCATGGGCGGGCTGGACATGACCCGGCTGAAGGCCTTCGTCGACAGCGTGTCCGCCGGCCAGAACCAGGTGTTGCCCAGCGTGATGCCGCGCACCCGGTCGGCGCGCTCGACGGCGACCGCCATGCCGATGGGCCCGCCCCAGTCCTGGCCCATCGTCAGGTAGCCGTCGAGCCCGAGGTGGTCGACGAATTCGCCGACCACCCGGGCGTGCTCGTCGATCTTGTAGCCGAACCCCGCGGGGCGCTCCGAGAGCCCGAACCCGAGGTAATCCGGTGCGATGCAACGGAACCGGTCGCGCAGCGCGACGATGATGTTCCGGTACAGGAAGCTCCACGTCGGGTTGCCGTGGCACAACAGAAGCGGCGGGCCGTCACCCTCGTCGACATAGTGGAGACGTCCGCGCGAGCTGTCGAACCAGCGCGACTGGAAAGGATAAAGCAGCGGATCCGGAGTGAAATCGACCTTCATGACGCTCCCTTCGGCAACGCACACGATGCTATGCGGGAGGGGTGATCGCCGGAGTGTCAACGGGAGTCGATCACCATAGGCTGACCCCCGACAGCCACGCCAACCCTGGTCGCGAGCGTAACGGGACTACGAAAAACTCGGCCTAAACTCGCAGTGCGGTCACGCTCGCGGCGGGTCGCGCGTCGATTAGCGCTCTCAGCTCAAAAACATGTTGACGGCTGTGGCCAAATCCGGTGACGCCGACGTGGCCAGGTTCTGGTATCCGCCGCCGCTGAGTTGGGCGACGGCCTCCCATGTCGATCGGTCCGGGTCGCCGCCGAAGTCGATGACGTTGACGGCGATCGGTTTGGCCGGGTCGGCGCTCCTACGGATGAAATCCTGCAGTCCGGCGCCATCCAGGCTTTGGTCGGTGTGCGGCCCGGACGTGATCACCAATATCGAATTCGCCTGCCCCACATGGTAATTGGCCTGGAGCTCCTGGTAGATGATGCGCAGGGTGGTGAACGACACCGCGCCGCCCGCCGACGAATACTGCTTGTCCAGCGCCGCCGCCAGCGCCGCCGAGCGCGGCTGGCCGCCGACGGGGTCACCCAGCGGTCCACCCGGCACCTCCGAGCGGCCCTCGTGGCCGTCGAAGGTCCACAGACCCACGCTGGCGGTGGGCGGCAACGACTTGATCTTGTCCCGAAGCGCCCCGATCACGTTGGCAAGCCGGGTCTTTCCGCCTTCGTCGGTGGGCATCGACTGGTCGAGCATGATGGTCGCGGCCATTCCGCTCGACGGGGCGGCCATGGCTTCGGCCAGCGTGACGCGCATCGCGTCGTCACCCACCGACAGGGTGGCCGGCAGCGCCGGGAAACTGGTGACCGGGCTGCTCGGCGGTTTGACCCCGTTCACCCGGAAGCCGGCCTTCGCCAGCTTCGCGAGTTGCTCGGGTTTTTGCAGGAAGCGGGCGAACCCGCTGGCCGCGGAGGTCTGCTCCGGTGTCAGCCACGAGCCGCTGAGCTGCACCGCGGGATAGTCGGCGACCGGCGCGGGCCCAGCCGGCAGCCAGGAGGCCAGCGCGCCCTTGGCGTCGGACAACGACTGGCCGCGCTGGAACAGTTGCTCCTCGGTGGTGATCACCGCGTGCACCGGTGCGGTCGCCGCGTCGCCGGACTTGAGCAGCGTGTTCATCGCCTCGGTCAGGGAGTTGTCGGCCAGCTTGGGTTGGGCGTTCAACAACGTGCGCACGGCGCCGGTGCCCTGGGTCGGCGGCGCACCCGCCGGAACCGACGCGGCCGCGACGGCCTCGCCGGCCAGAAACGACGCGTCGCCGTTGCCGTTCATGGGCAGCGCCAGCCGCAGCGATCCCCACGCCGGCATGTTCAGGCCGGCCAGCGAGGTCGGGTTGGTTTGCAGGCCGGGCAGCGCGGCCCAGTTCTGGGTCGCCAGGGCCTGCCCGAGTTCGGGCCGGACGGCGAGCACGACCGGCGACGTCACCAGCGAATGGCTTTCCGTGATCGTTTTCTGGCCCGCGGTGGCGGCGAGCCGCGCGGCGGAAACTGAGCTGCCCGGAATCCACAAGGCCGGCTGGCCGCCCAACTCGGCCGGCCACTTGCCGGCGAATCCGTTGAGCACCGCATCGGAGCCGGCCGGTTTGACACCCACCACCATGCAGTGATCGCCGACGGGGCCGGCCGTGGAGTTGTAGCTCTCGGCGAGCTGCTGCACGGGATCGGAGATCGACGGGTCGGCAATGACGGCGACCGACTCCTTGCCCCCGATGCAGCGGGCGGCGGCGTTGTGCGAGCGGTGGGACAGCGCGTCACCGAAGAAGCTCCACAGGATCACGGTGCCCACGACGACGACCACGGCGACGAGCGCGACGATCACCCCGATGCTGACGCCGCGGCGCCCGCCCTCGCTGCGGTGGCCGCCGAGCCGCTCGCCGAGCCCCCGGCGCCCGCCACGGAACCGCGACGACAGCGACGGTGGGGAGGCCGGCGGCTCGGCGCCCGGCTTGCGCGGGGGGAATTCCGGATAGTCGTCGGCGGTGTGGGCGGGAAAGCCTTCGTCTGCGTAGTCGTCCTCACCCCGATATTCATCGGTCGCGGCGCCGCGGTGGTGGTGACCCGTGTCGTCGGCGGGGTACGGCTCGTCGGCGAGGTGTTCGTCAGCGGGCTGGTCGACGGAATCCTCCGGCTCGGGCATGCTGTGCCTACCCATACCGGTGCCCGCCGCCTTTCCGTCGACTCGTCACGTGGGCTTCATTCATCACGTGGGCTTTCCCATCACGTGAGGTGGACTCGGCGCAGATTCTAGTCATCGGCCGCACTACCTACCGCATTGTCGAGCCGCGTTCACCCACCGGCGGCGCGGGCCTTGAATTCGCGCCGGCGCCGATGCAGGATCGGCTCGGTGTAGCCGTTGGGCTGCTGTGTTCCGGACAAGATCAGCTCCTGGGCGGCCAGGAAGGCGACGCTGTCGTCGAAGTTGGGCGCCATCGGCAGGTACTTGGCGTCACCGGCGTTCTGCTGATCGACCATCGGGGCCATCCGTTCCAGGCTGGCGCGGACGTCCTCGCTGGTGATGACGCCGTGCCGCAGCCAGTTGGCCAGCAGCTGGCTGGAGATCCGCAGGGTGGCGCGGTCCTCCATGAGGGCCACGTTGTGGATGTCGGGCACCTTGGAGGATCCGACGCCCTGGTCGATCCAGCGCACCACGTAACCGAGGATGGACTGGCAGTTGTTGTCGACCTCCTCGCGGATCTCCTCGGGGGCCCAGGCCAGCTCCTTGGCCAGCGGAATGGTCAGCAGCTGATCGATGGTCGTCCGCTTCTTGCCGGCCAGTTCCTTCTGCACCGCGATGACGTCGACCTGGTGGTAGTGCATGGCGTGCAGGGTGGCAGCCGTCGGCGACGGCACCCAGGCAGTGCTGGCGCCCTGCTTGGGCTGGCTGATCTTCTGCTGGACCATGTCCGCCATCAGCTCGGTCATGGTCCACATGCCCTTGCCGATCTGCGCGTGACCGGCGAAGCCGGCGGCCAGGCCGGTGTCGACGTTGTTGTCCTCGTAGGCCAGGATCCACGGCTGGGTCTTCATGGCGCCCTTGCGGACCATCGGACCGGCCTCCATCGAGGTGTGGATCTCGTCTCCGGTGCGGTCCAGGAAGCCGGTGTTGATGAACACGATCCGGTCGGCGGCGGCCTTGATGCACGCCTTCAGGTTGACGGTCGTGCGCCGCTCCTCGTCCATGACGCCCACCTTGAGCGTGGTCTGCGGCAGGCCGAGCACGTCCTCGACCCTGCTGAACAGCTCGGTGGTGAACGCCACCTCGTCGGGGCCGTGCATCTTGGGCTTGACGATGTAGATGGAACCGGTGCGACTGTTGACCAGCGGGCCGTTCGCCCCGTCGTTGTCCGAGGCGCCCTTCAGCCCGTGGACGGCGCACAGGCCGGTGAAGAGCGCGTCCTGGATGCCCTCGAAGATCTCTTTCTCCTCGCCGCCGTCGCCGCTCAACACGATTGCGTCGTTGGTCATCAGGTGCCCGACATTGCGCACGAACAGCAGCGCGCGCCCGGGCAGCACCAGCTCGCCGCCGTCGGGGGTGGTGTAGTGGCGGTCCTGGTTGAGCACCCGGGTGAACGTCTTGCCGTCCTTGTCCACCTCCGCGGCAAGATCGCCCCGCATCAGGCCCAGCCAGTTGCGGTAGGCGCGGGTCTTGTCGTCGGCGTCGACGGCGGCCACCGCGTCCTCGAAGTCGATGATCGTGGTCACCGCCGACTCCAGCACGACGTCCTTGATGCCGGCGCGATCGGTCTTGCCGATGGGCGAGTCGGGATCGATCAGGATCTCGATGTGCAGGCCGTGGTTGACCAGCAACACCGACCAGTCGGGGGAGCCGAGCTCGCCGCTGTATCCGACGAACTTGTCGGGCTCGGCCAACCCGACGGCCTCCGCATCCGCACCGACGGCGAGCTCCAGCCGGCCGTCGGCGATGCTCAGGCCCGTCACGTCCGCCCATGAACCCGACGACAGCGGCACGGCCTCGTCGAGGAACCGGCGGGCATAGGCGATCACCTTGTCGCCGCGCACCTTGTTGTAGCTGCTGCCCTGTTCGGCGCCGTCGGTTTCCGGGATCACATCGGTGCCGTAGAGGGCGTCGTACAGTGAGCCCCACCGGGCGTTCGCGGCGTTGAGCGCGAAGCGGGCGTTGGTCACCGGCACCACCAGCTGGGGGCCGGCCGTCGTGGTGATCTCGGGGTCGACGCCGGAGGTGGTGATGCCGAAGTCGTCGGGCTCGGGCAGCAGATAGCCGATCTCGGTCAGGAACTCGCGGTAGGCCTCCGTGTCGATCGGCTCGATGACCCGCTGCCGGTGCCACCTGTCGATCTGGGCCTGCAGCTCGTCGCGGCGGTTCAGCAAATCCTGGTTCCGCGGCGTGAGGTCGGTGACGACTTTGTCGACGCCGGCCCAGAAGCTGTCCGGGTCGATGTCGGTGCCGGGCAGGGCCTCGTTGTTCACGAAGTCGTAGAGCACCTTGGCGACGCGCAAGTTCCCCACCGACACGCGATCAGTCATGTTTCTCCTCCATAATGGCTCCTCGGGGGCCAGGCGGAACCTCACCGGCCTCGACAGGCATCGTCGTCAGCCTACCGACCGGCAGCCTGGCGACAGTTACCCGGCCGACCCGCAACAGCAGGTCACGCCGGGCTCCAGCCACAACGATGGTGCCGCGGCGGGCCCGGAGGGTCGCGTCTGGCAACGCATGTTCCGCGGGCCGGGACCCTCTGCTTCTCCAGCATTTCCTTGACTGGTAACCGCTGCAGATCATACGGCCTCCGCGCGGCGCCGCCCGCCTGCCAGGCCCCGGCTGAGCTATGCGTCGCGCATGGCGCCGACGAGGTCCTCCACCAGATCCTCCATCGCCACCATCGCGACCACGGTCTCGGTGGCCCCGGTGGTCCCGCTATCAGCGGTCACCAATGCCAGGTGGCTGTTGCTGCGGCGCATCCGCGACAGCGCGTCGGCCAGCGGCAGCGACCTGGGAACCCGCGGCAGCGGCCGCACCAGCGCCAGGTCGATCACGGTCTTCGGGTCGTCGTCGAGCGTCAGCACGTCCTTGATGTGCAGGTAGCCGATGAACTTGCCGTCGAGGTCGGCGACGGGGAACCGCGAATAGCCGGTTTGCGCCAGGGCCTCCTGGACCGCGCCGACCGTCGGCCCGGAGCCGGGCGCGGCCACCCGCACCGCGCGGATCTCGGCGAGCGGCCGCGCGACATCGCCGACCATTCGGGTACGAAGCTGCAGCGCCCGCGTCAGCCTGCCGTGCTCCTCGGCGTCCAACAGGCCCTCGGACACCGATTCGGTGATCATCATCCTCAACTCCGTGGTGGACACCGCGGCGTCGAGCTGTGACTTGGGCTCCACACGCAGCGCGCGAAGCACCACGTTGGCGCACTTGTCGTAGAACGTGATGAACGGCCGCGCGACGCGGACGTAGGCGAGGTAGGGCGGAACCAGCAGCATCGCCGTGCGCTCCGGGCCGGCGAGCGCGATGTTCTTCGGCACCATCTCACCCAGCAGCACATGCAGGGTCACCACGATGCCCAGCGCGATCACCAGCGACACGGTGTGCAGCACCGCCGGATGCATGCCGGTCAGCTCGAACGCCCTGCGCAGCAGGTCGGCGACCGTGGCCTCGCCGATCCGCCCCAGCAACAGGGAGGCGACCGTCACCCCTAACTGCACGCCGGCCAGCATGGCCGGCAGATTCTGACTGGCGCGGATCACCGTGACGGCGCGCGCCTTGCCCTGCTCCGCCAACGCCTCGAGGCGGTCGCGCCGGGCCGAGATCAACGCGAATTCGGCGCCGACGAAGAACGCGTTCACCCCGATCA
>Ga0335071_10002395_pt1 | contig 20072 bp, 18 predicted proteins | sample Lox_Sample_15_FD_206724 | JGI IMG/M metagenome (GOLD analysis project Ga0335071, IMG submission 206724) | Soil microbial communities from Loxahatchee National Wildlife Refuge, Florida, United States - Lox_Sample_1.5 | ecosystem: Environmental > Terrestrial > Soil > Wetlands | place: USA...
GGAGCAACACTCCGCCGCGACGTACGCCGAGACCGTCGTCGCCAACGTGGTCTACTTCCCAGCGAAGGCGCTGTTCGCGGGCGCCGGCGCCATCACCAGCGGCGTCACGTATCTCGCGACGGGCGGCAGCCACGAGCCGGCCGGAGCCGTCTGGCGATCCGCCGTCGACGGCGACTACATCCTGACGCCCGACATGATCGAGGGCAGCGAGCCGATCCACTTCGTCGGGGAGGAGCAGGCCCCGGCGAGTGGAGCGCGCTCCTGAGCGACCGCCGCACCCGTCACGTCCAAGCGCGCACGCGGCCGTCGCGCGCATCGAGCAGCTCTCCGATCGTCATCGCCGCGTGGATCAGACCGACGTGGGTGTAGGCCTGGGGGAAGTTTCCGAGCAGGCGGCCCGTGGCAGGCTCGACGTCCTCCGAGAACAGTCCCACCGGATTGGCGGCGCCGAGCAGGCGCTCGAACAGCGCGGCCGCCTCGTCGAGCCGGCCGGTCAGCGCGAGCGCCTCCGCCCACCAGAACGAGCAGATGGTGAAGGCGCTGGTGGTCTCGCCGAAGTCGTCGGCATTCCGGTAGCGCAGCATCCAGCCGCTCTCGACGAGCCGCTTCTGGTAGGCATCGAGCGTCGACACGAAGCGCGGGTCGTGGGCGTCGATGATGCCGATCGTCGGCAGCATCAGGTTCGACGCGTCCGGGTGACGCCCGTCGAGCGTCTGGGTGAAGAAGCCGAGCTCGGCATCGAAGCCGCGCCGCAAGACGATCTCGCGCTCCGAGTCCGCGATGCGGTCCCAGCGCTCGGCCTTCGCCAGGTGGCCGAAGCGGCGCGCGATCAACGCTCCGCGGTGCGCGGCGGCCCAGCACATCGCGCGGGAGAAGGTGTAGGGCCGCAGGAGCGTGCGGAACTCCCAGATGCCCGTGTCGGGTTCGGGAGCGCTGGCGATGGCGTGCTCGACGAGGCCTTCGATCAGCGGGAAGAGCCAGTGGGGATCGTTGTGGACGATGCGCGGGTCGCGCAGCAGCGTCTCGAAGCAGAGTACGAGCTCGCCCATCAGGTCGTTCTGGCGCTGGCCGTAGGCGGCGTTGCCGACCCGCACGAAGCCGTTGCCGCCGAAGCCGGCCAGATGCGGCAGCAGCTCCTCGCGCAGGTCGCGCTCGCCGCCGATCCCGTACAGCGGCTGCAGCGGTCCGCTCGACACGACGTCGCACAGGAAGCGCAGCAGGTGCTCGCCCTCGTTCAGGTGGCCGAGCCGGCGCAGCGCCTCGACCACGAACGCCGAGTCGCGCAGCCAGCAGTAGCGGTAGTCCCAGGTGCGCTCCGTTCCCATCGCCTCCGGGATGCTGGTCGTCGCGGCGGCGATGATCGCGCCCGTGTCGTGGCTCGCGTGCAGCTTGAGGCAGAGCGCCGAGCGCAGCACGGCGGAGGCCGCGAAGGAGGGCAGCGAGCAGGTCTTCGCCCAGGCGCGCCAGCCGGCGATGGTCGCCTCGAGATCGTGTCGCACCGAGGCGAGCGTCGGCGGCTGCTCGGGCGGCCCCCACGACAGCACGAAGAAGATCGGCTCGTGGACGATGAACTCGGTGCGGTTCACGACGTACGGGAGCGGGCAGTTGGTGGCGAGGTGGAGCGGTCCGCCGCCGCCGTGCACCTCGAGGCCTCCCGCGGTCTCGCGCCAGACCGGCGCGACGCGGCCGTAGTCCGGGCGCGGATCGAAGTCGACGCGCACGCGCGGGTGACCCCGCGTCGGCCGCAGCAGGCGCACGATGGCGATCGGTACCCGCACGCTCATGCCTTCGGGGATGCGGGGCGCGAAGTCGAGGATCTCCCAGCTCGTGTCCCCGTCGTCGAAGCGGGTGCACGCGACGTTGGTGTTGGCGAGATACTCGATGCGCCCGGGCCTCTCGCCCGTGTGCGGGAGGATGCGGAAGGCTCCGCCCCGCTCGGCGTCGAGGATGCGCGCGAAGCACGACGGCGAGTCGAAGCGCGGCAGGCACAGCCACTCGATCGCGCTGGTGGGGGAGACCAGCGCGAGCACCCGTCCGTTCCCGATCGCCGCGTGATCCAGTCGGGGAATCTCGACGGCCACGCATCCCTCCGCGCAACGAGACCGGTGCAAGCGACGTGCCGCGCATCGGCACGGCCGTTGCTAGGCCCTCTCTCGTCGCGTCCGGCGCGCCAGCGGCGCAGCGGAGGAGCCCGTGAGGAGCGGTTTGAAGAAAATGGAAGCGCCGAGGCGGCCGTCGTCGCGGGGGAGGGTGCGATGAGGATCGCCCAGGTCGCTCCGCTCTACGAGAGCGTGCCGCCCCAGCTCTACGGAGGCACCGAGCGGGTCGTGTCGTACCTGACCGAGGAGCTGGTCGAAGAAGGCCACGACGTGACGCTCTTCGCCAGCGGCGACTCGAGGACCCGCGCGCGCCTCGTCCCCGTCTGCGCGCGCTCGCTGCGCCTCGACCCCGAGCAGCGCGACCAGCTCGCCCACCACGTGCTGATGCTCGAGGAGGTCGCGAAGCGCGCCGCCCATTTCGACGTCATCCACTTCCACATCGACTACCTCCATTATCCCCTGTCGCGCCGCCAGCGGGTCCCGCAGCTCACCACGCTCCACGGCCGGCTCGACATGCCGGAGCTCGGCGCGCTCTACGCCGAGTTCCGCGACATGCCGGTCGTCTCGATCTCCGACGCGCAGCGGGCCCCGCTGTCGCACGCGAGCTGGCTCGGAACCGTGCATCACGGCCTTCCGGTCGAGCTGCTCCGCTTCTCCCCGGGCCCCGGCTCGTATCTCGCATTCGTCGGGCGGACGTCGCCGGAGAAGGGGCTCGACCGCGCCATCGAGATCGCGCGCCGCGCCGGCATCGAGCTGCGCATCGCGGCCAAGGTCGACGACGCGGACCGCGACTACTTCCGCGAGGTCATCGAGCCGCTGCTCGATGGGCCGTTGGTCGAGTTCGTCGGCGAGATCGGCGAGGCCGAGAAGGAGGAGTTCCTCGGCAACGCCCTGGCGCTGCTCTTCCCGATCGACTGGCCGGAGCCCTTCGGGCTGGTGATGATCGAGGCGATGGCGTGCGGTACCCCGGTGATCGCGTTCCCCGGCGGCTCGGTCGTCGAGATCGTCGAGCCGGGCCGCAACGGCTTCATCGTCCCCGACGCGGCCGCCGCCGTCGCCGCGGTCGGCAAGGCGGGCGACCTCGACCGCTCGCTCTGCCGCGAGCTCTTCGAGGTGCGCTTCTCGGCACAGCGGATGGCGCGCGACTACCTCGAGCTGTACGAGCGCGTGCTCGAGCTCGACCGCTCGCCGCGACCGATCAGCTCGCGACCAGCACCTGCACGTCGCCGTCCCTGCGCGTCGCGCTGACGCCGACCTGGTCGCCGAGGCGCACGAGCTCGAGGTCGAGCCGCGCGTCGCCCACGGTGAGGTTTCGGATCCAGAGGCGCTGCAGGGTGGGCGGAAGCGCCGGACGATCGAAGCGGACCTCGCGGCGCGTCGCCGAGATCGAGACGCCGAGTGCCGACTGGAGCAGCAGGAACACCGCGCCCGCCGACCAGGACTGCGGCGTGCAGGCCAGCGGATAGAGCGTCGGGCCCTGCTCGGGGCGGCGGGCGAAGCCGCACAGGAGCTCCGGGATGCGGCGCAGCTCCAGCGAGAGGCTCGCGTCGAAGCTCGCCTCCAGGATGCGCATCGCCTCCGCCTGGAATCCGTAGTGGGCGAGCCCGTCGGCGATGAGCGCGTTGTCGTGCGGCCACACCGACCCGTTGTGATACGACATCGGGTTGTAGCGGCTCTCGTCGGTCGCCACCGTCCGGATCCCCCATCCCGAGAAGAGCTCCGGCCCGATCAGCGCGTCGGCGATGCGCCGCGCGTGCTCGGGCGGGGCGATCCTCCCGAACAGGCACTGGCCCGCGTTGGAGGAGCGGACGCGGCAGGGCTCGCCGTCGCGATCGAGCGCGAGCGCGTAGCAGCCGAGATCCTCGCACCAGAATGCGCTCGCGAAGCGCTGCGCCAGCACCAGCGCCTCGCGCTCGAGCTCCGCGGCGCGATCGACGCGCCCGAGCGCGCGCGCGAGGCCGGCCGCCTCGAGCTTCGCCCGGTGCACGTAGCCCTGCACCTCGCAGAGGGCGATGGGCCCTTCCGCCAGGCGCCCGTCCGCGTGGAAGATCGCGTCGCCCGAGTCCTTCCAGCCCTGGTTGGAGAGCCCGTGCGGCGTGCGCCGCTGGTAGACCAGGAAGCCGCGCGCATCGGTGGCGCGGTCGATGCACGCGAGCGCGGCCTCGACGTGCGGCCACAGCGCGGTGAGGAAGGCGCGATCGCCGCTGCGCTCGAAGTAGGCGCCGGCGACGATCACGAAGAGCGGCGTCGCATCGACGCTGCCGTAGTAGCGGCCGAACGGGACTTCGCCGAGGTCGGCGAGCTCGCCGAGGCGAGCCTCGTGCAGGATCTTGCCGGGCTCGGCGTCGCGCTCCGGCGACGCCTCGCGGGCCTGCGTTGCGGCGAGATACGCGAGGACACCGCGCGCGAGCCCGGGCTCGAGCCACATCCGCTCGAGCGCGGTGATCAGGCCGTCGCGTCCGAACGGCGCGCTGAACCACGGAACGCCCGCGTACGGATACGGCCCGAACTCCGTCTCGGTGGTCATCATCGCGAGGTCCGAGGTCGAGCGGCGCAGCCACTCGTTCCAGCGGCGGCTGCTCGCGTCGAGCACCGCGGCAGCGTGCGGCGGCGGGGGTGCCTCGGTCCGCCGCGACGCGCTCTCCGCGGCGCCGCCTTCTCGCTCGCAGCGAACCTCGATGCTGAAGCGGTGCACCTGCTTGGGCTCGAGGCGCAGCGGGATCACCAGGCTCCGGTCGCGGCGGCGCGCCGGCGGGTCGCAGCGGATTCCGGTGCGCCGCTCGACCCCGTCGAGGCCCCGGTAGCCGAGTCGCAGCCAGCCATCCTTCTCCTCCGGCGCGAGCAGCTGGCCGCGCTCCTTGCGGCTGAAGCCGCGCACCTCGAAGATGTCGGCGAAGTCTGCGTCGACCGACAGCAGGAACGACACCTCCGCGCGCTCGATCCCGAAGTTCGTGATCTCGACGGACTCCTCGAACGAACCGTCGCCGAGGAACTTGGTGCGGGCCACCTGCAGCCGCCCGCGCTCGAGCACGAGCTGCTCGCCGTCCCGCAGATCGGGGTTGGTCAGATCCACCGTGAGCGCCGCCGCGTCGCGATGGCTCGCCGCGCCGAGCAGCAGCGGCAGCGAGCCCGAGAGCGAGAGCTCGAAGCGCGAGAGATGGCGCGTGCCGCCCACGTAGAGGCCCTGCTCACCCCTCCCGACGTTGCGGATGTCTCCGCGGCGGTCGAAGACGGCGAAGGTCTCGCCGTTCTTGAGGACGCGCGTCCGATCGTCCAGCCGGTCCGAGGTCGCCAGGATGTAGAACTGGTCGCGGACCTGGATCACCTCGTCGCGGCCGCCGGGGCCATCGGGATCGATCGGCTCATGCATCGCCATCGCGATCCTCGGCGGCGCCGAACACGGCGAGCGAGTCCGGAGGAATGCCGACCTCACCGCTGCCGATCCGGACGTCCGGGTGCGAGCTCAGGAGCACCGCGAGCGCTTTCCCCTCGCCGAGTGGGATCACGCGCGGCCTTTCGCTCAGGTTGCACGCGATCCGCAGCCGTCCGCGCGCGAGGGTGAGCCAGAGCTCCGCCTCGTCGAATCCCACGCGGGTGCGGTCGAGCCGGCCGTCGCAGAGCTCCGGCCACGCGCGCCGCAGCGCGATCAGGCGCCGGTACCAATCGAGCAGCGCGGCGTGCGGCGCTCGCTCGCGCTCGCTCCAGTCGAGGCGCGAGCGCTCGAACGTGGAGGGCTCGTGCGGATCCGGCGGCTCGCCGCCTCCGCGCGCGGCGCACTCGCGCCGGCGTCCCTCGCGGACGGCGCGCACCAGCTCGGGGTCCGCGTGCGACGTGAAGTAGAGGAAGGGCGAGCGGGCGCCCCACTCCTCGCCCTGGAAGAGCAGCGGCACGAACGGCGACAGCAGCACGAGACCCGCCGCCACCATCAGGCGGGGCGTGTCGAGCAGGTGGCTCGCCCGCTCGCCGAGCGGCCGGTTGCCGATCTGGTCGTGGTTCTGCAGATAGGCGAGGAAGCGATGGCCGCTCTGCCCGCGCGGCGGATGCCCGTGGCGCCGCTGCCGGTGGCGTGAGAAGGCGCCGTCGTACACGAATCCGCAGCAGATCGCCTTGGCGAGCTGCGCGAGGCAGCCGAAGTCCTCGTAGTAGCTGCTGCGCTCGCCGGTCAGCACCGCGTGGAGCGCGTGATGGAAGTCGTCGCTCCACTGCGCGTCCATTCCGAGGCCGCCGCACGCTGTGGGCGTCACCACGCGCGGGTCGTTGAGATCGCTCTCGGCGATCAGCACCCGGTGTCGACCGCTGGCGGCGGCCAGCGCGTCGACCTCCTCGCGCAGCTCGGCGAGCAGGTGGACGGGCGAGCGGTCGATCAAGGCGTGCACCGCGTCGATGCGCAGGCCGTCTACGTGGTAGTCGCGCAGCCACTGGATCGCGTTGTCACAGAAGAAGCGGCGCACCTCGTCGCTGCCCGGACCGTCCAGATTCGGGGCGTCGCCCCAGGGTGTGCGGTAGCGGTCCGTGAGGTACGGGCCGAACTGCGCGAGGTGGTTCCCTCTCGGGCCCAGATGGTTGTAGACGACGTCGAGGAGAACCGCGAGGCCGCGCGCGTGCGCGGCGTCGACGAGGCGCTTCAGCCCGTCCGGGCCGCCGTACGCCTCGTGCGGCGCGAACAGGCCGACGCCGTCGTAGCCCCAGCCGTGCGCACCGGCGAAGGACGCGACCGGCATCAGCTCGAGATGCGTGACGCCGAGCTCGACGAGCGCGTCGAGCCGCGCGAGGGCGCCGTCGAAGGTGCCGGCCGGCGTGAAGGTGCCGACGTGCAGCTCGTAGACCACGCCCGAGGCGAGCGGAGGCGGCTGCCACCGCGCATCGCTCCACGCGAAGCGCGCATGATCGACCCATCGCGCCGGACCGGAGACGCCGTGCGGCAGTCGCGGCGCGCGCGGGTCGGGGAGCAGGGGCCCGCCGTCGAGCGAGAAGGCGTAGTCGGCGTCGGGCTCGAGCTCTTCGTCGAGCTCCCACCAGCCGCCTGCGTCGCAGCGCAGCGCGCGGCGGCCCGTTCGGAGCTGGACCGCCACGCGGCGAGCGCGCGGTGCCCACACGCGCAGCGCGCTCACGCGTCGAGGTCCTCGAGCAGGGCGACGGGGAAGTCGGCCAGGAGCTCGGCGACGAGGCGGCGGCCGGGCGCCTGCCGCCGCAGCGAGAGCACGTCGCGCCAGCACCCGGGCGGCAGGTCGATCCACGTCTCACCGAAGCCGCCCGCCCGCTCGAGCCCGATCACGAGGCGCGGCGCGAGCGCGACGGCGCGGCCCGCGCGCGAGAACGCGACGACGTGCCGGGCGCAGTCGCCGCGCGCGTCGAGCGGCTCGTAGTCTCCCGCCGGTCCGAACCACTCGGGCCGGCGGCGTCGCAGGTCGAGCGCCTGGCGGATCAGCCAGAGCTTGGGCAGCCCCTCGTTGGCGCGCGCGCGGACCGACGCGAGATCGAGGGCATCGAGCTCCGCGAGCAGCGCCCGGCGCCGCGCGAAGTCGACCGGCCGCCGGTTGTCCGGGTCGACCAGGTTGGACTCCCAGAGCTCGCACCCCTGGTAGAGATCGGGGACGCCCGGCGCGGCGAGCTTCACGAGGGTCTGCGCCAGCGAGTTGACGCGGCCCGGCGCGACGAGCTGCGCCGCGAAGCGGTCGACCTCGGCGAGGAACGAGGCGTCGTACAGCGCGCCCTCGACGAAGTGGTGCAGCGCGGCCTCGTACCGGTCGCAGGGATCGGTCCACGAGGTGTGCTGCTTCGCCTCGCGCGCCGCCTTCTCCAGATACGCGTGCACGCGGCTCGGCGGAATCGGCCAGGCGCCGAGGAGGGTCTGGTAGAAGAGCAGTTCGATGCCACGGTCGGGCAGATCGCCGCTGCGATGGCGCGCGTTGGCCGAGGACCAGCGGCGCACCGCCTCGGCGAACGCCTCCGGAATCTCGGAGAGCAGGTGGAGGCGCGCGCGCACGTCCTCGCCGCGCTTGCAGTCGTGGGTGGAGGTGGCGACCAGCGCCGTCGGCCAGCATCGCTGCGCCTCGCTCGAGGCGGCATGGAACGCGGCGGGCGCGGTGCCGAACCGGTCCGGGTCGCCTCCCACCTCGTTCAGCGACACGAGCCGGTGATACCCGTAGAAGGCCGTGTCCTCGACGCCCTTCGCCTGCGCCGGTCCGGTGAGCTGTTGGAAGCGCAGCAGCACCTCGTCCTCGAGTCCCCCGCGCAGGCGCCGCAGCAGGATGGCCTCGAGGAAGTCGAAGAGCTCGGCGTCGAGATCGGGCCGCGCGTCGCGCGCCGCGCGGAGCGCGGAGCGGATCGCCGCGACGTCCTCCTCGCGCAGCAGGCTTCCGTCGGTGCGCACGTAGCTTCGGTACACCGGGAAGTGGACGATGCAGTCCCGCAGCGCCTCGTGCAGCTCATGGCGGGTGAAGTCCCGATAGCGGCGGTGCCGCTCGCACACCGAGAGCGTGAGCATCGTCAGCCGGTTGAGATCGGCGGCGAGGCCCTTGCGCAGCACCAGGTCCTTCTTCTCGCGCGCGATCGCCGCGAAGTCGCGCGGCTCGCCCGCGAAGGACGCGAACAGATCGCCGAGCGCCTTCTCGCCCGCCGGGTCCACGAAGAGGCCGCCGACCCGGTTCAGGAAGTCGTATCCGGTGGTGCCCGCGACCGGCCAGTCCGGCAGCCGCTCGCCGGGCGAGAGGACCTTCTCCACCGAGATCCAGCTCTCCGGCAGCGCCGCGCGCAGGCGCTCCAGGTAGCGAGTGGGATCGCGGAGCCCATCGATGTGGTCGACGCGGATGCCGTCCTCGGCGCCGGCCCGGCGGCGCTCGAGCAGCCAGTGGTGCGTGGCCTCGAACACGACGGGATCCTCGACCCGCAGGCCGGCCAGATGATCGACGTCGAAGAAGCGCCGGTAGCCGAGGTCGCGCTCGCCCGCGCGCCAGCGCGCCACGCGCCAGTTCTGGCGCTCGAGCAGCTCGTGGAGCGCGTCGGCGTCGGCGTTCAGCCGGGCCACGCTCTCGTCCACCGCGGCGGCCGCGTCGGGCCGGGTCGCGAGGAAGCCCGCCAGCGCGCGGCGGAGCACCTCCTTGTCGCGGTGGCGGCGGGCCACGCTGGCGTAGTCGGTCGCCGTCGCGAGCGGCAGGCGACCGAACGCGTCGGCCAGGAACGCGAGCTCCTGCGACCCGCAGCGATCCGCTGCGCTCCGCAGCAGGTCGTCGAGCGAGCGCGGCGCCACCGGCAGCTCGTGATCCCGCCAGCGCACCCGGAAGGATCCGCGGTCGCGCACCAGGAGGAGCTCGCCCTTTTCGAGCGCGCGCCCGTAGTGATCGTCGAGGATCGGCACCAGCACGAGGTTTCGCAGCCGCGACTCGGGCGGGTCCCAGTCGACGTCGAAGAACGCGGCGAAGCGGCTGCACGGTCCGTTCTCGAGCACGTCCCACCACCACGCGTTATCGCGTCCGACGGCCATGTGGTTCGGGACGACGTCCAGGACGAGGCCGAGGCCGTGCTCGGCGAGACGATCGCCGAGGCGCTGCAGGGCCTCCTCGCCGCCGAGGTCGCGATCGATCCGCCGGTGGTCGACGACGTCGTAGCCGTGGGCGCTGCCGCGCTCGGCCTGCAGCAGCGGCGAGGTGTATAGATGGCTCACGCCGAGCGCTGCGAGGTAGTCGGCGAGGGCGGCGGCCTGGTCGAGATCGAAGCCGCCGCGGAGCTGCAGCCGATAGGTCGCGCGAGGGGCGTTCACGCGTCGATCCGCCGGAGCACCAGCAGCGAGCGGCCCTCCACCTTGAGCTCCGCCTGCGCCTCCGCGCGCCAGGCGCCCGCCTCGGTCGAAGGCGACGCCGTGTCGAGCACGACGCTCCAGCTGGGTGTACCTGCGGGCGACGCGGGCTCGCTCGGCGGGCCCATGGATGATGCGGCCGAGCCGGCCGGGAGCGGCGGCAGGCGGAAGGAGACCGCATCCGAGTGCGCGTTGAAGACGAGGTAGAAGCTGGCGCCCCGGATCTCCTCGCCGCGCGGATCGCGCGCGCCGATGGCGTCGCCGTTCAGGAAGACGCCGAGCGACTTGGCGAAGCCGGTCTTCCAGTCGCTCTCGCGCATCTCGCTTCCGTCGGGGCGGAACCACGCGACGTCCGTCGCTCCGGCCCGGCGACCCTCGAGCCAGCGCCCGCGCCGGAAGACCGGCTCCTCGGCGCGGAGCCGGATCAGGCGGCGCGTGACGTCGAGCAGCTCGAGGTCGGCCGCCGGCCAGTCGATCCACGAGACCTCGTTGTCCTGGCAGTACGCGTTGTTGTTGCCGCGCTGCGTGCGGCCGAGCTCGTCGCCGGCGAGCAGCATCGGGATGCCCTGCGACAGGAAGAGCGTCGCGAGCAGGTTGCGCTGCTGCCGCGCGCGCAGCGCCTCGATCCCCCGGTCGTCGGTGGGACCTTCGGCGCCGCAGTTCCACGATCGATTGTGGTCCTCGCCGTCGCGACCCTCCTCGCGATTGGCCTCGTTGTGCTTGTGCTCGTAGGAGACGAGGTCGCGAAGCGTGAAGCCGTCGTGCGCCGTGACGAAGTTGATGCTGGCCCACGGCCGCCGCACCGAGCCGCCGTACAGGTCCGGGCTTCCGGTGAGGCGACAGGCGAAGTCGCCGAGCGCCTCGTCCGCGCCGCGCCAGTAGTCGCGCACGCCGTCGCGGAAGCGCCCGTTCCACTCCGACCACACGGGAGGGAAGTTCCCCACTTGGTAGCCGCCGTCGCCGAGGTCCCAGGGCTCCGCGATCAGCTTCACCTGGCTCACGACGGGATCCTGCTGGATCAGATCGAAGAAGGCGGAGAGGCGGTCGACGTCGTGGAGCTCGCGGGCGAGGGCCGCGGCGAGGTCGAAGCGGAACCCGTCCACGTGCATCTCGAGCACCCAGTAGCGGAGCGAGTCCATGATGAGCTGCAGCACGTGGGGATGGCGCATGTTGAGGCTGTTGCCGCAGCCCGTGTAGTCCATGTAGTAGCGGGGATCGTCGGCGACGGTCCGGTAGTACGAGAGGTTGTCGATCCCCTTGAACGACAGCATCGGGCCGAGGTGGTTGCCCTCGGCGGTGTGGTTGTAGACGACGTCGAGGATCACCTCGATCCCGGCGCCGTGCAGCGCGCGCACCATGCCCTTGAACTCGGCGACCTGCTGGCCGGCGCGGCCGCCGGCGGCGTACTCGTCGTGCGGTGCGAAGTAGCCGATCGACGAGTAGCCCCAGTAGTTGCGGAGCCCGCGGTCGACGAGGTGCGCGTCGTGCACGAAGTGGTGCACCGGCAGGAGCTCGACGGCGGTCACGCCGAGCCGCTTCAAATGCTCGATCGCCACCGGATGGGCGAGGCCGGCGTAGGTTCCGCGCAGCGGCTCCGGGACGTCGGGATGGCGGGCCGTGAGACCCCGCACGTGCGCCTCGTAGAGGACCGTGTCGTGGGCGGGAGTGCGCGGCGGCCGATCGTTGCCCCAGTCGAAGAACGGATTCACCACGATCGAGCGCGGCACGAAGGGCGCGCTGTCGCTCTCGCTGGGCCGGTCGGGCGCATCGGGCCGATACGGAAGCACGGCCGGGCTCCAGCGAACTTCGCCCTCGATCGCCTTCGCGTAGGGATCGAGCAGCAGCTTGCTCGGGTTGCAGCGATGCCCGCGCTCGGGTGCCCAGGGTCCGAACACGCGGTAGCCGTAGCGCTGGCCCGGCGCGACGCCCGGTGCGTAGCCGTGCCAGCACTGCGCGGTCGTCTCGGGGAGCGCCATCCGCTCGACGGCACCGTTCTCGTCGAAGAGCCAGAGCTCGACGCGCTCGGCGACCGCCGAGAACAGCGAGAAGTTGGTGCCCGCTCCGTCGTACGTGGCGCCGAGCGGAAACGGTTGACCCGGCCAGAGATCCATCGAAGGCTCAGCAAGCAGCTTTCGTGCCGCGAGCGGTTGGTTTGATTTTGCTCTTTGTCGTCGAGGCCGAGCCGGCACTTCGAGCGGCCGCGCCGAGCTCGCGCCGGTGTGCGTTCTACAAACTTCCGGGAGATCCTGCGGCGCCGTCTAGCGCTCGTCGCCCGCGCAGCGACCGACGACCGGGGGCCGCGCCGACGCCGCGCTCCAGTTGGCCTCGGCGAACTCCCAGCTCACGAGGCGGTCGAGGCAGACCTCGAGGTACTTCGCGCGTTCGTTGTGGTAGTCGAGATAGTAGGCGTGCTCCCAGAGGTCGATGCCGAGCAGCGCGATGCCCCCGTAGCGGAGCGGAAGGTCCGCATCGGACGTGGTGGTTACGACGAGATGTCCGCAATCGGACACGAGCCACAGCCAGCCCGATCCGAAATGACCCTCGCCCGCCGCGAGGAACGTCTTGCGGAACCCGTCGAATCCGTCGAAGGCCTGATCCAGGGCCGCGGCGAGCTTGCCCTTCGGCTCGCCCCCGCCCTCCGGGTGGAGCGAGCGCCAGTAGAAGTCGTGATTCCAGACCTGTGCGGCGTTCTCGAAGACGCGCCCTTCCGAGGCGCAGAGGATCCACTCGAGGCTCTCGGTCGCCTCGGGCTTTCCCTCGAGCAGCCTCTTCAGCTTCTTCAGGTATCCGCCGTGATGCTTCTCGTAGTGGAGCGTCACGGTCTCTCGCCCGATGCAGGGCTCGAGCGCGTTCTTCGAGTAGGGGAGCGGCTTGAGTTTGAAGTCCATGCGGGGGGAAACGAGCAACCTGCGTGCCAAGCGCGGGCCCCGGCTCCGCAGCCGCAATCCCCGGCGCGCGACGGAGCGCGGCACTCGTTTGCATGTAAGTCCTTCCATCGCTTGTAAGGATTGGGGTTGCGGGTCTGCAAGGACCTTCCGGCGTGCGCCGACGGCTGGCACGAGACGTGCTCTTCAGCCACGCGGAGGTACCGAGAATGCTGGGTACGATTCTCCTCATCGTCCTGATCTTCGCATTGCTCGGCATGCTGCCGGCCTGGCCGTACAGCCAGAGCTGGGGGTACGCGCCGAGCGGCACGGTCGGTGCCGTGCTGCTGATCGTCGTCCTGCTCGTCCTGCTCGGACGGATCTGACACTCCCGGAGTGGACGGCGTGGGTCAGCCCGCGATGCAGGAACGCGAGATGCGCCCCGGACTCGCCGCGCCGGGCGTCAACTGCTGGCGCGTCGCGCGCGCGCGGCGCGCCGCATTCCTGATCGACGGCCAGCGCTACTTCGATGCGCTGGCCTCGGCGCTCGGGGATGCGAGGAGCTCCGTCTTCATCCTCGGCTGGGACGTGCACAGCCGCGTGCGACTGCGGCCCGAGGCGGAGGATCCGCTCGAGCTCGGCGAGCTAGTCGATCGCCTCGTGCAGCGGCGCCCTCAGCTCCGCGTCCACATCCTGGACTGGGACTACTCGCTCCTGCTGAGCCCGGCGCGCGAGCTCATGCCGTGGGTGCGCCTCGACTGGCGCACGCGCGACCGGGTTGCGTTCCGCCTCGACGGCCGGCATCCCGTCGGCGCCTGTCACCATCAGAAGCTCGTGATCGTGGACGACGCGCTGGCCTTCGTCGGCGGCATCGACCTCACCGCCGGTCGCTGGGATACGTCGGCGCATCTCACGGACGACCCGCGGCGCGTGAATCCGTGGGGCAACCCGTACCCGCCGTTCCACGACGTGCAGCTCGTCGTCGACGGCGAGGCGGCGCAGGCGCTCGCGGCGCTCGCGCGCGAGCGCTGGCGACGCGCGACGGGCGCCGCGTCGGACGCGCCGGTCGCCGTGCGCGGCGGCACGCCGCGCGCGCCCTGGCCGGAGTCCGTGACGCCTCAGCTCGAGGACGTGGAGGTGGCGATCGCGCGCACCGAGCCCGCCTATGCGGGCCGTTCCGAGATCCGCGAGGTCGAGCGGCTCTACGCCGACGCGATCGGCTCGGCGCGGCGCTCGATCTACATCGAGAGCCAGTATCTGTCGTCGCGGTCGATCGGGGATGCGCTGTGCGCGAGCCTGGCCGCGCCGGACGGCCCCGAGATCGCCGTGGTGACGACGCGCGAGTGCACGGGATGGGTCGAGCACGGGACCATGGGCCTGCTCCGCCACCGGCTGGTGCGCCGGCTCCGCGCAGCCGACCGCCACGGCCGCTTCCGCCTCTACTACCCGCGCCTGCCCGGAGATGCGGCGCGGCTCAACGTCCACAGCAAGCTGATGATCGTCGACGACGAGCTGGCGCGGATCGGCTCGGCGAACCTGAGCAACCGCTCGATGGGCCTCGACACCGAGTGCGACGTCCAGATCGAGGCGCGAGGCGATGCGGTCGCCGCGAGCGCGATCCGCGGGCTCCGCGAGCGGCTGCTGGCCGAGCATCTCGGCACCTCGCGCGCGCGCGTGGCGCACACGCTCGCCGAGAGCGGCGGCAGCCTCCTCACCTGCATCGAGCGGCTCGCGGGTGGAGAGCGCACCCTCGTGCCGCTCGACCCCGAGCTGCCGGCGTGGATCGACCGCTTGGTCCCGCCGAACCTGCTGACCGACCCGGAGCACCCCTTCGCCTCGATGCGGCTCATCGAGGCGTGGACGCCCGAGTGGCTGCGCGATCCTTACCGGCGTCCGCTGGGACCCGCCGCCGCGGCCCTTGGCGCGCTGCTCGTCGCCACGAGCGCCGGGGCGATCGCTCGCTTGGTTCCGGGCGTCCTCGCGCTGCTCGGCGGGAGCGCGGTCGGCTTCGTCGGCACGCGCTGGCTCGGGCGCGAGCGGGAGGGCGCAGCGTGTCGCACGACACCGAGCGGCTCGTGATCGCGTCCTACAACGTGCATCGCTGCGTCGGCGCGGACGGGCGGCAGGAGCTGCAGCGCGTCGCGCGCGTGCTCGCGGAGCTCGGCGCGGACGTGATCGGCCTTCAGGAGGTGGACGACGGCCGCGCGGGAAACGACCAGCTCGCGGGGCTGGCCCGGCTCAGCGGCTTCGCGTGGCTGCGAGGGCCGACGCTCCAGCCCGGCGCGGGCCTGTTCGGCAACGGCCTCCTGACTCGCCTGCCGGTGCGGAACGCGCGCCTCATCGACTTGAGCCATCCCGGCTGCGAGCCGCGTGGCGCGATCGATGCCGAGATCGCGTGCAGCCGCGGGTGGATCCGGGTCGTCGTCACGCACCTCGGCCTGGGGGCCGACGAGCGGCGCCACCAGAGCGGGCGGCTGCTCGAGCGCATGCGGATGCACGCCGGCTTCGACGTCTCGGTGCTGCTCGGCGACTTCAACGAGTGGTGGGCGCCGGCATGGATGCTGCGGCGGATGCATCGCTTCTTCGGAGAGACCCGCGCGGTGCGCAGTTTCCCGGCCAGCGCGCCGATGCTGGCGCTCGACCGCGTCTGGGTGAAGCCCGCCCCTGCGCTCGCGGAGGTGCGCGCGCACCGCAGCGCGCTCTCGCGCGTCGCCTCCGACCACCTTCCAGTCCGCGCCGTGATCGAGCTGCCCGGCGCCGGGCTCGGCAACCGAGGAGACCATCATGTCGATTCCCCCGTTCCTGCGTGATGTGAGGGCCATCCGCGAGCGCGCGCGCCAGCACATCGAGGAGGGCGCCGTCACGCCCGGGTACGACGCCGACCGAGCGACCGCCATCACCCTGCTGAACGCGGCGCTCGCCACCGAGCTGGTGTGCGTGCTCCGCTATCGGAGGCACTACTACATGGCCTCGGGCTTCCGCGGCGCCACCGCGGCGGAGGAGTTCCTCGAGCACGCGGGGGAGGAGCAGGCGCACGCGGACCGCATCGCGCAGCGCATCGTGCAGCTCGGGGGCGAGCCGGATCTGGATCCCGAGGGCCTGCTCTCGCGCAGCCACTCGGAGTACGTCCCCGGCGACTCGCTCGACGAGATGATCCGCGAGGACCTGATCGCCGAGCGGATCGCGATCGAGACCTATGGCGAGATGATCCGCTTCTTCGGCGAGTCGGACCCCACGACGCGCCGGCTCCTCGAGGAGATTCTCGCCAAGGAGGAGGAGCACGCCGACGATCTGGCCGAGCTGCTGCGCGTGGTGGGAGCATGAGCAGCGAGGTGACTTCGCTCGGGCGGGCGCTCGACCTCGCGCAGCGCGTCGCGGTCGACGAGCTGCGCCTGCTGCAGCTCGAGACGCGCGAGCAGGTGGAGCGCTCGCTGTGGCGCGCGCTCTGGGTGGCGGCCGGCGTCTTCAGCCTCGCGCTCGCCTGGATCGCCCTCGTCGCCGCGGTGGTGGTGGCGCTCGCGGGCCGCATGCCGCTCGAGGTGCGCCTCGGCCTCGTCGCCGGATGCCAGGCGGTGCTCGGGGCGATGCTCGTCGGTCTCGGGACGCGGGGATCGCCGCGGTGACGGCCGCGCCTTCGCGCGAGCTCGTCGAGGCGCGGCTCGTCCGCGAGCGCGAGGAGCTGGCGGAGCTGCTGGAGGATCTGGGCGCGCGTGCGCGCGCCGGGCTCGATCTGCGACGGCGCATTCGCGCGCACCCGATCGCCTGGCTGCTCGGGGCGACGGTACTCGGCGTATGGCTCGGGAGGCCGCGATGACGCGCGGCGATCCGAGAGAGGAGACGGGAGATGAGCGAACCGATGAGCACTCGGCGACACGACGGACCGGAGCTCGAGGAGCAGCTCGATCGGATGCGGAGCGAGGTCGAGGAGCTCGACGTGCGGCTGCGCCGGCTGGTGCAGGCGCGGCCGATGGTGGCCGTCGGCGTGGCGGTGGCGGTCGGCTACGTGCTCGGCCGGCTGCTGGCGCGGCGCTGAGAAGTGACATGACGCTGCAGCGCTTCGGGGCGGATCTCCGCCAGCAGATGCACGACCGCCCGTACCTGACGATGGCGGCGTGCGTCGGCGTCGGATGGATGCTGGGTCGAGCCCTGCCACTCCGCGCGCTCGTCGCAGTGGGCGGGCTCGCTGCGCGCGCGGCGGCGGCGTCCGCCGTCGAGGGCGCCGTCCGCAATCGCTTTGCCGCCGGCTCCTCGAGCGGGGACGTGGCGGGTGGGAGGTCGACATGAGCGTGGCAGAGTGGGTCGATCGGATTCCGAGCGCGGACCGCGCGCTCGGCGCGATGGGCGTGCAGCGGGTCGCCGAGGTCTCCCGGACCGCCCGGCTCCGGCTGCTGGGCGCATTCGGACTGGGCCTCGCGCTGGGTGCGGCGATCGCCATCTGGATGTCGGCCGCGGCCTCTTGGGATGGGGAGGAGAGCCGCGACCCGAGCGCCCCCGAAGCGTAGTGACAACCCGGCACGTCCCTTGCTTTTTTCGCCTGCCGGCAGCTCTGGACTGCCTGGCGGCACACCAGAAGCGCCGCCGAACGCGGGGTAGGCACGGGGCGATTGCAGAATCTACAATCGGCAGGAATGCAGAGCGTCCCGGAGCCTGTCGTGGAGGGGCTCGGTCCAGCGGCGTTGGCGGTGATCGTCCTTCTCGGAGTCGCCGTCTCGGTGCTGGTCGGTCAGAACGTGCGCCGCGCGCGCGAGGCGGACGTCGAGCGTTCGACCCGACTCTACGCGGAAGCGCTGGGTGCGGCGGTCTCGACCGAGATCGGGCGTCTCTATGACACCGTGGACCGGCGAGCGAAGCTCTGGGGCAGCGCGCCGGCCGGCCTCGATCCCGAGCGCTGGCAGGAGGCCGCCCAAGTCTTCCTGCACGAGAACCCGGCGACCATGGCGCTCTTCTTCGCGGACCCGAGCTGGGCGATGGTCGGCACGCCGGAAGGCAAGCGGCTCGTCGGCGAGCTGTTGCCTGACGTGCGCCACCAGCTCGCGGACGCGAGCGGGGAAGCCCTGCTCGGTCCCCTGCGAACGGCCGATGGGCGGCACGTGCTGGCCATCCAGGTGCGCGCCTCCGACAGCCCGAAGGACAAGCGCGTCGTCTTCGCGCTGATCGACCTCGAGAGCGCGCTCGCCAAGATCCTCGACGTGCGCGCGCTCGGCTACGCCCTCGCCGTGTCGGCCGATGGCGAGGAGCTCTACCGGCGAGCGCCCTCCGATCCGAAGCAGGAGCTGCAGCGCCTGCGCAGGTCCGCGCCCGTGACGGTGCGCAACGGGAGCCCGTGGTCGCTATCGGCGTGGCCGACCTCCGAGCTCACCGGGATGCTCGATCTGCCCAGCTACTGGATCCTGGTGCCGGGTCTGGTGGCGTCCGCACTGGTCGCGGCGGCGGTGCACTTCGGAACGCTCGCCTGGCGGCGCGCGAGCGCGCTCCACCTCGCCAACGCCGCGCTCTCGCAGCAGCTCCTCGACACGCGCCGCGGCGAGGGCGAGCTCCGCGAGCTCAGCGAGGCGCTCGAGGTTCGTGTCAGGGACCGCACCTCCGAGCTGCAGGAGACCATCGCGGAGCTCGAGACCTTCAACTACTCGGTGTCGCACGACCTGCGAGGGCCGCTCGGCGCCGTCGTCAACTTCGCCGCGATCCTGAGCGAGGACTACGGCGATCGCGTCGACGCGATCGGCCGGGAGCACCTGCAGCGGATCGTCGGGAGCGCCGCGGCGGCGGTGTCGATGATGGATGCGCTGCTCGCCTACTCGCGCAGCGGGCGCATGGAGCTTCAGAAGACCAGGCTCGAGATGCGGCGGCTGGTCGAGGACGTCTGCGACGAGCTCTCGGCCTCGGCGCCCCATCTCAAGTGCGCGATCCGCATCGGCGAGCTTCCCGACGCCTTCGCCGACGAGAGCATGATTCGCTGCGTCTTCTCGAACCTGATCGGGAATGCCTGCAAGTTCACCGAGGGCGCCGCGGCGCCGCGCGTCGAGGTCGGCGGCAGCGCCGAGGGCAACGAGGTGATCTACTTCGTCCGCGACGAGGGCGTCGGCTTCGACATGCGATTCGCGGACAAGCTGTTCAAGGTCTTCGAGCGGCTTCACCCGTCCGACCAGTACGAAGGCCACGGCGTCGGGCTCGCCATCGTCGCGCGGATGGTGCGGCGCAACGGGGGACGGGTCTGGGCGCAGGCGGCCGTCGGGAAGGGCGCGACGTTCTACTTCTCGCTGCCGCCGGCGGAGAGCGGACACGATGGCCGACCGAGCTGAGATCCTGCTCGTCGAGGACGACCCCAACGACGTCGCGGTGGCGCTGCGCGCCTTCCGCCGCCACGCGCTCGCGGAGCGCGTCCGCGTGCTCCGGGACGGCGCCGAGCTGCTCGACTACCTCGCCGCCGGCGTCCGGCCGACCGTACCGAAGGTCATCCTGCTCGACCTGAAGATGCCGCGGCTCGACGGTCGCACGGCGTTGCGCGAGCTGCGCAGCCGCCGGGAGACCCGACACATCCCTGTGGTCGTCGTGAGCTCTTCGGATTCTCAGAGCGATGTGCGCGATTGCTACGAGCTCGGGGCCAACAGCTTCGTGGTGAAGCAGCTCAACCCGTGGGCCCCGGGCGAATATCTGGTCGACACCGTGCGCTACTGGCTCGACATGAACGAGGTGGCGCGATGACGGAGGCCCCGATGAGGAATCTCACCGCCCTGATCGTCGACGACGACGCCAACTTCCGGACGAGCCTCGAGCTCCTCGTACAGCGCGAGGGCTTCAGCACCCGCAGCGCCGGGTCGCTCGGCGAGGCGCGCGAGCAGCTCGCCGAGGGGACGCCGGACGTCTTCCTGCTCGACCTCTCGCTGCCCGACGGCGACGGGCTCGCCTGGGTCGGCGAGGAGACGACGGCGGCGGGCGCCGAGGTGATCGTCATCACGGGCAGCACCAGCGTCGACTCGGCGGTCGACGCGCTGCACGGCGGCGCCCTCGACTATCTGACCAAGCCGATCGACCGGGCGCGGCTCCGGAGCGCGCTCGTCAACGTGGCGCGCACGCGAGCGCTCAAGGCCGAGGTCGGGAGCCTGCGCGGAGAGCTGCGGGACCTCGGGCGCTTCGGGCGTCTGGTGGGCCGCTCGAAGCCGATGCTCGAGGTCTACGACCTGGTGGCGCGCGTCGCGCCCACCGAGGCAACCGTGCTGATCACGGGCGAGAGCGGGACCGGCAAGGAGCTGGTGGCCGAGACGCTGCACCGCTGCAGCGGGCGCAAGGAGGGGGTGCTGCTGCCCGTGAACTGCG
>Ga0335071_10002396_pt1 | contig 20071 bp, 11 predicted proteins | sample Lox_Sample_15_FD_206724 | JGI IMG/M metagenome (GOLD analysis project Ga0335071, IMG submission 206724) | Soil microbial communities from Loxahatchee National Wildlife Refuge, Florida, United States - Lox_Sample_1.5 | ecosystem: Environmental > Terrestrial > Soil > Wetlands | place: USA...
GCCAACCTTCAAAGCGCTCGCTATATTATTTGAAGGAAGCTAGCATACGTTACATGTGGAACCATCGGCTCGGCTTGCTTGTTCTGCCCGCCTTGCTCGCTTCGGCAGGGGCGGTTACGACGGAAATGCTCGCTCCCGGAGTCTATCACGACAAGTATCTGCTGTCTGATCCGAACGTCGTTCACGTCATCCGCATTGATTTGAGCCGCCCGGAGTACAAGCTTCAACTGGGCTTTCCGCAACACCAGCGCAATTACACCGCCAAGGAAGGCGTCAGCGTCATCAGTCCGCGTTACGAGGCGACGAACCATCACGTCATCGCTGCCGTCAATGGCAGCCTTTTCAACGTGGCCCCGAGCGACCCCGGCATCACCGGGATGTTGGTGGACGGTTCGGGCTATGTGCAATTGGCGTCCTACGACACCGCGCGCGCCCGAATCTGTTTCAACGACGCGCGGGCCATGGCCATCGAACAGAACAACTCTTCCACCACGCCCACCGTGACGTTTGCCAACGGCACCAGCGCGCAACTCACCAGCTACATGATCGCCCGGGCCTCAAACAGTCTGGCTTGTTATATGACGACTTGGGGAGCGACGACTGGCACCACCAACGAAGGCGTTGAAGTGCTCGTTTCCAGTGTCACCTATCCCATCAAACCGGAAAAGCAGGTTTCCGGCGTCGTGACCGCCATCCGCACCGGCTCCGCCTCCATCAACAGCGCTATTCCGTCCGGCGGCCTGGTTCTGTCCGGCCAGGGCACAGCCGCGACCACACTTTCCGCCAATGTCGCCCTGGGCGACAGGGTCTATCTGCAGACCGCCATCAGCACGCATGATTTTTACTGGTGCAATTTCGCCCTCAGCGGCGATGGGTATCTGCTCTCGAACGGAGTCCCGGTCGAAGCCGGCACAACCCTCGATCCCCAGACCGTCCTGGCCTGGAACGCGACGAATATCTTCTTCATGACCGTGGATGGCCGGCAGACCTCGAGCATTGGCATGAGCTGGAATGGGCTGGCGACGTTTTTGCGCAATACGGTCGGAGCCACCGATGCCCTTGCGCTTGACAGCGGCGGTTCCACCACGATGTGGATCAACGGTGAAGGGGTGGTGAACTCGCCTTCCGACGGCAGCGAGCGGGCCGTAGCCGACGCGGTTATGCTGGTCAACGCGCCCACCGGCTCCGTGTTCCCGCTACAAGATCACTTCACCGCTTCCGGACGCGCGTTGAACTGGGATGACAAGTTCAAGTATTCGGCGGTCTCAACCTTTTCACCCACCGCGCCCGGGGGTGACGGTTATATCATGACCGTCAAGAACCCAACCGGCGGCGTGGACAGCGCCCGCGTCGGAGACTTGTCGGACACCAATTACACCGTCCAGGCCCAGGTTTATTGTGAGTATCGTTCCAACGTGGCGGGAAATGGCTACGAGTATTGTGGCATCTTTGCCCGCGACGATGGCAACCAGGCGTTCACTTCAGCCACCTATAATGGCAACTGCTACGCCATGATTTACCGAACCGACACCGGCCAACTCCAGGCGGCGAAAGTGACGGGCGGCGCCATTACGGATTTTCTTGCCTCCAGAGCGATCTACCTCAGGACGTCCGCTTGGCACACCTTTGCCATCCGCTGTTATGGTTCTACCATCGTCTATCTGCTTGATGGCAGCCCAATTTGCGCCGCCAACGACACGACCTTTGGCCGCGGCTATTGCGGCATCGGCTACCAAAGCCAGTTCAGCAGCGCCAGCAACATCCACGGCACGCGCGCCGACAACTTCAGCGCCCTGGTTGAGAACATCGTTCCGAATCGGGCGTCGTTGGCCATCCGTCTGGCGGCGGGACCGGCTGCCAGCCTCACCATCAATGGCAGCATCGGCGCAACCTATCGCATTGATTTCGCCTCTGTCCTGCCCGCGTCGCAGTGGACGCCGCTCACCAACATCTTCATGTCCTTCACACCGAGCACTTACGTGAACGGCCCGTGGGCCACCAATTCCGCCGCGGGGTTTTACCGCGCGGTTTCAGTCCCTTGAGCAGAACGGGAAATCGCTGACCCCGCTCACTTGCCGATCCGACCGGGCTAAGCGCCCATGCCGTCTTCAAACGAGCCGGCAGCCAGCGGGAAGCACAGGTGATCGCGGACGTACGCGACGCCGTTGGCGCTGGTGGCGTCCAGGTCGCGATAAGCGCTCTCGGCTTCCACAATCAGCGGCGCGCTCTTCGTGCCCATGACCTGGCAATAGCGCTGCGGGTAGCCGGTATGGATCAGCAGTTCGACATACCGCATCATGTTCAGGTCGCCGGAGGGAATGTCCACGAACTGCATCGCGCGTTTCTGCCAACCGGCCTCCATCATGCGCAGGGGCAGGCCCGGGCGGATGACAAAGTTCTTCACGTGGCAGGCGTAGATACGCGGGGCGACTTTGAGGAACCGCGTCTCCCAGCCTTCCCCTTCCCAGCAGTGCGAGGGATCCGCATTCACCGCGAGGCATTTGTCTCCGCCGCAAATCTCGACCAGCATGTTGAAGTCGTCGGCGCACATCGCCGCGGTGCCGGGGTGGATTTCGTGGCCGAGGAAGATGCCAAGTGCCTTGGCCTGCTTGCGAATCTTGGCCGTCTTCTTAACGAAGCGGTCCTGTCCTTCCTTGAGGAAGTCGAAGTCGCCGCCTTTCCAGAATCCCCACGGATACCCGGTGGCGAGCTCCCAGCCAAACGCAACGCCCCAAAACATGGGCACGATCTTCACCCCGAGCTCAGCGCACAGGTCGAGCAAGCGCAGGATGTAATCCTCAGCCCACTTTTCAATCTCCTCGGGGGACTTCTTCGCCACGTCGCCCGGGATGAACGGCCGGATGGTCGGGCTGCCGGTCCAGGCGGTGGTATGAACCCAGAAGGGGCAGTGGGCGGAAACGCCGTCCAGGCTGAGCTTGGCCTTCGCGAAGGCATCCTTGATCTCCTTGGCGGACTTGAAGCCCTTGTCGCTCTGGAGCATGAAGTTGGACGGTTGCGCGCCGGCGGCGCCGGACCTTTTGGCGTAATCCAGGAACTGCGCTAGGCTCTTAGCGCCGTGCTGAGCGCCTTCGATACTGGGATGGAAGCAATTTGCGGCCATAATCTTTTAGGAAGTTAAACAGGTTTAGTTCATTTACCGACCGGCCAGAGGATTACTGGGGCTGGCGGCTGAAAGCAACCCTCATTTTTCACCCTGACCGCTCGTAGCGCCCCTTCATAACTCTTCTCGCGCGGCGGAATGGCGCCTCCGAAAGCGCCTGGCAACAAGCCTCACTTCGGTTTATCGCGCTGATTGACTTCTGCCTCCGCAGCGCTGATTTGCTCTTTGGACATGGCAGCCGCACAGCGAGCGAGCTCGCCTTCGGCGCCGGCGACGCCTTGCAGTTGCGCCAGCTTGAGCCATTTATAGGCTGCGATATTGTCCACGCCGATATCCTTTCCCTCGTGATAGAGTTTGCCCAAGGCGAGCTCAGCCGGGCCGTAGCCCTGGCGCGCCGCGCGGGAATACCAAATGGAGGCCTCGTCCAGGTCCTGCGGATAAAACACCCCCCTTTCGTACATTTGGGCCAGGTCGTATTGGGCGCCGGCATGCCCCTGACGGGCAGCCTTGCGGAACCACTGGGCGGATTCCTGGAAGCGCTTCTGATCGAAGCAAACCAAACCGCAGTTGTTTTGGGCCTCAGCCAGACCTTGTCTGGCGGCTCGCTCGAACCACTTGAGCGCCTCGCCACTATCCCGTCCCACCCCCACCCCGTTAAGGTAGAGACCGCCCAAGTTATTTTGGGCCTCGGCCAGACTCTGCCCGGCTGATCGCCGGAACCATTGGTACGCCTGCCCGGCATCCCGGCTGACACCGGCTCCATTGAGGTACAGAACGCCCAGGCTGTTCTCGGCCGGGGCACTCCCCTGCCCCGCGGCTTTGCGAAACCACTTTGCGGCTTCGGCATAGTCTTTCTTTACATTACAGCAAATCACGCCGAGGCCATTCTGGGCGGGGCCGTAGCCCTGCTCGGCCGCGCGTTGATACCAGTTGGCCGCCTCAGCCGCGTCCGGCTTGACGCCCAGCCCGTTATCGTAAAGCCAGCCCAGCTTGTATTGGGCCTCCGCGTTACCCTGCGCCGCCGCCTTCCGAAACCACGCCGCACTCGCGGCGAAATCCTTGGTGACTCCCTCACCCTCCACGTAAAGCATGCCTAATTGGTATTGAGCATCGGCAAGGCCTTGCTCGGCAGCCTGGAAGACCCACCGCAAGACATTGGTCGGGTTGACGGACACGCCTTCGCCGGACAAGTATCGCTGGATCAGTTGGAATCGTGCTCGGGGATCGCCCTGCTTGGCCTTCGATTCCAGTGCCCCAATTATGACGTATCGCCAGGCACACGCGCCAAACAGTGCTATTGCCAATGCCGCGATCAAAACCTTGAACGTGACGCCGTCATCCAAGGGCTCCTTCAGGGCAATCCAAAGCAAGCAACCCAAGGCCAAAGCCGCCGCGGCGCCGGCCGCGCAAGCAAACAGCCGCAAAGCGAAGAAGCGAAGTCCGTTGTAATAATACAACTCCACGTCATTGACGCCCGGTCTGAGTCGCAGGGCTTTGAAGGCGGTATCGGCCTTGAGCACCGGCACGGACTGGCCGTTGATTGCGGCATGCCACCCGGGGCAAAAAGAGTCTCCATACACCAACCATGCGGGTCCGCGGCCGGCATTCGAGACGGTCAGTGAGAGCGCATTAGCCGAGAAGCTCCTCAGCGCCACCGAGCCGGAAAAGGGGCCGGCCTCGGAAGACGCTGCTGGCAGATTCTCGCCCCCAGGGCCGCTCAAGACCACGGTCGAGTCCGGCAACCCGCCCGCCTTGATTGCCTGCAGCGCTTCGCGATCCGTGGCGTAACCAATCGCCTTGGTTAAGACCCTCAGCCGGCTCCGCGCCGGCCCAAATAGGGCGATCGCCGTATCGTGCCCGCCGGTGCCGGCGGCATCCAGTACCAAGGACACATTGTGCGGGAACCAGTCCACTCGATACCGCGGCGAGGGCGGATCCCACTGGAGCAGGCTGGAAATGGACATCTGGTTGTCGTTTCCGGGCGTGTTCTTCCAGGCATCAAATTTAGGCCCGCTGGCGGCGGGGATCTTATCCATGTAGGAAACGGAGAAGCGAGGTTCAACCGCAGGAAAAGCGATCGCCTGCGAGGCGAGATGGACCGATCGGAACATTTGGATCTTGAATAGCACGCAGTCCCCCGCGACGCACATGGTAAGCAGGGCCAGAAGCAGCCGCGTGCTCCGCGGCTCCGCTGCCGCTCCGGCCCGGAACGACCACCAGATACCCCAGACAAAGGCCATGACCAAGCCGGCCCGCAGCAAAGGGTAGATGGCGACCTCCCCCAGCGCGCTCGCGAAGTGGCCGGGTCCCAACTTGAAGGCTTCCATCACCTTCGCCCAAGGCTCACCCCCGAGGTTGAGATCCACGAATAAGATCAGCGCCAACAGCGCCAACAGGATCACTCGCCGGTTCGCATATTTCGCCACGCTTCCCTCCTTCACGGCACGGATTAACGCATCCAGTCCGAAACCGGCCGTGAGCAGCAGGAATAGCTTCAAGGCTCCGCCGACATAGCCGATATGCCGGTAGATTTGCATTCCAGGAAAACAATAGGCCAGGGAGGCCAGGATCCCTCCCTGGGACAACGCAAACAGCGCTAATGCCGCAATAAGAATAGCTCGTCGCGGCCAGTTGCTCAGCCGGCGCAGTGCCAGCGGCAGGCAACCCATACCCACCAGCCCCAAGTAATGGGATACGCCCAGCCATCCAGCGTCCGGGTCGGTGTTGGCGGAAGGCATCAGCAAAGCCGTCAGCATCTGACTCAAATCTCGACCTCCGTAGGTTAAGAATGAGGAGAGCGAGATGCCGCCAGGCTCTCCCTGGCGACCGGGGGAGAAGATTGCCATATTGTCCAAACACCTCCATAGGGTTCCAATGAAGCTCAAGGCCACCACAACGAATAAGACCGCGGCTATGATGTTCGACGCCGAAAGCTGCCACATCCCACGCAGGGAACGGAACGACCCCCAAAACAGGGGTATGGCCAAGGCGGTCACGATAAACGCCCACAGCACACAGAAATAGGGCGGTGTTCCCTGGGGTCCCAGAATCGCCGCGATTCCTGCCAGCCATCCGAAGCAACCTCGGCCTTCTTCCCTCAGCTGCAGCAAAAAGTATATTTCCAACGGCAATAGATAATAGAGACGGAAGCTAAAGAAGATCTGCGAATGCCACATGACGGTGCCTAGCCCGGTCAGGCAGATACAAAACACTGTCAATCTCTCCCTAAAGAGGCGTTTGCCCACCAGATAGAGCCCCAATAAGAACAACAATTGCTCAACGCATACGGTGGCTGAAAACAAGAACAGGGTGTCACTAACACCGAAGATTCTCCCAATGAAAAAGAGCAGGTAACTGGGAGGGCTCATGTACGTCACGTAGTACGGAGACGCATCTACCCCATAGACCCCATAGACCATCCAGCGGGCCAGCTCGCCGGCATAAAGATAGTTGCTGTAGAGGTAGTCGAATATCCCCAGCGCGTCCTTCGTGTCGTGCCAAGGCATGCACCGCCGCGCCAGATAGGGGGCGTTGGCCAGCAGCACAAATCCAATCAACAATAGCAGGTCGAAGCGAAATCGTCCTCGGGCCGCTGGCGGGGCGGGTTGCCCGGCTGCTTCGGCCGAGCCAGAAGCTCCGATAGAAAGTTCCGGAGCCGGGGCCTGCCGGACTGGCGAAGCGACGGCGCCAGCCTTACCCGCATCCCGTTTGGAACTCTTCCGCAGCTTGCTCATGTGGTAGGGCCTGGCTCGCTTCGCTTCAAGCTTCCTGACCGTGACCTGCGATTGGGTCTGGCACCAGCCGGACGCGGTTGCCAGGCGGTCACCGGGCTGAGTGCCGCTGCGCACGGCCCTTCGGGGGGCTGCCGTGTCGTGAGTTCGCGAAGAGTCTCTTCATACAGTTCTGCTCAAATAGGCTTCGGCGGAAACCGGACTGAGCCTGACCGACCCGCGCGGAATGGTCAATCCCCGATCCAGCCGCGCCAGCCAGCAGCTCAAGCCGCTCGAGTATTGAAGGATCGAGGACAGGCTGTTAGGCTGGCCGCGTTGCTATGCCGACGTTTTATGACACGCACGCCCACCTCGACCATCCCGATTTTGCCGAGGAGCTGCCGGAGGTGATTGCCCGGGCGGAGACGGCGGGCATCGAGAAAATCATCGGCATTGGCACCGACCTCGCCAGCAGCAGGCGCGCGATCAAGCTGGCGGAGGAATTCCCCAATGTGTTCGCTGTGGCGGGGTGGCATCCAACCCACGCGCTCGAAGCGCCGGAGGACCTGCGGCCGGCGCTGCATGAGTTAGCCCGGCACCCCAAGGTCGTCGCGCTCGGGGAGACGGGGCTGGATTACCACCGTTTGCCCAGCCAGAAGCCCGGAGCCACCGACGACGACGACGCGCAGTACAAGCGCAAGCAAGCCGCGCTGTTCCGGCAGCACCTGGAGGTGGCGGCCGCGCTGGGCCTCAACTGCGTGATCCATCAGCGCGATGCACTGGAGGACACGCTGGCCGCAGTGCAGCCCTTCGCCGACCGGGTGCGCGGAGTGTTCCACTGCTTCGCAGATGATGCGGCTGCCATGAGACGGATTGTGGCGCTCGGTTCACTGGTGAGCTTCACCGGCATCCTGACCTTCAAGAACGGACAGAACATCCGCGACGCGCTCGCCGCGACGCCGCTGGACCAGTTCATGTTGGAAACGGACTGCCCCTACCTCGCCCCGATGCCCTACCGGGGCAAACGCTGCGAGCCGGCCTATGTGAAGGAGACGGCGGACGTCGCTGCCCGGGTGAAGGGCTGCTCACTGGAAGCGCTCAGCGCCGCCACCTGCGCCACCGCGCAGCGGTTCTTCCACAAGCTACTTGGCGGGTAGTTCATGCCAGTGCGTCAGCCAACAGCTCAGCCATGTGCCGCGCGCGCACGGGCGCCAGGTGCTCGATTTGATGGCGGCAACTGGTCCCAGACGCAACAATGATGGTGCCGAAGGGTTGTCCCCGCACTTTCTGGGCCAGGGGCTCGGCGACCTTCAGCGAAAGCTCGTACTTGGCTTCCAGGGCGCCGAAGGCGCCGGCCATGCCGCAGCAGCCGGTATCCAGCAGGGTAACGTTGCGCTGCGGCAGGCGCTGGGCGAGCCGGCGCATGAACGCGGGATTGGTCAGCGCCTTGGCGTGGCAGTGCGTGTGGATGACAACGTTTGCCGCCTTGGCCTTGAAGGTCAGCGCCCCCGGTTCATGCGCGAGCAATTCCTCAATGAACTGCTCGAAGAGGAAGCAGCGCCCGGCAACGTGCTCGGTGCCTTCCAGCTTCAACTCGCGGTAATCCTCCACGAACATGGAGTAGCACGATGGCTCCAGAAAGAGGATCGGAGCGGCGTCCACGTCCCGGCTCAGCAGCGCCAGGTTGTGCTGGCCGAGGCGGGTCGCCGCGTCGAGGTTGCCCTGGCTGAACGCAGGCCGGCCGCAACACTTGCGTCCAATCGGCAGGGCCACTTCGAAGCCCGCGGCTTCGAGCACCTTCACCGCCGCGATGCCGATCTCGGGCTCATGATAGCGCACAAACGTGTCGTCCCAGAGCACAACCCGTCCCCGCGGCCCTTGCGGCGAGGGCTGGCGGCGCTTGAACCAGTGGTCGAAGCGCTGCCGGGCGTAGTGCGGCAGAGGCCGCTGCCAGGCGAGGCCGAGCGTCTTGGCGAGCAAACTGCGCACGAAGAGCGAGTCCAGCGCCAGATTCGCCAGCCGCGGCATCCAGCAGCCCAGCTTGCCCAGCAAATCCACCGAGCTGAACAGTCGCTCACGCCAGCTCAATCCGTCCTGCTGAATTCGCGCATGCAGGAGTTCGGCCTTCAGCAGGGCCAGGTTGACGTTGGAGGGGCACTCGGTGGTGCACGCCTTGCAGGAGAGGCAATTGCTGAGCGCGGCTTCGAGCTCCCCTGAGTGCAGAGGGTCGCCGTCCGGCAGGTCGCGCAGTTCCAGCGCGGCGCGAATGGCGTTGGCCCGACCCCGCGTGCTCATGATTTCCTCGCCCGTGGCGATGAAGGTCGGGCACATGGTGGGCGTCTCCTTGCGGCAGCCGCCGCAGCCATTGCACTGCTCCAGGTTGCGGACGAATGAGCCGTCTTTCGCGGCAAAGGCCAGCACGGGCGGAAAGGGCAGCTTGAGCTCACGGCCCGCGCCCAGGCGCAGGTCGGTATCTATCTTGAAGCGCCCATCGGGCACAACCTTGCCCGGATTGAAGAGGTTATGGGGATCGAACGAGGCCTTGATCTCGCGCATCACGCCCAGCAGGCCATCGCCAAGCTGCTGCGCCATGTATTCGGTGCGAGCAATGCCGACGCCGTGCTCGGCCGCCAGCGAACCTTTGTAGCGGGCCACCAGGGCCGACACCTCATCCGCGAGGGAGCGCAGCTTCTTCAAGTCCTCAGCCGAGTGCAGGTCAAGAATAGGCCGCACGTGGAGCAGGCCGGCAGCGGCGTGGCCGTAATACGAAGCCTGCAGTCCCAGCGGCGCCATGAGCGATTGCAGGTCCGCCACGTACGCCGGCAGGTCCTTCGGGCGCACGGCGGCGTCTTCAATGGCCGTCGCGGGCTTGGCATCACCCTTGCGCCCGGTCATCAGGGAAAGGCCGGCCCGGCGCAGTGACCAAATCAGGTTCGCCTCAGCCGGGGTGCGGAGAATCTTGCTGCGCAGGCCGAGCTTGCGTTTTGCCAAAGCGGCCAAAGGGTCGTCCACCTGGTCGAAGAACTCGACCGCGAGAATGGACTGGCAGGGCTTGAACTCCAGCTCCAGCAGATCGCGGGCGGCCTGAAATTCGAGCTGGCCCCGGGTCTGATCGAGCAACACCCGGTCGAGGTGCTCGATCGCGGCTGGCTTGAGGTCGAGCAGCTCGACCGTGGCCCGCATGGCGTCAGCCACCGATGCAAAAAAGATCAGGCCCAGGCCCTTCTTCTTGGGCAGCGGCACGATCTTCAGCTCCGCCGAGGTGATGGCGGCCAGCGTCCCCTCGCTCCCGCACAGCAGGTGATTGAGGTTGTTCGGCTCCCGCACGCAACGGTCTATGGCGTAACCGGGCCAGCGTTTCAGGAGGCCCGGCCCGAGGCGCTCGGCAATGGTCAGGCCGTGAAAGTACACCAACTCGGCCACCAGCTCGCGCTGCTTGCGCAAGGTGTCGTGCGCCGGGCCAACCGTCACCGCGCGGCCATCGGCCAGAACGATTTCCAGCTCGTTGATATGGTCCGCGGTCGTGCCATAGACCGGCGTGTGCGAGCCGCTCGAATTATTGGCGATCATGCCGCCCAGCGTCGCGCGGGAACTGGTCGCCACGTCCGGCCCGAAGCAGAAGCCGTGCGGGCGCAGGAAATTGTTCAGGTTATCGAGCACGACGCCCGGCCCGACCCGCACCACGCGCCGCTCCAAATCCAGATCGGTGATCCCGCGATTATAGCGCGAGAAATCAATCACGAGCCCGTCCCCGACGGCCCCGCCGGCCAGTCCGGTGCCGGCCCCGCGCGGGATCACGGTAATGGAGGCCTGGACGGCGGCGTCAATGAGCAGGCTGGCCTGGTGGGTATTGGCGGGAAAGGCCACCGCCGCCGGCGTGATCTGGTAAATCGAAGCGTCGGTCGCGTAAAGCTGGCGCGTCAGATTGTCAAAGGCGACCTCACAGTTTGCCCCTCTAAGCGTCGCCTGTTGTTGAGCTGAGATCATCGCGCTGCGTTAAGTTATCGGCGCGACCGCAGATTGACAATGAAGTTCAATTCGTGGCCTTTCCTATAGAGAGGGGCCAAACAGATGGTATCAAATAGCAGCGCGACTCAACCGCCCGCGACCGCGCGAAGCGTATGGAGTGCGCGGAGCTTGCTCCCGCTTTCGAGCCCTCCCCACTTCCGGACAGCGCCAGCAAGCTGGACGCACGCCAAACGCTTCGCGCGGCCATTACGCCCCAAGAACGCTCGCGCCCTGAGCCAAGGCCCGCTGCGGGGCGGCCAGGAGGATAATGTTGATATATAAACAATTATAGTGTAAACAGTCTCCATGAGAATGAAAGCGGGTGAGAACCATCCCGGCTACCGGGCGCTGATGGAACTGCTGCGCACGGCGGACACGGTCTGGAACGCCAGCCGGGTCTTGTTCGAGCGGTGGGGCCTCAGCCCGAGCCAGTTCAACGTGCTCAATCTCCTGCAGCTCAACCCGGCCGGCCTCTCCCAGACCGACCTGAGCCGCCAGCTCATCATGCACCGCTCGAACCTGACCGGGCTGGTGGACCGGCTGGAGCAGCGGGGGCTGGTGGCGCGCCGGGACGTGGCCGCCGACCGCCGGGCCTACAGCGTCGTGCTAACCACCGCCGGCACCCGGCTCTTGCATGAGATCCTGCCCCGCTACTACGCGGAGGCCGCCCGCGTCTGGGACCATCTCCCGGCCCGGCGCGCCGCCCAGTTAATCGCCGATCTGCAGCAGGTCGCGCGGAACGCCGAACAGATTGCGGCCAAGCTGCCGCGCTGACACCTCAAACGAAAGGCCCCCTATGCCAGCCCTCATCGCGCCGCTCCTCTGGATCATAATTGCCGCCGCGGCTTTTTACGCGGCTTACGCGTCCGCCAATGCCAGCTTCCTGATAGTGCTGTATCTCTTCGCCTTGCTGCAACTGGCGCGCGCGGAGCGCTGGCGGCCGGCGTTTTATGCCGGGCTGGCGGTGGGGCTCCTGATCGCGGCCTTGCGGCTGACGTTCCTGTGGCAATTGTTCTCGGGCGGGGCCCTCTCCCTTTGGGTCGTCTATAGCTTTTGGCTCGGGTTGTTTGTGGCGCTGGCGCGGCTGTGCCTGGGGCGGTTCGGCCCGAGGTGGGGCTGGGTGCTCGTGCCGTTTGTCTGGACCGGCCTCGAATACTTCCGCAGCGAGCTATACTATCTGCGCTTTTCCTGGCTCAATGCCGGTTATGCTTTCGCCGGGGCACCGTGGCAGGGTGCGCTGAGGCTGGCGGGAACTTACGGCGCCGGCTTTCTGCTCATCAGCCTCGCCTCGGCCGCCGGGTTTCTGTGGCAGAAGTCCAGAATCCGGAGTGCGGCCCTGTTGCTCCTCGGCACCGCGGCCTTTTGCCTCGGCGGATTCTTGGGCCGGACTGGCCTGGGAGGGCCACCGGCGGCCACGGTTCGCGTGGCGGGTGTGCAGATGGAGTTCCCGAGGGAAAACGAGGTGCGGCTGCGTTTGAAGGATCTGCTTCACGCCCATCCGGAGGCCGAGCTGGACGTGCTGAGCGAATACACCCTGGACGGACCGGTGCCGGCGGCGCTCAAGTCGTGGTGCCGCGACCACCAGCGCTACCTGGTCGTCGGCGGCAAGGACCCGGCCCCGGGCGGCAACTTCTACGACACAGCCTATGTGGTCGGGCCGAGTGGCGACGTCGTGTTCCGGCAGGTCAAGGCCGTGCCCATCCAGTTTATCAAGGATGGGTTGCCCGCGCCGGAACAGAAGCTGTGGAATTCGCCCTGGGGCAAGATCGGCATCTGCGTCTGCTACGATCTGAGCTACACGCGGGTGACCGACCGCCTGGTGCGGCTCGGAGCCCAGGCGCTGATCGTGCCGACCATGGACATGGCCGAGTGGGGTCGCGCCCAGCATGAATTGCATGCGCGGGTCGCGCCGGTGCGCGCGAGCGAATACGGCCTGTCCATCTTTCGCGTCGCCAGTTCGGGCATTTCGCAATTGGTGGACCGCGCCGGCCAGGTGAGGGCCACGGCTCCTTGCCCCGGGGATGGTGCCATGCTTGCGGGGACTCTGGAAATGCGCGCCGCGGGGCGGGCGCCCCCGGACCGCTGGCTCGCACCCTTTGCCACGGGGCTCACGGCTGCGCTGATTGTCTGGTTCTCACTTCGACGAGGACCCGGCGCCGCGACCCCGGCTCGGGCGGGAGCGGATGAGGCACAACCTGAATTGTGCCATCCTCAAGCCCAGGCATGAGAACCCTGCTCCACTGGCTGGTTCGCCTCCTCTATCGGTTCCGGGCGTATAACGTCTCGGCGCTCGACACACCGGGGCCGGTCCTGCTGCTGCCCAACCATGTTTCGTGGTGGGATTGGTTGTTGATCGGGGTCTGTCTGGAGAAGGACTGGCGCTTCGTCACCTCCAGCACTACGGCGGCGCTCAGTTGGCTCCATAAGCGCATCATGATCAATCGCCGCACCTTTCCCGTGGACATGAACTCGCCCTTCGCCGTGAAGCGCATGGCGGAGTATCTCCAGGGCGGCGGCCGGCTGGTGCTATTCCCCGAAGGCCGCCTCTCCTGCACCGGCTCGTTGATGAAGCTGTTCGACGGCACCGGCTTCCTGGTTTACAAGACGCGGCCCAAAGTCATCACGGCATGCATCCGCGGCGCCGAACGTTTGCCCTTCTCCCCGGCCCCCGGCCGGAAGCGGTGGTTCCCCCGGCTGTCAGTTCACTTCAGTGCCGTCCGCAACCCGCCCGCTTTCGAGAATGTCAGCGCCACCGCCGCCCGCGTGCGGCTCACCGACTGGCTGCGCGACCAGATGGTCAGGCAACGGTTCGAGACCGAGATGGCGTTTGGCCCCGCCATCGTGCCGGAAGCCATCGTCGCCGCCGCTCGGCAACAGCCCGGACGCGTCATCCTGCAGGACTTCACGTTACAAAAAGTCACTTACCGGCGTCTCCTGGCGGGCGCCGACCTGCTCGCCCGCCAGTGGAGGACGCTGACCAACGAAGCCGGCCAACGTGTGGGTGTCCTGCTCCCCAACGTCAACGCCATGCCGGTCGTCACCTTGAGCCTCTGGGCGGCGGGCAAGGTGCCTGCGATACTGAACTACTCCGTCGGGCCGAACAGCCTCCTGGCCTGCGCCCGGCTCGCGGGGCTGAAGCACGTCATCACCTCGAAGACCTTCCTCGACCACGTCAAGCTCGACCTCGGGCCCTTCACGGAGGCCGGAATTGAGGTGCTGTTCGTAGAAGAAGCGCGCGCCCGAATCTCGGGTCTCGAGCGTCTGCTCGCGCTGCTGCGCCAGACTCTGAAGCCACGTCTAGCAACACCTGGCGGTCAACCATCACCCAACGACCCCGCCGTCATTCTCTTCACCAGCGGTTCGGAGGGCGCTCCCAAAGGCGTCGAGCTCACCCACGGCAACCTGCTGGCCAACGTCCGCCAGATGCTATCGGTGATTGATGTGCTGGAGACGGATCGCATCTTCAACGCCCTGCCCCTGTTCCACAGCTTTGGTCTCACGGTCGGTCTGCTGTTGCCGCTGACGCGGGGAGCGTTCGTCCTGCTCTATCCATCGCCGCTGCACTACCGCGTCGTCCCGTCCGCCTTCTACAACCTGGACTGCACCGTATTCTTCGGCACCAACACCTTCCTGAACGGTTACGCCCGCAAGGGCCACCCGTATGATTTCCGCACTCTGCGCTACCTGTTTGCCGGCGCGGAGAAGGTGCAGGAGGCGACCGCCGCCCTCTGGATGCGCAAATTCGGCGTGCGGATTCTGGAAGGATACGGCGCCACAGAGTGCAGCCCGTGCCTAAGCGCCAACCTGCCGATGCGCTCTCGGCAGGACTCCGCCGGGCAATTCCTGCCCGGCATCGAATACAAGCTTGAACCGGTCGAAGGCGTCGCCCAGGGCGGACGGCTCTTCGTGCGGGGACCCAACATCATGCGCGGCTACCTCAACGCCGAAGCCAACGCCCGCTTTCAGGCCCTCGGCGGCTGGTACGACACCGGCGACGTCGTAAGGCTTGATGCCGACGGCTATCTCTTCATCCTGGGCCGGCTGAAACGCTTCGCGAAGGTGAGCGGCGAAATGGTCAGCCTGGCCGCGATCGAGGATGCGCTGGCCGGAGCTTTTCCGCAGTACGGGCAGCGATTCGCCGTGGCGGTGGTGGCCCAACCAGATGCCACCCGGGGCGAAAAGCTGATTGCCGTCACCAATGAGCCGCGGCTTGGGCTGGAGGAAATCCGCGCGGCGATCCACGCCTGCGGCTTAAGCAATCTGGCGGTTCCGCGCGCCGTCAAAGTGCTGCACGCCTTGCCGCGGCTCGGCACCGGCAAGGTCAATCACCGCGAGTTGGAGAGAATGGTATAAGGTGGAACCACGAAGTACACGAACCACACGAAAAGGCACTGACGTTACCCCGAAGAATATGGCTTCCCGCAGCGTTCCTGCCCGCGCTGCTTCCAAGCGGTCATCCCAGGCCCACTCGCGGCCCGCTTTTCGTGTCTTTCGTATCTTTGGTGGTTACAACTTCCACCCCTTGCGCGGCTCGCGCCGGATGAAGTGGGCGGCCTCGGGCGCATTGGTGGCGAGCATCTTCGGCCCGTCCCACTCCAGCTTCTTCCCCACGCGCAGAGCAACACACCCGAGCAGGATGATCTCCGTCAGGTAGGCGGCGATGTCGAAATTCGAGTAGCCGGGCTTCGCGCCTTTGCAGGCGGCAATCCACTCCTGGTGATGCCGCATGTCGCCGCCTTCACCCGAACAGGTGTTGCGGGGAATTACTTGCGGGATCGCTTTGACCCCGTCGTGGACCTTGCTGTCCGTGAACTCCTTCTCGTCCTTGAGCTTGACGAAGAACTGCGCGCCGTAGTCGCTCGGGGAAAAGATGGTGCCTTTGTCGCCGAGGAGCAGGCAACCGCTGCCGGGAATCTTCTCCATCATGGCTTCGACGTCGGCTGTGATTTCCTTCGGCGGCTTGTTGCTGCCGTCATGCTCGTAAGGATTGTTCGGCTTGGGATTACCGCCGTCGTACCACCAGAACGTCACCGGCGGCTGGCCCCCGCGGGCCGGAAACTCAAAGCGGATTTTGGACTTGAGCGGGTAGGTTTCCTTGTTCATCGGCGGACTCTCCGCTTCGACCTCCACCGGGTAGCCGAGGTTGAGCGCGCGGAAGGGCATGTTGACGGTATGGCAGGCCATGTCCCCCAGCGCTCCGGTGCCGAAATCCTGCCAGCCGCGCCAGTTGAACGGCTCATAGACGCCCCGCCGGGGCCGGACCTTGCCCTTGCCCTTGGCTTTGACCGGCGTCTCATCCACCGGAATCTCGGGATCCTGGGCCTTGAACGGACGCCAGGGCGCGGGGCCGAGCCAGAGGTCCCAATCCAGGTTAGGGGGCACTGGGTCCTGGCCCGGGGGCCGGCCCATGCCTTGCGGCCAAATCGGCCGGTTGCTCCACACGTAGACCTGCCGGACCGGGCCGATAAAGCCCGCCTGAACGACCTCGACGGCTCGCCGCAGGCCATCCTCGGCGCTGCCCTGGTTGCCCATTTGCGTCGCCACTTTGTATTCCGAGGCAAGCTGGCGCAGCAGGCGGGCCTCGTAGATCGTCTGTGTCAGCGGCTTCTGACAATAGACGTGCTTGCCCATGCGCATCGCCATGCTGGCAATCGTCGCGTGCAGGTGGTCGGGGGTGGCAATGACCACGGCATCGAGCGACTTCTCCTGCTCCAGCATCTTGCGGAAATCCTTGTAGAACTTGGCGTCGGGATACTTTTGGCGCGGGCCGGCGGCCGCCTTGTCGTCCACGTCGCACAGCGCGATGATGTTTTCGGTGGCGCAACAGTTCAGGTCGCCGGCGCCTTTGCCGGAAACACCGATGACACCGATGTTGAGCTTATCATTCGGGCTGAGGCGGCGCAGCTGAGCCCTGCCGTAGATGGGGACCACGGTGGCGCTGGCCGCCAGGGCCGAGTAATAGAGGAATTGGCGCCGGGAAATCCCGGGCAACGTAGAAGAAACGTGCTTAGACATATTTACTGACCGCTGAGCCTGCCGTCCTCTGGGCGAAAAGCAATCACGTTCTTCGGTGCGGCAACCGGCCATTCCGGCGTGACAAATGCCCGGTTCCGGCGGACAATGCGGTCCGTAGGTGGCGGTAGCCATCTCCCAATGAAATCACTCAATGCCGTAATCTTTGTCTCTTGCGCCATGCTGACTACTGCTGCCCGAGCCGACGACGCCTCGCTCGCTCCCGACCTCATCATCCTCAACGCTGCCATCCACACCATGGACGAGGCGCGCCCGGTCGCAGAGGCCGTGGCGATCCTGGGCCACCGCATTGCGTCGGTTGGCACGACGGCTGAAACACGCGCGCTGGCCGGCGCGCGCACTCGCGTCATTGACGCCGCCGGGAAGGTGGTTTTCCCGGGATTCAACGACGCGCATGTTCATTTCCTTATGGGGGGGTTCTCGTTGGCCAATGTGGACTTGCGGGACGCGGATTCCCCGCAGGAGATGGCCCGCCGGCTCGGGGCCTATGCAAAGCAGCTCCCGAAGGGGCGGTGGATTCTGGGCGGGGACTGGGACCACGAACGCTGGCCGGGCGCGCCGCTGCCGACCCGGCAGATGATTGACTGGGCCACGCCGGACCACCCGGTGTTCGTGAACCGCCTCGACGGCCACATGGTCCTCGCCAACAGCCTCGCGCTCAAGCTGGCGGGCGTGACGCGGGAAACCAAAGACCCGCCGGGCGGCGTGATCGTGCGGAACGCCAAAACCGGCGAGCCGACGGGCGTGCTAAAGGACGGCGCCGAGAGCCTCGTGGAGCGGGTCATCCCGGACAAGACCTTTGACGAGAAGCATGTCGCCGCCAAGGCGGCCACCGACCACGCGGCGCAGGTAGGTGTAACCAGCCTGACGGATATGTCGGCGAACGACGACGTCGGCCTCTACCAGTATATGCTGGAGCACGGCGAATTGAAGACGCGCATTTATGCCATCCGCTCGATTGTCTCCTGGGAGGTGCTGGCCAAGACCGGCGTCCGCGCCGCCTTCGGCAGCGACCGGCTGCGCATCGGCGGGCTGAAGGGATTTGCCGACGGCAGTCTCGGTTCGTCCACGGCGCTCTTCTTCGAGCCTTACCGCGACACGCCCAACACGCGCGGCTTGCTGTTCGACCAGATGCTGCCGGAAGGCATCATGCTCAAGCGCGTCGCCGCCGCAGACAAGCTCGGCCTTCAGGTGATGATTCATGCCATCGGGGATGAGGCAAACCTGCGCATTCTCGACCTTTACCGCGCCGCCGCCGAGCAGAACGGCCCGCGCGACCGCCGGTTGCGCATCGAGCACGCCCAGCATTTGCGGTCCAGCGAAATTCCCCGCTTTGGCCAGCAGCACGTAATCGCCTCCATGCAGCCGTATCACGCCGCCGACGACGGGCGCTGGTGCGAGAAACGCATCGGCCCGGAGCGCTCCAAGGGCGCCTACGCCTTCCGCTCGCTGCTCGACGCCGGCGCCGTGCTGGCGTTCGGCTCGGACTGGACGGTGGCCCCGCTCAACCCGCTAACCGGCATCAAGGCGGCGGTCACCCGCCAAACGCTCGACGGCAAACACCCGGACGGCTGGCTGCCGGCGCAAAAGCTGACCATTGACCAGGCCGTGCGCGCCTACACGGTAGGCTCGGCTTATGCCGAATTCGCCGACAAGGTGAAGGGCACCATCACTCCGGGCAAACTCGCCGACCTCGTGATGCTCGACCGCGACATCTACCAGGTCAACCCGGCGGAGATAGATCAGGCCCGCGTCTGCCTGACGGTTATGGACGGCCAGGTCGTTTGGGAGGGGAAGTAGTAGTTGCCCTCCAACTGCCCTGGAGCTAAAAAGTCGCCGGCCCCGCGGTTGACATTGGGCGGGGTCCTCTGTTGTACCAATCGTCGTACAACGGCACGAACCGGACCGACGGGGGCAACGTCTCGGGCACGCTGAGCCCCAAAGCTGCGGGTCCATTTCTGCCGTGCGCTTGCAATCACGCCACAAGTGCGCCATACTTGTGGCATGACTGCTACCGTAAAACTGGATGCCTCGAACCGAGTAGTGCTTTCTCGCGACCTGCGTCGGGCGGCGGGCATCCCGCGAGGCCAGCGGCTTAAGGTCTCGGCTACGCCCGGGCGCCTGGTCCTGGAAGTGGAGCCCAATCCCGGCACGATAGTGAAACGGGGGAAGCTGAAATTATGGTCCGGCCAGGTGCCCTCCACGCCGATCGAGGAAGCGGTTGACGTGGTGCGTCACTACGAGCGATGACATTCCTGGACACTTCCACGCTGGTCGGGGCGCTGTTGGAAAGGCACCCGCAGCACGCGGCTTGCCTGCGCGCTCTGCGGGAAGCCGCCAATCCAGTCACCGACGCCCATGCGCTGGCAGAAGCCTTTGCCACCCTCACTGGCTTCTATAAGGTGCCCGGCGAGGCGGCGGCTGAGTTGACGCTGGGTTTGAAGGCAGTTGTCTTGGTTGACCCTTTGTCTATGGCGGATTACGAGACCGCGATTTCTGAGGCGCGGCAGCGCGGTATCATGGGGGGCGGTATTTACGATTCGCTCCACGCAACATTCGCCCGGCGCAAAGGCGCCAAACGCATCATCACGCGCAATCCCTCGCACTTTGCCCATACCGCACCTGAGTTGGATGTGATCGTGCCCTGAACCGCGGCGCTGGCCGTGGGCAAGCGGCGGCACGATGCCGGGGCGGCCTTCTGCAGTTCAGGGAGAATTGCCGCCACCTCACGCCATGATTTCGCCCACCATGCAGCTCGTTTAACCCAGGTTGCTGGGTTAACGCCTGCCCTCGCCGTGCCCTCGCCACGTGGCGCGTGACAACCCCACGGACACCTGTTAACTTGCGCCGACATTTGGGCTTTTGATCATACAAACGCTGAACTTTAAATCTATGCGCTCCGACATCATCAAGAAAGGCGCTGAACGCGCGCCGCACCGCTCTCTGTTGCGGGCCACCGGCTCCATCGAATCCGAGGCGGACTGGGACAAGCCGTTTATCGCCATCTGCAACTCCTACACCGACTGCATCCCCGGCCACGCTCACCTGAACGAGGTCGGCATGCTCGTCAAGCGTCTGGTCCGCGAGGCCGGCGGTGTGCCGTTTATCTTCAACACCATCGGCGTGGATGACGGCATCGCCATGGGCCACGGCGGCATGAAGTATTCCCTCCCCTCGCGCGAGCTGATCGCCGACTGCG
>Ga0335071_10002397_pt1 | contig 20070 bp, 17 predicted proteins | sample Lox_Sample_15_FD_206724 | JGI IMG/M metagenome (GOLD analysis project Ga0335071, IMG submission 206724) | Soil microbial communities from Loxahatchee National Wildlife Refuge, Florida, United States - Lox_Sample_1.5 | ecosystem: Environmental > Terrestrial > Soil > Wetlands | place: USA...
GCCACCCGCACATCGATGCCGCCGTCCGTGCGCAGCTCGACCGCGTCGCCCATTCGACGATGCTCGGGCTCACGCACGAGCCCGCGATCGAGCTCGCGAGCCGGCTCGTGGACCTCGCACCGCCGGGCATCAGCCGCGTCTTCTACTCCGACAACGGCTCGACGGCGAACGAGATCGCGCTGAAGATGGCCTACCAGTACCACCACCAGCGCGGCGAGTGGTGGCGCTCGGGGTTCATCTGCCTGCGCCACGCCTACCACGGGGACACGATCGGCTCGGTCTCCGTGGGCGGAATCGAGCTCTTCCATGCCTGCTACCGGCCGCTGCTGTTCGAGACCTGGCAGGCGGAGCCCGGCGACGTGGAGCACATGGAGCGGCTGCTCGCGCGCAACGCCGACCGCCTCGCGGCGGTGATCGTCGAGCCGCTCGTGCAGGGCGCGGCCGGCATCCTCGTGCAGCCCCCCGGCTATCTGCGAGCCGTGCGCGAGCTGTGCGACCGCCACGGAGTGCTGCTCATCTGCGACGAGGTCGCCACCGGCTTCGGCCGCACCGGCACGATGTTCGCGTGCGAGCAGGAGGGTGTCGCACCCGACTTCCTGACGCTCGCCAAGGGCATCACCGGCGGGTACCTGCCGCTGGCCGCGACGCTCACGACCGAGCGCGTCTACGAGGGGTTCCTCGGCGGCTTCGAAGAGTTGAGGACCTTCTTCCACGGCCATACGTACACCGGCAATCCGCTCGCCTGCGCGGCTGCCATCGCCACGCTGGAGGTCTTCGAGCAGGAGCGCACGCTCGAGCGCCTGCAGGGGACGATCGCGCTGCTCGGCGACCTGCTCGACGAACATGTCGCACCGCTCGAGAGCGTCCGCGAGGTCCGCCGGTGCGGCACGATGACCGGCATCGAGCTGACCGACTTCGCGCTCCCCGACCGGATGGGCCACCAGGTCACGCTCGCCGCCCGCGAGCGCGGCATCATCATCAGGCCGCTCGGCGACACCGTCGTGCTGATGCCGCCGCTGTGCATCACCGACGACGAGCTCCGGCGACTCGTCACGGTCACCGCCGAGTCGATCCGCGTCGCGACGGGTGCGGCGGCAGGCGCCGCCGCGGCGACGGCTCAGTCGTTGTAGGGCGTGAACTCCTTCTTGCGCGCCCCGCAGACCGGGCAGAACCAGGTGTCCGGGATGTCCGTGAACGCGGTGCCCGGCGGAATGCCCCCGTCGGGGTCACCCTCCTCGGGGTCGTAGATGAACCCGCAGGATTCGCAGATCCAGCGCATGGCGGTCTCGGTGTCGGTATCAGTCATCGCCGCCGGAGGCTACCGAACCGCCCGACGGCATGTTGACAGGGTGTCACGCCGGGTCCAGGGACGCTGGTAGGTTCCTGGCGTGGAGATCGATCGGCCGGCGCCCGGCGAGGAGCTGAACACAACCGGGCGCGAGACGCCGCCGCGCCAGGCGGCGTCGGTGATCCTCTTGCGCGGCGGGGCCGGCGAGCTCGAACTGCTGCTCGTGCGCCGAACGCCGCACGCCCGCTTCATGGGCGGGATCTGGGTGTTCCCCGGAGGCGCGGTCGACCGCGATGAGGGCGAAGGCGATGGCGCGCACCGCCTGGCGGCCGTCCGCGAGCTCCAGGAGGAGGCCGGGGTCGGCGGCGTGGACGCCGCGACGCTCGTGAAGTTCTCGCGCTGGATCACGCCGCGCGAGGTCGCCATCCGCTTCGACACGCACTTCTTCCTGGCGCCGATGCCGGCCGGTGTCGAGCCCGCGATCGACGGCGAGGAGATCGTCGACATCGGCTGGTTCACGCCGCAGGGCGCGCTCGAGGCGTACGCCGCGGGGGACCTTCCGCTCGTCTTCCCGACGATCAAGCACCTCGAGCAGCTGGCGTCCTTCCCGAGCGCCGATGCGCTGCTTGCCTACGCCACCGGCCGCGACGTGCTTCCCGTCGAGCCTCGGGTCCTGATCGAGGGCGAGGTCGCACGCGTGCTGCTGCCCGGTGAGCCGGGCTACGACACCTGAGCTTCGACCTGCAGCGCCCGCTGACGCTCGGCGGTGATCTCCACGACGTTCCACGCCAACCCGAGGCGCCGCAGGAGCCGGATGGCGAGCGCGGAGATGTCCACCTCGCGGCGCCGCAGGCCGTGCCGCGCCGAGCGCGGGAAGGCGTGGTGGTTGTGGTGCCAGGCCTCGCCCAGCGACGGGATCGCGAGCCATGCGACGTTGGTGGACCGGTCGTCGACGTCGAACCGGCGGGTCCCGAAGAAGTGGCAGACCGAGTTCACGCTCCAGGTCACATGATGCAGGAGGAAGACCCGCACGAGCCCGGCGAACAGGAGTGCCACGAGCGCCCCGCGCAGCGTCCCGGTCACCGCGAACCCGAGGGCGAACGGGAGCGCGAGCGTGAGGGCGACGAGCAGCGGGAAGGCGCGGTTGATACGCCGCATCCCGCGGTCCTCCATCAGGTCCCGTGCATAGCGCCATGGTGCCGCCTGGCCCTGGTTGCGCAGCAGCCAGCCGACGTGCGCGTGCACGAGGCCGCGCAGGCCCCGCCCGCCGCCGACGTGCGGGCTGTGCGGATCGCCCTCCTCGTCGGTGTGCGCGTGGTGCTTGCGGTGGTCGGCCACCCACTCGATGACCGGCCCCTGGACGGCCATGGAGCCCAGCGCCGCCAGCAGGTACTCGAGATGCTTCGAAGTGGCGAACGAGCGGTGGGTGAGCAGGCGGTGGTAGCCGACCGTCACGCCGAAGCCGGTCAGCAGGTACATGAGTGCGAAGATCGCGAGGTCGGCCGGTCCGATCTCCCGGTTCCAGAGCAGGACGATCGCGACGAACACCGCGAGGAACGGGATCACGACGGCGGCGAGGTTGGCGTTGCGCTGCAGGCGGGTCATGGCGTGAAGCCTGATGCGCGCAACGCGATCATTCTTGACCGATAGCCGTCGAGTTGTTCGGCGGAACTTATAAGATAGGTGATATATGGAATCGGCAAGCCCGCTGGTCGACCGGCCCTGGCGCTCGCTCCCCCCCGGGCTCGCCGACGCACTGCGGCCCGAGCTGCCGGAGCTCGCGGACGAGACGATCGCCGCGATCGCGGCGGCGATCCCCGAGTACGCCCGGCCGCTGGAGGGGCGCTTCGGGCGCAACGTGCGCCGCGGCGTCGAGCAGGCGCTCGCGCAGTTCGTCGCGCTGGTCGGGGACCCGCGCGGCGCGGAGCGGCCGAAGCTGGCGATCTACCGCGAGCTGGGCGCGGGCGAGTGGCGCGACGGGCGCTCGCTCGACGCCCTGCAGGCCGCGTACCGCGTCGGCGCACGCGTGGCCTGGCGGCGGGTCGGCGCCGCCGCCGCACGGGCGGGCGCCGAGGCCTCGACGCTGCAGCTGCTCGCCGAGTCGATCTTCGCGTACATCGACGAGCTCTCCGCCGCGTCGGTGGCGGGCTACGCCGACGCGCAGAGCGCGGCGGCCGGCGAGCGCGAGGCGCGCCGGCGCGCGCTCGCCGAGCTGCTGCTGCGTGAGCCGCCGGCCGGCGGGGAGGCGCTCGCGGGCGCGGCGCGTGCGGCGGGCTGGCCGGTGCCCCGGCAGCTCGCGGCGGTACTGCTGCCGGGCGCCGGCGCACGCGAGCTCGGGCGGCTTGCGGCGGCGCTCGGGCCCGACGCGCTCGCCCTGCCGGGAGCGGGCGAGGGGGTTGTGCTGGTCGCCGACCCCGAGGGTCCGGGCAGGCGCGAGGCGCTGACGGCCGCGCTCGACGGGCGGCGCGCAGCGGTCGGCCCGGCGCACGAGCCGGCTGCGGCGGGCCGGTCGCTGGGCTGGGCGCGCGACCTGCTGGATGCGATGCCCGCGGAGCGGTGCGCGTTCGCCGTCGACCACCTCGCGGAGATCGGCATCGCGCAGGGCCGAGGGGCGCTCCTTGAGCTGGCCCGCCGCAGGCTCGCCGCGCTCGACGCGCTCCCGGCCGGCCGCCGGGCACGGCTCACCGCGACGCTGCAGGCATGGCTGCGCCACCGCGGGAGCGCCCCCGCGGTCGCGGGCGACCTCGGTGTGCATCCGCAGACGGTGCGCTACCGCCTGGCACAGCTGCGCGAGCTGCTCGGCGCCGCGCTCGAGGACCCGCAGGCGCGCTTCGAGCTGGAGCTGGCGCTGCGCGCCCGCGCGGGAGGCTGAGCGCTACTCGACGGCCTGGGCCGGCGCGTCGTCGGCGGCGGGCTCCGGCTCGGCCACCACCTCCGGCTCCGGCTCTGCCTCGACCTGCGGCTCAGCCGCCACCTCGACCTCAGGCCCTGACACGGTGGCAGCCTCGTCGGGCTCGCCCTCGCCCTCCGCCGGGACAGCCGCCTCGCCCTCCGGCTCGGCGGCCTCCGCCACCTCCTCGCGTGGCTCCTCACCCTCCACGCCATGCTCCGGCGTCGGCGGCGCGCTGCCGCCTGCGGCGAGGCTCGCCAGCAGCGCCTCGTAGTGCGGCACCGCGAGCTTCACGAGGGGGACCAGCGCGAGGATCTTCGCGACCGGCCCCCGCGCCTTGATCTGCCCGGCGGACAGCGCCGTCACGACGTTGACACGCCCGAGCCAGAACCCGTGCGCGGTGTCGGCGTCCATCGCGACGATCACGTCGGGCTTCGCGTCACCGGCACCGAGCTGCACCGACGTCGGGCCCTGCGCCGGGACGATCGTCGTGATCTCCGCCCGCGGGTTGCGGTACTGCCACTGGACGATCCCGTCGGCGCGGCGGAACTGGCGCGCCGTCGCGTCGTCGTCGAGCAGCTCCTGGAAGAGCCTCCCGAATGCGGCGTAGACCTCGCGGTCGTCCTTGAAGTACGGCACGTACCCTCGCTCTCCGGTGCCCGCACGCGATCGGCCGCGCCGCGGGCGCCCGGAGGATAGTCGCTCGCCCGCCGGGGTACGCTGCCGGTATGACCGACGACGCGAGCATCCAGGATCACATCGAGCGGCTCGTGGCACGCGAGCACGAGTTGCTGGAGGCGCACGGCAGCGACGGCCTTTCGGACGCCGAGCACGACGAGCTCGAGCGCATCCGCGTGCAGCTCGACCGCTACTGGGACCTGCTGCGCCAGCGCCGCGCCCAGCGCGAGTTCGGGCTCGACCCCGACGAGGCCGCGCTGCGGGATTCGGGGACGGTGGAGGGCTACGAGCAGTAGCCGGGCGGGCGCTGTCGATCCGGCGTCGTCCCGTTCGTCTCAGAACCAGGAGCCGGGCGCCGGGAGCGCTCGGCGGACTGCACGACCACGAGGAGGTTCGACCATGAGATTCCTGATGCTCATGCGCCCTGACATCAGCGACGAGGCGGACTGGCAGCCGAGCGCCGAGGACGTCGCGGCGATGAGGCGCTACAACGAGGAGCTCGCGCAGGCCGGGGCGCTGCTCGCGCTCGACGGACTGCATCCGAGCTCCGAGGGAGCGCGCGTCGCGTTCACCGGCGCCACCCCGAGCATCACGGACGGGCCGTTCGCGGAGATGAAGGAGGTCGTCGGTGGATACTGGATCATCCGCGCGGACTCCAAGCAGGAGGCCGTCGCGTGGGCGGCGCGCTGCCCGGCGCGCGAGGGCGACGTGATCGAGGTGCGCAGGATCTACGAGCTCTCCGACTTCCCGCAGGACGTGCAGGACGCCGCAGCGCTCTCGCGGACGCCGCCGGAGCAGACCGGCGCCGCGTGAACCCGCCGCTGCGCGGGCTACGGTGCCGGGATGACCCGCGCGCGGCGCCTCGCGCTCGTTTGCCTCCTCGCGCCGGCGCCGGCGCTGCTGCTGGCGGCATGCGGCGGCGGCTCGGGTGGCGCCGCGGCGCCCGCGCAAGCGGGCCTGCGGGGCGTGCAGTGGGTCCTCGACACCGCGCGGCTGGGCATCGGCGGCGCGGGCTCGGTGCACGCCTGGCTGCGCTTCGAGCAGGGGGACCGCGTCTCGGGCGACGACGGGTGCAATGCCTTCAGCGGGACCTACCGTGCCTCGGGAACGTCGCTGAGCTTCGGGCCGCTCGCCGGGACGCGCCGGCTGTGCGGCGAGCCGGCCGACAGCGTCGCCGGCGCGGTCCTCGCGGCGCTCGACCGCACGCGCGGCTACCGCGCCGACGCGACGACGCTCGTGCTGCTCGACGCCCAGGGCGCGCCTCTGCTCGAGTACACCGCGACGACGCCGAGCGTCGCCGGCCGCTGGGATGTCGTCTCGGTCCTCTTCAACGACGCGATCCGCGGGGTGATCGATGGGACGACGCTCACCGCGGGCTTCGCGGCCGACGGCCGGCTGTCGGGCTCCGGCGGCTGCAACACGTTCAGCGGGCCCTACGCGGTCGGCGGTGAGCGCAGCCTGCGGATCGGGCCGCTCGCGGCCACGATGATGGCGTGTGCGAGCCCCGCGGGCGCGAACGAGCAGGAGCGCGGCTACCTCGCCGCGCTGGAGTCGGTGCGCTCGTTCGAGCAGCAGGGGGACAGGCTCACGCTCCTCGACGGCCAGGGCCGCATGGCCGTGACGCTCACGCGCGCCGGCTGAGTCGGCCCCGACCGCACGACACGCCGCGGGCCCTACGCCCGCGCGAGCAGCAGCGCGATGCCCTGGCCGCCCCCGATGCAGAGCGTGACCAGGCCGAGCTCGTGGCCGTGGTCCTCCATCTCGGCGAGCGCCTTGGCGGTGATCAGCGCGCCCGTGGCCCCGATCGGGTGCCCGAGCGCGATCGCGCCCCCGTTCGGGTTGACCTTCGCGGTGTCGAGCTCCAGGTCCTGGATGACCGCGAGGGCCTGCGCGGCGAAGGCCTCGTTGAGCTCGATCACGCCGACCTCGTCGAGGCTGCGGCCGGCGCGCTGCATCACCTTGCGCACCGCCGGCACCGGGCCGATGCCCATGATCGATGGGTCCACGCCGCAGGAGGCGTAGGCGAGGATCCGCGCGCGCACCGGCGCGCCCAGCTCGCGCGCGCGGTCTGCGTCCATGAGCACGAGGGCGGCGCCCGCGTCGTTCATGCCCGAGGCGTTGCCGGCGGTCACGGTCCCGCCCTCGCGCTTGAACACCGCCGGGAGCGCTGCCATCGACGCCATGTCGGCCTGCTCGCGGATGTGCTCGTCGCGGCGGAACTCGACCGTCTCACGCTTCACGCGCACCTCGACCGGGACGATCTCGCCGTCGAAGCGGCCCGCCTCACGCGCGGCGAGCGCGCGGCGGTGGGACTCGACCGCGAACGCGTCCTGCTGCTCGCGCGTGATGCCCTTCTGCTCGGCGAGATTCTCCGCCGTGACGCCCATGAGCACGCTGTGGAACGGATCGGTGAGGGCGCCCGTGACCGGGTCGACCATGCCGGTCTCCCCCATGCGCGCACCCCAGCGCGCGGCGGGGATCCAATAGGGCCCGCGGCTCATGGACTCGGCGCCGCCCGCCAGCGCAACGCCCGCCTCCCCGGTCTGGATCGCCTGCGCCGCGGAGACGATCGCCTGCACGCCCGTGCCGCAGAGGCGGTTGACGGTGTATGCGGGCGTCTCCTTCGGGATTCCCGCCGTCATGCCGACGACCCGCGCCATGTACATGTCCTCGGGCCGCGTGTGGATGACGTTCCCGAAGACGACGTGGTCGACCGCCTCCGGCCCGATGCCCGCGCGCTCGATCGCCGCCGTCGCGGCGGTCGCACCGAGCTCGGTCGCCGGGACGTCCTTGAGCGACTTCCCGTAGGAGCCGATCGCGGTGCGCGCGGCGGATGAGATGACGACGTTGGTCACGGGCGCTGATCCCCTTCTGATGGTCGAGTCGGACCGCCGCCGCGGCGGCGCAGCGCCGAAGCGTAGGGATGGCGCGGGCGCTTGGTCGCCGCGGCGACCCGGCGACGCGCGCGTTGTGCGGACGGGAGCACCGCGGGTTGGTACGTTCCGGAGCGGATCCGAGTCGGGAGAGAGACAGGGTGTCGACGACCACCAAGCAGCTCCAGAACTTCATCGCCGGCAAGAGCGCGCCGACCAGTGGCGACGGCGTGCACGAGGTGCGCAACGCCGCCACGGGCGAGGTCATCGCCGAGATGGGCCTCTCGAGCGCCGCCGACGTCGATGCCGCCGTGGAGGCGGCCGCGAAGGGCTTCGCCGAGTGGCGCGAGGCGACGCCCTCCGAGCGCAGCCTCGCCCTGCTGCGGATCGCGGACGAGCTTGAGGCGCGCGGCGAGGAGCTCGCGCGGATCGAGTCCGAGAACACCGGCAAGCCGCTCGCGCTGACCATCAGCGAGGAGATCCCGCCCGCGGTCGATCAGGTCCGCTTCTTCGCGGGCGCCGCGCGCATGCTCGAAGGCCGCGCGTCGGCGGAGTACATGGCGGGCCACACCTCGTCGATCCGCCGCGAGCCGGTCGGTATCTGCGGCCAGATCACGCCGTGGAACTACCCGTTCATGATGGCCGTGTGGAAGTTCGCGCCGGCGCTGGCGGCGGGCAACAGCGTCGTTCTCAAGCCGTCCGAGAATACGCCGAACTCGACGCTGTGGCTCGCTGAGATGATGCAGAAGCACCTGCCCGAGGGCGCCTTCAACGTCGTCCTCGGCCGCGGTGACGTCGGCGAGCAGCTCGTGCGCCACGACGGCGTGCAGATGGTCTCGCTCACGGGCAGCGTGCGCGCCGGCAAGGCGGTCGCGGCGGCCGCCTCGGACACGCTCAAGCGCGTGCACCTCGAGCTCGGCGGCAAGGCGCCCGTCGTCGTCTTCGACGATGCCGACCTGGAGGCCGCGGCCGAGGGAATCGCCGGCGCGGGCTACTTCAACGCCGGCCAGGACTGCACCGCCGCCACGCGCGTGCTCGCCGCCCCCGGCGTCTACGGCGACGTCGTGGACGCGCTCGCCGAGCAGGCGAGGAGCACGGCCTACGGCGACCCGCTCGACGAGAACACGTACATGGGGCCGGTCATCAGCGCGACCCAGCTCGAGCGCGTGCAGGGCTTCATCGAGCGCGCGCCGGGGCATGCGAAGGTGGCCGCGGGCGGCCACGCGCCGGCCAACGGCGGTGGGTACTGGTTCGAGCCGACGGTGGTCGCCGACCTCGAGCAGGACGACGAGATGATCCAGAACGAGATCTTCGGCCCGGTCATCACGGTCCAGCGCTTCAGCGACGAGGCCGAGGCGCTCGCGTGGGCCAACGGCGTGAAGTACGGCCTGGCCTCGAGCGTCTGGACGAAGGACCACGGCCGCGCGATGCGCATGGCCAAGGGGCTGGACTTCGGGTGCGTGTGGATCAACACGCACATCCCGATCGTCGCCGAGATGCCGCACGGCGGCTTCAAGGAGTCCGGCTACGGCAAGGATCTCTCGCTGTACGGGTTCGACGACTACACGCGCATCAAGCACGTGATGTCGAACATCGAGGCGTAGCAAGAACCCGCGCAACTTCCGGGGCGACTCCGCGTTCAAGCCGGTGGTCGCTGCCGCAATCGCGGCCGCGAGGTGCCGTCCGGGCCGGTAGGCTCGACCAAGCTCCATATGGAAGCCTCCGCTCTCCACGCGCCGGTGCGCATTCCCCGCCCCGCCCAGCGGGGGATCATCCTGCGGCTGCGATCGGACGAGCAACTCGTGGCGCTGTTCCGGGGCGGCAACGAGGAGGCCTTCCGCGTCATCCACGACCGCTACCGCCAGCGCCTGTTCGCCTACGTGCGCCGCATGCTCGTGAGCGGTCCGCGCTCGGACGCCGAGGATGCGCTGCAGGACGTCTTCATGAGCGCCTACCGCTCGCTGCGCTTGGACGAGCGCCCCATCGCGCTGCGCGCCTGGCTCTACCGCATCGCCCACAACCGCTGCATCGACGAGCTGCGCCGCCCCGCCCCGATCCCGGCCGAGCTGCCCGAGATCCCCGGCGCCGAGCTGCACGACCCGCTCGAGCAGAGCGGGCGGCGCGAGGAGCTCGAGCGCCTCGTCGTCGATCTCGGCCGCCTGCCGCGCCAGCAGCGCTCGGCGCTCCTCCTGCGCGAGCTCGAAGGGCTCTCGTACGACGACATCGCCGCGGCGCTCGACGTCACGCTGCCATCCGTCAAGTCGCTGCTCGTGCGCGCCCGCGTGGGCCTGGCCGAAGCGCGCGAGGCGCGCGACTGCGATTGCGCGGAGATCCGCCGGGATCTTGCCAGCAGCTGCGAGCGCGGCGTGCGGACCAGCGCCCGCGCGCGCCGGCACCTGCACGACTGTCGCCCGTGCAACGACTACCGCGCCGCGCTGCGAGCGACCACGCGCGACCTGGGTGCGCTCGCCCCGGCGCCCGGGCCGCTCGGCGGCCTGGCGAAGCTCCTCGGTCTCGGCGGCTCGAGCGCCGCCGCCGGCGGCAGCGCGCTCGGCGGCGGAGCTGCGGGCGGGGGCGGAATCGCCGCGGGGGGCGGCGTCGCGGCGGCCGTCTCGACGAAGGTCGCGGTCGTCGTCTGCTGCGTCGCCGTGACGGCGGGCGGCGCCGCGCAGCTCGAGCGCGCGGTCAACCCGGCCCCGGCCCCGGCCCGGCACGCAGCCCGGGCGCGCGACGCCGACGCGCCCGCGGCACCCGGCCCGACGGGGACGATGCCGTTGCTCGCGCCGCGTCTGGCGTCCGACGTCCTCCCCGACGCAGGGCCCGATGCGCCCGCACCCCCCGTGCCGACAGCTCCAGCCGATCCTGTGACGGCACCGTCGGCGGTCGCGCCCGACCCGGCGCCCCCCGCGACAACGGTCCCGGACGGCCCGCCGACCGGTGGCGCGGCGGCGCCCGACGAGCCGGTGCCCGCGCCGGACGCCGTCACCGACACCACGACCGCTGCGGGCACGACGACGGCCGCGGGCCAGGGCACTGGCGCGAGCACCACGACGGCCGCCGCTCCAACGAGCGCCGGCACGACGGCCCCGGCGTCCGCACAGGCGACGCCGGCCGGCACGGCGCAGGCGCCGGCTGCCGGCACCGGCGCGCAGTCCGCTGCTCAGGCGGGCGCCGCGACCGCCGCGCCCTGAGCCGCCGCCCCGCGCGCGACGAGCGGCTCCAAGCGCACCGGCACGCCGTTGAGGAATGCCATACCCGCCAGCGGCTCCAGGTCGCCGGCGGCGGAGCTCGTGAGCAGGTTGACGTTCACCCCGCCGGCGCTGTTGGCGAGCTGCCACCCGCCCGCGTGGCCCCAGCCGTGCGGCAGCGCCACAACGCCGGGCAGGACCTCGTCGCTGACACGCACCGGCACCTCGATCGTGCCCGACTTCGACGCCAGGCGGGCGGACGCGCCGTCTTCGAGGCCGAGCCGGACGGCGTCCTGCGGATGCACGCGCAGCGGCTGCTCGCGCTCGCCGCGCATGAGCAGCGGCGCGTTGTGCATCCAGGAGTTGTGTGAGCGCAGCTCGCGCAGTCCGATGAGCCGCAGCGGGAAGTCGGGGTCGCCGTCCCCCGCAGCGGCGAGACGGTCCAGCTCCGCGCGGAGCGCGGGTGCCCCCAGCTGGACGCGGCGCGAGCGGCTGCGAATGCGGTCCGGCAGGACGCCCGTCGGGATCGACTCGCCGACGACGACCCCGTGCGGTCGCGCGCGCAGCCGCCGCAGGCTGAGCCCGCCGCGGCGCAGGCCGAACAGGTCGCCTTCGCGGCCCGTGCGCAGAAGCAGGTCCAGCAGCCGGCGCGGCGGCATGCGGTACCCGAGCCGGGCGAGCACCCGGAGCACCGGCAGCGCGTAGGGCTGCACGCCGATCTCGCGCGAGATCGCGTCGATGATCTCCCACTCCTCGCGCGCCTCGCCGCGCGGCGCGACGACCGCCTCCGAGTACTGGACGAACGGCGTCGTGTAGAAGCCGAGGAACGCGATCGGCAGGTCGTCGCGCTCGAGCCAGGTCGTCGCGGGGAGGACGTAGTCGGCGTGGCGGTTCGTCTCGTTGACGTAGAGGTCCAGCGAGACGAACAGGTCCAGCCCGTCCAGCGCCGACTCCAGCTCGTCGCCGTTCGGGCAGCTCAGCACCGGATTCCCAGCGCTCGTGAAGAACGCGCGGATCCGCGTGGGGCCCGGTGTCGTCATCTCCTGCGCCATCAGCGCGGCCGGCAGCGCGCCGAGCACGTCGGGGAAGCCGCCGATCCGCGAGCGCACCGCGCCGTACGTGTCGAGCCCCGCCCGCGCCGCGACCTCGTCGAGGGCGACGGCGGGCAGGCCGAAGACGCCGCCGCCGGGCCGATCGAGGTTGCCGGTGGCAAGCATCACGAGATCGAGCAGGAACGCGACGAGCGTCCCGAACCGGCCCAGGCACGAGCCGGTGCGCCCGTAGACTGCGGCGCTGTCGGCCCCCGCGAGGTCCCGTGCCAGCGCGCGCACGGCGTCCGGCTCGACGGCGGTGTGCGCCGCGGTCGCCTCCGGCGGGAAGGCGGCCACCGCCTCGCGCCACCACTCCCAGCCCTCGGCCTGCTCGGCGAGCGCCTGCTCGTCCGCCAGCCCCTCGGCCACGAGGACCTGAAGGATCGAGAGCAGCAGCCACGCGTCGCCGTCCGGGCGCACCGGCAGATGCTCGAAGTGGCGCGCGGTCTCCGTGCGGCGTGGGTCGACGACCACGACGCGTCCGCCGCGCGCGACGATCGCGCGCAGCTGATCCTTGACCTTCGGCGCGGTCAGCACGCTGCCGTGCGAGACGAACGGGTTCGCGCCGACCATGAGCAGGAAGCTCGTGCGCTGCAGGTCCGGGATCGGGATCAGCCCCGGCGAGCCGTAGAGCAGTGCGCTCGCCGCGAAGCGGTTGGCGACGTCCTGCGAGGACGCGGTGTAGTAGTGGGGCGTCCCGAGCCCCTCGGCAAAGCCCTTTGCCCACAGCGCGTGGGAGTAGGAGAAGGCGCCGGGGTTGCCGAAGTACCAGCCGATCGACTGCGGGCCGTGGCGGTCGATGACGGCGCGCAGCCGCTGCCCGATCTCGGCGATCGCGACGTCCCAGGACACGGGGTGCAGCTCGCCGTCGGGCCCGCGGCGCAGCGGGTGCACGACGCGGTCGGGGTCGTTCTGCACGTCGGTCATCGCGATGCCCTTCGGGCACGCCTCTCCGCCCGAAAGCGGGTGCTGGCGGTCGGGGCGCAGCTTCGTGACGACCCCGTCCTCGACCGTCGCCACCATGCCGCAATGCGCCTCGCAGATGCGGCACATCGTGATGCGCTGCTCGCTCTGCGCCATCACAGCCCACCGTACTGCGCCGGCGACGGCCAATCCACCCCTGCGGGCAGCCGGCCCTCCTCCGCGAGCTTGTCCAGGTGCGCCGCGAGCGTCACGGCGGCCGCCGGCCGCAGCACGCTCGGGGCGTCCGACCAGACGCGGTCGAGCAACGCGTCCGGGCTGCGCAGCCCGTCGCCGAGCGCCTCCACGAGGCGCCGCTCGCGGTCGAGGCGATGCTCGCGGTACTCCTCGAGCTTCGCGCGCGGCTCCATGACGAGCGGCCCGTGGCCGGGGCAGATCACCTCCGGGTCGAGCGCGAGCATCCGCTCGATCGCGGCGAGGTAGCCGCGCAGGGCACCCGGATCGGGGGCGATGAAGACGCTTCCCCGGCCGAGCACCGCGTCGCCGGTGAAGAGCGTGCGTCCCGCGAGGAAGGCGAGGTGGTCGGGCGCGTGGCCCGGCGTCGCGATCGCCGTGAACGGCCCGGTCCGCGTGCCGTCGGCGAGGTGCTCGCTGGCGCCGGCGTAGCGCGCGGCGCCGACCGGCACGTCGCCCGTCAGCGCCAGCAGGCCGGGCACGCCGGCGGCATGATCGAGGTGGTCGTGGGTGAGGACGATCCCGCCGACGCCTCCGCGCGCCCCCGCGTCGGCCGCCACGCGCCGCACGTGCTCGGGGAGCGCCGGGCCCGGGTCGACCACCCAGCACGGGTCGCGGCCGACGAGCCAGGTGTTCGTGCCCTCGAGCGTGAACGGGCCCGGGTTGTCGGCGCGCACGAGCGCGACGTCGTCCATCGGTTGAGGCTAGCGACCGCACCCCCTGGTCGGGGGGTGCCCGCGCACCCGCGCGCCCCGCCGCTGGCGCGCATGGCACGATGGCACCCTCGTGCCGCCGACCCCCGACCGCCTCAGCGCGCTCGACGCCGCCTTCCTGGACCTCGAGACAGCGCGCGCGCCGCTGCACGTCGGCTGGACGATGCGCTTCGCCGGCAGCGCGCCGGAGCCGGCCGCGCTGCGCCGGCACGTCGACGGGCGACTGGACGGCATCCCGCGATTCCGCCGCCGCGTCGTGCGCCCGCCACTCGGGCTCGGCGATCCCCACTGGGCCGACGACCGCGGCTTCGACATCGCCCGCCACGTCCACGCCGTGCGGCTCGGCCCGCCGGCCGGTCCCGCAGAGCTGCGCCGCCTTGCCGGGATCCTGCTCTCCACGCCGCTCGAGGAGCACCGGCCGCTGTGGCGCCTGTACCTCGTCACGGGCCTGCACGAGGGCGGCTTCGCGATCGTCGGCCAGGCGCACCACGCGCTCGTCGACGGGATGGCCGCGGTCGAGGTCGCGACGATGCTGTTCGATGAGCTGCCCCCGGCGGGTGCGCCGGCGCCATGGGCGCCCGCGCGCGGCCCGTCGGCGATCGAGGCGCTGCGCCACGCCGCCGGCCGGCGCGTGCACGCCGGCGCCGGCGCCGCCCAGGCGCTCGCGCGCTCGGCGACCGCGGGCGCCGGCGGGCTGCGCGAGGCGACCGCGAGCGTCACGGCGCTCACGTCGGCCGCGCCGGCCACCGCGCTCGACCGGTCGGCGACGCGTGAGCGCCACGTGGGCTTCGCCCGTGCGCCGCTCGATGCGCTGCGCACCGGCGCTCGCCGCCACGGCGGCACCGTCAACGACGGGCTGCTCGCGGCGGCGACGATCGCCGTCGGTGACGCGCTGCGCCGCCGGGGCGAGCATCACGAGACCGTGCGTGCGCTGGTGCCGGCGAGCACCCGTGCAGATGCCGAGCGCGCGGTCGATCACGGCAACCGCATCTCGTTCATCGCGGTCGACCTGCCCGTCGGCGAGCCGGACCCGGTGCGCATCCTGCAGCTCGTCCGGGCACGCACGCGGGCGCGCAAGCTCGCCGGGGACGCCGGCGCCGGGGATGCCCTGCTGCGCGCCGCCGACCTGCTGCCCCCAGCGGGCCGCGGGGCGGTCGCCCGCGCTGCGGCGGCCCGTGCGAGCTTCAGCGTGATCGTCTCCAACGTCCCGGGTCCGCCGGTGAGCCTGCGCCTGCTGGGCCGCGAGCTCATCGACGTCTGGCCCGCGGTGCCGCTGCTCGACGGCCGGGCGCTGACGATCGGGGCACTGTCCTACCGCGGGGTCCTGCACATCGGGCTCTACGCCGACGCCGTCGTGGTCCCCGACGCAGCGCGGATCGCAGCGGACCTCGAGCGTGCGCTCGCCGTCGTCAGCGCGCTTCCGGCGCGCACGGCCACGCCGTGGCGCGCCCGCGCGCGGCTGCGCCGCGACCGGCTGCGCGCCGCCGGCTGAGCCCTCACCGGTCCGCGACTAGCGCGAAGCCAGGCGGTAGACCGGGCCCGAGAGCGAGACGACGTAGATGCGCCCGCGGCCGTCCTCGCCGAACGACGAGACGCCGTTCACCGTCGGCAGCGCAAGCGGGTGATCGGCGGTCGCGTGGCCCGTACGCAGCTTCGCCGAGTAGATCCGGCCCTTGCAGTTGTCGCTGTAGAGGTAGCGCCCGCGGAGCGCCGGCAGCGAGGGGTCGCGCACGACGTACCCGCCGATGATCGCGCACCAGCCGTCGCTGTGGCTCTTCGTGATGACGGGGAAGACCGCGCCGGGGGCCGGTTCGTTGAAGTTGCGCCGCCGCCCCTCCCACGGACGCCAGCCGAAGTTCACGCCGCGCGCGTGCCCGCGTCGCTCGAAGTCGATCTCCTCGACCTGGTTCTGGCCCACGTCGCCGATCGCGATGTCGCCGGTGGCGCGGTCGAACGAGAAGCGCCACGGGTTGCGCAGGCCGTAGGAGTAGACCTCGGGCCGCGCGCCCGCTCGGTGCACGAACGGGTTGGAGGCCGGCACCGTGTACGGGTGCCCGCCGGACTGGCGCGGGTCGATCCGCAGCAGCTTGCCCAGCAGCGAGCCGAGGTTCTGGGCGTTGCCGCGCGTGCCGTGCTGGTCGTTCGCGCCACCGCCGTCCCCCGTTCCGATGTACAGGAGCCCGTCGGGCCCGAACTGGAGGTCGCCCCCGTTGTGGTTGGGCTCGGGGTCGTCCATGCGCAGCACCGTGCGCGCGGATGACGGGTCGGCGCGATCGGCGCTCGCGCGCCGGTACTCGACGACCCACTCGCGCTGGTCGAGCCCTGTGTAGTAGACGTAGAAGCGCCCGCTGGTCGCGTAGTCCGGCGCGAAGGCCATCCCGAGCAGGCCCTGCTCGCCGCCGCTGGTCACCTTCGAGGTGATGTCGAGGAACGGCGTGGCGAGCTGCTTTCCGCCGCGGACGACCATGATGCGGCCCTGCTGCTCGACGACCATGAGCCGGCGGGAGTCGCCCGGTGGCGAGGTCGCGTAGATCGGCTCGCGGAACCGGCCCACCGGGACGAGTCGCAGGCCGCGCGCGGCCGTCGCCGGCGCGGTCTGCGCGCCGGCGGCCACCGCCGTCGCCGCCTGGCCGGTCTCGGCCGTCGCACCCGTCGTGCGGACCGACGACCCGCAGGCGACGAGACCGGTCGCGGCGAGGGCGACCACGAGAAGAGCGCGTGCGCGTCCGTGCATGCGCCGAAGGATCGCAGTGGGGGCGGCGTGATGAGCCGGATGTTCAGGGCGGGTGGTAACTCGACCAGGGCGGGCGCGAGCGGGCGGCCGCGGTCCGGCAACATCACGCTGGGCGCGAAATGCACCGTATGCGTGCTGAATGCGCCCTTGCCCGAGCCGCGGCGGGCGCGCATTGACAGCCGCGCGCGCCGGCGGTTTGCTCTGCCGCATGAGCACCACCGCCCCAGGGCCGACCGGCAAGCTCGATGGCGCGGAGGTCGTGCGCCGCGGCCTGCGCGAGCAGCGGACCGAGATCGCGGTCGACGACGTCCCCGTGGAGGGTGAGCTGCCGGCCTGGCTGAGCGGGACGCTCGTGCGCCTCTCCCCCGCGCGCTGGGACGCCGGGGGCCGCCAGATGCGCCACTGGTTCGACGGGCTCGCGATGCTGCACCGCTTCGGCGTGCGCGACGGGCGGGTGGACTACGCCAACCGCTTCCTGCGCACGCGCCAGTACCGCAGCATCACCGAGGAGGGGCGGATGGCGGCCTCGGAGTTCGGGACGGACCCCTGCCGCACGCTGTTCGGGCGCGTGATGACGATGTTCCGCCCGCAGTTCACCGACAACGCGAACGTCAACGTCGCGCGGCTCGCCGGGGAGGCGGTCGCGATGACCGAGACTCCGATCCCGGTCGTCTTCGACCCCGACACGCTCCAGACGCTCGGCGTCTCCCGCTGGGCCGAGCACGTCCCTGGGGCGCTCACGATCGCCCATCCGCACGCTGACCCGGTGACGGGCGAGCTCGTGAGCTTCGCGACCGAGATCGGCCGGCGCTGCCGCGTGAACGTCTACCGCATGGATCCCGCAGCGTGCACGACCGCGGTGCTCGCCTCGGTCCCCGACCCGAAGATCCCCTACATGCACAGCTTCGCGATCACCGACCGGCACGTGATCCTCGTGACCTTCCCGCTCGTGATCGACCAGCTGGCGATGCTGCGCGGCGCCCTGCGGCGCGGCGGCGGCGTCGTCGACCACTTCCGCTGGGAGCCCGAGCGCGGCTCGACGTTCCACGTGTTCGACCGGGCGACGGGCGAGCGGCGCGCATCGATCGACGGCCCGGCGTTCTTCAGCTTCCACCATGTCAACGCGTTCGAGCGGGGTGAGGGGCGCATCGTCGTCGACCTCTTCGCCTACGAGGACGCGTCGATCATCCGGGCGCTGATGCTCGACGACCTGCGCAGGGGTTCGGCGATGGTCCCCGGGGCCGAGCTGCGCCGCTGCGAGCTCGACCTCGCCGCCGGCGCCGTCGAGATCCGGCCGCTCGCCGAGCCAAACGCCGAGCTCGGCCGCATCGACTACGGCCGGCGCAACGGGCGCCCGTATCGCTGGCTCTACGCGGTGAGCTCGCGCGGTACAGGCCCCGGCGCCCGCGAGGCGCTGCTCGGCGATCAGCTCGTCAAGATCGACGTCGAGACCGGCGCCTTCAGCACCTGGCACGAGGACGGCTGCCTCCCGAGCGAGCCGGTCTTCATCGCCCGCCCCGGCGGGACCGCCGAGGACGACGGCGTCGCCCTGTCGGTCGTGCTCGACGGACGTGCGGAGAGCTCATTCCTGCTGGCGCTCGACGCGGCGACGTTCGCCGAGATCGCCCGCGCGCGCCTGCCCCAACACGTCCCCCTCGGCTTCCACGGGGACTTCTTCTCCGTCTGACGCCGCGCCGGAACGCCGGCGCTGGTCGGGACGTGCACGCATACCGTGCACAACTCGACCAGGCCGCCCGGCCGGGCGCCGCCCTGCGCGCGGGCCTCACCCGCGCACGAGCGGGCCGCTGCGCACGACCTCGAAGGCGCTGCCGGGCACCGTCTTGAGCTGCTCGAGATCGGCGTCGTGCCAGCGCCGGTCGGCGGCGCCGCTGATGTACCAGCTCGACCCGTTGTCGGCGACGATCATCCCGTAGCGCTTCAGCGCCCGCAGGATCACCAGCGACTGCCCGTGGAAGCCGCGCAGGTCGAACGACGCCCGCAGGCGCAGGCGCAGCCCCATCGGGGGCAGGTCGGGATCGCTGTCCGAGCTGGCGAAATGACGAGCCGGCGCGACGTAGGCGCGCTGCGTACGGGCGACCGTGAAGCGCAGCGCGTGGCGGATCGCGCCGGCGCTCGCCTCGTCCGGGCGCGCGAGCCCCGGCATGATCGGCAGCCCGGCGGCATCGGCGGAGGTCCAGCCCGCAGGGCGCAGATGATTGGAGCGCAGGTTGAAGATCGCCCCGCTTGCGGCGCTCCAGCGCGCGCCGCTGCGCTGGGCGCCATAGAGCTCATACAGCCGGCACGAGCCGCGCTGCACGACGATCACGTGACGGTCGCCGCCACCCTCGACGCGGGCGCGCGCGGGGATGGGGTAGCCGCCGTGGTCGCTCTCGTCGCCGTAGGCGGTGAAGCGCACGGCGCGACGCGGCTGCCGCGCGGAGGCGATCGTGATCGGGATGCCGTAGTTCCCGTAGCGGCCGGAGCCGAAGTCCGGGTGCAGGTGCCCGTCCAGCCCGATCGAGCGCAGGTAGGCGTCAGAGCGCGGGTCGACCGGATCGTGCGAGACGTCGCGGTTCCACGCGTTGTCGGCCGGGAAGACAGGGCAGCCGGCGATCCGCGGGCCCGCCGTCGATGAGACCCCGGCGGCCGCCCCGGACGCGGCGCCGGCGACCGCCGCGGCGAGCACGCAGGAGGCGATGGCGATCCGGAGCGCGCGCACGCCGGTGCTCATCGCGGGCGAGACGGTGTCACACGCATCAACCGCCGGCCGCCGGGCCCGCGAGGGGGACGGCGATCCCCTTCGGCGGCGTGGTGTCCTGCGCGCCGGGGAACGTGAGGAAGCCCAGCGCGGCGAAGCTCGACAGCCGGTTCGACGCGACGCCCAGGCTCGACACGGTGAACAGACGGTCGCCGACGACGATCGCGCGCTGGATCGCGGGCGGGTAGGTCGAGGCGCCGTGCGTGACGCGGCCGATCTCGTCGATCCCCTTGGCCTTGTCGACGTGCAGCCCGACCGCACCGATGAACGGCGCGCTCGGGTCGCTGTAGTCCGACAGCGGCAGCACGGCGGTGGAGGTGGGCCCCCACCACAGGAACGCATGCGGGTCGAACTCGGCGGCGGTCGACGAGCCGGACGCGCCGAGCGAGTGATGCGCCAGGCGCGCGGGATGGGCGAGGTCCGAGACGTCGAAGACCGACACCTGCGCGCCCTGGCGGCGCCCCTCGGCCGTGGCGTCCTGGCCGACGCCGAGCAGCAGGCCATCGCCGATCGGGTGCAGGTAGGCCGAGTAGCCGGTGAGCTCCAGCGTCCCCGCGACGCGCGGGGTCGCCGGGTCCGACAGGTCGAGCGTCGTCAGCGGGTCGATCTGGCGGAACGTGACGAGGTAGGCGGCCGGGCCGATGAAGCGCACGGCGTAGATCCGCTCACCGGTGCCCAGCCCGCCGACGCGGCCCACCTGGA
>Ga0335071_10002398_pt1 | contig 20069 bp, 17 predicted proteins | sample Lox_Sample_15_FD_206724 | JGI IMG/M metagenome (GOLD analysis project Ga0335071, IMG submission 206724) | Soil microbial communities from Loxahatchee National Wildlife Refuge, Florida, United States - Lox_Sample_1.5 | ecosystem: Environmental > Terrestrial > Soil > Wetlands | place: USA...
CCTCCACGCGGACGATGCGCTCGTCCCGCAGGGCGGGGAGGGTCTTGCCCGGGAAGCTCTCCGAGCAGGCGCTCTCGAGCTTCCGCTGCTTGTCCTCGGAGACGAAGCCAATCAGGTCCCGGAAGCGTCGCCGAGCGTCCGAGTAGCCGATCGACACGTAGTAGGGAGTCCGCCGGTTCTCCCGAGTTTCCACGCCGCGCAAGACGCGGCTGTATATGCCCGTATTAAGGAGGAGCGCCTGGACGCCTGCGGCGAGGGCGGGCGAGACGGTGCCGAGCACGACGTCGGCTGTGCGGGAGTAGCGCGTGCCAAGCCGGACGGTGCCGTCGGCCTGGAAGAGCGCCCGGAGATAGGCCGTCTGCGCCTGACGGCCGGCCGTCCGCACGGCCGCGGGGACTTCCACGTCGGCGCTTCCGGCGAGGAGCCCGTATTTCTCGACGAAGGGCCGGAGCGCCTCGCCATACAGCCGGATTCGCCGCAGATCGAGCCCTTGGGCACGCGTTTCCACCGAGCGCACGTGGTAGTGCACGCTTGGGAAGACCTGCTCCACGCGCTCCAGCACGAAGGCGAGCTCGTCCTTGTCTATGGTGATGAACTCGGCCGTGAGGCTCCGGTTCGTGCCGTGAGCGTACTGGCCCACGAAGCCGTCGCCTTGGAGCCACCCTGCCAGCGCCGCCTCTCTCACCGAGGCCTCATCGGACTCCTGGGCGACCGCCGTCACGGTCGAGAGTTGAAGCCGCATGCCGGGAGCGAGCTCGTCGACGCGGCGCCACGTCCCTTCCTGGCGGCGGCCATCGAGAGCATAGACGAGGTGATCGCCGGTCGCCTCGACGGCGAGCCCGTTCCTGAGCTCGATTCGGAAGACGGCCTTCTGCCCGTTGTCCTTGACCGCCACCACCCGGGTGGTACCCCGGCCTTCCCCGCGCCCGTCGTAGACCTCGAGCCCGATCCGATTGCCGGTGACGATGTCACCGATCGGTACGGGGCCCTGCGGGGTGAAGACCAGAGCGTCATAGGGCTGGCACGCGTGCGGCTGAGGGCGCTCATACGCGCTCGTGGCGCGGGTCAGGGCACCCGAGTCCGGATCCACGTAGTAGTGCCCCTGGGCCGGCCCGGAGAGGCCGTAGGCGTAGTGAAGGCCCGTGTTAAACCATTGTGGCGAATTGGGTGCCGCGATCTGCCCCGCCAGCATGTGGCAGAGCTCGTCGTAGAAGGCGCGGGCGTCCGCCGGGGAGTCGAAGTATCCGTACCGCTCGCCCCAGTGGGTCCAGCAGCCGGCCAGCCTGTGGAAAACCTGCCGGGCGTCCCGCTCGCCCCCGACCAGGGGCTGCCCGTCCTTGCCCAGGATGGGCCGTCCCTCGGCATCGGTCTGCGGCACCCCCGACTTGCGGAAGTACTTCTGCGCCAGGATGTCCACGGCGACCGAGGACCACTCGGCCGGCGCCGCGATACCCTCCTGGCGGAAGACCGTCGTCCCATCCGGGTTGCGAATCTCCGAGTTCCGCTGGGCGAACTCGATGCCGGCGTAGGGACTCTGGCCATCCGCGGTGAATCGTCGGGAGATTCGCATGCGTGCCTCCTCTTCTGAAGCGGCCTCGTACTGCGGGACCCAGCCTCGAGCGGTTTCCGCCTGAAAAAGCAGCCCTTGTCGCGCCCTTCGACCAGCTGAGCGTGACGCACAACATATTGTGGCTGCCCAACCCAAGTCAACCTTTATTTGGTAGTCGGCCATCGGCGGGCGTTAGCGCAACGCGTTGTCCATGTGCGCGCCCTACAATGAAGCCGTCATGCGCTGGCTCATCGATGGCTACAACGTGATCAGGCGCGCGCCGGAGCTCGCATCGCGCGAGCGCGAGAGCCTCGAAGCTGGGCGCCACGCGCTCGTGAGGCTCCTGATCGCCGTTGCGGACGCATCAGGCGACAGCTTCACCGTCGTCTTCGACGGAATCGAGACTGGTGGAAGCTCACGAGGCGGCACGGGCGTCGTCGTCGTGTTCTCGAGCGCGCGCGAATCGGCGGATCACGTCCTCGCGCGGATGGCGCGCGCGGGCGGCGCCGTGGTCTCCAACGATCGCGAGGTGCGGCGCGCCGCCGAGCGTGCCGGCGCCGTCGTCGTCACCACCGATCAGTTTCTCGCGCGGCTCGACGAGGCCCGGACGAACGCCACACAGACGGCGCCGCGCGAGCGCGAATCAGACAAGGACGAAGGGGACGATGATCGCCCGCGCGGGCCACAGAAGGGCAATCCACACCGGCTCAGCAAGAAGGATCGTGCGGCGAAGCGGGCCCTCGGACGCCTGGGCCCGGGGCGGAGCTAGCGGTCCAGGACTTCCTTGATCATGCGAGCGCGGCGCTGCAGATAGGCGTTGCGGACCGCGCTGTAGAGGTCGACCGTGGACTGCTCGATGCCCTGGAAGAGATCGAGGTTCAGCGAGCGGTCGTTGACCGTATCGCCGAGCTTCATGGCTAGGGCATCCGGCCAGAACGCGATGTAGTAGTACAGGGGATGCATGGCCCCGTCCACGCCGTAGCCGATACCATCACGCACGGTCAGCGGGGGCAGGAAGGGGAGGACCAGGAACGGCCCGGGCTGCACGCCCCACACGCCGAGCGTCTGGCCGAAGTCGGCCTGGTTGCGCGGGAGGTTCATCTCCTGCTTGGCGACGTCGAAGAGCCCGCCCACGCCCAGCGTGGAGTTGACGAGGAAGCGTCCCATCTCCTTCCCAGCGTCGAGCAGCCGCCACTGCAGCACCTTGTTCACGAACCTCGACGGCATGCGCAGGTTGAAGAACGCGTTGTCGATCATCGTCTGGAACATGTCTGGCACGACGAAGTTGTACCCTTGCGCCACGGGCTTCAGCAGGTACTTGTCCAGGTTGTAGTTGAACGCGAACATCTTCTCGTTGAACGACTCCCAGGGATCGAACTCCTCGACGTCCAGATCCGGCGAATCCGAGTCGCCGCGGAGCGCGTGTCTCGCGTGACTGGAGGCGGCCACGGCCCACTCGGGAGCATTCGCCTTGGTGATGGGCTCGTAGTCGATCGTGATGGAAACGGTGTCGGTAGACGCGGCGGCCGCCGGCTCGGACGTCTCCGCGGCCGCGGGCTCGGCCTGCCGGATGGGTGCCGGTTCGGTCGGAACCGGAGCCTCGGCAGGAGCGGTCACGACCGGAGCAGGCGCCTCGAGCGCAGTCGCAGGTGCACGAGAGGCCAGGAGGGAACTCTCCTGGACCAGCTTGCCGGTGAGGGAGCCGCACCCGCCGAGGGCAAACCCGAGGATCCCCACGGCCAGCAGCACCGACCGAACACCCGAACTGGAACGCACCCTGGCTCCTCTTTCCTGGAACCGTGTCCTGGCGGCGACACTCAGCCGCTTGAGCCTATTTGCACACGCGGGTGAGATTAGCGTGAAAAGTGCTGTGACGCCAGCCCTTTCTCGCCACCTGCACTCACCCGGCTCGCTGTCCCATGATGTCGATCCATGGCCGACTTGTCTTCAAATACCGCATCTTGGGCAAGCAAGTGAGGTGCCACGTGCCCCGCGGAGGCCCTCTGCCCTCCTATCTTATTGTTCAACCGAGCCTTCTGACTCTGACAACACCGCTTCCGGCTGCGCCATAGCCTCACGATTTGTCAGTTCAGGCCAAGGCACGACCCAAACACGGAAAACCCGCAGAAGTCGTTGGGGCGAAAGCAAAAGGGGGGTGGGCGGGACGTCACTCCCGCCCGAAACCCCCCACGTGCTTTGCGCAGCCCACGCTGCGCTGTCCCGGGAAAAGTCGGGACCATATCAACCAACTCGCCTGCGCCGCCCGGATCGTCTCTACGTCGATCCCGCGGCGCCTATGGGTGGCCCGGTGGAGTGTCCATCGTGGGGCCATGAGAGACCCGCAGGCCCGGCGCTGTCAACCTCCTGTTGCGCAGGGTCGTCATGACCGGTGGATGGCGCCCTGACGTACTATCTGGTGACGTCATGGATTGCTCCGAGGCGACCCGAGCCCGATGACACCGTCCGCGCTGCGACATCTGTCGAAGTCCGATCCCGTCATGCGCGCGCTGATCCGCCGCGTGGGGCCGTGCACGATGGACATCCGGCGCCGCTGGTCGCCGTTTCAGTCTCTCGTGCGCGCCGTCGTGTACCAGCAGCTCCACGGGCGCGCGGCCGCCGCGATCTTCGCGCGCTTCCAGGCGCTCTTCGATGGCCCCGACTTCCCCACGCCGGGGCGCGTGCTCGCGATGCATCCACGCCGGATGCGGGGCGCGGGGCTGTCGCGCGCGAAGGTGCGCGCCATCAAGGACATCGCGGCGAAGACGGCGGCGGGTGTGGTGCCCTCGCGCCGCGTGGTGGCGCGGCTCGACGACGAGGAGATCGTGGCGCGGCTCACGGAGGCGCGCGGCGTGGGGCGGTGGACCGTGGAGATGCTGCTGATCTTCACGCTGGGCCGCCCCGACGTGCTGCCCGTGGACGACTACGGTGTCCGCGACGGCTATCGCGCGGCGTACGGCCTCGAGGCGATGCCGACGCCCAAGGCGCTCCTGGAATACGGGGAGCGGTGGCGGCCGCACCGAAGCACGGCCGCGTGGTATCTCTGGCGCGCCGCCGAGCACGCCAAGGCCGAAAGGCAGAAGACGCGTGCCGCCGCCGGCGCCAAGCGCCCCAAGCGCGCGGGGCCTTCCGCGTAGTCCCTACCGCGAGATCTTGGCCTCTCGATCCCTCGCGGAGGGGGCGGTGCCACGCTTGACAGGCCCGCGGGAAGGCCCTATAAACGTCGCCACACACCGCTGTGGACGCTTCCGTCAGTCGCGGCCCGAACCGACCCAAACTGGAGGAGCATTCGATGGAAGTTACTCGACGACAACTGCTCAAAAGCGCGGCGGCGCTGGGTGCCGCGGGAGCGCTCTCTCACACCTTGCCTCGAGCGGCCCGCGCGCAGGGCACCCAGAAGAAGGACTTGGTCGTCGCCCAGGGCGGCGACATCTCGAAGTTCGACCCGCACTTCAGCACCTCGTCGAACGACATCCGCTGGAGCTTCAACATCTTCGACAACCTGACGAGCCGGCACCCGGACGGCAAGCTCTACCCCGGCCTGGCGCTCGAGTCGAAGCTCCAGGGGCAGACCACGTGGACGTTCAAGCTCCGGCAGGGCGTCAAGTTCCACAATGGCGATCCGTTCACGTCGGCCGACGCGAAGTTCAGCATCGAGCGCACGTACGACCCGAACGTGAAGACCATGGTGGCCACCGTGTTCACCACGATCGACCGGATCGAGGCGCCGGACCCGTACTCGCTCGTCATCCACACCAAGAAGCCGGATCCGCTCCTGCCGGCGCGGATGGCCTTCTACGGCGGCCAGATCGTGCCGAAGAAGTATCTGGAGTCGGTGGGCAACGACGCCTTCAACGCCAAGCCCGTGGGCACCGGCCCCACCCGCTTCGTCTCCTGGGTCAAGGACGACCGGCTCACCCTCGACGCGAACCCGGACTACTGGGGCGGCAAGCCCGACTTCGACAAGCTGATCGTGCGCTCCATTCCCGAGACGGCGCCCCGCGTGGCTGCGCTCCTCAAGGGCGAGGTGGACGTCATCACGCAGCTGCCGCCCGACCAGGAGGACAAGATCCAGGCCAACCCCGCCACGCGCGTGGAAGGCGCTCTCTACGCCGGGCTCTACGTGCTCGCCGTCAACAGCAAGCGGCCGCCTCTCGACAATCCGCTGGTGAAGCAGGCGCTCTCGCTCGCGATCGATCGCGACCTGATCGTCAAGGAGCTGTGGAAGGGGCGCGGCATCGTGCCGAATGGCCCCATCGCCAAGGGCGACAGCTTCTTCGATCCCAAGCTGCCGCCGCTCGCCTACAACCCGAAGGAAGCGCGGGAGCGCCTCAAGAAGGCCGGCTACAAGGGCGAGGAGATCTTCATCGAGACGACGGTGGCCTACGTGTCGCAGGACAAGGCGATGTCCGAGGCCATCGCGGCCATGTGGAAGGACGTCGGCATCAACGTCAAGGTCGAGGTGATCGAGTACTCCGTGCGCGCCCAGAAGAACCGGGAGAAGAGCTTCAAGGGCATGTTCTGGTCCGACCCGACCTCCACCCTGGGCGACCCGGACGGCATGATGTGGCGCCTCCTCGGGCCGGGCGGGCCGCAGGACTACTGGCGCGAGTCGAAGTTCGACGAGCTGGGGGCGGCGGCGCGCTTCTCCGTGGACGAGAAGTTCCGCGCCGACGCCTACGCGCAGATGACCAAGGTGTTCCTCGAGCACTTCCCGTGGATTCCCGTCATCCAGCCCTACGAGGACTACGGGCTGCAGAAATACGTGGAGTGGACGCCGAATCCGAACCAGCAGTTCGAGATCCGGCGCTTCAACTTCAAGTTCCGCCGGGCGTAGCACCGTCCCTGTCCCTCCCTCTCCCCGCTCGGGGGAGAGGGCAGGGGTGAGGGGGTCTCCCCCATGCGCGGACTGCTTCCGTTCATCGCCCAGCGGCTCTTCCGCGCGCTGATCGCCCTCTGGCTCGTCTCCACCGTCGTCTTCATCGTCATGCGGCTTTCGGGCGATCCCGTGCCGCTCCTCCTGCCTCCCGACGCGCCGACCAGCGAGATGGAGCGGGTGCGGCGCGACCTCGGGCTCGACCGTCCGCTGCCCGTGCAGTACGCGGTGTTCCTCGGCAACACGCTGCGGCTCGACTTCGGCCGCTCGCTCCACTTCCGCCAGCCCGCCTTCACCGTCGTGAAGGGATACATCGCGGCCAGCCTCGAGCTCGGGCTGACCGCCTTCCTCCTCGCCGCCGTGATCGCCGTGCCCATCGGCCTCGTCTCGGCCATGAAGCGCAACACGATCCTGGATCACGCGGCCATGGGATTCGCGCTGATCGGCCAGTCCGCGCCGACCTTCTTCCTGGGCATCCTCTTCATCCTGCTCCTCTCCCTGAAGGCCGATCTCTTTCCCACCTCGGGGCGCGGCGGCTGGCAGCATCTGGTGCTGCCGGCCCTCACCCTGGGCGCGTTCACCATGGCGTCGATCGCGCGGCTCACGCGCTCCGCCGTGCTCGAGGTGCTGCGCGCCGACTACATCCGCACCGCGCGGGCCAAGGGCCTGGGCGAGGCCCTCGTGATCGCGAAGCACACCTTCCGCAACGCCGCCATTCCGATCCTCACCATCACCGCGCTCCAGTTCGGCACGCTCCTCGGCGGGTCCGTGGTGACGGAGACCGTGTTCTCCTGGCCCGGAATCGGCCGGCTCGCCGTGCAGTCGATCTACAACCGCGATTATCCCGTGGTGCAGTGCACGGTCTTCCTGGCCGCGCTCATGTTCATCCTGATCAACTTCGCCGTCGATCTCCTCTATGGCGTCCTCGACCCTCGCGCACGCGCCGGCTGATCTGGAGGTCCTGCAGCGGACGCGCCCGCGGGGCCGGCGCATGCCCTGGCTCATGCGGGTGGGCGTGGCCTTCCTGGTGCTCTTGGCCGCGCTCGCCGTGGTCGCGCCGTGGGTCGTCCAGGATCCCGAGCGGCAGTCGCTCCGCGTGCGCCTGAAGCCGCCGACCCTCGAGGGCGCCGACGGCCATCCGCACTATCTGGGCACCGATCATCTCGGCCGCGACGTGCTCGCGCGCGTGGTGTTCGGCTCCCGCGTGTCGCTGGTGGTGGGCCTGGCCGCCGTCATCGTGGGCGGGATCATCGGCTCGACGCTGGGGCTCGTGGCGGGCTATCGGGGCGGCCGCGTGGACGAGATGATCATGACCGTGGCCGACGCGCAGCTCGCGTTCCCGTTCATCCTCCTCGCCATCGGCATCATCGCCGTCCTGGGGCCGAGCTTTCCCACGCTCGTCGTCGTCATCGGGCTCTCCGGCTGGGTCAGCTACGCGCGCATCCTGCGCGCCCAGGTGCTGGTGCTGCGCGGCCGCGAGTTCGTGGAGGCCATCCGCGGGCTCGGGGGCTCCGTGGCCCGCGTGGTGCTGCGCCACGTCCTGCCCAACGTGCTCGCCTCGCTCGTCGTCGTGGCCACCCTCGAGCTGGCGCGCTCGATCATCCTCGAGGCGACGCTGTCCTTCCTCGGCCTGGGCATCCAGCCGCCCACGCCGTCGTGGGGCGGCATGATCCAGGAAGGCCGCGACTATCTCGATTCCGCGTGGTGGATCTCGACCTCGCCCGGCGTCGTGCTCATGATCACGTCCATCGTGATCAGCCGCGCCGGCGATTGGCTCCGCGACGTGCTCGACCCGACCCTGCGCGGAGAGTAGTCGCCGCGGATTCTTGACGCGCCCGCGCGCCGGGGACACTATAGGCGCGTGAGCAGCGTCTCCCGCGGCGTGATGGCCGCCACGCTGGTGCTGGCCCTCGCCCTTGCGGCCGGGGCCCCCGCGCAGTCGCGCGCGCTGCCCATCGAGACCATCAAGCTGCCGCCCGGCTTCGCCATCGAGGTGGTGGCCCGCGTGGACAACGCGCGGCAGATGGTGCTGAGCTCCAGCGGCATGCTCTTCGTGGGCTCGATGCAGGCGGGCAAGGTGCACGCCGTCCGCTTTCGCGCGGGGGCGGCCGCGCAGGTGCTCACGCTCGCCTCGGGGCTTCAGCTCCCGGTGGGCGTGGCCTTTCGCGCGGGCGCGCTCTACGTCTCCGCCGTCGACCGCGTGCTCCGCTTCGACGACATCGAGAACCATCTGACCGATCCGCCGAAGCCCGTCGTGGTGACGGACCGCCTGCCCAAGGACCGGCACCACGGCTGGAAGTTCATCGCCTTCGGGCCGGACGGCAAGCTCTACGTGCCCGTGGGCGCGCCCTGCAACATCTGCGAGCCAGATCCGGACCGTTACGCGAACATCATGCGGATGAATCCCGACGGCTCGGAGCTGGAGACCTTTGCCCGCGGCGTCCGCAACACGGTGGGTTTCGACTGGGACCCGCGCACGCGGGAGATGTGGTTCACGGACAACGGCCGCGACTGGCTGGGCGACGACGCGCCGCCCGACGAGCTGAACCACGCGCCGCGGGCCGGGATGCACTTCGGCTTCCCGTACTGCCACGGCGGGACCATCAGCGATCCCGAGTTCGGGCGCCGCCGTCCCTGCGCGGACTTCACGGCGCCCGCGCAGAACCTGGGGCCGCACGTGGCCTCTCTCGGCATGCGCTTCTACACGGGCGCGCAGTTCCCCACGGCGTACCGGAACCAGATCTTCATCGCCGAGCACGGCTCGTGGAACCGCAGCCGCAAGATCGGCTACCGCGTGACCCTTGTTCGACTCGAGAACGGCCGGGCCGTGGCCTACGAGCCCTTTGCCACCGGCTGGCTCAGAGGTGAGGATCCGTGGGGTCGCCCCGCCGACGTGCTCGTCATGCCGGACGGCTCGCTGCTGGTCTCCGACGACTATGCGGGCGCGATCTACCGCATTTCCTATCGCGGCGCGCCGTAGCCCCCCTTCGGCTAGGCCTTGGGGCGGGGGAAGACGAAGCGCTGCTCCGCCACCTCCTTGGGCCAGACCACGCGCGCCTTCTGGCCGAGGATCTGGAGCATGGCCGTGCTGGCGTTGGGGTTGTCCCCGTTCTCGTTGAAGATGACGGGCCCGCTCGACACCGAGAGGCCGCCCGCGAAGCTCGTCTTCTTGATGGCGGCCACGACGGCGTCCGGCTCGGTGGACGCCGCCCGCTCGAGCACGTCCGCGAGCACCTGGATGGCGTCCCACGAGTAGGAGCCGCTCGCGTCGAAGTTGCGCCCGCCCGATCGCTTGGCGTACTCCGCGGCCACCTTCTGCGTCTCCGGCTTGCGATAGTTCGCGTACACGGTGGAATCCATCACGTTCTCGATGAGCTCCTTGAGCTGCTGGATCTGCCGCGTCTCGTAGAGCCCGGGCGCGCCCGGGCTGATGATGCCCATCATGTCCACCCGCTGCTTCGCCAGCTCCTCGAGGAGGAGGATGGCGGTGGCGGGACGCGTGACCGGCGCGATGATGTCGGGCTTGGCGGCTTTCGCTCGGCTCACTTCCGTCGAGAGATCGGCGGCGTTCTCCGGGTAGGGGATGACCTCGACGACCTCGAAGGCAGGGTTCGCCGCCTTGTGGGCGTTCATGAAGCTCTCCGTCTGCGTCTTGCCGAAGAGGTCGTTCGAGTAGAGGATGACCACCCGCTTCGGGCTCACGCCCGCCTCCTTGAAGATCTCCGTCATGAAGCGGACGGCGTTCCTGCCGAAGGTGGCGCTGCCCGGGAAGATCCGGTAGACGTACTGGAGCTTCTGCTGCCCTTCACGCACGGACTTGGCGATGTTCCCCGTGGGCTGATCCGCCGCCGTGATGTCGATCATGTAGGGGATCCGGCGCTGCTGCGCGAGCGGCGCGATGGTGGCGACGTGCGCGGAGTGAAAGCCGCCCGTCAGGAGCTGGGCGCCGCCATTGATGAGCCGCTCCGCCTCGCCGCGCGCCGCGTCCACCTTGGTCTGGCTGTCGGCGATCATGAGCTCGAGCCGCGCGCCGCCGAGCGACTTGATGCCACCCGCGGCGTTGACCGCCTCCACTGCCATCTGGGCACCGAGCTTGGAGTCCTGCCCCACGTCGGCCATGGGCCCCGTGAGCGGCTCGACCATGCCGATCTTGATGGTGCGCGGCTGCGCGCGGAGCACCGTTGGGAACGCGGCGGCGGCCAGGGAAGCGGCGGCCGCTCCGCGCACGAAGCTACGCCGGTTGATACGGGTCGAGCCCATAGCGTGTCTCCTCGTTGAGCGCCGCAAGTTCACGTCCTCGCGGATGGCGCGCCGGCGAGCGTATCACGGCAACCGGCGCTCCGCCTCCTCGCCTCGTGCGCGGTCAGCGCGCGAGCGCGACGCACGCCACGCCCGCGGCCACGATGGCGGCGCCCGTGAGCCGCTGGCCGAGGCGCCCCTCCTTCATGAGGATGCTGCCGATGAGCGCCGAGATCACGATGGAGACCTCGCGCCCCGCCACCACGTAGCCCGCCTTGGAGAGCCGGAACGCGAAGAGCACGAGCAGGTACCCGCCCGGGCTCAGGACGCCCGAGAGAAGGACGGCGACGCGATTTTCCCGCCACTCCCGGCCCATGGCGCCCGGCCGCCGCAGCACGGCGGGCAGGAGCGAGAAGCAGGAGCCCAGCATCATGGCCCAGAGATACGGCACCGGGTTGATGTGCGAGACGCCCACCTTGTCCACCAGCGAGTACGAGGCGATGCAGAGCCCGGTCGCGATGGCCCAGCCCGTGCCGGGCCGCAAGAGCGCGTCTTCCGCGAAGGCGCCACGCCGCCCGTGCAGCGCGAAGATGCCCGTGCCGATCAGCGCGATGCCGAGCACGCCCAGGCGCGAGAGGCGCTCGTCGAAGAGGTAGTAGGCCCCGATGGGCACGAGGGCCACGCCCATCCCGCGCGCCATCGGATACACGAGCGAGAAGTCGCCGGTCTGGTACGCCTTGCCGAGGGAGAAGAAGTACACGCTGTGCAGGATGACGGTGGCCGCCACGAACGGCAGCGCGCGGGGCGAGAAGCCGTCGCGGGCGAGGATCCAGAGCGCGAACGGCGCCATCACCAGCGAGGACAGCACGCCGGCCCACCACAGCATGGCCATCGGCTCGCGAGCGCCCTTGGCCATGGCATTCCACGTCGCGTGTATCACGGCCGCGCTCAGCACGAGGACAAGGGCCGCGCCGGTCACCGCGCCACCGTAGCACGGTGATGCTCGCGCCAAGTCCCGTATAATGGCGCGAAGCGTACGGACCCGACGGGAGGCCTCCCTGTGCCCTATTCGCTCCGGCTCATCGAAGACACGCTGGCGCCCGGCGCGCGCTACAAGCCCGCGCTCGGCTCGGCGGCGGGCGTGCTCTATCTGGCGGGCGGCGAGATGCGCGTGGATCCGAGCAACGCCGCGCCGCTCGAGTCTGGCCGCGCCCAGCTGGGCGCCCGGCCGGGCGCGGTGGCGGGGCCCGCGGGCGCGCGGCTCCTGCGCTTCGAGCTGGTGCGCCAGCCGCCCCCGCCGGCGGGCGGCCGTGTGCTGCTCGAGCATCCCATGGCGCTCGATCCGCAGGCGTCGTGGCTCCTGCGCTGCGATCGCGTGGACTTCGAGCGCGGCGCCGTGGCGCCGCGCCACGGGCACAAGGGCGGCGGGATCCGGTGCCTGCTGCGCGGGCGCCTCGACGTCACCGTCGGCGAAGGGCCGACCCGGAGCATGCGGCCGTGGGATGCCTGGTTCGAGAGCGGCAAGGAGCCGGTGCTCGCCGTCGCGTCCAAGGAAGAGGACACCTCCTTCATCCGCGTGGCCGTGCTGCCCGCGGAGATCCGCGGTCAGAGCTCCATCGTCTACGTCAATGCCGCGGATGCCGCCCGCGGCCGGCCGCGCACCTACACCGTCTTCGTGGATGAGCCCATCAAGCTCTGAGGGAGGCCTCGCGTGAACAAGATCGAGCGGGTGCGGGCGGCGCTCCGAGGCGTGGCGGTGGATCATCCGCCCGTCACGGTCTGGTATCACTTCGGCCTGCAGCACGCCCCGGCCGAGAGGACGGCGGCCGCCCACCTCGACTTCCTCGACGCGTACGATCTCGACTGGCTCAAGGTCATGAACGACTTCTCGTACCCGATGCCGAAGGGGCTCGACGTGATCGCCACCGTCGACGACCTGCGCCGCATCGAGCCGCTCGATCCCGCCACCCCGCCCATGGGCGAGCAGCTCCGCGTCATCGAGATCCTGGCGAAGGCCCTCGGGGGACGGTGCCTCTTCGTCGACACCCTGTTCAACGCGTGGAACACGATGCGGCGGAGCCTCGTCAAGGAGGCCATGCCGCGCTTCATGCGCGAGCATCCGGCCGAGCTCTCCCAGGCCCTGCAGGCGGTCAACGACACGCTGACGGCGTTCGCCAGGGCGAGCCTCGAGCGCGGCGCCGCCGGCATCTTCCTCGCCGTGACGGCCTCCGAGGAGTTCGTCACCCGCGAGGAGTTCGAGCGCTTCATGCGGCCGTTCGACCTGGCGCTGCTCGGCGCGATCCGCCACGCCGGCGAAGGGCACATCCTCCACGCGCACGGCAACCGGCTGTATCTCGACCGTCTGCTGGACTATCCGGTGTCCGCCGTGTCCTGGGCGGATCGCGACGCGGGGCCGAGCCTCCGCGAGATGCGCGGGCGGACCTCCCTGCCGCTCATGGGCGGCGTGAGCCACGGCAACTTCGCCTACGTGTCCGCCGACGCCGTGCGCGGCCAGGTGAGGGAGGCGATCGGCGCGGCGGGCAAGGATCGGCTCCTCATCGCCCCCGGCTGCGCGCTGCCCACCTACGCGTTCCCCGAGCAGATCCGCGCCGTCGTCGCCGCCGCGCGAGCGTGAACCTCTACCTTTGCGGCATGATCGGCGCGGGCAAGAGCGCGATCGGCGTGCGTCTGGCCGCCCGGCTCGGCCGGCCGTTCTTCGATCTCGATCGCGAGATGGACCGGCAGCTCGGCGGGAGCTTCCACGAGCTCGTGCGCGCGCAGGGGTGGCTGCCGTTCCGCGAGCTCGAGTACGCCATCTGCAAGCGCTTCGCCGCGCTCCGCGGGAGCGTGTGCGCCCTGGGGGGCGGGACCGTGCGCTACGAGTGGAACCGGGACGTCCTCCGCGGCTCCGGGCACACGGTGCTGCTCGAAGCGGACCTGGCCGTGCTCGCGGAGCGCGTGCGCCGCGCCGACAGGCCGCGGGTCAATTCGGGCGCGTCGCTCGAGGAGGACCTGGCGCAGCTCTGGTCGGCCGCGGAGCGGCTCTACCGGCAGGCGGCCGATCTCACCTACCGTACCGACACGGGCCGCGACGTGGAGGCCGAGGCGGAGGCGCTCGTCTCCGTCGTCACGGACCGGTGGCCCGACGTGGCGGCGGCGCGCGCATGAGGTCGCCGGCGGCCAGGCCGTCGGCCGCGTTCGCGAAGGCGCAGGCCGCGCTCGCCGACGGGCGGCTGGCCGAAGCCGAGGCCCTGTGCCGTCACGCGCTCGGCCTCGATGGGGGCGACGCGCGCCTGCGCTCGCTCCTGGGCACGCTCCTCCGTCGTCAGCGGCGCGCCGCCGAAGCAGAGGCGGAGTACCGGGAAGTCGCGCGCGTCTGGCCGCGCTCGCCGGCCGCGCACGTGGACCTGGGCTCCGTGCTCCTCGAGCAGCATCGCTGGACCGAGGCGGCGGCCGCCCTGCGGGTGGCGCTGGCTCTGGCGCCGCGCACGGCCGAGGCGCACTTCAAGCTCGGCCTGGCGCTGGAGCGGCAGCGTCTCTGGATGGAGGCCGCGGAGGCCTATGAGGCGGCGGTGCGCTTCAAGCCGCGCCACCCCCTGGCCCACGTGCGCCTGGGGTTCATGCGGCGTCGGCAGGGTCAGCCAGAGCTGGAGGAAGCCGCGTTCCGCGCGGCCATCGAGATCGCGCCGACGCTCACCGACGCGCACGTGGGCCTGGCCGGCGCCCTGTGGCGCCGGGGCGCCCACGCGGAGGCCGAACGGAGCTTCCGGCTGGTGCTCGAGCGGGCACCGCGGCACGCCGTCGCCCACGAAGGTCTGGGCGTGCTGCTCCTGGCCCAGGGCCGGATCGACGATGCGACCCGCGAGCTGGCCGACGCACACCGTTACGATCCGCGCCGGCTCCGCTCCCTGGTGCATCTGGCCGACGCGCTCCGGCGCGCGCAGAGGCATGGCGAGGCGGCCACGCGGTATCGGGAGGCCATCCGACAGCGGCCGGGGCTCGCCAGGCTCCACGGCGCCCTCGGCTTGTGCCTCTGGCGTCTGCGGCGCTTCGGCGAGGCTTCCGCGGCGTGGCGCGAGGCGGGCCGCCTCGATCCCGACCGCGGGCTCTGGCATCGATGGCACGGCGTCGCGCTTGAGCGGCTGGGCCGGCTCCCCGATGCCGCGGCGGCCTTTGGGCGCGCGCTCAGCCTGAGCGGCGACGACGTTGCGGCGTGGCTGGGTCTCGCCGCGGTGAGCCGGCGCCAGGGCCACTGGGTGCAGGAGGCGCAGGCCTATGCGTCGGCCGTCGCCCTCCGTCCGGACGATGCGCAGCTGCACGCCGATCTGGGCGTCGCCTTCGAGGCGCAGGGTCTCGAGGCGAATGCGGAAGGGGCCTTCCGGGAAGCGGTCCGCCTCGCGCCCGACAACGCCGATCATCACCTCGATCTCGGCATCGCCCTGGGCCGCCAGGGACGCCATGCGGAGGCGGAAGCCGAGCTGCGCCAGGCCATCCGTCTGAGCCCGCGGGACGTGGTGGCGTGGGCCAACCTCGCGCTGGGCCTCGGCCGCCAGGGCCGTTACGCCGAGTCCGAGCGGGCCTACCGGGCGGCCCTCGAGCTCAAGCCGGACGGCGCCGCGCTCCACCGCGGCCTCGGCATGAGCCTCTACTTTCTCGGGCGCTACACGGCGGCCGAGGCCGCGTTCCACGAGGCGGTCAGGCTCAACCCCAGCTATGCCCGGGCGTGGGCCGACCTGGGCGAGCTCCTGGGCGAGCAGCAGCGCTTCGCCGAGGCCGCCGTGGTCCTGCGCGAGGCCGTGCGCGTGAAGCCCATCCGCATCGCCTCGCATCGAAGCCTGGCCCGCGTGCTGCTGGCCCAGCGGCTCAACGCCGAGGCGGAGGCCGTGTGCCGCGATGCGCTCAGGATCCGTCCCGCCGACAGCCAGAGCCACTTCAACCTCTGGACCGCGCTCGAGCGGCAGGGCAAGGATCTCGAGTGCGAGGCGGCCTATCGCGACGCCATTCGCGTGAGGCCGAGCCACGCGGACGCGCATGCGCGGCTCGGGACGGTGCTGGAGCGGCTCGGGCGGGAGGACGACGCGCGCGCGGCCTGGCGCGAAGCGGTGCGACTGGCCCCGCACGACGCCCGCTACCGCCAGACCCTGGACGCGCTCGAGGCCCGCCGCTCCCGCCACACGTAGCGGTCTCTCTCCCCCATCGGGGGAGAGGGCCGGGTGAGGGGGCGTCAGGGGTGAGGGGGCTTTACGCGGGCTCAGGCGCGGTGTCGGCCTCGATGGCCGACACGCGCGTGTAGCTGATGCCGAACTTCGCGCCGCGCTGATCGAGGATCACCCCATCCTCCGTCACCTGGCTCAGCACGCCCTTGATCGGATCGGGCGTGTTCCGGACGGCCACGAGCACCCGCTTGCCCAGGAGCGGCTCGGCCTCGGTCCTCCACATCAGATCGAGATCTGCCAGCGCGGCGCCGTCGGCGGGCTTGAGCTCGGTGATTCGCCCGACGCCGGGCACGACCAGCGCGCTCCGGGCGGCGGCTCCCGCGCTCCCCTTCGCGAAGGGACTGGGCCGCTCGGACGGCGCAGGAGGCCGGCCCGCGGACCGGCTCCCGGTCATGGGGATGCCGGGCGTGGGCTCGACGGCCATGGTGACCACGGGCCCGTGCGGGACAGCGGGAGCGGGCGGCGACTCCGCCTCGTCTGCTTCCAGGCTCCGGAGAATGTCGGACAGCCGCGAGATCATCACCGAATAGATGTAGAAGCCGATCATGGCGAGGCCCAGCGCGGAGCCGAGCCCGATGAGGGCCACGGGGTGGTTCAGCACGTGCAGCGCGTAGAGCGTGTAGGCGAAGAGGAGCAGGGGCAGGACGGAGATCAGCGCGAAGACCACCGAGGCGGCCCGTCGCAGGGTATACGTGCGGGGCTTGACGTCCCTCGGCATGGCTCGATGCTAGCGCGGGACCCGCACGGGACCCGCATTTTTCCGGATCCCGGCGCGTCCCGCCAGCTTGCGCGCCCCGCGTGGTAGGATGCCGCCGTGACTCGATCTCGCCGCAGCCTGCGCGAGCTGCGCGGCTTCATCTTCGATCTCGACGGCTGCGTGTGGACGGGCGACGTCCTGATGCCGGGCGCCGCCGAGGTCCTGGCCCTGCTGAGAACCCAGGGCCGCGCGGTGACCTTCCTCACCAACAACTCGCGCGCGCGGTCCGCCACCATGCAGGCCAAGCTGGAGCGGCTGGGCGTCCAGGCGGCGGTGAGCGAGGTCCTGACGCCGCTCGAGATCCTGGGCCGGGTGCTCGACAAGCACGTGGCGCCCGGCTCGCGCGTCCTGGCCATCGGGGGCCCCGAGCTCGAGGCCGCGATCGTCGATGGGGGCCACGTGCTCGTGCCGCAGGCCCAGTACCGCGAGGCACAGGCGGTCGTCGTGGGCAACGACTTCGACTTCTCGTTCGAGCGGCTCACCGCGGCCTCGCGCGCCGTGGCCGGGGGCGCGGCCTTCTTCACGCCCAATCTCGACGCCCGCCTGCCCGTGGAAGGCGACGACTTCCTGCCCGGGTGCGGTGCCATCGTGGAAGCCGTCGCCGCCGCGGCCGCCCTGCGCCCGGTGGTGGTCGGCAAGCCCGAGCCGCCGCTCTTCGAGCTCGCGCTCTCGCGCATGGGGTTGAGCGCCGCCGACGCCGGCATGGTCGGCGACAGCGTGGACTCGGACATCCGCGGCGCCCGCCGCGTCGGCCTCACGGCGGTGCTCTTCGCTCCCAGGGGCGGGCCGGACGGCGTGGCCCACTATATGGTCAAGTCCATGGCCCAGCTGCGCCGCCTGCTCGATACGTACGCGCCCTGATGCGCGCGCTGCTCCATTCCGGAGGCCTCCTGCTCCGGCCCGACGGCTTGCGGGAGATCGTGGACTTCCTGGGTCCGCTGCGCCGGGTCGCGCTGGTTACCGCGGCCAGCATGCACGACGAGGCGGCGACGTTCGCCCGCTTCCAGAGCTTCGTGTCGCCCCCGCCGCCCGCGGGCGCGGGTCTCGACCTCCTGCACCTGCGGTGGAACGACCGGCCACTGGAGACCCTCGCGCAGGCCGAAGCGCTCTTCATGGGCGGCGGCAACACCTACGCCCTGCTCCAGCGTCTCCGGATGTCCGGCCTGCTCGCGGCGATCCGCCAGCGCGTGCTGGCCGGGATGCCGTACCTGGGAGCCAGCGCCGGCTCGAACGTGGCGGGACCCACCATCCTCACGACCAACGACTGGAACGTGGTGGGGCTCGACCGCTTCGACGCCCTCCGGCTCGTCTCCTTCAACATCAATCCGCACTACAAGGAGACGGACCCCACCATGGCGGCGGGCAGCGAGACGCGGGACGAGCGGATCGCCGAGTATCACGTGGTCAACGCCAATCCCGTGGTCGGGCTGGAGGAAGGCGCGCTCGTGCGCGTCGAGAGCGGGGTCGTCACGGCGCGGGGCACGGCGCGCGTCAAGATCTTCCGGCGTGGGCAGGCCCCCGCGTGGCACGAGCCCGGCGAGCGGCTCGCGCTCGACGCGTGAGGCCGCCTACTCCGCCCGCATGGTGGTCAGCGTGATGTTCTGCGCGCCCAGCACGCCGGTGGCCCGATCCACGCGCACGACCACCTGAATCGTCGCGAGCCGGTTGGGCGCCACCGTGGTGCCCGTCGGCGTGATGCTCCACGAGCGCGTGATGCCGGTCTCCGGCGAGTCCACGCCCGAGATGGGGCCGGGCGCGAAGGGCTGGTTCTTCAGCTGCTCCACCTTCTGCCGCGCATACGCCGTGGCCTTCGACTGCCCGCCGCCGGCGGCCACGTTGATGGAGCCCTGGGTGAGCATCGTGAGCAGCGCCACCAGGGAGACCGCCAGGAAGGTCACCGCGAGCAGCACCTCCACCAGCGTCAGGCCGCGTTCATCCGCGCCGAGGGGTCGCATGACCGGGGCTACTGCTGCGTCCACGGGCCGCGCAGGAGCAGCACGCCCTGCGGCGTGCCGGGCGGCGGGGTGGTGTTGAACATGGTGTCGTAGCTCCAGACGCGCGTGGGCGCCGTGTAGTACTGGCCGGCGGTCGTGCCGCAGCACTGCCACTGGCCCGTCGCCTGCTGGCTGTGCCAGAGATCCACGATCGAGCCCTGGTAGGTGAACGTCTGGGCGCTCCAGTCCTCGAGGAAGCGGATGTCGTTCTCGAGCTGGCCGTTGCCCTGGTTCATGGACGACTCGCCGGAGGGGCCGAGCGCGAAGGCCGCGTTCACGGTGGTGGGGCTGGCGGGGCGAGTATCGGTCGTCAGCGCGCCCTTGGCATCGCTCCCGTTCGAGCCCCACCGGTTGGACAGCACGGTGACGGCATCGGCGAGCACCGCGGCCGGGACCTTGTTCACGGTGTTGTAGTCGCCCTGGATGTAGGCCGGGTTCTGCGACACCACGGTCAGGCCCTGCGACGGGAGCTGGGAGCCGTTGACCAGCCTGACGGCCGCCCCGGGCGTACCGGTGCTGGCCACGTACATCACGCCGTTGGTGGGCGCCACGCCGGAGCTCCGGAGGAGGCCCACGTTGACCTCGACCACGCTCATCGTCCGGTTCTCGCGCGCGTCGAAGAAGCTCTTCGAGGTGATGACGCCCGCGGGGAGGGTCACGGCGTTGCCGCTCCCGTCGGTGGCCACGCCGTCCACCACCTTGAGGCCGGCCTTCGAGTACATCTTCGCCGCGCGGAGATCCGTCGAGTCGCCGTCGCTCGGCACCTCGATGAGCTGATGCGCGATGACGTCGGGATTGGACGGGTTGTAGAAGAGGTCGGGGACGGGCGGGATGATCTGTCCCACGCCCATGGCGCTGTCCCGCACCGTGTTGCCGAACACGTTCGCGGCCTGGCTCTGCCAGGCCGGCGCCGACCACGTGGTGCCGAAGCCCGGCCGGTAGGTGTGATCGAAGTTGAGGTTTCGATAGTTGCCGTTCGCGTCCTTGATGGAGGGGTCGTTGCCCCAGGGCGTGTCCGACGAGCGCTTGATCTGGCGCTGGATCGTCCCGGCCGACGTGATGGTCGAGTCGAAGGACAGGGTCGAGCCCGCGCCCACGTAGATGCTGCTGTTGGCGTGAACGCGGCCGTTGAACGTCATGGCGGGACCCGGCGCGATCTCGAGATCCACTCCGGCGCCGTAGAAGACGCCGAACTGGAAGAGCGGCACCTGGACGTGGCGCAGGATCTGCGTCTGCCGCGACTTGGTGCCGTTGTCCCCGCGGACTTCCGAGGTGATCAGGAAGTCCGTCACCTGGCCGCTGAAGCCCGCGTAGGGGCCGGACGCGAACGTCGTGGTGTAGGAGTAGGGCGGTGTCGGCACCACGCGCGTCACGGAAAAGGTCGTGAACGCGAGCTTGGGATCCGACAGGACGGGCGCCGTGATGGCGGCCAGCTGGGCAT
>Ga0335071_10002399_pt1 | contig 20061 bp, 19 predicted proteins | sample Lox_Sample_15_FD_206724 | JGI IMG/M metagenome (GOLD analysis project Ga0335071, IMG submission 206724) | Soil microbial communities from Loxahatchee National Wildlife Refuge, Florida, United States - Lox_Sample_1.5 | ecosystem: Environmental > Terrestrial > Soil > Wetlands | place: USA...
AGGGCGCCGTCGACGAATACATGGCGGCCCTCGGGATCCTGAAGGACGCCAAGACTCAGGCCACGATCTTCGGCGATGTCAAGAAGCTGGCCAAGGCCCTCTACGACGCGAAGAACTACGCCGACGCCGGCAAGGTCTTCCAGACCCTGGCCCAGGCCAATCCCAAGGATACCGAGAGCCAGGCCCTCGTCGCCCAGTGCCTCTACAAGGAAGGCAAGGTGAACGAAGCCCTGGCCATGTGGAAGGACTCCTTCGCCAAGAGCAAGTCGGGCGACCTGGCCTACAACATCGGCATCACCCTGGCCCGGGAAGCCAAGACCAATCCGGCCCTGACGAACGATGCCATCAAGTACCTCCTCGACGCGGCCTTCCTTTCGCCGGCCAAGAGCAAGGAGGCGCGGGCCCTGGCCGAGAGCCTCTACTTCAGCAACGACAAGGATTGGAACAACCGGGTCAAGCTGATCCAGGAGAGCCAGGGCCTCATCGCCGACTGGACCAAGACGATCAACACCAAGTTCGGCGACAAGAGCGAGGACGACCTCAGCCCCGACGAACGCCGCGAATACCGCAAGATCAAGCAGAACATCGAGAACGAACAGAAGACGCTCGACGGCCTCACCGCCCAGCAGAAGGCCGGCGTCGACGGCTTCAACCGGCTCCTCGAGGGCGAAAAGCAGAAGCTCGGGCTCAAGTGAGCCCGGGCGCCGCGGACGGCTCCGCGGCGCGCGACGCCCCGCCCCCGCCGCGCTCCTCCTCGGAAGGCGCGCGGCGGGGGATTTTTTTTTGGCCGGGGAACCGATACAATGGGGACGTCCGGCGGGCCGCATCCGCCGGCGGCCGGGAGGGCCTCCATGGCGCCGAAGCCCCTGACGCGCGACCGGGCGGAATCCCGCCTCGTCCGGCTCCGCCGCGAGATCGCCTACCACGAGAAGAAGTATTACGTCGACGACGATCCCCAGGTCTCCGACGCCGAGTTCGACGCCCTGATGAAGGAGGCGAAAGAGCTCGAGGCGGCCTTCCCGGATCTCGTCACCCCCGATTCCCCCACCCAGCGCGTCGGCGGCGCGCCGGTCGACGGCTTCCCGACCGTCCGGCACGCGCGGCCGATGATGAGCATCGACAACGTCTTCTCGGTCGAGGAGCTCCGCGAGTTCGACGAGCGCGTCCGCAAGCTCCGGCCGGGGCGGGAGATCGCCTACGTGGCCGAGCTCAAGATCGACGGCCTCGGGATCTCCATCCTCTACCGCGGCGGCCGCTTCGTCCAGGCGGTCACGCGCGGCGATGGCCTCCAGGGCGACGAGGTCTCGGCCAACGTCAAGACGATCAGGAGCCTGCCGCTGACGATCCCCGACGGGCGCGAGATCGAGGTCCGGGGCGAGATCTTCCTCCCCTTCGAATCGTTCCGCAAGATCAACCGCGGCCGCGAAGCGGCCGACGAGCCGCTCTTCGCCAACCCCCGCAACGCGGCCTCGGGCTCGATCCGCCTCCTCGATCCGCGCGAAGTGGCCGTCCGCCGCCTCGATGCCTTCCTCTACGCCTACACGGCCGACGGCCGCGAAACGGACGGCCAATGGGAGAACTTGAAGACGCTCGCCCGCCTCGGCTTCAAGACCAATCCCGAGTCCCGCCGCTGCAGGACGCTCGACGAGGCCGTGGACTTTTGGCGCGAGTGGACGGAGAAGCGCGACACGCTGGACTACGACGCCGACGGCATCGTGATCAAGATCGACGCCACGGCCGACCGCGACGCCCTGGGGGCCACCTCCAAGGCGCCCCGCTGGGCGGTCTCGTTCAAGTTCCCGGCGCGCCAGGCCACGACGAGGCTCCTCGCGATCGAGGTCCAGGTCGGCCGGACGGGCGCCCTGACGCCGGTGGCCGTCCTGGAGCCGGTCAAGCTCTCCGGGACGACGATCAGCCGGGCGACCCTCCACAACGAGGACGAAATCAAGCGCAAGGACATCCGCATCGGGGACTACGTCCTCATCGAACGCAGCGGCGACGTCATCCCCAAGGTCGTCGGGCCGATGAAGGAGCGCCGCGCGGGCAGGGAAAAGGCGTTCGTCATGCCCCGCTGCTGCCCGATCTGCGGCTCCGAGGCGTTCCGGCCCGAGGGCGAAGCCGTGGCCCGCTGCACCAATCCGTCCTGCCCGGCGAAGCTCCGCGAATCCCTCCTCCACTTCGCGACCCGCAAGGCGATGAACGTCGAGGGCCTGGGCGAGGCCCTGGTCGACCAGCTTCTGGCCCGCCAGCTCGTCGCCTCGATCCCGGATCTCTACGCCCTGGACGCCGAGACGCTGGCCGGCCTCGAGCGGATGGGGCCGAAGAGCGCGGCCAACTTGATCGAGGAGCTCGAGCGGTCGAAGTCCAACGAGACCGCGCGCCTGGTGTTCGCCCTCGGCATCCGGCACGTCGGCGAAAAGCTGGCCCGGACCCTGGCCGCCCGCTACGGCGACGTCGACAAGCTCGCCGCCGCGTCGGCCGAGGAGCTGACGGCCGTGGAGGACGTCGGTCCAGTCGTGGCGGAGAGCGTGGCCTTCTTCTTCCGCCAGCCCGAGAACCGCCGCCTGCTCGAGCGCCTCCGGGCCGCGGGCCTGAGGTTCGCCGACGCCCCTGGCGCCCTCCCCGCCGGGGGCGGCCCGGACGGAACGCGGCCGCTCGCGGGCAAGACGTTCGTCCTCACGGGCACCCTCGAACGGTTCACGCGGGACGAGGCCGCGGCCGCGATCCAGGCCCGGGGCGGAACCGTCACCGATACGGTCTCGAAGAAGACGAGCTATCTCGTGGTGGGGGCGAGCCCGGGCTCCAAACTGGCCAAGGCCCGGGCCCTCGGCGCGGCGGTGCTGGACGAAAAGGAATTCCTGAAACTATTGGGAAAATAGCCGCGCGGCGAGCGCTCAGCTTTTCTTCTTCGACCCGCCGAACAAGTCCTTCTGGAAGATGCCGGCCAGCCCTTTCTTGGACTCCGGCTTCTCCTTCAGCATGGCCTCCAGCTCCTGGCGGGCGATCTTGTGGTCTTTATCGACCTCGAGGGCCCGCTCGAACTGCTTCTTGGCCCGCGACATGAGGCCTTCCTTCTTGTAGAGGCGGCCGAGGCCGACGAGGCCTTCGGGATTCCAGGATTCGAGCTCGATCGCCCGGAGGAAGCTCTTCTCGGCTTTCTTGCTCAGCGCGGGCACGCGCGACTGGGCCAGGGCGAGAAGAAGGAAATAGTCGGCCTTGTCGTCCTTGAGCCGGGCGGCCTCTTCGAGGAGGACGATCGCTTCCTCGTAGCGCGCCTGGTTGAAGAGCGTCTTCCCCTGCCGGAAGAGCGTCTCGGGGTTCGCCTGCTTTTCGGCGTGCTCCCGGCGCGGGGAGGGGGTCGTCTTCTGCCCCGGGCCGGACTCCGGCGCGGCGGGGGCGCCGAGGATCTTCTTCTGGCGGAGGAGGCCCCGGTAGGCTTTCGTGACGGCATCGAACACCTCCACGACCACGGGGCGGGATTCGGCGTCGAGAAACCGCCCGAAGAGGTCGGGGTGGTATTTCCGGGCGAGCTTGAAATAGGCCTTCTTGATCTCGTCTTCCTTGGCGTCCCGCCCCACGCCCAGGATCTCCGCTTCGCTCATCTGGGCGAGCCGCGGCTTGAGCTCCCGGGCCTCCCGGAGCCGCTCCTTCATGTCGCCGTCGCGGCGGTCCGCCTCCTCGGGGCGCGCAGCGTGGCCGGCGTCCCGGAGGGTGATCAGGTTCAGGCAGTAGAGCAGATAGAGCTTCTTCCAGAACGTCGCGTCGCTTTCGCCCTTGAGGCTCTGGATCTCGTCCGCCCGGAGCTTGCCGTCGAGAAGCAGCAGGAGCGCCCGCTCGTCCGATGTCAGGCAGCCCGCCTCTCCCTCGAGACCGGCCACCGGGATCTTGTTGGCGAACATGTCGATCAGGCCGGCGTGCGGCGGCATTTCCCGGATGCCCTCCGCGATCAGGAGCGGAACCTTCATCTGGTGCTCGACGCTGTCCTCGAAGAAACGCGGCCGGACTTGGAAGATGATCTTCGTGTCGAACCGGTGGAACAGGCTCAGGGTGACGGCCGTCATCTGGGCGACGATGCCGTCGTACAAGTCCTGCTGGCTGAGCAGGCCCTTCTTGACCAAGGTTTCCCCGATCATGACGTCGGGGTGGAGGAAGCCGGGGATGGCGGCGTAGGCTTCGTCGGAGATCTTCTTCATCCGGTGCAGGACTTCGCCCAGGCGCTCGGAGGGCAGATTGGTCTTGATGAAGATCAGGCTCCCTTCCTGGAAATAGAGCTGCTTCTGGAATCCCTCGCCGTGCGCGGAGAGCAATCCGGTTTTCCCGCCGAAATAGATATCCTTGAGAAAAAGGGCGATATGATCCATGTTCCGCTACCCGGTATTCTAGCCCAAATGCCACCCCAGGTGAAGGGCCAGCCGGATATTGAGGCCCGACCCCCCTTTATGTTACGTTGGGGAGGTGAGAATCGCGCTTGCCCAAACGACGCCCGTGCTCGGGGATGTCCGGCGAAACCTCGAGCTCCATCTCGAGACCGTCGACCGCGCCCGCAAGGAGAAGGCGGATCTCGTCGTCTTCCCCGAGCTGAGCCTGACCGGCTACAAGCTCCGTGACCTCGTCGAGACGGTGGCCCTCGATCCGGCCACCGCCCGGGAGTTCCGCGTCCTGAAGTCCTTGAGCAAGGACATCGGCCTGGTTCTCGGCTTCGTCGAGGAGCGGCCGGCGGAAAAGGGGCTGTTCTACAACGCGGCCGCGTTCCTCGCCGGCGGGCGGATTCTCCACGTCCACCGCAAGGTCTTCCTGCCCACCTTCGGCCTCTTCGAAGAGAAGCGGTTCTTCGCCGAGGGCCGGAATTTCCGGACGTTCGACACCCCCTGGGGCCGGATGGGCCTCATGATCTGCCGCGATTTCCTCCATATCAATGCCCATTACCTCCTCTTCGCCGGCGGCGCGGAGACGACCCTGACCATCAGCGCCGCCCCCGGCCGCGGCCTGTCGGGCGACGAGAGCTTCACCTCGAGCCGGATGTGGGAGCTCATGGGCGAAGCCATGGGCCGTTTCGCCCAGGCGTTCGTCGTCTACTGCAACCGGGTCGGATTCGAGGACGGCGTCGCCTTCGCCGGCGGATCGTTCATCTTCGACCCGATGGGCGAGAGGGCCGGCCGGGCGGCCTACCTCGAGCCCGAGCTCCTCGTCCGCGACGTCGATCTCCGCGCCGTGCGCAAGGCGCGCAAGGCCTGGCCCTTCAAGCGCGACGACAAGCCCGAGGCGACGCTCGCCGCCCTGGAGAGGATCGTCCATGGCTATGACGCTTAACGGGCCGTTCACCATCCGGGTCCTGACGGCCTTCATCCGCCAAGAGCTGGCCAAAGCGGGCTTCTCCAAGGCCGTCCTCGGACTGAGCGGCGGCCTCGATTCCGCGGTCTGCGCCGCCCTCGGCGCCCTGGCCCTCGGGCCGAAGAACATTCTCGCCTTGCTCATGCCCTACGGGACGAGCTTCGGCGCCGACCTGGACGACGCGCGCGCCGCGGCGCGAGTGTTCAGGATCCGGTCGCGCGTCATCGACATCGCGCCCATGGTCGACGCCTACTTCGCCGCTCCTCCTTCGGGGCGGAGCGGCCTGCGCCCAAGGCGAAACGGACGCCCCGCGGCGGGCGACCGGGTCCGGATCGGGAACAAGATGGCCCGCGAGCGCATGTCCATCCTCTACGACGTTTCGGCCCAGGAGAAGGCCCTCATCCTCGGCACGAGCAACAAGACCGAGCTCCTGATCGGCTACGGGACGATCCACGGGGACATGGCCTGCGCCATCAATCCTCTGGGCGACCTTTACAAGACCCAGGTCCGCCAGCTCGCCGCGGAGCTCGGCGTCCCCGCGGCGATCCGGCGGAAGCAGCCGACCGCCGGCCTCTGGGCCGGGCAGACCGACGAGGGCGAGCTCGGCCTGACCTATGACGAGATCGACAAGATCCTCTACGCCCTCGTCGACGAGCGCGAATCCCGGGCGGACGTCGTCGCCCGCGGGTTCGCCAGGGAGCACGTCGACGCGATCATCGCCCGGATGAAGGCCTCGGAATTCAAGCGCCAGATGCCCCCCGTCGCCAAGATCTCCTCGCGGACCGTGGGCCACGACTTCCTGTATCCGTACGACTGGGACAAATGAGTCCCGTGGCCGGCAGGCTCTACATCGTCGCGACCCCGATCGGCAACCTCGAGGACATCACCTTGCGGGCGCTGCGCGTCCTGAAGGATGTCGCGGCCATCGCCTGCGAGGATACGCGCCAGACGGTGAAGCTCCTGAACAGGTTCGAATTCCGCAAGGAACTCATCAGCTATTTCCAGCCCCAGGAAGGGAAGAAGATCCCCCTCATCCTCGATCTCCTGAGGAAAGGAAAGGACGTGGCCCTGGTCTCGGATTCCGGCACCCCGGGAATCTCCGATCCAGGCTTCCGCTTGGTCCGCGCGGCGATCGGCGAGGGGATCCGGGTGGTCCCGGTTCCCGGGCCCAACGCGGCGGCGGCGGCCCTCTGCGCCTCGGGCCTGTCCACGCATCGCTTCTTGTTCGCCGGCTTCCCGCCGCCGAAGCCGACCGGCCTCCGGAGAGCGCTGGCCGCGCTCAAGGACGAGAGCGCCACGCTGATCTTCCATATCCCCGCCCGGAAGGCCGCGCAATTCGTGGCCGCCGTCCTGGAGACGATCGGCAACAGGGATATCGTCCTGGCTCGCGAGATGACGAAGGTCCACGAGGAATTCCGCCGCGGGAAAGCCGATGAGATCCTCAGGTCCATTGAAAATCAAGAGCTGAAGGGAGAAATGACGGCTCTAGTAGCCGGAAAAGAAAAATAGTTACAAAAATTTTTTTATATATACTTGACAATTATACGCTAAAATATTATATTGAAATCGTTGGTAGATATAAATCAACTAGGAGGATAGAAATGGCTATCATCAGATGGGATCCCTTCAGGGACGTCGTGACCCTGCGGGAGAGGATGAACCGGATGTTCGAAGACGTCTTCTCCGGGCGGGCCGAGGAAGGCAAAGAGCTGACGACCAGCACCTGGGCCCCCGCGGTGGACATCTTCGAGACCGAAAAGGAGCTCGTGCTGACCGCCGAGATCCCCGGCGTCGACGAGAAGGACGTCGAGATCAAGATCGAGGACAACACCTTGAGCCTCAAGGGCGAGCGGAAATTCGAGAAGGAGACGAAGGAGGAGAATTACCACCGCATCGAGCGGTCGTATGGATCGTTCTACCGGGCCTTCACCCTGCCGAACTCCATCGATCCCGAGAAGATCCAGGCCACGCACGAGAACGGCGTCCTGAAGATCACGATGCCCAAGCGGGACGAGCTCCAGCCGCGAAAGGTCAAGATCCTCAAGGCCGGCGCCCCCGCCGACAAGCTCAAGAAGTAACTCCCTCCTCCCGACGAAGCCCTCGACCCCGCCCGGGGCCGGGGGCTTTTTGTTTTTCCCCCGTCGGCCGCCTCACGCCTGGGCGACGGTGAGCGCCCGGACGGCCTTCGCCCCCGACCGCTTCAGGACCGCGGCGCATTCCCCGATCGTCGATCCCGTGGTGAAGACGTCGTCGACGAGGAGGATCACCCGTCCCCGGACCATCCCGGGGCGGGGCGCGGCGTAGGCCCCGCGGACGTTGGCCCTCCGATCGTCCCGCTCGAGCGAGGTCTGGGGGACGATATTCCGCGTCTTGCGGAGGAGGCCGGGCGCGACGGGCAGCCCCGTCATCCGGCCGATCTCCCGGGCCAGGACCCGCGCCTGATCGTATCCCCGTTCGCGCCGCCGGCGCCGGTGGAGGGGGACGGGGACGATGACGTCGACGCCCCGCCAGAGAGCGTCCTCCGCCGACGTCGCCTCGACGACGAACCGGCCGAGCGCTTTCCCCAGGGAGCGGTATTGCCGGTACTTGAACAGAAGCAGGGCTTCCTTCAGCTCGCCCCGGTAGCGTCCGCCCGACCGGTGGCGGTCGTAGGGCGGGCGCGCGTCGAGGCACGCGGCGCAGGGATGCGGCCCGCCCGCGCCGTCGAAGAACCGGCCGCAGCACACGCAGGCGGCCGCGGTCTCGGGCACGATCTTGGCCGCGCAGGCGGCGCACAGGACGCGCTCGCCGGGGCGCTCCAGGAGCGCCCCGCAGATCTTGCAGACCGAGGGGAAGAAGGCGAGCTCGACGAGCTTGGCCCCCTGGCGGAGGGCGCGGCGGGCGGTCCGGATCAGGCCGTCTCGGACTCCGACTTTTCCTGGCATTCGATGCAGAGCGGCGTCCAGGGGAGGGCGTTCAGCCGCTTCTTGCCGATCTCCTTCTGGCATATCTGGCAAAACCCGAAGTCCTTGGCCTCGATGCGCTTGAGGGCCGCGTCGATCTGGAACAGTTGGTCGCGCTCGGCATCGGACAGGCTGAGGAGGAATTCCTTGGTGTAGGAGCTTTCGGCCTTGTCGGCCACGTCTTGGGCGACGTCGGTCTCGACGTCCCGGCTCTCGGTGCTGAGCGAGCTGAGCTTGAGGATGATCTCGTTGCGCCGTGCCCGGAGCTTCTGCTTGTAGACGTCCATCTCCTTCTTGAGCATCGGCTTGGGAGCGCTTCCGTTTTTATTTGGCATACTGTCGTCCTTTCAGGATCGAGATCGCGCGATAGATCTGCTCCATCAGCACCACCCGGCACAGCTCGTGCGAAAGCGTCATCCGCGAGAGCGATATCCGGGCCTGGGCGCGATCCATCACCCCGGAGTCGAGCCCCAGGAATCCCCCCACGACGAAGGCCACCGTCCGGGCCGATCCGGCCGACGCTTTGTCCAGGAATCGGGCGAATTCCCCCGAGGACATCTCCTGGCCTCCGTCAAAGAGGCAGACAATATAATCGTCTTTGAAGTGTTTTTCAAGTCCCCGGCCCTCGATTTCCTTGATCTTCGCCCCGAAGCGCTCGGAGAGCCCCCGGGCCTCGGGCGTCTCGACGATCCGGCACGAGGCCATCTCCCGGATCCGCTTCAAGTAGGAGTCCTGGAGGCCCCGCAGGGCGGCGTTCTTCGTCTTGCCGGGCCAGAGGAGCTTGATGTCCATGGGACGGCCGCGGGCCGGGACCGGTCAGTATTCGAAGCGCGGAACGTCGCCCCAGAGCTTCTCGAGGGCGTAGTACTCGCGCGCCGTCCGGGAGAAGACATGGACCACGAGGAAGCCGTAGTCCATGAGGACCCATTCGCCGTGGGTCGTCCCCTCGACGCCGAGCGGCCGCACGCCGAGGCCCTTGAGCTCTTGGCCGACCGCGTCCGAGATCGCCGCGTTCTGGCGGGGCGAGCCGCCCTCGACGATGAGGAAGTAGTCGGTGAACGTCGACGCCGTCCTCAGGTCGAGGACGCAGATGTTCTCGCCTTTCTTGGACTCGGCGGCCTTGACCGCAATGCGGACCTCGGCGGGCAGATTCCGCTTCGTGGCCTTCTTGACGGAGTTCGGTTCCATGTGCGCCTCGCTCGATGATGTCAGGGGATGTCAGAGGGACGGCCGGCCCGGTAGAGGCCCCGCTCGGCGATGTATCTCGCCACGGGGCCGGGAACGAGCCCCCGGATCGACGCTCCGCGCCGGACGCGGGCCCGGATCTCGGTGGACGAGACGTCGAGCGCGGGGATCCGGACGAAGAAGATCCGGCGCGACGACAGCAGCCCTTCGTCGATCCGGGTCGCCGGGCCGACGCCGCAGACGCCGCTCCGGTATTCGGGCGCCAGCGCGGCCCGCGCCTCCGCGAGCCGGCTCCCGGGCCGGGTGGTCACGATGAACAGGCACCGCTCCAGGACGCGGCGCCATTCGCGCCAGGTCTCGATGTCGCGGAACGCGTCCGCGCCGACGATGAAGAAGATCCTCGCCCCCGGACACGAGCGCCCGATCCTGTCCAGCGTGACGATGGAATAGGACGTTCCGCCGGCTTCGATCTCGATCGGGCTGGCGACGAGATGCCGGAAGCGGCGGAGGGCGAGCGCGACCATGGCCATCCGGTCGGCCGGCGGCGCGATCTCGGAGGTGTCCTTGTGGGGCGGGAGGAAGGACGGCACGAACAGGACGCGATCGAGGCCGAACCGGGCCCGGATGACGGCCGCCGCCCGGACGTGGCCGGCGTGGACGGGATTGAACGTCCCGCCGAAGACCCCGATCCGCTCCGGGCGGGTCATGCCCCCGCCCCTCCGGCGTCCTTCCTCGCGGTCTCCCGGATCTTGGCCGCCACGGCCGTGATCAGCGCCTTCAGCCCTTCCCCCTTGGCCGCCGAAACGGCGAAGAACGAGATCTTCTTGCGGGCCGCCAGGGCGCGGACGGCCTCCAGCCGGGAGGCGTCTTCGCCGAGGAGGTCGATCTTGTTGGCCACGAGGACCTGCCGCCGCTTGGCCAGCGCAGGATTGAATTCCCGGACCTCGCGCATCACGATCTCGAAGTCGGAGACCGGATCGCGCCCCGAATACGGCGAGACGTCGACGATGTGGACGAGGAGCTTCGTCCGCTCGACATGCTTCAGGAACTGGACGCCGAGGCCGTGGCCGAGGTGGGCCCCCTCGATGAGGCCGGGGATGTCGGCTGCGACGAAGCTCTGGTCGGCGCCGGCGTAGACCACCCCGAGGTTCGGGATGAGCGTCGTGAACGGGTAATCGGCGATCACGGGCCGGGCCGCGGAGATCTTCGAGAGGAGCGTGGACTTGCCGACGTTGGGGAAGCCGATCAGGCCCGCGTCCGCGATCAGCTTGAGCTCGAGGACGAGATCGCGCGCCTCGCCCGGCCGGCCCTTCTCGTGCTCGCGCGGGACTTGGTGCGTCGACGTGGCGAACGAGGCGTTGCCCCGTCCGCCCTTGCCTCCCTTGGCCGCCCGGAACGTCTGGCCCGGCGCGAGGAAGTCGAACAGGGCCTCGCCGCTCTCCTCGTCCTTGACGATGGTCCCGACCGGCACGCGGAGGACGAGGTCGGCCCCGCGCTTGCCCGTCCGGTTGGCGCCCTCGCCCGGCGCGCCGTTGCGGGCCTTGTTGATCGGGTGGAAGCGGAAATAGACGAGCGAGTTCAGCCCGCCGTCCGACAGGAAGTCGATGCTGCCTCCGGCGCCGCCGTGGCCGCCGTCGGGCCCGCCCTTGGGCACGCCCATCTCGCGGCGGAAGCTGACGCAGCCGTCGCCGCCTTTGCCGGCCTGGACGGAGACGCGGACCTGATCAATGAACATGGCGGGACGGGGCGCCGGCGCGCGGGCCGAGCTCGGGGGAGAAAGAGAAGCCGGGCCGGCGGATGGCGATCGGAGCGATGTTTCGGACCCTCCGCTAAGCGGGAAGGACGGAGACGATCGTCCCCCGCGCGCCCTTCTTGACGTACCGGACCCGGCCGGCGATCCTGGCGTAGAGGGTGTCGTCCTGGCCGCGGCCGACATTTGGGCCGGGCTTGAACGGGGTCCCCCGCTGCCGGACGAGGATGGCGCCGGCCTTGACCAGCTCGCCGCCGTATTCCTTGACGCCCAGCCGCTTCGATTGGCTGTCGCGTCCGTTGCGCGCCCCGCCGCTTGCTTTCTTGTGAGCCATTGCGGTTCTCCTCTGCCTTACTTCTTCTTTTCGGCCTTCTTCGCCCCGGCCTTCGGCTTGGCGGCGGGGGCGGGCTTGGCCGCCGCTCTGGCTTTCGGCGCGCCGGCCTTTTTCTCTTTGACGGGCGGCTTCTCGACCTCGGCTTTCGGCTTGGCCGGCTTGGGGGCCTTGGGGGCCGGAGCCGGCGCGGGCACGGGCGCCGCGGCGACGGAGGCCGCCTTCTTGACTTTCTCGAACTTGAGCGACTCGGCGGGCACGACCGTCACGTCGGGGTAGATCTTCTCGATCTTCACCTCGGTCAGCTGTTGGCGGTGCCCGCGGGTGCGCCGATACTGCTTGCGGCGCTTCTTCTTGAAGACGAGGACCTTTTCGCCTTTGTAGTTCTTGAGGACCTCGACCACGACCGCGGCCTTGTCGACGAGGGGCGTGCCGATGAGCGTCCTCTCGCCGTCCTCGACGAGGAGGACGTCGCCGCAAAGGAGGCGCTGGCCGGGCTCGACCTCGAGCTTCTCGATGCTCAGGGTGTCGCCTTCCTTGACGACATACTGTTTTCCGCCGGTTCTGATGACAGCAAACATGTTTCTTTGACCTTTATGCGATATGGAGATGAAAATAGGCGCATAACGATAACATAGGAAAGCGGTTATGTCAAACGGCGATTTGTCGCGCGCCAAGGTCCGCGCGACGCGCGGAATGGATCCCCGGCCGCGGGTTTGTCGGAGGGCTAAAGGTCCCGCGCCGCGCGGGGTCGTCTTCCCCCGCGCGCCTTTTGCGAGAGGGAGAGAGGCCGGCTGTTGTCAGCAAAAGGGGGGTTGATGGGAATCATAAGGCGGGGCTCTCTCCAGCCGGCACAAGAGAACGATACTAATTTATTTCAATTCGTAAGAAAGTCAAGGGGGGAGGCGAAAAATTTTTTTTATCATTGATTTTTCCGCTCCGGGACCATCGGCGATCGTCGAGCCGCCGAATCGCCGATCGAACGCCCGCCGCTATCTTCCTGTTTATCGGAAATGGCGAATGGATTAAAATCCATTCATTGACCATGTCCAAGCTCCGTCCCATCCCCGCCCTCGTTCAAAGGATCCCCGATAACCTGCGTCCGTGGATCCAGACGACGGTCCTGAGCCTGGCCGCCGGATTCTCCGCCGTGGCGTTCCTCTACCTCACGAATTTCCTTTTCGTCTCCACGTACGCGGTTTTCGCCGGACGCTCCAAGCTTGACTTCGCCGTGGCCAGCTTCCTCCTGATCATGGCCACCTCGGCCGCCGTCGGCTGGCTGCTGAATGTCTTCAGCCCCGAGGCCGCCGGGAGCGGGATTCCCCAGATCAAGTCCGCGTATTGGAAGGAGCTCGGCTACATCCCGTTCCGGCCCGTCCTGGTGAAGTTCCTGGCGGGCGTCCTGAGCATCGGAGGCGGGAACAGCCTGGGCCGCGAGGGCCCGTCCGTATTCATCGGCAGCGGCATCGCCTCCAATCTCGCCGGCGCTTTCGGCGAATCGCGGCGCGAGCGCCGGGGCGCGTCCGTCGTCGGCGCGTCCGCGGGGCTGGCCGCGGCCTTCAACACGCCGCTGGCCGCCATCACGTTCACGATCGAGGAGATCGTGGGCGACCTGAACAACCGTTTCCTCGGCCGCGTCGTCCTGTCTTCGGTGCTCGGCGCCTTCGTCGTCTACGCGCTCCTCGGAAAGCAGCCCTCGTTTTCGCTTCCCTCCGTCGACAGCGTCAGCTGGCTGCACTATCTGCTCGTCCCCCTCGTGGCCCTCACGGCCGGAGCGCTGGGAGTCGCCTTCCAGCGCGGCGCCCTCGCCCTGCGGGCTCGCCTGAGGCGGCAAAAGCGCGTCCCGCCCTGGGCCCCGCCGATCATCGGCGGGGGGCTGACCTGGATCATCGGCACGTCCGTGTTCCTCGTCACGGGCAGGATCGGCGTCTTCGGGCTAGGCTACCAAGATCTCTCCGCGGCGCTCAACAACGCCTTCCCCTGGAAAGTCGCGGGGCTCCTCGTCTGCGGCAAGCTGCTCGCGACGATCATCGGCTACAGCTTCGGCGGGTGCGGGGGCATCTTCGCCCCCATGCTCTTCATCGGCGGATTGGGCGGATATTTCCTGGCCGGGCTCGCCGCGACGTGGCTTCCCCTGGCCCCGGCCGATCATATCGTCCTGGCCGCGGTCGGGATGAGCGCCTGCCTGGGCCTCGTCGTCCGCGCGCCGCTGACCTCGATGCTGATCGTCTTCGAGATGACCCATCAATTCTCCCTCGTCCCCGGCCTCATGCTCGGCCTGATCGTCAGCCAGGCCCTCGGCCGCTTCGCGGGGAAGCTGAACTTCTACGACGCCCTCCTCGTCCAGGACGGCCATGAGCTCCACAAGATCCGGCCGCCGCTGGACCTCCAGAGCTGGCAGAACCTCCCCGTCTCGGCGATCGCCAATTTCCAGCCGGTCATCCTCAGGGACCTCGCGCCCGCGACGCTGGGGGCGATCGTGGACCGCTATCCCTACGGCCACTTCCCCGTCGAAATGGACGGCGCCCTCAGGGGGGTGGTTTCCCGCGAGCAGATCCTGGAATCGATCCTCGGCGGCGGAGCGCCCGAAATCATGAAAGCCGTGACCTGCACGCCCGATCAGACCGTGCGGGACATCGGCGAGAAGTTCATCGAGTCGCCGGCCAACGTGCTCGTCGTCGTCGAGCCGGGCTCGGAGGCCGTCAAAGGGATCATCACCCTGCACGACCTGATCCGCGCCCAGGCGTCGATCCAGGCCTGAGCCCTCTCTCGACAGGGCGCCGGTCCCGGTCTTCCAGCCTTAGGAATCGCCCCGGGGATTGACGGTCTTCCCCTCGACCATCAGGACGACGGTCTTCTTCGGGGCCCGGGTCCGATGCCGGACGGTCCGGGGAACGACATAGCCCTGGCGGGGGGCTAGCGCGACGGTCGTCGATTCCAAATCGACCAGGAGCTCGCCTTCCAGAACGAAGAAGAGCTCGTCTTCCTGGAGGTGCCTATGCCAATGGAATTCGCCTTCCAGGATGCCAAGACGGACGACGCAGTCGTTGACCTCCGCCAGGCTGAAATTGATCCATTTCTCCCGGTTCCGGCCGACGATCCCGTCGACGTCGATGACGACCGATTGCCCGAGCTTGTCCATCATGCGCCTCTTCCTCCCCTTTATATCACAAAAAGTTGCAAATATTTTCGCTCCGGCGATGTCTAAATAAGTGGTAGTTTTTACTTAAAAAAGGAGAAGGGCATGAAAACACCGTCGCGGAAGTATTGGGTCCTCGGCCTGGCCGTCGTCGTTCTGCTGATCATCGTCATCGCGGTGCAAGCCCAAAGCGTGAACCGCGCCCGACACCCCAATCTCGCCGCCGCCCAAGAACACATCGAAAAAGCCCTCACGAAGCTCACGGACGCCCAGAAGGCGAACGAGTACGACATGGAGGGTCACGCGGCGAAGTCCAAATCCCTGCTCGAGGATGCCCTCAAGGAGATCAAGCTGGCGGCGGAAGCGGCCAACGCCAATAAAAGGTAACATCAGCCGGCAGCGCCCCATGTAGGCTATCGGGGCCGAAGACCGGGGCGAGCCGTCGTTTTCGGCAGAGGCAGGACGAAAGGGGGAATTCTGCCTCGCCGACCAAGGGGATCGGGATTCGAAGCGGGAAACTTTTTTCGAGCGGCGTTCGTCGTATCATATATCCAGGTCATCCCTCCAGGAGCGCTCGAATGAACGGAAGGCCAACGCGTCGGGGAGCGGCGATCCCGTTCATCATGATCGTCGCGTTCCTGCTCGTACCGGGGACCTCGGGGCAGACGACCGGTGTAGCTCCATTCGAAATAGACCGGGCGACGCTCAGCCGGATCAAGGGAGAAGCGCAGGACCATTCGCGGGCCTGGGACTATGCGTTCTTCCTGACCGACGTTTTCGGACCCCGGATGTCGGGATCGACGAACTACCTTGCGGCGGCCCGCTGGGCGATCGAGACGCTTCAGGGCATCGGGCTTGCGAACGTCCACGAAGAACCCCTGGGCGAGCTCGAAATCGCGCCGGGTTTGAAATGGTCGGGCCGAGGCTGGTCGTTTTCCCGACTATCCATCCGGATGGTCGAACCCCAGGCGGTTCCGTTGAACGGCGTCCCCGCGGGATGGTCAAGAGGAACGAACGGGAAAATATCGGGAGAGGTCGTCCTGGCGCCGCTTCCAAAAGGGCCGGCCGAAGCCGAATCCTACCTGTCGAAGTACAAAGGGAAGCTCAAGAACAAGATCGTCCTCATCTCCGACCGAGCTCCTATCCGAGATCAGGATACCCGGGCGTTCTCAAGATATGACGATGAGGGACTGGCGAAGCTGGCCTTGCCGCCGGAAAGGCCTTCCGAGCCCCAACTCCGCCCCGGCGTTCCTGCGTCCTCGGCGCCCCCCAAACCGGAGACGACCATGAGCCAGATCCTGGACGCCTGGAATCGAGTGCTCGATTTCCTCCACGACGAGGGCGTCCTCGCGCTCGTGCAAGCGGCGGGCGGGCAGGGAGGCCTGTTGTTCACCACCAATCAGATCGGTCCGCCCGACCCGCGAAACGATCCGCCTCCGACCGTCTCCATCGCGGCGGAACAGTACAACCGTCTCCTGCGGCTGAGGGACAAAGGCCTGCCGATCCGACTCGAGATCGAGCTCGAGACGCAGTTCACCCGCGATGCGGATCATTTCAATATCATCGCCGATCTCCCGGGCGGCGCGAAAAAGGACGAGGTCGTGATGATGGGCGCTCATCTTGACTCCTGGTTCGGCGGGACGGGCGCGACGGACGATGCGGCCGGGGTGGCGGTGATCATGGAAGCCGCGCGCATCCTCCGAAAGCTCGGACTCGCCCTCCCGCGAACCGTCCGGCTGGCCCTGTGGGACGCCGAGGAATTGAACAGCCGAGGCTCGAGCGCGTTCGTGGAGGCCTCCCTGAGAGACGGCCGGACGGGCGCGGCCAAGCCGCTGCGCGACAGGCTGTCCGTCTATTTCAACATGGATAACGGCGCCGGCAAGATTCGTGGCGTCTACCTGCAGGGCAACAAGGAGGCGATTCCGACGTTCGAGGCCTGGCTTCGTCCGCTTAAGGATCTGGGGGCCTCGACCGTATCGATCCGCGACTCCGAAGGAAGTGATCATCTCATGCTGGATCGGGCCGGCATCCCCGCCTTCGCCTTCATCCAAGACCCGTTGAACTACTCCCGCACCCATCATTCGACCCTGGATTTATTGGATTACGTTCCTCCCGGGGATCTAATGCAAGCGGCGACGGTGATCGCCGCGCTGGTGTTCGAGGCGGCGAACAATCCCTACTTGGTCCCTAGAAAGCCCTCGTCCGCGGCCGCGCCGCCAAGAACGCCGGCCTCGGTTGACTGAGAAAGACCGGATTTTCTTGCCGAATCGACCTGCCCGGGCATTTGATGCCTTTCTGAGGAAGTGATAGGCTTGCGTCGGGGCGGTTAGCTCAGCGGTAGAGCATCGGTCTTACACGCCGGTGGCCGGAGGTTCGAATCCTTCACCGCCCACCAGATGTCCTTCCACGGAGAGCGGCGGCTGCCCTCGAGAGCGCGGCCAAGGAGACCTCGACATGGACCGACGCGACGAACGCCCGCGGAAGACCGACGCACCTCACCCGTCCCCCAGAGACGCGGATCCGCCAAGCCGATTCCTCGTCCTCTGGCTCATCCTCGCCTCGCTCCTGTCGCTTGGCGGCGTGGCGGCGTTCGTCCTCCTCTTCGTCCGCGACATGACGGTCTACTGGTTCATCCTCTCGCCGCTGATCATCATCGTCTATCAGTTCCCGGCCTTCGTCGTCTTCCGCATCTGGAAGAGGAAGCGCGGCGCGATGTCGGACGAAGAGGCCGCCGAGACCGTCCCCGCGCAGGACGCGGATGACGGCGCGCGCGACGCCGCGTCGAAGGACGGGGAAAACGGGGCGCCGGGCGCGCCGGCGGCGGGGTGAGAGAGCGCCCCCGACGGGATTCGAACCCGTGTTGCTGCCTTGAAAGGGCGGTGTCCTAGGCCTCTAGACGACAGGGGCGCGATAAAATGAGCCGTGCTGGGATCGAACCAGCGACACCCGGCTTAAAAGGCCGGTGCTCTACCACTGAGCTAACGGCCCGCTCGAGACTGCGCTATCTTCTTTGTTTTCAGTCCGTATTTCCCGCGAATCCGGGAAAAGGGGCTTTTTCGGCGCGCAGAGTATAGCTGTTTTCGCCTCTCGTTTCAAGCGGCCGGCCGCCCGAGGCGCGGGTCACCGCTTCTCGTAGGCCGGGCGCTTCGGCTGCGCGGCCGGCGTCTTCTCCACGGCCTTCAGGACCTCCTGGATCGCCCGTTCGAGCTGGGGATCGACGCCCCGGGCCAGCTGGGCCGGGTCGTCGACGACCTCGATGTCGGGATCGACGCCGTGCCCTTCCTTGAACCATGTGCCGTCCGGACCGTACATCCGGAACGTCGGGACCGTCACGCTGCCGCCGTCGATCAGGCCGGGCGCGCCGCTCATGCCGATCAAGCCGCCCCACGTCCGCAGGCCCACGAGAGGCCCGAGCTTCGCCTCCCGGAAATAGGCCGGGAACGCGTCGCCGCCGGATCCGCTCCAGCCGTTGATCAGCATGACCTTGGGCCCGAAGCTGGCGAACGGCGGCCACTGCCAGTCCTTCCCGTCGCGGACCGCCCAGAAGGCCAGCGGCTTGCGGTTGAGGAGCTCGATGAACCGGTCGGGGATCTGCCCGCCGTTGTTGAAGCGCTCGTCGACGATCAGCCCGGCCTTGGTGTATTGGGCGGCGAATTGCCGGAAGAGCTCGTTCTGGCCGTCGATCCCGGTGCTCGGGACATAGATGTATCCGATGCGGCCGTTCGTCGCCGCTTCGACGCGCCGGCGGTTGGATTCGATCCAAGCCAGGTTCCGGAGACGGGTTTCGTCGCCGAGGGCCTTCACCACGATTTTCCGCGCGCCGTCCGTTGCCGGCCGGCCGTTGATCGTCAGCTCCACCGTCTGGTTGGCCAGACCGGCGAACGCCGCCCAAGGATCGCGCCGGACGTCGAGGGTCTCGCCGTTCACGGCCAGGATGTAATCCCCGTCCTTCACGCTCAGGCCGGGCGCGCGGAGCGGCGAGCGGACCTCGGAATCCCACGGCGCGCCGTCGATGATCTTCTTGATCCGATAGGCTCCGTTGGCGACCTCCCAATCGATCCCCAGATAGCCGACGCTCCGCGGCGGCGCCTCGTCCGTGTCGCCGCCGCCGTTGTACGTGTGCGAGGAGCTCATCTCGGCGATCAATTCGCCGATGAGGTAGTTGAGGTCCCACCGGGTGACGCAGGACTCGACCAGGCCCCGGTAGCGGGCGCCGACCGCCGCCCAATCGACGCCGTGCATGTTCGGATCGTAGAAGAAGTCGCGCTCGAGGCGCCAGACGTCGTTGAAGATCTGCTTCCATTCGGCCCGGGGATCGACGGTCATCTCCATCTCGGCCGTCGGCATGAATTTCGCCATCTTCTGGCCGGGCGCGACGTCGACAACGGCGAATTGGCCGCCCTTGCCCACGAGCATCTTCTTGCCGTCGGCGCTGATCAGATACATGTCCGCGTCCTCGACGACGGTCTTCTCCTCCCGGGCCTCGAGGTCGTAGAAGACGACCGGCCTCGCCGGGCCGGCCGACCCCCTGTTCGGATAGCGATGGTAGATGACTTTCCCGGAGACGGCCGCGAGCTGGCCGCAGTTGCCCGCCGCCGGCGGCAGGACGACGAGGCGATTCTCGAAGTTCTCGAGGTCGACCTTGACCTCCTTGGCTTTCTCCGGCGTCTCGGCCTTCTTCTCCGGCTTCGCGGCCTTCTCGTCCTTTTTCGCCGCGGGCTCCCCCTTCTTCGGCTCCTCTTTCTTGATGGCGGCGACGTCATCCTTGGGCGCCAGCGGGGAGGCGACGTCCGCGGTCAACGGCACGGCGGCGATATTCGTCGAATTGGCGTAGACGAACGTGTCGTCGACGTCGCCGTAGATCGGATTGAACGTCCGGTTCGTCGTCAAATACAGGTACTTGCCGTCGGGGTCGAAGACCGGCGACCGGTCGTTGTAATAGCCCGAGGTCACCTGGCGGGCCGCGCGGCCGGCCACGTCGTAGAGGAAGATGGCCGTGCTCCGCGTGTCGAGATCCCGGGCATAGGCCAGCCAGCGGCTGTCCGCCGACCAGCTCACGGCGAATCCCTCGAGCTGCCCTTCGAAGAAATACAGCCCCTTGTCCACCCGGGTCGTCTGGCCGGTCGGGACGTCATAGAGGAAGAGGGTCATGGCCTTGTCGATGAAGGCGATCTTCTTGCTGTCGGGGGACCAAAAGAGATGGTAGCGGAATCCGGGCCCGTAGGACGTGAGCGTCTTCTCCTGGTCGGGCGTCTCCATGTCCTTGAGGGTCAGCTCGTATTCCCCGGTCCGATCGCTCCAGTAGGCGATGAACCGCCCGTCGGGCGACCAGGCGGGATAGCGCTCGGCGACGCCGGAGGTTCGGGTCAGGTTGTAGACCGGG
>Ga0335071_10002400_pt1 | contig 20057 bp, 16 predicted proteins | sample Lox_Sample_15_FD_206724 | JGI IMG/M metagenome (GOLD analysis project Ga0335071, IMG submission 206724) | Soil microbial communities from Loxahatchee National Wildlife Refuge, Florida, United States - Lox_Sample_1.5 | ecosystem: Environmental > Terrestrial > Soil > Wetlands | place: USA...
TCGTCCTGTACGAAGTCTTCACCGGAACCCTGCCCTTCGAGGGCGACACCCCGCTCGCGGTCGTCCTCAAACACATCCAGGAGAACCCGCCGTCGCCGCAGGCGCGCAACCCGAAGGCCGATCCCAAGATCTCGCAGATCGTGCTGAAGTGCATGCAGAAGGACCCGAAGGACCGTTTCCAGAGCGTCAACGACCTCTACGAGGCGCTGACGAAGGTGACGGCGTGAAGGACGGGACGAAGAGCGCCTCGAGCGTGACGCTGATGCTTCTCGCCGCCCTGAAGCTGACCGCCCAGGAGGCCGCCCCCCGGTACTTCTCCGACTCCGAGTTCAAGCCCCATTTCACCCTGCAGTGGGACGCGCTGGCGTGGTACGACAACGTCGAACACTGGAAGTACTACCCGCCGATCGACCGCGGACGTTTCGAGTTCCGTCCCCAGGTCGATCTCGTCGTTTCGCCGACCCTGCGCTTCGGCGTGCGCGGCTCGTTCAACGACGGCACGCTGCCGAACGAATACAACGGGTACTACGGGGACAACTGGCTGTCGCGCGCGGCTTACGTCGACCGCTATTTCGTCCTGTGGACGCCGGGCGCGTGGACGCTGCAGGGCGGCTCCTTCGCGCTGCCGGTCGTCGCGAGCCCGATGCTGTGGGACAGGTACAACATCCAGACGCCCGGCGCCTCGGCGTCGTACGCGATGACGCTGTCGCCGGAATCGAGCCTGACCTTCACGGGCGCCGGCATCTACAGCGCCCAGCACGGACCGGACGAATCGATCCTCGGCGTGGGCCAGGTCGTCTGGAAGATGGGCGACGAGAACCGCTTCGCCGTCCAGGCGTCGCTCGCGTTCTGGAACATGGACATGCGACACGTCGCCCGGGAGTACTTCCGGCAGAACGAAACGACCGTCGTCGACGGCCAGCTCGCCTACCGATCCCGGTTCGAGCTGCTCGACAACCTGCTCCGCCTCCAGTTTCCCGTCGCCGGGCTGCCGGTGACGGTCAGCTTCGACTTCGTCCACAACTTCGGGCGCGTCGGGTACGCGGGAGACGACGCTTACGAGGCGGGACTGCTCGTGGGCTCGGTCGGGACGCCGAAGACCTGGCGGGCGTTCGTCTACTATCAGTACATCGGCCGCGAGGCGCTCGTCGGCGCCTACAACACGGACGAATGGTGGTGGCACACGTGGGCGAAGGGGTACCGCTTCGGGGCGTCCTACACGATCCTGCCGCTCGTCTACCTGGAGCCGGCCATGGTCGTGCAGAAGCGGCTCGACCTCGACTACTGGCTCACGCGCGTCACGGTCAGCCTGGTGAAGATGTTCTGACGGCCACGCCGGCGGGTCGGGGGTCGGATACAATCAGCCCGTCCATGAACAAGAGCGTGATCGCTTCCGTGGAAGACCTCTTTTTCCGCTCGAAGATCGAGACGACCGCCCGGCATTTGAACGTGCCGGTCCGTTTCGTCGGCGCCCGGGAGCTCTCCAAGGCCTGCGGCGATAAGGGCGTGGCGGCCGTCCTCCTCGAGCTCTCCAACGGGGGCTCGCTCGACGCGGTGCGCGAGTTGCGCCAATCGCGCGGCTCGGAGCTGCCGCTCATCGGTTTTCTCTCGCACGTGGACAAGGATCTCGCGCGCCAGGCCGAAGCCGCCGGCGTCTCGCGGACGATGGCGCGCAGCGAGTTCTCCGAAACTCTGCCCGATCTGCTCATGGACCTGCTCGCGCCCGGCACCAAGCGAGAAGTCCAGGAGGAGCCCGAGCTTCCGGACGAGTGACGCGGCGGGAGAACGCCGCGCCGAAGCCGGGGCCGGGCAGCGCGAGGGCCCTGCTTCGAAAGAGAACCTGGGGCCGGCCCGCACGGCCGGCGGTCATCCGGAGGGGCGCAAAACCGGAGGGATCTCCCGGGAAAGGCGCTGGCGCGAAAACGACGGGTCCCTCGCGGCGCTCGGGATGACAGCCGCGTCGCGCGGAGAGCACAATAGTCGCGACATGCCCTCTCTGGCGCGCGCGGTCTCGGCCTGGTTCATCCGCATCCTCACCACCCCGCGCAAGCGCTACCAGCACTTCGTCGAAAACGTTCCCGCGACCCTGAAGGCCACGGTCCGGCCGGGCGACGTCATCCTGGTGGAGGGCGACCAGCGCATCTCGCAGGCGATCAAGTACCTCACGATGTCGTCCTGGTCTCACAGCGCGCTCTACGTCGGCGACGCGCTCCTGCGGCGCGACGCTTCCACGCGCGCCGAGATGCAGCGCCGGTTCGGCCGCGAGGCCAAGCACCTCCTCGTCGAGGCGCTCGTGGACAAGGGCGTCGTCGTCTCGCCGCTCGTCAAGTACCTCGACCTGAACCTGCGCATCTGCCGGCCGGCGGGACTGAAAGCCGACGACCTCGGAACGGTTCTCGACTACGTCATCGCGCGGATCGGCCTCGACTACGACCGCCGCAACTTCTGGGACCTGACGCGCTACCTCCTGCCGTTTCACCTGATTCCGTCGGGACTGCGCGAGGACGCTCTGCACTTCGGCAGCGGCCGCGAGACCGAGACGATCTGCTCGTCGCTTCTGGCCGAAGCGTTCGGCAAGGTCGGCTTCCCGATCCTGCCGGTCCCGCTGCGCCGCAAGCCACACACCCTCGGCGCGCGGCTGCGCCAGCAGGTCCTCGGGCGCCCGACGCGGCGGGCGTACAGCGGGCTGCTGCGGGCACGCCACCCGACCCTCTGCGTCCCGCGGGACTTCGACCTGTCCCCGTACTTCGAGATCGTGAAGTTCGACCCGCGCTCCGCCGCGGCCTTCGACTACCGGCGGCTGGAGTGGGAGGGCGGATCGTGAGGCGCGCGGCGAGGTCCCAGACGCCGGATGGATGACCCGGACCTCACCTCCTGCATCCCGCCTCCCGCATCTCATAGAATCCGCACCCATGGCGAAGTCGCCCACCGACCGTTCCGGCATGACGCGCCTGGTCCGGGACCTGCTCCGTCCCTACCGCGGCTGGCTCGTCATCATCCTGCTCGCGATGCTGGTCGAGACCGCGATGAGCCTCGCCGGTCCGTGGCCGCTCAAGATCGTGCTCGACAGCGTCATCGGCCATCACCCCATGCCGCACTGGGTCGCGAGCCTGATCGGACCAAAGGTCGCCGATCACAAGATGGGACTGGCCGGCCTCGCCGCGGCGCTGATCATCCTGATCGCGCTGTTCCAGAACGTGGCGACCTACATCGACAACTACTACACGGAGAGCGTCGGCCAGTACGTCGCCAACGACCTGCGCATGCGCGTCTACCAGCACCTCGACCGGCTCTCGCTCGGCTACTACGACAAGCAGCAGACGGGAAACCTGCTCTCGACGATCACGACCGACATCACGACGATCCAGAACTTCGCCTCCGGCTCGACCCTCGGGATCTTCGTCGACATCCTCACGATCATCGGGATGCTCGGCCTGATGTTCTGGCTCAACTTCGACTTCACGCTGATCGCGGTCGCGGTCACGCCGTTCCTCCTCCTCTTCGTGTCGCGCTTCAAGAAGGCCGTCAAGAAGGCGACGCACGAGGTGCGCCACCGCCAGAGCGACATCGTCGCGGTGGTCCAGGAGGGGCTCGAGTCCATGCGCGTCGTGAAGGCCTACGGCCGCGAGCAGCTCGAGGAGGAGCACCTGAAGGACGCCAGCCAGGCCGCCGTCGACGCGGCGCTGAAGGCGCGGCGGATCAAGTCCCTGCTTTCCCCGGTGGTTTCGGTCGTCGTCGCGCTCTGCACGGCGTTCGTGCTCTACCGCGGCTCCTGGCTGATCCTGCGCGACGCGATGACGATCGGCGCGCTGACCGTCTTTCTGTCGTACCTCGGCAAGTTCTTCAAGCCGGTGCAGGACCTCGCGAAGATGACCAATTCGATCGCCCAGGCGGCCGTCGCGGTCGAGCGCGTCCAGACGATCCTCGCCGCCGACGAGATGATTCCGGAGAAGGCCGACGCCCGTGAGCCGAAGGACGTCAAGGGCGAGATCACCTTCGACAAGGTGGCCTTCGCGTACAAGCCCGACTCGCCGGTCCTCAAGGAAATCACCTTCAAGATCGAGCCCGGCCAGCTCGTCGGGTTCGTCGGCGCGACCGGCGGAGGCAAGTCCACCGTCGCGAGCCTGATCCCCCGTTTCTACGACGCCAACCAGGGCCGGGTCTTGATCGACGGGGTGGACGTCAAGGATCTGAAGGTCAAGGCGCTGCGCGACAAGATCGGACTCGTCCTGCAGGACACCGTCCTCTTCGCCGGCACGATCGCCGAGAACATCGGGTACGGGCGGCCGGGAGCGACGCGCGAGGAGATCGTCGCCGCGGCCAAGCTCGCCAACGCCGACGAGTTCATCGCGAGGATGCCGAAGGGCTACGACAGCGAGGTCGGCGAGCGCGGGATGACGCTTTCGGGCGGCCAGCGCCAGCGGATCGGCATCGCCCGCGCGATCATCCGGAACTCGCCGATCCTGATTCTCGACGAGCCCACCGCGGCGCTCGACACCGAGTCGGAGAAGCTGGTCATGGAGGCGCTCGAGCGGCTCATGAAGGGCCGCACGGCCATCGCGATCGCCCACCGGCTCTCGACGATCAAGGACGCCGACAAGATCGTGGTGTTCAAGGACGGCTTCGTCCACGAGCAGGGCACGCACCGCGAGCTGCTCGAAAAGAACGGCCTCTACGCCGAGCTCTACCGCATCCAGTTCCCCTCGGAGGTCCCGCCCGCGGCGGGGGCCGCCAGGGCCTGATCAGGAGGAGTCGATGCCTTCCCGTTCCCTCATCGTGCTGCCCGACGACGCCGCCCGGCCGATCCTCGACGCGATCGCGGGCGCGAAGAAATCGCTCCGGATCAAGATGTTCGTCTTCTCGGATCCGGCGCTCCTCGACGCGGTCATCGCCGCCCACGCGCGCGGCGTCAAAACGCAGGTGATGCTGAACCCCGAGCGCCGCAGCGGCGAGGAAGACAACGAAGCCACCCGCAAGAAGCTCGCGAAGGCGGGGGTCACGGTCAAGGACAGCAACCCCGCCGTCGACCTCACCCACGAGAAGTCCATGGTCGTCGACGACGCCACGGCCTTCGTGAAGTCGCTCAACTGGGCGACGAAGAACCTGACCGAGACGCGCGACTACGCCGTCGTCACCGACCACCGGCACGAAGTGGGCGAGATCGTGGAGTGCTTCGAGGCCGACTGGGAACGCGGCAAGTTCTCCCCGGGAACGGAGGCGCGCCTGATCTGGTGCCCGATCAACGGGCGCGACCGGATCGCCGAGTTCATCGACGGCGCCAAGCACACGCTCTTCGTCCAGAACGAGCGGTATCAGGACGCCGTCATCCTCGAGCGCCTCGTGCGCGCCGCGGAGCGCGGCGTCAAGGTCCACGTCATGGCCCGGCCGCCGCACTCGCTGAAGAAGGAGAAGCTCGTCGAGGGCGTCGGCGGCCTGCGCATCCTCGACGACGTCGGCATCAAGATCCACAAGCTCAAGGGTTTGAAGCTCCACGGCAAGATGCTTCTCGCCGACGGCGTCGTCGCGATCGTGGGCTCGATCAACCTCGCGCCGGGAAGCTTCGACAGCCGCCGCGAGCTCGCGATCGAGGTGCGCGACGACGAAGTCGTGGACCGCCTGCACGAGATCGCCAGGCGCGACTGGAAGAACTCACACCCGCTCGATCTGTCCGACGAAGGCCTCCTGGCCGACCTCGAGGACCGCCAGGAAGGCGCCGCGGAAGCCCTCGCCATCCCGGGCGGGAAGAAGAAGTCCAAAGAGAAGAAGACCAAGGAGACCGAGAAGACCAAGAAGGGCAAGAAAGGCAAGAAGGCCGGCAAGTCCGGCAAGAGCGGCAAGACGAAGAAAGCCGCGAAGTCCGGGAAGCCGAAGAAGCGCTGATCCGGGAGACCGCGCGGGGCCGGCGCTCCCACCCTCGTCGGTCGGGCTGCGCTGCAGCCCCCTCAACTCAGAGCGTCAGGTGATCGACCGGCCGCCCGACAGGATCCCGTTGACGGCCTCGACGCGGCGCTCGAGCACGCGGCGGAGCTTGCCCACCTCGGCGTCGGTCCCGGCGATGCGCACCGTGTCGCCCTGGAACTCGAAACGGAGGACCGCGTCCCGGTCCTCGGGCACGAGTCCGAGCAGCCCCGCGCGGTACGCGCGCATCCACTCGGGTGACGGCTCCCCTTCCAGGCGGATCCGGAAGTAGGTCTTCCCGTCGGGAGCGGTCTCGCGCAGGGGCTGATCCTGAGACAGCCACACGCGGTGCGTGGCGGGAGCCTCTCCCGGACGGCGGCGCATCGGGCGTCGGTGCTGGGGGCGTCTCATCTGGCGGGGGATTCTTTCACGTTCACCGCGGATCGTAAACCGGGAACCGTAAACCGGGAACCGCAGCAAAATGACATCGGTTTACGGTTCACGGTTCACCGGCTCAAAACGTCCCCGCGCTGACGACGGTGAACGCCTCCGGCCGGACGCGGCGGGCGAAGGCGGCGTCGGCCTCGGCCTTGGTCACGGCCGCGACTTTCCCCGGGAACTCGTCGAGATAGGCCACGCCGAACCCGTAATAGATGGCCGCGTCGAGCGCCTGGGCGATGCCGGAATTGGAGCCGAGGTCCACCTTGAACCGGCCGATTCGCGAGCTCTTCTCCTCGGCGAGCTCCTTGTCGGTCATGCCGCCCCGGACGTACTTCCCGATCTCGTCGAGCGTCGCGTCGAGCGCGGCGTCGCGGCTCTCGGGTTTGACGGTCAGGCTCACGACGAAGGGTCCCGGCACGTGCGTGGCCGAGAAGCTCGAGTGGATGCCGTAGGTCAGGCCCTCGGTGTCGCGGACGCGCACGCCGAGGCGCGACGTCAGCGAGGACTGGCCGAGAGCGGAGTTGGCGAGCGAGCACGGCAGGAAGTCGGCGTCGGTGCGCACGAGGTCCGACGGCATCGCGAGCACGACGTCGGCGTTGGCCTTGTCGGCGAGCCGGACCGTTTCGGCGCCCGGCACCGCCGGAGGCACGCCCGGCTGCGGGATCGCCGGCGCCGGCCCCGGCTTCCACGAGCCGAGGCCCGCCTCGAGCCGGTCGAGGACGCGGTCCGCCTCGACGTCGCCGACCACGACGAGCGCGAGCGACGCCGCCCCGTACCGCGCGGCGTAGAAGGCCTCCAGCATGCCGCGGTCGAGCGCCTCGACCTTCCCGATGCGCTCGGCGCCCGTCGGCCGGTGCAGCGGGTGCGACGCCGGGTAGATCCGGCGCATGGCAGACTCGTAGGCCCGCAGGGAGGTCTGTTCCTGCTGTTGCCGGATCGCGCCCACCAGCCGCTTCTTCTCCTTGTCGAGCTCCTCGGCCGGGAAGACCGGGGAACGCAGGACTTCGACGAGCGCGTCGAGGAGAAGGTCGACGTCGCGGGACAGGGCCGAGCCCACGACGTCCACCCCGACGGGGTCGCCCAGGTCGGAGGCAAAGGACAGGCTCGCGGCGCGGCTCTCGAGGTCCTCGGCGAGCTGGAGCTTCGTGCGCCTGCCCGTTCCCTTCATCAGCTCTCCCGCCGTGACGGAGGCGACGAGGCGCCGGTCCGCCGGCGCGTAGAGCCGACCCGCCTGGAACGATCCGGACAGCGCCAGCGTCGGGTTGAACCGGTTCTCGAGGACGAAGAGACGCGCTCCGTTGCCGAGCGTGCGGTGCCGCACCGACTCGGCGAAGAGCCGGCGCGCCGGAGCGGCCGCGGGCGCCGTCACGCCTCCTCCGCCGACGCTTCGGCGCCGTTGCCGGCCGAAGGCTTGGGCACGTACGTGCCGACGGTCAGACCGTCGTCGTGGAGGTAGGCGAGGACGACGCGCTGCACGTCGGCGGGCGTGACGCGGCGGATCGCCGCGGGGTAGTCGGCATACCACTGCCAGTCGGCCACGGCGATCGCCTCCGAGAGCGACGCCGCGATCTGGTCGCTCGAGTCGCGGTCGAAAATGACTTCGGCCTCGATCTGCGTCCGCGCTTTCTCGCACTCCGCCTCGGTGACCGAGTCGGCGGCGACCCGAGCGATCTCCTGCCGGATCGTCGCCTCGACCTGCGCGGGTTCCACGCCCGGACGCACCGGCGCGAAGACGGAGAAGAGGGCCGGATCGCGCAGCTGCCACGGCACGACGGTCATCGAGAGCGCCAGGCTCTTCTCGACGAGCGCCTGGTGGAGGCGCGACGTGATGCCGCCGCCGAGGATGTTGCCGAGGACCGCGAGCGCCGGCGTGTCGGCGTGGCGCGCGGCGACCGTCCGCCACGAGAGACCGCACCACGCGACCTCGCCGGCCCGCCGGACGACGAAGCGGCGCTCCCCTTCCTGCGGCGGCTCGGTCGTGTAGACCTCGGGAATCGGCCGCGGGGACGCCGGGATCGGGCCGAAGCGGCGTGCGATCGACGCGAGCGCTTCCGCTTCGTCGAAATCGCCGATCAGCATCGCCGTGGCGTTGTTCGGATGGTAGAAGGTGTCGTAGAACTCGCGCAGCCGCGCCGTGGAGACGCCCTCGATGTCGGCGCGCCACCCGATCGTCGGATGGTGGTACGGGTGCTCGCGAAACGCCGTCGCGAAGGTCTCCTTGTAGAGCACCTGGAAGGGCGAGTTCTCGCCGCGCTCGAACTCGTTGCGAACCACCGTCATCTCGGGCACGCGGTCTTCGTCCCGCAGGTGCGCGCGGCGCATCCGCGACGCCTCGATCGCGAGCGCCGTCTCGAGCGCGTCGGAGGGAATCGTCTCGTAGTAGTTGGTGCGGTCGAACCAGGTCGTCGCGTTGAAGCGGGCGCCCAGCGCTTCGAGCACGGCCGCGACCGCGGTTCCCTTCGAACGGTCGAACTCGGGCGTTCCCTTGAACATCAGGTGCTCGAGCAGGTGGGTCGCGCCCGTGTAGCCGACCGCTTCGTTGCGGCTGCCGACGTGGTAGACGACCGCGAAGGTCGCGACCGGCGCGACCCGGTTCTGCAGGAGCAGGACGCGCAGGCCGTTCGCCTTGAGCCGGAATTCGCGAAAGCCGGCCTTTTCGGCGAGGAGGTCGAACGCGTCGCCGGACGCCGGGCTCAAGCGGGGTTCCCGGGGCTCGGCATCCGGGGCTCGGGGATCACCGGCCTCCCGCCACGTCCTCGGCCCCGTCCACGCCGATCACGTTGCCGCTGACCCACGCGCCGCCCTCGCCGCAGAGGGCCACGAGCGCCCTGGCCACGTCGGCGGGCACCGTCAGGCGCCCGGCCGGGTGCATCGCCGACACGCGCTCGATCATCGCCTCGTTGCCCGGAATCTTGCGCAGCGCCGGGGTATCGGTGACGCCGGCCCGCAGGGCGTTGACCGCGACCCGGTGCGGCGCGAGCTCGACCGCGAGCTGGCGCACGTACGACTCGAGCGCGGACTTCGCCGCCGACACGGCGCCATACGCCGGCCACACGATGTGATCGCCGGCCGACGTCATCGCGAAGATGCGCGCGCCGGGCGACAGCAGGCCCGCGAAAAAGAGGTCCTGTGTCCAGTAGACCAGCGAGTTGGCCATGACGTCGAGGGTCATCTCGATCTGCGGCTTCGAGATCGCGTTTTCGCGCGGCTCGGCAAAGAACGGCTTCAGCGTCCCGAAGGCGAGCGAATGGAGGAGCACCGAGACCCGCGACTCGGGCGCGTCGTTGCCGCAGGTCTGCCGGATCGCCTCGACGACCTCGCCGCGCCTGGCGTCGTCGGCCGCGTTGACGTTGAAGAACTCGGCCCGGCGCCCCGTCGCGCGGATCTCGGCCGTGATCCGGTCCACGTTCGGCTGCGTGGATTTCCGGTCCAGGTGAACGCCGAAGACGTTCCAGCCCGAACGGGCGAGCTCGAGCGAGCAGGCCTCTCCGAAACCGGAGGAGGCGCCCAGCACCAGGGCCCAGCGGGAACGCGCGTCGGCGGTCAAGGCGGCGGGCATCTTAGCACCGGGGGGCGGTATGCTCCGATCAAGCGATGGAGGCGGCGACGGACCGGTCGGGAGGCGAGAAAACCCTGCTCGCGGCGTTCCTCCTGCTTTGCCTCGTGGCGGTCTTCGAGCCGGCCGGGTCGGGCCTCGCCGAGCCCGACGAGACGCGCTACGCCGAGATTCCCCGCGAGATGCTCGCCGCCCGCGACTTCGTCGTGCCGCGCCTGAACGGGCTGCCGTACTTCGAAAAGCCGCCCCTCCTCTACTGGGCCAACGCCGCGTCCTTCCGGCTCTTCGGGCAGACCCCGTGGGCGGCGCGCCTGCCCACCCGCTTGGCCGGCCTCGGGACGGCCCTCCTCGTCGTGTGGGCGGCCGGCGCGGGCGGCCGCCGGCGGGAAGGGCTCGCGGCGGGCATCCTGCTGCTCGCGAGCCCGATCGGGTTCCTCATGGCGCGAACGAACCTGACGGACGGCCTGCTGACGTTCTTCCTGGCGGCGACGCTGCTCGCGGCGCGCGCGGCGATCCTTCGCCGCGAGGCGGGCCGGCCCTGGAACGGCTTCGCGGCCGCGGCGGGCGCGGCGGCGGCCGCGGCGTTTCTGACGAAGGGACTCATCGCGATCGCGCTCCCGGGCCTCGTCCTGCTCCTCTGGGCGGCCTCGACGGGGCGCTGGCGGGGCCTCGCCGCGCTCGTCATCTCGCCGGCGCCGCTCGTCTTCGCCGCGCTCGCCGCGCCGTGGTTCGTCCTGGTCGAGCGCCGGCACCCGGGATTCCTCGAGTTCTTCTTCGTGCACGAGCACTTCCAGCGCTTCGCGACGGGCGCGGCCAGGCGCGCCGGGCCCGTCTACTACTTCGTCCCGGTTCTCGCGCTGGGGTTCCTGCCGGGGCTCGCGTTCTTCCTCGCGGCCCTCGCCAGGGCGTGGCGCCGCGCGAGCGACGGATTCTTCTTTTTCGTCTGGTTCGCCGTCGTCTTCGTTTTCTTCTCCGTTTCGCAGAGCAAACTGCCGCCGTACGTCTTCCCCGCGCTCCCCGCCGCGGCGATCCTCGCGGGCGGCGCGGCCGGCGGCGCGCTCGGGAGGCGGCCGTGGATCGCCCACGCGCTGCTGGCGACGGCCTTCGGCGCCGCGCTCGTGCTCCATCCGGTCACGCGCGGGTTCCTGATGGAGTCGCGCCTCCAGGGGCTCATCGCTCCGGCGCTGGCGATCCTGGTCGTCGCGGCGTGGGCGGCCGTCCTCTTCGCCGGCGGCGTCCCTTCCTTCGCGACCGCGGCGCTCGCGGTCGGATGGGCCGCGTTTCTCGGCGCCGTCGTCATCGCCTGGCCGCGGACCCCGCCGGCGCGCCTGGCGCAGGAGATCGCGGCGGCCGCGCGCGCGGCGGGCGCCGGGCAGGTTCCCCTGGTCGGCTACAAGGACTACCTGAACGGCCTCTCCTGGGCGCTCGGGCGGACGATCCCGGTCGCCGCCTACCGCGGCGAGCTCGAGCCGGATTTCGAGACGGACCCGGACCACCGCGACGCGCTCCTGTGGTCGAAGGAGCGGTTCTGGGAGCTCTGGAAGAGCGAGCAGCCGATGCTCGTCCTCGTGCGCCTCCAGGACCTCGTCGAGATGATGCAGGCGGCGCCGCCCGCCCGCGTCGTGAGGTACTCGGGCAAGCACGCGCTCGTCGCCAACCACTGACCGGCGAGGGCCAGTGCCCGGTCGCCAGGAAGCCCGGTGACCGATCTCGCCGCGCGCCAGAGCTCCGTGAAGTAACCGAGCGAACCGGCGCGTGCGGCGGGAGCCGGAACGAGCGAGCGGGCCAGGGTCGCGGTCGAGCCCGCATCCGGGAAAGCCGCGGCCCGGTGCCGAAGGCAGGCCTGCGAGCGAGCGAAGGCGACGGTCTAGGGAATGTACCCCTTGATCGTTCTCGCGGTGACGCCCGGCTTGTCGACGCTCACGGCGACGGTGCGGTACTCGCCATCCGGCTTCTGCGAGTCCGTGCGGAACGCCACGATGTACTGCGAACGCAGCTCTTCTTCGATGCGCTTGGTGACCTCGCCGATCTTCGCGGCGCTCGAGATGTGGAACACCTCGCCGCCCGACTCGTGGGCGATCTCGTTGATCTCTTTGCGAATCCCGAAGTCGAGCACCGAGATCCCGACGCCGATGAAGTAGATCGGCGCTCCCGCCGACCGCGCGTAGCGCAGGAGGGTCGGGTAGTCCACGTGCGAGTGGTTGTCCGCGCCGTCGGTGATGACGATCAGGGCCTTGCGCCCCTGCAGCGTCCGGAACTGGTAGAGGCCGAGCACGACCGAGTCGTACAGCGCCGTCGCGCCGCGGGCCGAGGTCTCGCGCGAGGCGCGCTGGAGGGCCGCCGAGTCGCCGGTCAGCTCCTGGATCATGTGCGGCTGTTCGCGAAACTCGATGACGAAGCCCTTGTCCTTCTCGCGGATCAGGCCGCGGAAGAGCTCGGAGGAGGCGTCGTGGACGAAGGGCATCGACTTCTCCATCGAGCCCGAGCCGTCGACGACGAGGCCGATCGTCAGCGGCAGCTTCTCGGCGATCTCGAAGCCGGTGATCGTCTGCTTGCGGCCGTCCTCCTGGACGGCGAAATCGGACTCGCCGAGGCCCTTGACGAACCGATTGTCCTTGTCGAGGGCGGAAATGTGCAGCTGCACGACGTCGACGCGCACGTTCTCGACCGTCGTGTTCGGGCCTTTCAGGAAGTGGATGTCGTTGGCTTCCTTGCCGTCTTCGGCGATCGCGGTCGCCCGCAGGTAGTCGCCCTTCGAGTACTCGGCAAACGGAATCACGACGTCGTACGGGCCGGTGTCGCCCCACGTCTTCAGCTTCTTGTCGTTCAGGAACAGCTCGACCTGCCTGGCCACCCCGCCGCCGATCGACTGGACGGCGACCTTGACGCGCACCGTGCCGCCGGAGGGATCGGGCGTCGGCAGGATCTTGACCGCCAGCCGCGCCGAGCCCTGGTTGACCGACCAGGCATCCTCGTCGATGACGCGGCCATTCGAGTCGTAGCCGACCGCGCGCACCGTCTGCCGCCGCGGCAGCTGCCCGAGGTCGATCTCGACCGAGTACGGCGGCTTCGTGCGCCGCACGATGAGCTTGTCCTCGAGGTAGAACTCGACACGGGTGATCGGCGGCGAGACGTCGGCCTCGAGCCGCAGCAGGCCGATCGGCGCTTCGCGCGCCGGCGGCAGGATCTTCAGCTTCGACTCGCCCGGAGTCGCGGCGGCGGCGGCCTCGTCGGCGATCACGACCGCTTCGGCCGAGGGCAGCGTCGACGCTTCGCCCGGCGCCATGTCGGGAGAGAACTTCGCGCCCACTTCCGGCACCGACAGCTCGGTCGCGGCCTGGCCCACTTCCCGCCCTCCCGGCGCGACGAGCACGAGCTTCAACGTGTAGGAGCCGGGCTCGATCGAACGCAGAAACGCGTAGGTGAAGGTCGTCCGCGTCCCGATCTGACCCGACACCGGGTACTTGAAGGCCTGGACCACGTCGCCGCCCTTCACGAAGCTGCCCTGCAGCTCGCCCGAGAAGCTCGACAGCCCGCGCCTGGCCGCCGCCATCGAGAGCTCGGGGGCGCGGAGCCGGACCCGCATCACCGTCTTCAAGCCCGCCATGCCGAGGTACTCGGCCGTGACGTAGAGCGGGAAGGTCCCGCCGGCCGTCGACAGGTCGGTTTCCCTGTTCTGGGTCTGGGCCGCCGCCGGCGAGGGCGGCGCGGAAAGGCCGGCGGCGAGCGCGGCCAGGAGAAGGAACGCGGCGCGCGGTTTCATGCTCAAGAAACGAACCTGTCGGGCGGCGGCCGGAATTCCCGCCGGGCGCTAGGAAGCCAGGGCCGCCGGGACTTCCAGCCGGCCAGGGAGGTCGGCGAAGAAGTCCGCAACGGCGGCCCGGAAGTCGTCCGGCGTCGCGAGCTCCGAGATCCGCACCCGCAGGGCCCGGCCGTGCGGCAGGCCGTTGGTGTACCAGCCGGTCATCGTGCGCAGCTTGTGGAGCGCCTCCTTCGGATCGTGGGCGGTCGCCTCGATCGCGTCGAAGTGCGCGAGCATCAGGTCGCGGCGCTCGTCGAGCGCCGCCTCGCGCACCGGCCGGCCGGCGAGCCGATCCGCGATCTGGCGGAAGATCCACGGGTTCTTCATGGTCGCCCGCCCGATCATCACGGCGTCGCAGCCGGTCTCGGCCATCAGCGCGAGGGCGTCGTCCGGTGTGGCGACGTCCCCATTGCCGACGACCGGAATCGTGAGGTGCCGCTTCAACTCGGCGATGCGCCGCCGGTCCGCCTGGCCCGTGTACATCTGCCGCGCGGTGCGCGCGTGCATCGCGACGGCGGCCACGCCCTCGTCCTCGCACAGGCGGCCGAGGTCGAGATAGTTCAGGCGGCGGTCGTCGAGCCCGAGGCGGAACTTCACCGTCAGGGGAATCGTCAGGCGCGAGCGCACTTCGCGCACGATCGCGCGGGCGAGCGGCAGGTCGCCCATGAGCGCCGCGCCGGCGCAGCCCTTGAGGACCTTGTTCGCAGGGCAGCCCATGTTGATGTCGCAGACGTCGGGGCGGAGCTCCTCGACGATGTCGGCCGCGGCCGCCATGCGCTCCGGATCGGACCCGTAGATCTGGATCGAAAGGGGCCGCTCCTCCTCGGAGAAGACGAGCTTGCGGAGCTGACGGGCGTTGCCCCGGGTGATCGCCTCGGAGGAAATGAACTCCATCGTCACGAGTCCCACGCCGCCGATGCGCCGCAGCATCAACCGGTACACGTGGTCCGTGATGCCTGCCATGGGGGCGAGCACCAGCGGCGGATCGACGCGGACGGGCCCGATCGTGAGCATGGGAGACGCCATTTTAATGCGCGGAGCGAGGCCCCGCATCGCGGCTCGGGAAGCCCCCCTCACCCTGCCCTCTCCCCCCGAGCGGAGGGAGAGGGAGTCAGGAAACGCGCGCACCGGAGTTCGCGGTCAGGAGTCATTACTCTTTGGGCATCCCCAGGCCCCAGTAGTTCTGCTCGAAGAACGGGCCGTAGTCCTTCTTCGTCAGGAACTGGAGGAAGGACGCGATCGTCTTCGTCGACCCGAACTTCCACCGAAAGGACTTCTGGTACGACTTCAGGAACGTCAGGAAGGTCTCGTCGCCGAGCTCGCGGTTGAGGGCGTACAGCAGAAACGGCCCCTTGTCGTAGAGCAGCCCGGTGCGGATGAAATACTGAGACCGCGCGTCGCTCGCGAGGTAGACCCGGTCGGCCAGCGGGATCGGCGCCTTGTCCGCGGCGAAGGACGCCCCCGCCTTCCAGTGGCCGACGATCATCTTGTACGTCGACTCGCCCCTGGCCGCTTTCATGAAGAGCGCGGCGCAATACTCGGCGAAGGACTCGGACAGCCAGTCTTCCTCGTCGCTCGGCGCCTTGACGACGTGACCCCAGTACTGGTGCGCGATCTCGTGCGCGAACCGCTCGTTGACGCCGCCCGAGTAGAGCTGGTTCTCCTCCGTGCCGCCGGTCGGGTTGAAGGCCTCCTTGGTGATGAACATGACCCCGGCCGGCGCCTGGCCGAAGCCGTACGAGTCGATCTCGAGGATGTTGAACTCCGGAAACGGAAACGGTCCGAGGAACTCCCTGTAGAACCCGATGATCGCCGCCGCGAGATCGGTCAGCTGTTTGACGGCGCGGTCGTTCTTCAGCGCGTAGGTCGCCACGCGGATCGTGACGCCGTCGCGGACCTCCTCCTTGTAGGAATAGTCGCCCGCGAGCACCACCGCGAACTGGATCGGATTCTCGATCCGGGTCTCGACGACGTTCTCGTCTCCCTCCTCCGCACGGCGAATCGTCCGGCCCTGGGCAAACGGCACGAACGGCTTCTTCACGCGCACGACGGCGTGGAGCGTGTAGAACTGCTCCCACGTCTCGGGCTGCGGGAACCAGGGCCGCACGCCGAGCTCCCAGTAGTTGCTGCCGCCGGGGCGCACCAGGAAGTTGCCGTCGATCTCGAACTTCAGCTTGACCGGCTGGTTCGCCGCCACGGGCTCGCGGGTCTGCACGAGGACCTCGCCGTCGCCGTGGTAGAAGGCGAGCGGCCGGCCGCCCTCGTCGGTGACCTGGCGCAGGTGCTCGCGGCGCGCCGACAGGTGCGCTCCGAACGTCGTGTAGATGCCGTTCTCGAGGGCGAACCGAAACACCCCGAGCGCTTCCCGCTGCGGCACGAGCGTCTCGACGACCGTCAGGCTGACGTCTTCGCCCGCGGACGCCTTCACCTCGAGATCCACGTCGGTCAGAACGACGCGCGGTTTCGGCGGATCGCGAGGGTCGCGGTCCGTCGGCTGATGCGACAGGGTGGTCGAGAAGAGCATGTCTTTGAGCGACGACTCGCCGGACGCGCTGCCGTGCAGGAAGCTCAACCTTTCCGAAGGGTTCGCGACGCCCTCGGCTTCGTAGATCAGGTCTTCGCTGCCGCCCCCCATCTCGACCCAGGCAAACGGCGCGCCGGGCGCCGCCAGGCGCTGGGACGCGAAGTCGACCGCGAGCGTGCGGCCGCGCTTCTTCGAGAACTTCTCGCGATGCGCGTCGAAGCTCGCCGTCAGCGGCCGGGCCTCGAGACCCGTCAGCTCCGGCGCCTTGTCCCCCGACGCGAGCCAGAGCAGCTTCGTGAACCGGTCCCGGACCGCCGTCCCGGCGTCCGTCCTCGCGGTCGAGAGGCTCGTCGACTTCTTCGCGACGTAGACGATGACCGGCGCCTCGATCGGATCCGCCGACACGTACTCGACCGTTCCGGACCCCTCGACGAAGAGACCGACGATCTCGTCGCCGGCCTTCACGTAGGACGCACGGCCGGCGGAGACCTGACACACGAGGTGCTCGTGCGCGAGCCGGAGGTTCGACACGGCGGCGGACTGGTCGTCGACGCGCAGCTTCTGGAATCGGCCGACCGTGGCGACGAGCCCGGGCGGCGCCGATTCGCCGGCGGCGAGCGGTGTCGCCGCGAGGACGCCCGCGAGGAGGAGCCCCGAAAACCTCATGGCAGCCTCCCGCCGGCCCGCGCCGGCTCTCTTACTTGAGAAGCTCCTGGACGTTCTTGGCGGGATTGTAGCCCTTCGGCTTCTCGAAGAGGTCCGGGTCGGCGCCCACGCGCACGTCGAGGAGCTCCGTCGTCGTGAAGGGCTGGTACTCGTCGCCCTGGTCCTTCTTCGCGTGCTCGATCTTGACGACGAGCTTCTCGAGGTCGCGAGCGACCCAGAGCGTGACCTGGTCCCCCGACGGCAGGCTCATCCGATAGCGGTCGCAGGGGTGGAGGCCGTGCGCGGCGTCGCCGATCCTCGCGATCGTGCCCCCGAAGCGGTCGGCGTAGGCGGCCGGGTCGAAGTGGGGCTCGAGCGGATAGCCGGGCACGATCTCCTCGGTCGGCTCCCACGGCGTCGCCAGGATCTTCTTCGTGGACGGGCGGAACTGCCAGACCTGCTTCAGGTCGGGCCGCATGATCTTCACGAGGGGCGCGCCGTCCATCCGGGCCTCGACGCGCTTCCACTCGCCGCGCACCGCGACCTCGAAGCGTTCGTCCTTCGAGAACGAGAGGATCGCGCGATAGCCGTCCTTGCCGACGGTCTTCAGGCCGCCGCCGCAGGCGACGGCGAGGACGGCGAGCGCCGCCGCGGCGAGCCCGGCCGCCGCCCGTTTCACGAGCCGCTCGGGATGAGGATGAGGTTTTCCTGAGGCGTCCCCAGAGGTTCGCTGCCTTTGTCCGTCACGACGTAGTCCTCTTCGAGGCCGAAGCCAACCTTGCCGCCCATCATCCATGGCAGCTCCACCTCGAGCGCCGGCTCGATCGCGAACGTCTGGTCCTTTTCGATCGCGTAGTTGCCGAGCTTGCCGTAGCGGTCGGGCCAGGCCGGCGCGAGCAGCGGTCCGATGTCGTGCGTGTAGAAGCCGATGGGGTGGCCGGTCGCGTGCGGGTACTCTTCGTAGTCGGCCTCGGTGACGGTCTTGCGCGCGGCGGTGTCGACGGCCGTGCCCGTCGCGCCGGGCTTCAACGCCGCCGCGGCGGCCCGGTTGGCGGCGCGCACCGTGGCGAACGCGGAGGCGACTTCGGGCGGCGCCTCGGTCTCGCCGGGCCGCAGCACGTAGGCGAGGCGCTGGATGTCGGTCTTGTAGCCGTCGTCGTCGACGCCGAAGTCGATGCGGATCACCGAACCCGGAAGGATCGACTCCTCCGACGCGGCCGAGTGCCCGCGCGCGAGCCCCGCCATCACGTTCGGATCCTGGTCCTCCTCCCACGACGGGCCGAGCCCCATGTCGCGCCGCCGCTTGCGGATGAAGTCGGCGAGGTCCTTCTCCGTCGTCTTGCCCGGCACGATCACGGCAGGCGACAGGGCCTCCGTCAGGATCTGCTCGGTCTTCTTGACGGCCTCGCGCAGCTTCGCGATCTCGGCCGGCGTCTTGCGGCTGCGGTAGGAGACGAGGAAGGCCTCCGCCGACACGAGGCGCTTGGAATAGTCGGCGCCGAGCGTCTCGCGGAGCCACTGCAGGTTTCCCGCCGTCATGCCGTCGGCGAGCGGCTCGTCGCGCGACATGTCGACGGCGATCGCCCGCGGGTTCAGCCGCTCGATCTGCTCCTTGAGGGCCGGGCCCGGGCCCTCCTTCCCGTACGGGATGACGTTCGAATAGAGGCCCGACTTCTCGAACGTGTCCGTGTCGTAGCTCGCGACGACGGCGATGCGCTCGAGGTGGTCGCCCTTGTCCACGAAGAGGCACGCCGAGCGGCCGACGGCGTGGTCGGCGGCGACGTCGAAGGCCATGGGATCGACCGTCGCCTCCCGCGTCACGACCAGCCACGCGTCGATGTTCGAGTGGCGCAGCGCCGCGACGAGATAGCGATCCATCCGCTCCTTGCGCGACCGGATCTTCAGCGGCGCGAGCACGGGGACGGGCGTCGGCGAGGTCCTGGGCCGCAGCGTCGGGCGCGGCGGGTGGACCGGGACGGCCTGAAACAGCAGGTAGGCCAGGGCGAGCAGGCGCATGCGCGCCCAACTCTATAATTCGCCGGCGATGACCTGGTGGGAATCCTGGTTCGGCGAGGAGTACCTCGACCTCTATCCCCACCGGGACCTGGCGTCGGCCCGGCGGGAGGCGGCGTTCGCGCTCGCGCATCTGCCGACGCGGCCCGCCCCCCTCCTCGATCTCTGCTGCGGCAGCGGGCGCCACGCGATTCCCTTCGCCGAGGCCGGCGCGCCGCCGGTCGGCCTCGACTACTCGGCGCCCCTGCTCGACCTCGCGCGGCGGCGCGATCGCTACGCGCTGCTCGTGCGGGGCGACATGCGCGCGCTGCCCTTCCGGGACGGCAGCTTCCGCGCCGTCGTCAACTTCTTCACGAGCTTCGGCTACTTCCGCGCCGACGCCGAGAACACCGCGGTCGTGTCCGAGATCGAGCGCGTCCTGCTTCCCGGCGGAGCCTTCCTCTGCGACACGTTCTGCCGGGCCCACGTGCTCGCGCGCCTGGTGCCGGAGGAGCGCCGCGACTGCGGCGGCAAGGAGTACCGGATCCGGCGCTCCTGGGACCCGGTGACCTCCCGCATCGAGAAGGAGATCGAGGTGCGCCGCGGCGGCTCCGCGGAGATCTTCCGCGAGAGCGTGCGCGCCTACGCGCCCGACGAGCTCGCGGCGCTGCTCGAGGGCGCCGGTCTCGCCGTGTGCAAGACCTGGGGCGACTTCGACGAGACCCCGCCCGGACCGAACGCGCCGCGCCTGATCGTCCTCGCCCGCAAACCGGAGAAACCATCGTGATCCCTTACGCGAAGTATCCCGGCCTCTCGCCGCTGTTTCTCGAGTTCCTCGCCGGCGCCCCGGACCTCTACCCGGACCGCCCGACGCTCGACGCCTGCGTCGAGCGCGGCCAGCAGCTCCTCGCCGCCGGACGGCGCCCCCGCGTTCCCGCCTCCGCGTTCCGATGTCGCGGCGCCGAAGCGGCGCGCCTGGCCGAGGAGCTCGCCGCCGGCCGCGCCGTCGCCGTCTCCGCCGGCCACCAGGTCGGTCTCTTCACCGGCCCGCTCTTCACCCTGCTCAAAGCCTTCGACGCCATCCGGATCGCCCGCGCGCTCACCGAGCGCGGCGTTCCCGCCGTTCCGGTCTTCTGGGCGCTGACCGACGACCACGACCTCCAGGAGATCGCCCGGACCGCGCGGCCGACGCCGGAGGG
>Ga0335071_10002401_pt1 | contig 20053 bp, 18 predicted proteins | sample Lox_Sample_15_FD_206724 | JGI IMG/M metagenome (GOLD analysis project Ga0335071, IMG submission 206724) | Soil microbial communities from Loxahatchee National Wildlife Refuge, Florida, United States - Lox_Sample_1.5 | ecosystem: Environmental > Terrestrial > Soil > Wetlands | place: USA...
CTGGCACGGTGTCGTCGTCTCCTACGACCTGAACTTCCGGCCGTCGCTCTGGAGGTCGCACGGCGGCCCGGAAGCGGCGGCGCGTGTCAACCGTGAGCTCGTCCGCCACGTCGACGTCCTGCTCGGGAACGAGGAGGACTTCTCGGCCGCGCTCGGCTATCCGCTCGACGGCGCCGGCGACGACCTGCTCGAGCTCGACGTCTCCCACTACGAGCGGCTGCTCGGACGCGTGCTCGACGACCTGCCGCAGCTCGCGCTCGCGGCGTCGACGCTGCGCCAGGCGCGGACGGCCTCGGTCAACGACTGGACCGCCGTGTGCCGAACCCGCGCCGGGTTCCGGGTCGGTCCGGCGTTCCCGGCGCTCGAGATCTACGACCGGGTCGGCGGCGGCGACTCGTTCGCGTCGGGCCTGATCTACGGCCTGCTCGAAGGCTCGAGCGTCGACGAGGCGCTCGCGTACGGCGTCGCCCACGGCGCGCTCGCCATGACCACGCCGGGTGACACGTCGATGGCGACGCGCGCCGAGGTCGAACGCCTCGTCGCGGGACGGGCTCCGCGTGTCGAGCGGTAGTCGCGAGCCCTCGCCGACCTCGAACGTATGATGTTTCGCGTGGAGAAAACTGCGAGCCCGACGGACCATGCTCTACTGACGCGCCAGGGAAAGGGGTCGCGGCGCCCGGGCCGGCTCGCCTCCGTCATCGTCGAGGAGCTCGCGAACGAGATCATCGGCGGCACGCTCGCGGCGGGCGACGTCTTGCCCACCGAGCCGGCGCTGTGCGAGGAGTTCGGCTTCAGCCGCACCGTCATCCGCGAGGCCCTGAAGCTCCTCGAGGAGCGCGGGCTCGTCCGCGTCGAGCAGGGCCGCGGGACGACGGTTCAGCCCCGTGACGCCTGGAACCTGCTCGACCCCGTCGTGCTCCGGATCGCGCTCGCGTACGACGACGACCTGTCGCTGCTCGACAACCTCATTGCGGTGCGCCGGGTGATGGAGCGGGAGATGGCGAGGGCCGCGACGCCCCGGCTGACCCCGGCCGAGCTTGCCGCGCTCGCCGACAGCGTGGACCGCATGGAGGCGGCGTTCGACGACTACGACCACTTCCGTGCGTGCGACAACGAGTTCCACGCGATCGTGATGAAGGCGTCCGGGAACGAGGTCGGCCTCACGATCGTCCGCGCGATCCACCGGCACGGGGGCGTGACGCCTCCGCTGTCGTCCGGCGCCTCGCGGGCCGCGCTCGCCCGGACCGTCGCGGCGCACCGCGCGATTCACGACGCACTCGCCGAGCGCGACGGCGAGCTTGCCGGCGAGCTCATCTCCGAGCACATCGCGAGCGCCTGGGCCGAGCGCAAGAAGCGACGGCCGGCCCGCCGCGCCGCCACCGCCGCCCGCTAGGGATCTCCTCCTCGGGACCGGCTCTCGGCCGACCCGAAGAACGCTTGACAAATAGTGATCATTCGTATGATGATCACTCCACAGTGCACATCGCGTCCCTCGACGTCGAGCTCATCCCACGCCCCGCGGTGACCCCGCCGTTCTCGTGGCGGCGGGGTCTCCGCGGCTCCGCGCCGGCCCGCACCACGGCGGTCCTGCGCATCACGACGGACGAGGGGCACGTCGGCGAGGCCTACCACGAGTGGAGCGGGCCGATGCTCGCCGACATCGTCGAGCGCATCCTCGAACCCGAGCTCGTCGGGGAGCGAGCCGACCGCCGCGAGTGGCTGTGGCACCGGCTCTGGGAGCTCGACCGCACGGAGGAGTTCCCGATCTGGGTCTTCGGCGTCGTCGACGTCGCCCTCTGGGATCTCGAGGGCAAGATCTTCGGAGTCCCGGTGCACCGGCTGCTCGGCACGTACCGCGAATCGATCCCTGCGTACGCGTCGACGACGACGTTCGCCTCCGTCGAGGAGTACCTCGAGGTCGCCGACCAGTGCCTCGAGCTCGGCTTCCCCGCGATCAAGCTCCACGCCTGGGGGGACGCGCGGGCCGACGCCGATCTCTGCCAGCGGCTGCGGGCGCACGTCGGTCCCGACGTCGACCTGATGTACGACGGCTCGGCGGGCTTCGACCTGCCGAGTGCCGTCTACCTCGGCGACGCGCTCGCCGAGGCGGGCTACCGCTGGTACGAGGAGCCGATGCGAGAGTTCAGCATCACCGCGTACCGGTGGCTCGCCGAGCGGGTCGAGGTGCCGTTGCTCGTCGGAGAGACATCCGACGGCAGCCACCTCAACACCGCGGACTTCATCGCGTCCGGATGCGCGACGTACGTCCGGACGAGCGCGAATCACCGCGGCGGGATCACCGGTGCCATGCGCATCGCGCACCTCGCCGATTCCTACCGGCTGCGGGCAGAGGTTCACGGGCCCACCGAGCCGGCCGTCCATCTGTGCATGGCGGTCCCCAACTGCACGTACTACGAGTCGCTCGTGACGTCGAATCCTGCGGTCCGCGAGCCCCGTGTCGGGCCTGACGGACTCGTACGGGCGCCCGCGACGCCCGGCATCGCCCTGCCGGCGTTCGTCCAGGAGTTTCGAGCGGCAGCGCGCTAACAGCTGGACCAAGGGAGGGTCTAGAAGATGGGCCAAGAGAGGAGGGCTACCGATATGAGGTCATCCGTCACCCGCAGGCTCTGGGCGATCGCGCTCGCGGCCTGTGCCGTCGCCGCGGCGCTCACGGCCGGGGCAGGCGCGGCCGAGTCGGCCACGAAGGCTTCGGCTCAGAAGGCGTCGTCGGCGCCGCTCGTCGTCTGGTACGACGCCGCTCGCGCTGCTTACGTGAAGGAGTACAAGGCCACCCATCCCAACGCCAACATCAAGTGGGTGCTCTACAGCGGCGACAACAACGGCGACGGCACCCTGCAGTCGAAGTTCTCGCTGTACAACCGCGTCGGCTGGAAGCCGGGAGTGTCTCCGGACGTGGTCTTCGACGAGGAGAACTACGAGGCGGGCTGGCTCGGCCTGCCGCCGTTCAACGATCTGCTCGACCTGAAGCCGTACATCTCGAAGAGCGTCTGGAGCAAGGACCAGGGTCTCGGCGACTGCTTGATCAACGGCAAGCTCCTCTGCCTGCGCAACGACAACGCCGCGAACGTTCTGTGGGTCAACACGAAGTTGTGGAACCAGTTCTTCCCGGGCAAGACACCTCCGACCACATGGGCGGACTACGCGGCCGACGGTCAGTCGCTGGTCAAGAACCATCCGGGCTACTACATCGGTGAGTTCGGGCAGCCGTGGGACGCGGAGACCTACCTGTGGGGGAACGAGTGCCCCATCAACCAGGCGGTCGGCAGCCAGGTTCTGCTCGACAACCCGAGCTCGCCGAACTGCACCACGATCGCGAAGCTGATCGACTCGGCCCTGGGCGCGTTCACGCACGACGGCCCGTTCACGACAGCGTGGGTCAACGACAAGACCGCGCAGCACATGGTCATGGACGTCGGCGCGATCTGGCAGGGAACCGCGATCTACCCGTCGGGCTCGGGCTCCGAGGGGCCCGGAACCGACGTGATGGAGGCGTACCCGCCGCCGGTGGCGACGAACGGCGCTCACGTGACCGGATCGATCGGCGGCGGTCTGTGGATGGTGAGCTCGCACACGACGCAGCCGAAGGCGGCCGCAGCGCTGGTCGAGTACATGGTCACGAGCCCGAAGATCCAGCAGGACCCGAGCATCACGGAGGGGCTGCCGGCCTATGCCCCCGACCAGGACGGATGGCTCAAGTCGCTGAACGGCGTGTTCGCCGACCCCTCGGCGACCGAGGCTGCCATCAAGGCGGCTGCCGGTGAGATCTGGACCGGATGGAGCCCCGTGCCGTGGAGCGTCGAGTCCATCTTCGGCAACACCGTCACGCCGGGCCTCGTCGCGGGTGGCACGTTCACGTCGGCGCTCTCGACGCTCGCAGGCAACATCAAGTCCGCGGCGCAGAGCGCCGGCTGGCAGGTCAAGAGCCATTAGGCGGTAGACAACGCACGATGAGTGTCCCTTCGGCACCGGCTGTCCCCGGCGAGCGCATCGGCCGCCGGGGCAGTCGGGCCGTCGGGAGGCGTGAGCGCCCGCCGGCCGGCAGCTCCCGCACGGCCGGCTACGTCTTCGTCGCCCTGTATGTCGCGCTGCTGCTGCTGCTCGGCATCGCGCCGGTCGTCTACGCGATCTACCTCGCGTTCAGCAACTCCGGCGGCGCCGGCTCGGCGTTCGCGCACGCTTTCAACGACTATCGCTTCGTTCCGGCGTTCGAGCACATCCTCGAGTTCATGGCGATCTGGCTGGTCAGTCAGACGATCCTCGTCGTCGGGCTCACTCTGCTGCTGCACAACCAGGCGCAACGCGTCGGCGCCGGCTTTCGGTTCATCTTCTACATCCCGGGCGCGCTCGCAGGCGCCGCGAGCGTGGTCGTCTGGCTCTTCATGCTCGACCCGACCGCGAGCCCCTTCGCGTTCGCGCTGCACTGGTTCGGCTACGACCAGTTCAACAACACGATCGCACCCGGGAACCTCCCGCTGATCTTCGCGATCATGGCGTTCTGGACCGGCGCCGGCTCGTGGATCGTCGTGATGTACGGCGCGCTCAACAACATCCCCCACGAGCTGATCGAGTGCGCGCAGATCGACGGTGCGAACGCCTTCAAGACCGCGCTCTGGATCAAGCTGCCGCTGATCCGCAAATGGGTGGTCTACATGCTCGTCCTGTCCTTCGCGGCAGGCACGCAGCTGTTCGTCGAGCCGACCGTCCTGGGCTCGGCGGCCTTGGGCGTCGGCGTCAGCAAGTACTGGTCGCCCAATCAGCTCGCCTGGTTCCTCGCCTCCCAGTACGACGAGTTCAACCAGGCCGCCGCGATCTCGGTCGTCCTGCTCGTGCTCGGGCTCGCCGTCGCGGCCCTCCTCGTCTGGCGCGGAAGGCTGTTCGAGGTCGAGTGATGGCGCTCTCTCGGCGACACGCGATGCACCTCGTCGTCCTGGCCATCCTGCTCGTCTTCACGGCGTTCTTCTTCGTGCCGATCATCTGGTTGTTCCTCGCGCCCACCAAGACCGACGGCCAGCTGCTGACCGAGTCGCCGTTCGCATTCGGCAGCCTGAGCACGCTCGCGCACACTTTCCACAGAATCGTCACCTACAGCGGTTACAGCGTCCTGATCTGGCTGAAGAACTCCGCGATCTACTCGTTCGGCGGCACGGCACTGGCGGTCCTCGCGGCGATTCCGGCCGGCTACGCGCTGGCGCTCACGCACTTCATCGGACGGCGTGTGCTGCTTGCGATCACGCTCGTCGTGATGATCATGCCGGCGACCGCGCTCGTGCTGCCGCTGTTTCTCGAGATCAACAAGCTCGGCCTGTACGGCACGATCTGGGCGCTCATCCTGCCGTTCGGATTCTTCCCCTTCGGGGTCTACCTCACCTACATCTACTTCTCCGCGACGATCCCGAAGGATCTGCTCGCAGCGGCACGGATCGACGGAGCCGGCGAGTGGCGGGTCTTCTGGCACATCGCGCTGCCGCTCGCACGGCCCATCGTCGCGCTCGTCGGCTTCTTCGCGTTCGTCGCCTCCTGGAACAACTTCTTCCTCCCGTTCGTGATGACCTACGACAGCTCGCAGTACCCGATCCAGATCGGACTGCAGCAGCTGATCGGCTCGACGGCGTCCTTCAACCCGGCGAACTACTCGGCCGGGAGCAGCATCGTGGTGCTCCATCGGCCCGACCTCGCCATGGCGGTGATCATTGCGATCGCGCCCGTCCTTCTCGTCTTCCTGTTTGCCCAGCGGTCCCTCGTGACGGGCATGCTCGCGGGCGCGACAAAGGAGTAACAGGGGAATCTCATGGCCATCGTGACTTTCGAGGCGGCGACGCGTACGTATCCGAACAGCCACCGGCCGGCGGTCGACGGACTCGATCTCGAGGTTCGCGACGGCGAGTTCCTGGTGCTCGTCGGGCCATCGGGATGCGGCAAGACGACGACGCTGCGAATGCTCGCCGGGCTCGAGAACGTGGACGCGGGCGACATCTCGATCGACGGCAAGAGCGTCGTGAATCTCGCGCCGCGTGACCGCGACATCGCCATGGTCTTCCAGAACTACGCGCTCTATCCCCATATGAGCGTCGCGCAGAACATGGGCTTCGCGCTGCGGATGGCGAAGGTGCCCAAGTCCGAGATCGACGAGCGCGTTCGAGCCGCCGCGAAGATCCTCGACATCGAGGAGTATCTCGAGCGAAAGCCGCGCCAGCTCTCCGGCGGGCAGCGACAGCGGGTCGCGATGGGTCGCGCCATCGTCCGCCAGCCGCGCGTCTTCCTGATGGACGAGCCGCTCTCGAACCTGGATGCGAAGCTGCGCGTCGCCACGAGGGCCGAGATCGCAGCGCTGCAGCGCAACCTCGGCGTCACCACGCTCTACGTCACGCACGACCAGGTCGAGGCGATGACCATGGGGGACCGCGTTGCCGTCATGAAGGACGGCGTACTGCAACAGTGCGACACCCCGCGGGCGCTTTACGACGAGCCGGCCAATGTCTTCGTGGGAGGCTTCATCGGGTCGCCCTCGATGAACCTTCTCGAGGGCACGGTCGGCGACGGGGGAGTCAGGCTCGGATCGACCGTCATTCCCGTCACCGAGAGCCTGCCGATCCCCGTCGGTGCGCCTGTGACGGTTGGGCTGCGGCCGGAGTCCCTTGCACTTGCGCCGGCAGGCGGGGGCATCCCCGCGAGGGTCAGCATGGTGGAAGAGCTCGGCGCGGAGGCCTTCGTGCACGCCCGGCCGGCAGACGGAGTCGGCATGGCCCAGAACGCCGAGAGCATGATCGTCGCGCGCTTCGAGCCACGCACGGCTCCCGCCACGGGCGAGTTGATCCACCTGCGTGCAAAGGACGGGTCGATGCTGTTGTTCGACGCCTCGTCGGGCGACCGTATCCGCGCTCGCTCATGAGGGCAGCGGCCCACTGTCGCGGCGGCTGACCCCCTCGAGAATGCGTGGCCCGTGCCTCCGCCGGCGGTCGGCCGAGCCCTAGCCGCGGCTCGTCCGTCCTCCGCCGAACAGGGATAGGAAGAAGTTGAAGACGTTGAGCAGGTCGACGAAGATCGACGACGCGAGGAGCGGCGCGCTGTCGGAGTTCGTGGTCAGGCGGAGCCGCTGGAAGTCGAACATCACGTAACCGGCGAAGATGACGAGACCCAGGATCGAGTAGACCCGGGCGCCGTCGGGGATCTGGGCGAAGATCAACACGATCCCGTACAGGATGAGGCCCACGAGTGCCCAGAAGAGCAGACGCGCGTAGACCGAGAGATCGCGCCGCGTCGCCCAACCGGCGGCACCGAAGCCGGCGACGAAGAGCGCCGTCGCGCCTCCCGCTTGCCAGACCGCCTGCGGGCTCGTGTCGGCGTAGTAGGCGATCGTCGGCGCCATCGCCAGGCCGACGAGGAGGCCGAACAGGAAGAGCAGCCCGACGCCGATCTCTTCACCTGCGCGGACGCCGAAGCTCATCGCGACCAGGCACGCGAAGGAGGCGACCCAAAAGGCGATGCCCCAGCCGATGGAAAGGTCGCGTCCCAGGTAGGCGCCGAGCGCGAAGAGGCCGCCGGTGGCGGCGACGAGTCCCATCGTCTGCGCGAACAGGGTGTTCCCTTCGCTGCGGGACGTGACCGTGGTGTCTCCGCCGATCATCGGACGGTCACCGCGGGTGCTGCCGGCTTGTTCATGACGCTTCCTTTCACGAGCAGGTTCCGACGATCGATCGTCAGACTCCTGCAGGGAGGCACTCGCAGCGTCGGCGACCTCGCGGATCGTGTGCGGAAAGAGCGCACGCGCCTCGGCCGACGCCGAATCGTCCGAGCCGTCACGTCGTTGACCGGCCCCGGCCGTCTCATCAGCCTGCGCGGGCCGTTGGAGGCTGGCCGCCACTCCGGGTCTGCTCACTGGCCCCACCTCGGCTTTGCGGCTGCCCACCCGGACAGACGGCGGCTGCCCGCAGAGACAGGCGGCCCCCGCTCCGCCATCGTCTCGGCGTACACCGGTCGATCCGAAAAGGGAGCTTTCCGTGACACTCACCGCACTCACACCGACCATGGCGCCCGCGCCGCGCGAGCTCGCGTACCGCGCCGCCGACGGCGTCGAGGTCACCCTGCTCTGGCACCCGGGGTCCGACCTCCTGACCCTGTGCGTGTGCGACCACAGGCGCGGGGCGTACTTCGAGGTGCATCCCGAGCCGCGGCTCGCCCTCGACGCCTTCTACCACCCGTACGCGTACGAGGCCTCGAGCGCCGTGCGCTACGAGGACGAGCGGCTTGCCGCGTAGCGGGCGGGATGGCATGCGCAAGCGGCTCCGGCGACCATCGGAGGCCCACCGACGTCGCGAGGCCTGCGCGTACGCACTGTCCACTCGGTTCTTCTCGGGGCAATCCGATGGGCCGGGGAGGGATCGAACCTCCGACCTCGGGACTAAAGGTGGCTCCGACGGGGTTCGGTGGGGTTGGGGCTGTCTCGGAACATGGCATTGTTGAGCCGAATCGGCTCCGGTGACGTTGGTCGTGATCGCGGTGGCGTGTTGACCCTACGTTGACCCGGTGTTCCGCGCGCGACTGCGTGCCGTGATGGAGCGCGATCGCGAGATCCTCGATCGGCTCGCCCGCTAACCGTTGGCGGAGTACCTCGACCTCGCCGACTCGCGGACTGGCTGCGAGCAACAGTGAAGGAGTAGCTCGCGCCAGCGAGCTCCAGCCTGTGCCGTCCGCTCAGGCGGCGAGGGCCGTGAGGGTCTGCAGCTCGCGCGTGAAGCCGAGAGCCTTGTACGCGGCGAGGCGTCGCGCGTGAATGGTACGCAGCACCGGAACTCGAAGGTCGGAGCGTCGACCCTCGGCGAGCACCGCGAGCACGTGGTCGCAGACGACGCCGCACTGCATCGTGACGATCTCCTGTAGCCCGTCCCGCCGATACGGAGCTCCTCGACCTGCTCGGCGCCGACGGCTACCTGCATACGATCAACATGGCGGGAACGCCGAATAGACGGTGCTGCCGACCGGCGACCGTTTATCGGCGATCCAATCGCTATCCCGGTTCGGCCGGGCGGTTCGGGTTTGCCCGGCCGAACCGGGACGTGATGCTGTGCGACTCCCTTCTAGTTCGCCGGCTGTACCACTATTGGGACGCCTACGTTCGCGTAGTGGTTGTTGCTGAGACCGGTTGCCGTGATCGTGTTGGTGAGCCAGATGCCGATCTGATTCGAGTGGATGAAGTTGCCCGTGACCGTCATCGTCGCCGGCGGAACCGAGTAGATCGCGATCCCCGTCGTCTCGAAGTCGCTGACGCCGCCGTCGAACGGGTCGCCCATCACGTTGTTGGTGGCAAACATGTTGCCGACGATCTGGTTGCCGTTGAGATCCTCGCCGCCGGGATGGTGAGCGTGCACGACCACGCCGGCGAGACCGTTGCCTGAGAGGTAGTTGCCCGCAACCAGGTTGCCGTAAGCGCCCGTGCCAGGGCCGGAGCCGAAGATGCCGATTCCGCCACCGCTTCCTCCGATCCCGCCGAACGCGGGCGACGCGACGTTTGTGCCGTTACCGATGGCGGTGTTGCCGATGATCTGGTTGTCGTAGACGCCGCCCATGTCCGGGTTGCGGCCGGTGACCTTGAACGTCGTCGGGTCGAAGTTGACCGCGCTCGAGTTGTGTCCGGGCAGGACGATGCCGCACTCGCTGACGTTGTCGCTGACCAGGTTTCCCTTGATCAGGTTGTGGGCGTTCGGCCCGTAGTCGTCGGTGAGCAAGATCCCGTCCGCATTGCCAGTCGTCTGCGAGTCGATCACCATCGAGTGCTCGACGACCTGGAGATGGATGCCGCCGCCGCAATCGCCCGGATACTTGCAGTTGGTCACCTCGGTGCCGTTGAAGCCGCTGTTGTCGTTCAATGCCCTCACGCGCTCGACGAGCACGTTCGTCAGCACGGGTCCGGACGGCGGCAGCAGGCCGATGTCGTCGAGCGAGTCGATCCCGACCAGTAGGCCCTCGCCGTTTGCGTTCTCGAGCGTGAAGCCCGTCACCGTCACGCCGGGCGCGACCACCTGAATCCCGTTCTCGAGACCGGTGGCGTCGATCGTCGCGTTCTGCCCGATCAGGGTCAGCGGCTTGTTGACGATCACGTCCTCTGTGAGGTGCCGGGGCAGACGATCACCGTCCCGCCGGCAGGTGCTGCGGCAACGCCGGCGCCGATGCTGGAGAAGCTGGCTGTCCCGCAGTTCTTGCCCACCGCTCCCGACGACCCCGTCGGCGAGACGTAAAGGGCGCCGGCGGGCTTCGGGCCGTTGCAGGCGAGAGCGGGCGCGGCTCCGGCAACGACCAGGACCGTGAGCATGGTTGCGGCAGCCGCAACCATGCCGGCGGAGCTCAATACGCGATCTCCTCTCCCATCCTCGGGGTGCCGGCGTCGGACATCGGCCGAGCCACACACCCGTGACAACCGCAGACTCGCAGCCGCCGTGAGAGTCGGCGGGACCCTACCCCGCGCGTTCCCGAGGATTCAACCGCCGAAGGGATGGAAACGCTCAGCGTGGGCCACGGCGTGAACGCGGGCTGAAGTCGCCTATTCATCGGTGGCATTGCGGGCCACGCGCGGCAAGGCTGAAGACCCCGACTCGGCGGGGTCTCTGTTGCCTGAACCGTGCAAATCGTTCAGCTAAGTGAACAGAGCGTTGCCGTCTTCGTCGAGGTCGGCGGCCACTTGCGCAGCGTCCGTTGCCTCTGTTGTTGACTCTGTGTTGACCCACCGCGGAAGCCGGTGCCGGACCAGCCCGGCGGAGGCGGCTTCGGCCACGTCCCGTCAAGGGTGTATGAGGCTGAGCGCGTCATCCTCGCTTGACGTCTACGCGGCTGCTGCGATCGCGATCACCTCCTCGGGCTCTTCGACTGGCGGGTCGGTGAGCGCCTTGGCGATCGAGTCGCCGCTCATGTAGCGGCGCGCGACGGCCCATTCGTCGTCTTGCTCGGCTCATCGAGCCAAGCCCACCTGTTCCGTAGTTGTCGGCTTACGCCCCCATCTGGTCGGCGAACTCTCAGGTGCGCGGGCGTCGGCTGCGGCGGTGCGCGCCGAGTCCCAGGCGGGAGATCTCCGGCGAGTCTGTCCGGCGCTGGTTTGGAGTATCCGAGGACGGCGTCACTCGGCGTTAGGGGGCGGTGAGGTCGAACTTGGTTCGCGCGTAGTGGTCGCGGTCAGGCGCACTTTGTCGCAGCAGCGGCAGCGTGCGATGCGCTTACCGAGTGTGACGCCCTCGTAGCGGTAGTCGTGACCGTTGACGGCGCAGCGCAGGCGCCGAAAGGTGGCGCTCTGGTGGCGGGGAGCGCTGATGCTAGCCGGTCTTGCCGGTGAGGTATGCCAGGCCGCGCGCGACGGCGAGGCCGCCGCGGGTGACCGAGGCGTAGACGAGCACGCCGGCGCAGACGATGTTCACGAGGTGGGTCATGCCGAGACCCTTACGCCGTGCGGAGCGATGAGTGCCTGTTCGCGACGAGTCGCCGCGCTCAGCGCGAGCCGCCACGAGAGCGAGGAAGCGCAGGTGGCCGGAAACAGCAGACGAACCAGAACCGCAGACATTGGGACCTCCGAGGACGATGGCCGCAAGACCCTTGCCAATCAATCGTCGGAGCGTGCAGCCACTTCTCCCGATCCCTGCATCGATGGTTCCCGGCCGAGCTTGACCGCGTGCCCTCCATCCTCTGATGCGACGCAATGAGAAAGGCGAGCCCGCCGCATGGGCTCGCCTCCTCTTGCCGGTACTCGACCCGGACGCCGCATGACCGGGGAGCACCGCTTGCTTTCCGCGAGCCCCCGCCGCATCGGGGCCCTCGGCAGCACAATCATCGCCAGCAACAGGTCGCTTCATCCATCGCTGAACCGGTGGTTCAGTCGGCCGGTTCACCCGGACGAGGGTTCGAACGGTGCCCCCAACTGGCCGAAGACCTAGGGCACAGGGTAGGGACGGTGGGCCGCAGCCCGTCTTCTTCCTGTCGAAGAGCCGGATGGGTGAGGGGGCCGCAGCCCCACCTGCCGGCTCTTCCTCTTTCTCTCAAATGGATCGATGCATGTCCGGTTGGACTCACCGGCGGAAACCCCCTACGGTTCGCCCCGGGTTGTGCCGTACTGGAACCAGTAGGTGGTCGAGCCGCCGCTCGGGTTGACGGTTCCGTTCAGCGTCGCCGTCTTCGCCGAGATCTTGGACGCAGAGCCGGTAGTCACATGGGGGTCGTCAGCCGCGGCGGCCGTGAACGTCTGGTCGGCGCCTTGGGTCGTGCCTGCGCCATTGGATGCGACGAGCCGATAGTGGTAGGTCGTCCCGACGGCGAGTCCCGAGATTCCGGCCGAGACCGAGTGGGCGGTCGTACCGGAGCCGGCGCCGTGAGTACCGGGTCTGCAGGCCGTAGCTCGTGGTTGTGCCGTACTGGAACCAGTAGGTGGTCTAGCCGCCGTTCGGGTCGACGGTTCCGTTCAGCGTCGCCGCCTTCGCCGAGATCCCGGATGCTGCGCCTGTGACCATGGCAGGTGCGCTCGCGGCCGCGGTCGTGAACGTCTGGTCGGCGCCGTCGGTCGTACCGGCGCTGTTCTGAGCCACGAGCCGGAAGTGGTACATGGTGCCCGCGACCAGTCCGGAGATGCCGGCCGAGACCGAGCGGCTCGAGCTGCCGGAGCCGGCATCACGAGTACCGGTCTGGAGGCCGTAGCTCGTGCTGGTGCCGTACTCGAACCAGTAGATCGTCGAGCCCCGTTCGGGTTGACGGTCCCGTTCAGGGTGGCCGTCTTCGCCGTGATTCCGCTCGCTGCCCCGGTCGAGACGATCGGCGCGGCGGGGTCCGCGGCCAGCGCCGGGAGTGCGACGGTCGCGAGGATGACCGCCGCCAAGGAGATGAGGGTCAATCTGCGCATCGGAAGCCTCCAGGGCACGAGATCGATGCCGCCCGCACCCTGGCCCCTCGCCCACGACTGTTCGGGCCACGTCCCACCGACGTAAAGACCACGAGAAGCGCGGAGCGGATGGCCAGCCAGCGATCACGTGTATTCGCGGCACGCAACCACGTTTGGAGACGCGACCACGTCGAGCGCGACCCCGCGGCGGCCGATCAGCACGGGCGGGGACAGTCGGGGCGATGCGACCCCTGGGTTCCGTTCGACGAACTGACTAACCGAACAGCTTCCGAGCGAGCGTCAGGCGCGGGTGGCTTTGCTCGAGCGGGCGTTGACAGCGGGTACATACGCGAACCTCGTGGCCGCGGAGGCGGACCGGCTCGCCGGGTATGTGTCTCCGAAGCAGGCAGATCAGCAGTCGCATCCCCACACCTCCCGCAAATGATTGTCGGCTTGGCTGAGAACTCATGCCTCGGACGGGTGAATCGAAAGAGTGAACCATCGCTCGAGCGATGGATGAACCGACCTCCCATCGGCCACGCTGGGTTGGGGGTAGGGCCTGGTGCTCCCAAGCGGCGGGTCGCTGGTTGAGCACCGACGCGGAGGGCGGGTCCATGCGGCGGGCCCGCTCTCCGCACAACAGTCGGCCTCGCGGGCAGCTCTCCCTCGAACCAGTGAGCTCTCTCGTGTCGGCGTTTCAAGTGGCGGGTCCGCTACACGCTGCCAACGACTGCCCCAGGGTCGTGCATCGGACTCCTAAAGTCCTCGCCGCGAAGGGCCGATAGAGCGGTCATGGCGTCGGCGGCCCCGAGGCGTAATCCTGCGACGCGCGCGCTCTCCGATCGGTCCGAATGGGTCGATCGTTGGCTTTCGGCCGTCGCCGACCTGGACGAGCTGCGCCGATCGAATCCGATGTCTGATGCCGTCATCGACGAGATCGACGGCCGCCGGATTCGGATCGGCGACCGGTGGCTGATCGACTACGCCTCCTGCAACTACCTCGGATTCGACCTCGAACGGGAGATCGCCGCCGTGATTCCCGCCTACGTCGAGCGGTGGGGTACCCACCCAAGCTGGTCGCGCCTCCTCGGGAGTCCCGTCCTGTACACGGAGATCGAGGAGCGTCTGACCGAGCTTCTGGGCTGCGAGGACGCGCTTGTACTCCCGACGATCACGCTGATCCATCTGTCGGTGATCCCGGTGCTTGCCGGCGGCGGCACCGTGTTCGTCGACCGGCGAGCGCACAAGACGATCTACGAAGGCTGCCAGTTCGCCTCGATTCGCGGCGCTCGCATCGAGCGCTTCCAGCACGACGACCCTGAGGATCTCGAGCGGCTCTTGCGAAAGGACCACTCGCGGACGCGTCTGATCTGCATGGACGGCGTGAACAGCATGACCGGTAACACGCCTGAGCTTCCGGTGTTCGCAGAGATCGCCCGCCGTCACGACGCGATCCTCTACGTCGACGACGCGCACGGCTTCGGGGTGATCGGCGAGCGCCGAGCCGACGAGACGAGCCCGTACGGGATGCGCGGCAACAGCATCGTCCGCTACTTCGGGGAGAGCTACGAGAACATCATCTTCGTCGCCGGCTTGTCGAAGGCGTACTCGTCACTCGCGGCGTTCATCGCGTGTCCGTCCGAGATCAAGCAGCTTCTAAAGACAGCGGCGCCGCCCTACCTCTACTCGGGCCCATCTCCGGTCGCATCTCTCGCAACGACGCTGGCGGGGCTCGACGTCAACGAAAAGCGCGGCGATGCACTGCGCGCCGGGTTGTGGGAGAAGACGGGCAGAGTGCTGCGATGCCTCGACGAGCTCGGCGTCTACACGCCGAACGAGTCCGGGCTGCCGGTCATCGAGGTTCCGCTCGCTCGTCACGAGGACATCGGCGACGTCGGACGCTTCCTCTTCGAGCACGGCATCTACGTGACCCTCGCCGCCTATCCACTCGTCCCTCGCAACGAGGTGGGATTCCGAGCGCAGATCACCGCCGCGAACACCTACGAGGAGATCGACCAACTCATCGATACCCTCGGCAAGCTCGCGGCAGCCTTTGACCTGCAGCCGGCACAGCGGCGCGCGAAGGAGGCAGCAGCTTGAGCATCCGTCTTCGGCTGGAGCGAGGCAGCATCTGGTTCGCGTACCTCGTCTTGATGACGGTGCTGACAGTTCTGTACGTGGTCGTGCCGCCGTTCAAGGGCTACGCGGGCCTGATCAACCTCATCGGTCTTACCTCGCCGATAGCGATCGCGGTCGGCATCCGGATGCACCGCCCGAAGGCGACTCTCGCATGGCTACTTCTTCTGTTCGGGCAGTCGCTCTACTTCGCCGGGGACTTCTACACCTACAGCTACCCCGACCTGCTCGGCGGCCACGTCGGTTTCCCGTCCGCCGGCGACGCGATGTACCTCTTCGTTTACCCGCTGCTCGTCGCCGGTCTGCTGCTACTCGTTCGCCGCCGCAACCCACGCGGCGACAAGGCGGCGGTGATCGACTCGCTGATCCTGACCGTCGGTTTCGCGCTTCTCTCCTGGGTGTTCCTGATCGCGCCGAACGTCCACCTCTCCGGACTCTCCTGGCTCGCGAAGGCGGTCTCGGTCGCCTACCCGGTCGGCGACGTCCTATTGCTCGCGGCCGCAATCCGGCTCGCTGTCAACGCCGGCCGGCGCGTGCCCGCCTTTTACCTGCTGGTTGCCAGCATCGTCTCGCTGCTCGCGACCGACTGCGCCTACAACTACGCGATCCTCAAAGGCACCTATCACCACCAGCTCGTCTACGACATCGGCTGGATCGCGTACCTCGTCCTCTGGGGTGCCGCCGCACTACACCCGTCGATGCGATCGCTCGAAGAGCCCGTCGACGAATACACCCGCCTCACCCGCACACGCCTCCTGCTCCTCACGCTCGCCTGCCTGATCGCACCCTCCATCCGCTTCTGGGACGAGATCCACCGCCCGGATGTGCTGGTGATCGTCGGCGCTTCCGGCGTCCTCTTCCTACTCGTGGTCGCCCGCATGGCCGGCCTCGTCCGCAAGGAGGAGCGCCGCACCGCCCATGAGAACGCCCTTCGGAGAGCCGGTGTTCGACTCTCGGCAATCGAGGGGGAGGGGGTCCATGACGCGGTCATCGCCGCCGTTCGGGAAGTGATCTCGGACGACGCCGCGCGTCTGCGGCTCGTGCTCTGCAACCACGATCACTCGGTGGTAGCCGCGTCGAGCGATCCGCTGCCGGAGACAGTGACCTTCGACGCCGATGCCTCGGGCTGGCTTCACTCGACGTTGACGCAGCAGATCTCACTGCCCGCCCCAGCGCTGCCCGCATCGGTTCGAGAGACCCTCCAGCTCGACGCAAATGGAGTAACTCTGTTCTCGCCCCTGACGATCAGGGAAGACGTGACCGGCGCGCTGATCATCAACACCCAGCGCCTGCTCTCCTCGGGCGAACTGGATTCGCTCCGCTCGCTCGCAACGCACATCTCGCTCTCGCTCGAGAGCGCCGCGCTCACCGAGGACCTGCACCGCCAGAAGAGCGAGGCGAGGTTCCGCTCGCTCGTGGCGCACGCGAGCGACATGATCACCGTTCTCGACGCAGACGGGGTCGTCAGCTACCAGAGTCCGTCGATCGAGCGGGTCCTCGGCTACACGGTTGCGGAGACGGAAGGCCGCCGGTTCGATCGCCTGCTCGCTCGAGGCGATCGACCCCGCCTCGAGCAGATCCTTAACGGCCACAGGGATGGTTTCGAGACGATCTCGATCGAGTGCTCGCTCCGTCACGCGGACGGTCGCTGGCTCCAGTTCGAGATGCATTCCACGGACCTCCTTCACGACGAGCACGTCGGCGGCCTTGTCCTGAACAGCCGCGACATCAGCGAGCGTAAGGCGTTCGAGGAGCAGCTCTCGCACCAGGCCTTCCACGACCCGGTCACCGGTCTCGCGAACCGCGCGCTCTTCGCTGACCGCGTCGGCCACGCGTTGATCGCGACCCAGCGAACCGGCGCCCTCGTAGCCGTCATGTTCATCGATCTGGATGACTTCAAGACCGTGAACGACAGCCTCGGCCATCAGGCCGGTGACAACGTCCTCCTCGAGGTGGCCCGCCGACTCGAGAACGCCGTGCGACCGTCGGATACCGTTGCTCGCTTCGGGGGCGATGAGTTTGCGATCCTGCTCGACGAGGTCACCTCGACCGACGAGGCCGCGATGATCGCCGACCGAGTCCTCGCCGCTCTCGAGCAGCCGGTCGAACTCGACCGGAAAGAAGTCTACGCTCGCGCGAGTGTCGGCATATGCATGAGCGATGAAGACCTGCGAGCCCAGGATGCTGAGGAGCTCCTCCGCAACGCCGATTTGGCGATGTACATGGCGAAGCGCGACAGCAAGGGGAGCTACCGGCTGTTCGAGCCGACAATGCACGAGCGTGTTGTTGAGCGATTGGAGCTCCGAGCGGAGCTGCAGCGCGCCCTCGAACTCGACCAGTTCGAGGTCTACTACCAGCCGGTTGTCCACCTCGACCACCGCGCCGACTACGGCGTCGAGGCCCTGCTCCGCTGGAACCACCCCGAACGCGGCCAGATCTCTCCCGCACAGTTCATCCCACTCGCCGAGGAGACCGGCCTGATCGTTCCGATCGGCCGTTGGGTGATCTTCGAGGCCTGCCAACAGGGAGCGATCCTCCACGAACGCTTCCCCCGCAGGCCTCCGCTCACGATGAGCGTCAACCTATCTGTCAAGCAGCTCCACTCGGAAGGGATCGTCGACGATGTGCGCAAGGCGCTCGAACTGACCGGCATCGAGCCGTCGACACTCGTTCTCGAGATCACCGAAACGGTGATGATGGCCGACCCGGACACGGCCTCCGCGCGGCTCAACGAACTGAAAGGCCTCGGCGTTCGGATCGCGATGGACGACTTCGGGACGGGTTACTCCTCGCTCAGCTACCTCAGCCGCCTCCCGGTCGACATCCTGAAGATGGACCGTTCGTTCCTTGCCACCGGAAACACCGACTCCGGCCTGGCCGCGGCGATCATCGCGATCGGCGAACGGCTCGGACTCGAGGTGGTCGCCGAAGGAATCGAGGAGCCTGAGCAGATCGGGACCCTCCGCGACCTCGGCTGTGAACTGGGCCAGGGTTTCCTGTTCGCCCGCCCGATGCCGCAGCCCGACCTCGTGTCCTATCTCGACGATGAGGACGACGAGCTCGAGGCGGCAGACGGGCGCGCCTCGAATGCAGCCTAGCTTCGAGTCGCTCGACCGCCCAGGGGGCGTGTCCCGCGTGGGCCTTCTCCGTCCGCTACGGGCTTCCCGCGACTTCCGCGTCCTCTGGGCCGGAATGACCGTCTCGCTCGTCGGTGACGGCGTCTTCCTCATCGCGATCTCCTGGACGGCGTTCAAGCTGTGGAACGCGCCTGGCGCGCTCGCCGTGATCGGGATCGCGATGACCGTCCCGACGATTTGCTGCCTGCTCGCCGGAGGGGCGGTCAGCGATCGCTTCGACCGCCGACGCGTACTGATCGCCTCCGACCTCGCCCGCGCGGTCTCGGTTGCCCTCCTCGCAGTGCTCGGATTCGGCGGCGGGCTGACCTTTCCACTTCTCGCGCTGCTCGCCGCTGCCTACAGCGCTGCCGGCGCATTCTTCACCCCGGCGTTCGACGCCATCGTGCCCAGCATCGTCGCCACGGACGAGCTTGCTTCAGCGAACTCGCTCGACCAGTTCGTCCGTCCACTTGCTTTGCGCCTCCTTGGCCCCGCGCTCGGCGGTCTACTTGTCGCCAGACTCGGGTATTCGACAGCCTTTGCGGTCGACGCGGTCTCGTTTGCGGCGTCGACCGCGGCGATCGTCGCTCTTCGCACGTCGCTGCGTGTGACGTCCCAATCCGACTCGACACGCGCCGCGATCAAGGAAGGGTTCCGCTTCGTTCGCAGACACATCTGGCTCTGGGGTACGTTGCTCTCGGCTGCGATCGCATACCTCGCGTTCCTTGGACCGACCGAGGCACTCGTCCCGTACCTCGTGAAGAATGAACTCCATGGCTCGGCGGCCGACCTCGGCGTCGTCTACGCGGCGGGCGGGATCGGCGCCGTCTGCGCCGCCGTACTGATGGCACAGTACGGCCAGCCCCGCCGAGACCTCACATTCATGTACGCCTGTTGGACCGCCGCCACGCTTGCGGTGGCCGGCTACGGACTCGCCCGCTCGACTGTCCAACTCGCACTCGTCTGCCTCGCCTTCAACGCCCTCGAAGCTGCCGGCACCATCGTCTGGGCCACGATCAAGCAGCATCAGGTTCCCGGTGAGCTGCTCGGACGCGTCTCCAGCCTCGACTGGCTGATCTCGATCGGCTTGCTTCCCCTTTCGTACGCGCTCACAGCACCGGCGGCGGAACTCTTCGGCGTCCGTGCCACACTCGTCGGCGCTGCAATCATCGGTGCCGGAGCGACGGCCGGAGCCTGGTTCCTTCCCGGTATTCGCGACATCGAGGGGAGTGCGCGTTCCGCCGATCGTGAGCATCCGGCGGCGCGCAGAGCAGCCGCCTGACGGACGCAACCCGCCAGCTCCGCCGGAGCGGCGCCGGTCGCAGCAGGTGTGAGCTGGCTCGCGACGGCCCAGGACGGCCTGTCGGACTTCCCCCCCTCGCGAGTGAGGTTGGCGCTTAGCGGGGTCTGTCCTGTTTGACCTGCACACGCTTTGCTTGGCCACGCCGTTCGATCATGAGACGCTCAGCCAGGCTGGCGCCGCGTTTGATGGGCCGGTTCCTCCCTCACAGCGTGTGCGAAAGGTCCAGTGTGTGCGACGCGGGGGCTGAGATCGAACGCGAGACGGCAGCAGAGGAGCCAGACCGGTCGAAGGGCCGGCCCGTCACTCCCGGTTCGGCGCTCCGGCAACCACCGGCCCGCTCGGAGACTGACGACCTCCCGCGATACGAACGGCGAACCGGCTCAGACGGCAAGAAACGGCAGCGAACTGAGGTGAACCGGCGCCGCGTGTACGTCACGGCGTGCGCGCAAACGGCACCTGCATTGCCTCTCAGGACAACAAAATATCTTGATTTGCAGGAAAAACACTGATGGGCCGGGGAGGGATCGAACCTCCGACCTTGGGATTAAAAGTGGCCGCCGACGTCTCGCGCGAGCTGGCGTCTGCTCCAAGAATGGCCTAGCTGAGCCAACTTCGCATCGGGCGCGGTCG
>Ga0335071_10002402_pt1 | contig 20052 bp, 15 predicted proteins | sample Lox_Sample_15_FD_206724 | JGI IMG/M metagenome (GOLD analysis project Ga0335071, IMG submission 206724) | Soil microbial communities from Loxahatchee National Wildlife Refuge, Florida, United States - Lox_Sample_1.5 | ecosystem: Environmental > Terrestrial > Soil > Wetlands | place: USA...
CAGTCCGATCCCGAGGCCCGCTGGGAGGAGCTCGACACCCTGCTCGAGGCCCGCAAGCAGGGAAAGCTACGCGACCTCGTCGAGCAGGCGATGGAAGGCTGCGGCGAGGACCGGCCACCCGGGCCGGGCGACGCGATCTAGGCTGAAGTTGTAGGCGGTCGAAAGCAGCCAAGGGGCATGAAAGGCCTGAGCTGACGGGATTTAGCAGCTCAGGCCTTTTCGTTGGTCATGCATATTGTAGGCATGCAGTTGTGTATTCTGAGTTGACATTGGCGATGTGTATGCACATGATGTGGGCATGCATATCCATGTCGTGCCCAACCGAGGCTCGACTCCCACGGTCCTCCTCCGCGAGTCGTTCCGCGAGGGGACCAAGGTCCGCAAGCGCACCCTCGCCAACCTGTCGTCGCTTTCTCCGGCTCAGGTCGACGCGATTCGCGCCGTCCTCAACGGCGAGCCCCTGGCCCCCGTTCAGAAGGTGTTCGAGGTGGTCGGTTCCCTCCACCACGGGCACGTGCTGGCGGTCCTCACGGCGATGCAACGTCTCGGTTTCGAGTCGCTGGTGGCTTCCCGGCCCTCGCCTGAGCGGAGCCTCGCGGTGGCCATGGTGGCGGCGCGCATTCTTGAGCCCCGCAGCAAGCTGGCCACCACCCGCTGGTGGCACGACACCACCTTGCCCGAGATGCTGGGCGTCGCCGACGCGACCGAGAAGGACCTGTACGAGGCGATGGACTGGCTCCTCGAGCGTCAGCCTCACATTGAGAGGAAGCTCGCCGGGCGGCACCTCACCCGAGGTGGGCTCGTCCTCTACGACCTGAGCTCAAGCTACTTCGAGGGGACGAAGTGCCCGCTGGCCGCGCTCGGATACAACCGCGATGGCAAGCGAGGCAAGCTCCAGGTCAACTACGGATTGCTCACCGACCGGCGCGGCTGTCCGGTCGCGGTCTCGGTCTTCAAGGGGAACACCAACGATCCGAAGACGCTCCTGCCGCAGGTCCACAAGGTGCGCCAAGACTTCGGGATCGAAGAGATGGTCCTCGTAGGTGACCGAGGCATGATCTCCCAGAAGCAGATCGACGAGCTGAGTTCCATGAAGGGAGTGGAGTGGATCACCGCTCTGCGCACCGAGGCGATCCGCGGCCTCGTCGAGAGCAAGGTCATTCAGATGGGCCTCTTCGACGAGCGGGGGCTCTTCGAGCTCACCCATCCAGACTTCCCCGGCGAGAGGCTGGTGGCCTGCCGAAACCCCGAGCTCGCCAAGGCTCGCAGCTACAAGCGCCAAGCGCTTCTCCGGGCGACCCTGGAGGACTGCCAGCGAATCCAGGGGATGGTGGCCCGCGGGACGCTGCGCGGGGAAGCCAACATCGGTGTCCGCGTGGGCAAGGTGGTCAACAAGTACAAGGTTGCCAAGCATCTCCGCCTCGATATCCGAGACGACACCTTCGCCGCTTCGATCGACGAGGAGAGCGTGGCCGCTGAGGCAGCGCTCGACGGAATCTACGTCCTCCGCACCCGTCTCCCGGCCGACCGCCTCTCCGCGGATGACACCGTACGCACCTACAAGCTGCTCTCGAATGTCGAGCGAGCCTTCCGCTCATTCAAGACCGTCGACCTCGACGTCCGGCCTATCCACCATCGCCTCGAGAATCGCGTTCGGGCCCACATCTTCCTCTGCATGCTTGCCGAGTACGTTCGCTGGCACATGCAGGAAGCCTGGCGACCCCTGCTCTTCTGCGACGAAGACCAGGAGGCCAAAGCCACACGACACCCCGTGGCTCCGGCCAAGCGCTCCGCCGAAGCCTCCAGGAAAACCTCGGAGAAGACCCTCGAGGACGGAACGACCGTCCATAGCTTCCGAACCCTGCTCAACCACCTCCGGACCGTCGTCCGCAACCGCTGCCGCCGCCCTGATAGCGCCACCGCCACCATCGACGTGGACACCACTCCGGGCCCTGAGCACCGTCGCGCCTTCGAACTCCTGGAGTCCATCGCGCTGTAGGCAGCAGCCCGCACCCCCGCCTGCGGCCAACCCTCACGGCCGCAGGCGTTTTGCGCTCGAGGCTTCAAACAACTTCAGACTAGGCGGCCCGCCAGTCCAGGATCACCTTCCCCGACTGGCCGCTGCGCATGACCTCGAAGGCCCGCTGGAACTCGGAGATCGGGAACCGGTGCGTGATCACCGGCGAGATGTCGAGCCCGCTCTCGAGCATGGCGATCATCTTGTACCAGGTCTCGTACATCTCCCGGCCGTAGATGCCCTTGAGGAGGAGGCCCTTGAACACCACCTGCCCCCAGTCCACCGCCTCCTCCCCGGGCATGATGCCGAGCAGCGCCACCCGGCCCCCGTGGTTCATCACCTCCAGCATCTGCCGAAAGGCGCGGCCGTTGCCGCTCATCTCCAGGCCGACGTCGAACCCCTCCCGCATCCCCAGCTCGCGCATCACCGCCTGCAGGTCCTCCCGGCCCACGTTCACCACTCGTGAAGCGCCGAGCCGGGCCGCCAGCTTGAGCCGGTAGTCGTTCACGTCGGTGACCACCACGTGGCGCGCCCCCACGTGCCGGGCGATGGCCGAGGCCATGATGCCGATGGGCCCCCCGCCGGTGATGAGCACGTCCTCTCCCACGAGGTCGAAGGAGAGGGCGGTGTGGGCGGCGTTGCCGAAGGGATCGAGCACCGCCGCCACCTGGTCGGGGATGTCGTCGGGGATCCGGTAGACGTTGTCCGCCGGGATGACCAAGAGCTCGGCGAAGGCTCCGGGCCGGTTCACCCCCACCCCGAGGGCGTGGCGGCACAGGTGGCGCCGCCCGGCTCGGCAGTTCCGGCAGAAACCGCAGGTGAGGTGGCCTTCGCCCGAGACCCGCTGGCCGGGCTGAAAGGCCTCCACCTCGGCACCTACCCGTTCCACCCGGCCCACGTACTCGTGTCCCACCACCATGGGCACGGGGATGGTCCGCTCGCTCCAGGCGTCCCAGTTGTAGATGTGCACGTCGGTGCCGCAGATGGCGGTCTCGGCGATGCGGATCATCACGTCGTGGACGCCCAGCTCCGGCTCGGGCGCATCCTCGACCATCCAGATCCCCTCGGCCCGCTTCGACTTGACGAGCGCTTTCATGGCCCTCTCTACCCCCGGACGAGCCCTGGTCCCGGACCCCGCGCCGACCGCGCACCCAAGGCTAGACGACTCGCAGCTCCCGGCCCACCCTCTCGAACGCCGCCACCGCCCTCTGGAGGTCCTCCGGTAGATGGGCGGCGCTCATCTGCGTACGGATCCGGGCCCTTCCGCGCGGCACCACCGGGTAGAAGAACCCGACCGCGTACACGCCCTCGTCGAGGAGCCGCCGGGCGAACTCCTGGGCCAGCGGCGCCTCCCCGAGCATGACCGGGATGATGGGGTGCTCCCCGGGGAGAAGCTCGAAGCCGCGCTGGGACATCTCCGCCCGGAACAAGCGCGTGTTCTCGAAGAGCCTGCGGCGCAGCTCGTCGCCCTTCTCGAGCATGTCGAGCACCGCGAGCGTCGCCCCGGCGATGACCGGGGGGAGGGTGTTGGAGAAGAGGTAGGGCCGCGCCTTCTGCCTCAGCCAGGCGACGATCTCCCGGGAGGCGGCCACATAGCCGCCGGCGGCACCGCCCAGGGCCTTTCCCAGCGTGCCGGTGACGATGTCCACTCGCCCCATCACCCGGTGGTGCTCGGGCGTGCCCCGCCCCTGCTCGCCCACGAACCCCACCGCGTGGCTGTCATCGACGAGCACCAGCGCCCCGTACCGCTCGGCCAGGGCACAGATCTCGGGGAGCTTCGCGAAGAAGCCGTCCATGGAGAAGACCCCGTCGGTGGCGACGAGCTTGAAGCGGGCCCCGGCTGCGTCGGCCTCGATGAGCCGCTCCTCGAGCTCGGCCATGTCCCCGTTGGCGTAGCGGTAGCGCCTGGCCTTGGAGAGGCGGATCCCATCGATGATCGAGGCGTGGTTCAGGGCGTCGGAGACGATCGCGTCCTCTTCGGCGAGGAGCGCCTCGAACACCCCGCCGTTGGCGTCGAAGCACGAGGAGAAGAGGATCGCGTCCTCGAACCCGAGGAACCGGGCGAGACGCGCCTCGAGCTCCTTGTGCACGTCCTGGGTGCCGCAGATGAACCTCACCGAGGAGAGTCCGAACCCGTAGCGGCGGAGCGCCTCGCAGCCCGCCTCCACGAGTTCCGGCCGGCCGGACAGCCCGAGGTAGTTGTTGGCACAGAGGTTCACCACCCGGCGCCCGTCGGCCTCCACGAAGGCGCCCTGCGGGCTGGAGAGGACCCGCTCCCGCTTCATGAGCCCCTCCGCCTCGAGCCCGGCCAGCGCGCCCCGAAGGTGTTCGTTGAAGCTGGCTTGCATGGACCACCTCTGGCCTGGCAGCGCCCAGGCGCTGGCGCGGACTATAGCCGGGCCAAACCCCGACGGCCTAAGGGGACCATCCAGCCGGGTGCCGGGCGGCCCCGCCTTCTCGCCGCCGCCCCTCGCCGCTCGCGCTATAACGCGCCGATGGACATCCCGGCGCTGCAGGCGGCGCTCGTCGAATCAGATCTGGACGGCTGGCTGCTGTTCGATTTCCACGGTCAGAACCCAACCGCCTTGACTGCTCTGGGCCTCGAGGGGCGGATGCTCTCCCGCCGCTGGTTCTACCTCGTGCCCCGACGCGGCGAGCCTCGCATCCTGACCCACGCCATCGAGGCCGGCTCGTTCCCCGCCCACGTTCCCGGCCGCCGCCGCCATTACGCCTCCTGGCAATCGCAGCGCGACGAACTGGGAGCGCTCCTCGGCACGCTCCGGCGGGGAGCGCGGCTGGCCATGGAGTACTGCCCGCTGGGGGCCATCCCCACCCTCTCCCGCGTCGACGCCGGCACCCTGGAGCTCGTCCGGTCCTTTGGCGTGGAGGTGGTGTCCTCTGGGGACCTCGTGCAGCGCTTCCTCTGTCGCTGGGACGAGGAGCAGGTCGCGAGCCACCGGCGGGCTCTGGAGGCCATCCACTCCGCCAAGGACGCTGCCTTCGCCCGCATCGGGGCCGCTCACCTTCGCGGGGAAGAACCCCTGGAGACGGAGATGCAGCGGTTCCTCCTCGACCGGTTCGCCGAGGCCCGCCTCGAGACCGATCACCCGCCCATCGTGGCGGTGAACGCCCACGCCGCCGATCCGCACTACGAGCCGTCTTTGGACACCCCCACCCCCATTCGACCCGGCGACCTGGTGCTCATTGACCTGTGGGCCCGCGAGCGGGGGCCGCGCAACGTGTTCGCCGACATCACCTGGGTCGGTTACTCCGGCGACCGGCCCCCGGCGCGGCTCGAGGAGATCTTCCGCGTCACCATCGAGGCCCGGGACCGCGGGCTGGCCGCGCTGGAGAGAGCCCACGTCGAGGGGCGGGTGCTTTGCGGCTTCGAGGTGGACCGGGTCGTCCGCGACCACATCGCCGCCCGCGGGTTCGGCGAACGCTTCGTCCACCGCACCGGCCACTCCCTCGGTACCCGTGTCCACGGAGATGGAGCGAACCTCGACGATCTCGAGACGCACGATACGCGTCCCCTCGTCCCCGGTCTCGGCTTCTCCATCGAGCCGGGCATCTACTTGCCCGACGAGGCGCTCGGGGTGCGCAGCGAGATCGACGTCTTCCTTTCGACCGAGGGGCCCAAGGTGTTCGGGCCGGTGCAGCGGGAGCTCGTGAGGATCTGATCCGGCGTGCCTGCGACCTACCCCGAGCTGCTCCCCCGCTCGTCCGACGCCGTCCCCGCGGCCGCCGTGGTGCTCTTTCGCGAGGGGCCGGAGGGCCGGGAGGTGGTTCTGGTCCGCCGCGGCCGCGACCTCCGCTTCGCCGGGGGCTGGCATGCCTTCCCCGGCGGGCGCATCGACCCCGCCGATCACCACGTCGACGTACCGGGGCTCGGCGGGGAGGACGCCGCCCTCGTCGCCTGCGCGGTGCGGGAGGCCTTCGAGGAGACCGGGATCCTGCTCGCAGCCGGTGCCAGCCTACCCGCCGAGGTGCTGAGCGCCTCCCGCCGCGGGCTGCTCGAGGGGACCTTGCCCTTCCCCCGCTTCCTCGCCGAGCGAGGGCTCCACATCGACCCGGGCCGGCTCACCTACGCTGGGCGCTGGGTCACCCCCGATCACCTGCCCCTCCGATACGACGCCCGGGTGTTCCTCTCTCCGGTGGGTCGCGAGGCGCGAGCCGACATCTGGCCCGGGGAGCTCGCCGATGGCGACTTCATCCCGGTGCACCGCGCCCTCGAGCGCTGGCGGCAGGGGGAAATCCTGCTCCACCCGCCCAACCTCAATGCGCTCCAGGTTCTCGCCCGCGAGGGGCCCATCGACCTGTCCGCGCTCCTCGATCCCCCTTACCGCCAGGGGTTCCTCACGCGCCGGATCGAGTTCCAGGAGGGCATCCTCCTCGTCGCCCTGCGCACGCCCACACTCCCGCCGGCCACGCACACCAATTCCTGGCTTGTCCCCGACGGGGACGGCCAGCTGGCAGTGGTGGACCCGGGCGCCTCACACCCCGGTGAGCAGGCCCGCCTCTTAGCCGTGCTCGACGAGCTCGCCGCGGAAGGCCGGCCGCCCGGCGCGGTCTGGCTCACCCATGCCCACCCCGACCACGTGGGCGCGGTCGCGGCGGTCGTCGAGCGCTACCACATCCCGGTCCGAGCCCACCCCCGTGCCGCCGCGCGGCTCTCGACCCGCATCGAGCCGCTCGCCGAGGGCGACCGCCTGGGCCGGTTCCGCGTGCTGGAAACGCCCGGCCACGCCCCGGAACACCTCGTCTTCCTCGACGAAACGACGGGCGCACTCCTCTGCGGGGACATGGTCAGCACCATCTCGACCATCGTGATCGATCCGCCTGAAGGCGACATGGCCGAATACGTCCGGCAGCTGGCGCGGCTCGCCGACCTCGCGCCGCGCACCCTCTTCCCCGCCCACGGCCCGCCGGTGCCCGATGGGTCCGGCCGGCTCGCCGAGGCGATCGCCCACCGCCGTGCCCGCGAGGCGATGGTGCTCGCGGCGCTCGCCTCTTCGGGACCGCTCGAGGCGGTCACGGCCCGCGCCTACGCCGACACGCCGGCAGCGCTGCTTCCGTTCGCGGCACGAAGCTGTCTCGCCTCGCTCAAGAAGCTCGAGGTCGAGGGGCGGGCGATCGAGCGTGGCGGCGTCTGGTCGGCCGCATGACGGTGAGGCCTGGGCCCATCATGCGCGCGACAACCGGCCTCCCCCGTCCGGACCTTGAGATGCACAAGCAGCGTCGGTTTTTCGAGCCCGCCGCAGAAATCACACACCCCGCCTGTGTCTTGAGCCCGCTAAGCCGCGAATATTCCCGCTACCGCATCGGGGTACGGTCGTTGCAACCGCCGGGTCAGCATGTCGGGGCGTCTGCTCGCTGTCGGCAGGGTGGTGGCGATCCTCTCGTGCGCGTTCCTGGTGGGCGGTACGTCGGCCGAGGTCGCGGTCCGGACGCATGCCGCCGTCCAGCAGGTCGAGCGCGAACGGGAGCTGGGATCGGCCGGCGAACTCGTCGCCTTGCGGCTCACGACCTCCGATGGCTCGCTCGTGGCCCAGCCCAGAGTCATCGCTCCGGCCGGCAGACCGGCACGGCTGCTCCTGCACCGTCCCGGCCGCCCCGACGAGGTTCTCCTTTCCTTCCGTGTGCAAACCGAGCGCCAGGGTGGCCTGATCCTCCTCCGCTATGAGCTCTCGCTTCCGGATCGGTCGCTCCTCACGACGGGCCGCCTGAAGCTCGCGCCCGGCGTGCAACACGCCATCGCGCTGCCACAGGGCGACCTCGTGGCCACCTGGATGGCGGTCCCGGTCCCATCGGACGCGTTCGAGGACTACCTGCAGGCGGAGTTCTCCTCGCGTCCCGAGCGGGGGTAGAGGAGTACGGCACATCTGCCAGGACGCGCTGGCGGAACTCTATGGCCGCACCCTGGTGGGCCCACCGCGATCGTCTTCCATCCGCCGCTCGAGTTCGCCGGCGGCAGCATCCAGCTGGACGGCCTCCGTGAGGAGGTTTCGGAGCCGGATCTCGAGCTCGATCCGCTGTTGCACGAGTCCGATGATGTCCACCGCTCCGGCGGAGCTCTCGTTGGGTGGGGCGGTGCTGGCCGGCGTAGCGCGCGGCAGTTGGGACGAGGCCGAGGGCCTACGCCGGGCGGCGGTGGCGCTGCGGAGGGCGTCAGCGATCCGCTCTCGCAGCACCTGGAGCAACTGCGCCAGTTCGGCCGCCTGAGCCCGCAGTGCGGTCGCCCGCTCGTGTAGTTCGTCGGCGCGATCCTCGATCGAGTCTGGCTCCGCCGGCTCGGGGGCGGCCCGCTGCTCTGGCTGGGCCCGCTCCAGCACCTGGGCCAGTTCCTGGGAACGCACGAGGAGCGGCTCGAGTTCCGCCTCCACGGATTCCCCGGCCAGGCGGCGGGCCTTGAGCTGCTCGATCCGGGCAGCGACGCTGTCGAGCTCACGCCGGAGCGCCTCGCAGTCGGGGCCGCCCAGGAGCACCGCCGTGAGGAAGAAGGTAAGGAAGGACATACGACCGGCCTTCGGGGGCAGCAACGATCGTGCCGGCTGGTCTGGCCCGGCGTTTCGGCAGGTTGCCGGGCTTCTGCGAACCGCCGAGATGGCGAGCGAGCCGCGCTGCCCTCGGAAAACCGTGGTCACCGCCCTCAAGGCTCGGTGGTCTGCATGCCGAAGTCCACGGTGCTGAGCTCCCGACCCAGCTCGTCATAGGTCACCCATCGCCCGCACTGGGCACCCATGCAATGGCGGCCGGTGGTCTTTGCCTTCCCATTCGGCCAATAGGCGTGGAACGGTCCGTTGGAGACGCCCCTCGAGAAGGTCGCGTCCTCGGCGGTGGTACCGTCCTCGAAGTAGACGACCCAGCGCCCGGCTCGGAGCCCGGCCTGGTACTGGCCTTCCCGGGCCTTGGCGCCGCCTCGGTACCGTTCCAGATACGGGCCATCGAGGAGCCCGTCCCGGTAGGTGGACTCCGTCCATACGCCTCCGTCGTCGTAGTAGGTGCGCGCCGGGCCCTGGCGGCGAGGTTTCCCGTCCGGGCCGGGCGCATCGCACCACTCCTCGAACCCGACGAACGGCACCGCACCTCGGTGCTCGCTCCCGGGAGGGCAGGCGAGCGACGGTGAGGCGGCGAGCGAGATGGCCAGGGCCAGGGGGATCACTGCCCCCCCTCGGGCTCGCCGCGGGAGAGGCCGTACTTCTCCAGCTTGTAGTAGAGCGCCGAGGGCTTGATGCCCAGCAGGCGGGCCGCCTCCGCCTTCACCCCGCGTGCCTTCTCGAGAGCCGAGACGACGAGCTGCCGCTCCAGACCGTCGAGCACGTCGGGCAGGCTCCGGTCGCCGCTCGGCACTGGCAGAGGCAGAGGAGCCGGTCCGCGCACGCCCTCGGGGAGGTCCTCGGCCCGCACCTCCGGTCCATCGGCGAAGACCAGCGCTTGCTCGATCAGGTTCTGCAGCTCGCGGACGTTGCCCGGCCAGCGGTGCCGGCGAAGGAGGTCCATGGCTTCCGGTGTGAACCCGGAGACCCGCCGTCCCAGCCGCGGCGCGGCGCGGGCCAAGAACGCGCGCGCCAGCTCTTCCATGTCGCCGGGGCGGTCGCGCAGCGGCGGCAGTCGGATGGGAACGACGTCCAGGCGGTAGTACAGATCCTCACGGAATCCCCCCTCGGTCACCAGCCGCTTCAGGTCCCGGTTGGTGGCCGAGATCAGCCGGACGTCCACCTCGATCGAGCCCTCGCCGCCGATCCGCTCGATGTGCCGCTCCTGCAGCACCCGCAGGAGCTTCACCTGGATGGAGGGCGGGATCTCCCCCACCTCGTCGAGGAAGAGGGTACCGCCGTCGGCCAGCTCGAACCGTCCCAGCTTTCGCTTCACCGCGCCGGTGAAGGCGCCGCGCTCGTGGCCGAACAGCTCCGACTCCAGCAAACCCTCGGGAATGGCAGCGCAGGAGACGGAGATGAACGGCTGATCACGGCGCGGGCCGCCATCATGGATGGCGCGGGCCACGAGTTCCTTGCCCGTGCCCGACTCGCCGGTGACGAGCACCGTGGCATCGGTGGCGGCCACCCGCCGGATCTGCTCCAGCACCCGTCGCATCGGCTCGGAGCTGCCGATGAGCCCGTGCGGATCGTGCTCGCGGGAGAGATCCTCGCCCAGAGCCTCCGCCCGGCCGCGGTCGGCCCGAGCGCCCCGGCGCTCGCGAGCGATCTGCACTGCCTTCTCCACCCGGGCACGCAGGACCTCCGGCGAGAACGGCTTCTCCACGAAGTCGATCGCCCCCTCGGCCATCGCCTCGACCGCGGCGGCGATGGTGCCATGAGCGGAGATCACCACCACGGTGGCGTCCGGATCCTCGCCCCGGAGCCTTCGCACCACCTCGATCCCGTCGACCGGCAGCATGCGCAGGTCAGTGACCACCACCTCGGCCGGCCGCTTGCGGTAGGCCGCGATCGCCTCGGCCCCGCCCTTGACCGCCTGGACCTCGTGTCCCAGCCGGGTAAGCACCAGGACCATCCCCTCGCGCATGGCGTCGTGGTCGTCAGCCACCAGGATGCGTGCCATCGGTGAGGAGTCTACTGCACCGCCGGGACGAATGGCCGCAGCCCCTCGCCTAAACGCCCGGCGGGGGCTCCGACGATCGAAGGGATGTTGCGAAGTGTTTCCTTCCTGGACCACCGTTTGCTTGGGCACCAAGCGTGGTTACGCAGGGGGGGCGCGCAACCCGCGCAGGTGACCGCATGAGCAAGCAGACGATGCGCTTCAACTTGGCCTTTCTGATCATGGCGCTCGCGGGAGTGCTCCTCCTCCAGGAGCTCTGGGCGCGATCGCAGGTGGTGGCCATCCCCTACAGCGAGTTCCAGAAACGGGTCCGCGCCGACGAGGTGGCCCAGGTGGTCGTCTCGCAGGATCGTCTCCAGGGCGAGCTGAAGGAGCCCTTGCTCCACGGGAAGAAGCGGTTCGTGACCGTGCGGGTGGACGCGGAGATGGCCCGAGAGCTCGACGCGCACAAGGTCCAATACGCCGGGCAGTTCGAGAACGATCTCCTGCCCATGATCCTGTCCTGGGTCGTTCCCACGCTCATCTTCTTCGCCATCTGGATGTGGCTCTCCCGGCGGATGGCCCGGCAGCTGGGAGGCATGGGCGGCGGGCTCATGTCCATCGGCAAGTCGAAGGCCAAGGTGTACGTGGAGAAGGACACCCGGGTGACCTTCGCCGACGTGGCGGGAGTGGACGAGGCCAAGGCCGAGCTGCAGGAGGTGGTCTCCTTCCTGCGTGACCCCAAGGCGGTCGGCCGCCTCGGCGCCCGGATGCCAAAGGGCGTGCTCCTCGTCGGCCCACCCGGCACCGGCAAGACGCTCCTCGCCAAGGCGGTAGCCGGCGAGGCGGGCGTGCCCTTCTTCTCCATCTCCGGGTCGGAGTTCGTGGAGCTGTTCGTCGGGGTCGGCGCGGCCCGCGTGCGCGATCTGTTCGAGCAGGCCCGGGCCAAGGCCCCGGCCATCATCTTCGTCGACGAGCTGGACGCGCTGGGCCGGGCCCGGGCCAGCCTCTCCGGCTTCGGTGGGCACGACGAGAAGGAACAGACCCTGAACCAGCTGCTCGTGGAACTGGACGGGTTCGATCCCAGCGCCGGCATCGTCCTCGTCGGCGCCACCAACCGACCCGAGGTGCTCGACCCGGCCTTGCTCCGCGCCGGCCGCTTCGACCGGCAGGTGCTGGTGGACCGCCCCGACCGCGGCGGGCGAGTGGCCATTCTCTCGGTGCATGCTCGCCGGGTGGCCCTGGCGAGCGATGTCGAGCTGGAGCAGGTGGCGGCGCTCACCCCTGGCTTCACCGGCGCCGATCTGGCGAACCTCGTCAACGAAGCGGCCCTGTGCGCCACCCGCCGCGGCGCCGACCGGGTAACCCTCGAGGACTTCAACGTGGCGGTGGAGCGGATCGTCGCCGGGCTGGAGAAGAAGAACCGGCTGTTGAACCCGCGGGAGCGCGAGGTGGTGGCCCACCACGAGCTGGGGCATGCGCTCGTGGCCGCGGCCCTGCCCGGCTGCGACCCGGTACACAAGATCTCCATCATCCCCCGCGGCATCGGCGCGCTCGGTTACACGATCCAGCGCCCCACCGAGGATCGCTACCTCATGACCCGCGAGGAGCTGGAGGACAAGATGGCCGTGCTCCTGGGCGGGCGGGCGGCGGAGAACCTCGCCTTCGGCCATCTCTCCACCGGCGCCGCCGACGACCTCGGCAAGGCCAGCGACATCGCCCGGAGCATGGTCACTCGCTACGGGATGGGGGGAGCGCTCGGGCCGGTCAGCTACCAGGGCGAGCCGGACGGGTTCCTCGGTCAGGTATCCGGGGGCCGGCGACTCTATTCCGAGGAGACGGCGCGGGAGATCGACCTCGCGGTGCGCGAGCTTGTCGAGGCCGCATTCCGGCGGGCCCGGGGGATCCTGAAGGCCAACCGGACGGTCCTGGAGGAGGGAGCCCGGACGCTCCTCGCCCGCGAGACCCTGGCCGGGGAGGAGCTGGCCCGACTCCTCGCCGAGGTGAGACAGGAAGAGCGGGCCGCGGCCTGACCAGCACCTTGGGCTCGGTCCGTCCCCGGGGGGGCAGTTGTTGCCCTTGGGCGCAGACGTCCATCGCACCCGTGATCTCCCCGGGGACCAATCGGGGCATGCCGTCCCGTGACGGTGGTCCGGGTGGCCCGCCGCCGGCGCGCGCCGCCCGCGTCTTTCTCGCTCCGGCGGGCGATCTCTGCTTCGATGGGCCCGGTGCTGGCCTACCCCTGGAAGCTCGCTGGCTCGGTGCTGGCCGTGCTCGTGGCCGTGCTGGCCGCGGGCCACGTGGTGCTGCACAAGCGCGACGTGCGGGCCGCCCTGGGGTGGATCGGTCTCATCGCCTTCGCTCCCCTCGTCGGCGCGGCGGCCTACGTGGTCTTCGGCGTGAACCGCATTCGCCGCCGCGCCCAGGCTCTTCGCCCGCCGGAGGTCCGCCCCCGCCCCGGGGGCTGGCCCCCGGCGCCGCCTCTGCCGACCGGTGCCGAGCACCTGACGCCGCTCATCCGCCTCTCCGACGCGGTCGTCCGCCGCCCCCTGGTGGCCGGGAACAGGGTCGAGCTCCTTCCCGGGGGCGGCCGCGCTTACCCGGCCATGCTGGCCGCCGTCGAGGCGGCGAGGCGCTCCATCACCCTGTGCACCTACATCTTCGACACCGGTCGGGTGGGCGAGACCTTCGTCGAGGCCCTCGCCGCGGCGCGGGCGCGGGGCGTCGAGGTGCGGGTGCTCATCGACGCCATCGGCGTGCGGTACCACTGGCCGCCAGTCCACTGGCGGCTGCGTCGGCAGGGTGTGCGCACCGCCCTGTTCTTGCCGCGGCTCTCCCCGGTTTGGCTGCCCTTCGTGAACCTCCGTAATCACCGGAAGATCCTGGTGGTCGATGGGCGGATCGGCTTCACCGGAGGGATGAACATCCGCGATCGGTTCATGCCCTCCCCCGGCGGCCCGGCCCCTTTCGCCGACCTCCAGGCCCGGCTGGAGGGGCCGGTGGTCGCACACCTGCAATCGGCCTTCGCCGAGGACTGGCTCTTCACCACCGGCGAGGAGCTTTTCGGTCCGACCTTCTTCCCGCCGCCGGTCTCGGCTGGCCCGGTGCTGGCGCGGGGCATCCCCGACGGTCCCGACGAGGACTTCGAGACCATCCGCTGGGTGCTGCTCGGAGCGATCGCCGAGTCCCGCAGCCGCATCCGCATCGTCACCCCGTACTTCTTGCCCGACCAGCCGCTCATCACCGCCCTGAACGTCGCCGCCATGCGCGGCATCGAGGTGGACATCGTCCTGCCCGAGCGCGGCAACCTGCCCATCGTACAGTGGGCGCAGAACGCACAACTCTGGCAGGTGTTGGACCACGGCTGCCGGGTATGGCTCAGCCCGCGCCCCTTCGACCACAGCAAGGCCATGACCGTCGACGGCGCTTGGTCGCTGCTCGGCTCCGCCAACTGGGACCCCCGCAGCCTGCGGCTCAACTTCGAGCTGGACGTCGAGGCTTTCGATACCGGGGTGGCGGCCGACCTCGACGCTCTCATCGATGGACGTCTCGCCGCCGCCCGCCCCCTCACGCTGGGCGATGTGGACGAGCGGCCGCTTCCCCTTCGCCTCCGGGACGGGCTGGCGCGGCTCTTGTCGCCGTACCTCTAGCGACCTCCTACTTCCGCGCCGAGTCTCCGGACGCGGCTCCTTCGGGGCAGCCACCCGCTGCCGTTCCACCTTATCCCTGAGGAGCGCGGACGCCCGCTCCCCGGGGCGGCGTCGTGCCTGCGTCGCCGAGAAGCCGCCGGAGGTGCTGCTTCGTTGATCCCCATCAAACCGGAAACCCTCTGCTCCTCGCCGACCGACCCATCGGCCGCGGTCTCCGGTACAGTTTCACGCCATGTCCCCATACGTCTCGGTGGCGCTGGTCGTCGCGTACGTCCTGGTCATGCTCGGCGTGGGCTGGTTCTCCATGCGCCGGACTCGGGATGTGAAGGACTTCTTCATCGGCGGCCGCACCCTCGGGCCTTGGATGAGCGCCTTCGCCTACGGCACCACCTACTTCTCGGCGGTGCTCTTCATCGGCTACGCCGGAAAGCTCGGCTGGGGCTTTGGCATTCACACCATGTGGATCGTCCTCGGCAACACGGTGGTGGGAACGGTGCTGGCCTGGCGGGTCCTGGCCGGGCGAACCCGGGAGATGACCGCCCGGCTCTCGGCCATCACCATGCCGGAGTTCTTGCGGGCCCGCTTCGGCGACGCCCGGCTCCAGGTCTTTGCCGCGGCGGTGATGTTCGTCTTCCTCGTCCCATACTCGGCGTCTGTGCTGATGGGCCTCTCCTACCTCTTCGAGATGACCCTGCACATCCCTTACACCTCGGCGCTCTTCTTCCTCACCGGGCTCACCGCCGTCTACCTGGTCATGGGGGGCTACTTCGCGGTGGCCATCTCCGACTTCATCCGCGGCATCGTCGAGTTCGCCGGGGTGATGATCATGGTCTGGCTCCTCGCCCACCGGCCCGGCATCGGCGGCTTCGAGGCGGCCACGAGCGCGCTGCTCGGCGATGCCAAGGTCATGGCCCCGGGCCTCGTCAAGGTGAGCCACCTCGGCTCGGGGCTGCTGGCCGTGCCGGCCGCCGGCTGGCTCACCCTGGCCGCCCTGGTGCTCATCACCAGCGTCGGCCCCTGGGCGCTGCCTCAGATGGTGCAGAAGTTCTACTCCATCCGCAGCTCGAAGGACGTGACCCGGGCGATGGTCATCGCCGGCGTCTTCTCCCTGTTCATGGCCTTCGGCGCCTACTACTCCGGCGCCCTCACCCACCTCTACTACGGGCCCAAGCTCCCCCGCGATCTCATGTTCCCCTTGGACCCCTCGCTCCCCCCCACCGGGCCCATCTTCGACAAGATCATGCCCCACTTCATCACCACCTCGGGCCTGCCCGGCGCCCTCGTGCTGATCATCGTGCTCATGGTCTTCTCCGCCTCCATGTCCAGCCTCTCCTCGCTGGTGCTGGTCTCGAGCTCGGCGGTGGCCATCGACATCTACGGCGCCTTCGTCGACCACAAGAAGAACCCCCGTCGCACCATGGTCCTCCTCCGGACCCTCTGCGCGGTCTTCGTCGGCTGCTCGCTCTTCATCGCCCTCCAGAAGCCGATGGTCATCGTGAACCTGATGGTGATGAGCTGGGGCACGCTCTCCGGAGTGTTCCTGGCGCCCTACGTGTTCGGCCTGTTCTGGCGGGGCACCACCCGGGCCGGCGTCTGGGCGGGGATGATCGTCGGCCTGGCGGCGGCGGTGGTGCTCTTCTGGGCCTGGGGCGCCGACGGCGTTCCCCTGGCCGGGGCCCTGGCCATGATCCTGCCCTTACCGGTGGTGCCGCTCGTGTCCGTCGCCACCCGTGCGCCCAGCCCCGCTCAGCTCGAGGCGGCGTTCGGCCCGCCCGAGCGGCCGGCTCCACCGGCGCTCTCCCCCGAGGTCTGAGGCGAGAACCTCCTAGGACCTGCGGGCCTGGCGCACCGCCAGCGGCCCGACCAGCGCCAGCGCCGCGAGAAGCAGGCACAGCCCGGCGGCCTCGAGGCCCCGCGGCCTCTCCCCGAGCTGAATGGCGCTGCTCACGAGGCCGATGAGCGGGGCGGCGATGATGGCCAGGCTCGCCACCCCGGCGTCCACGTGTTTGAGCAGCGCCGTCCAGAGGAGCCAGGCCACGGCCGTGGCGGGAAGCACCTCGTAGAGGATGGCAAAGACGAGGTAGGGAGTCACCTGGGTGGGCCGGCCGGGGAAGGCCAGCGCCGCCGCCGCCAGCGCCACACCGCCGAACAGGTTTTGCCAGGCGGAGAGGGCGAGGGTGTCGACCCGGTGCCGCAAGAGGAGCCGGCGGGTCAAGACCGCCCCCCAGGCCCAGGCCAGGCCCGACCCGGTGGCCAGCGCTGCCGCGAAGAGGTTCCCGCCCGCGCCGGACCCACCCACGAAGACCAGCGCCAGCCCGGCGGCCGCGGCGAGGAGGGCCACCGCCTGGTACCGGCCCGGCCGCTCGCCCAGGATGGGCCAGCCGAGGACGACCGCCCAGAACGGCATGGTGTAGCAGAGGAGCGCCGACCGCCCGGCCGGCCCCTGCCTCAGGGCGAAGAGCGAGAGCGCGGTGTTGACCCCGGTCTGGAGCACGCCCGCTAAGACCGCCGGGCCCATGGGCCGGACGAGGAGCGGTCGGCCAGCCGCAGCCATCCCCGCGAACATGAGCAGGCCGGCGGGGATGAACCGCCAGGCGGCGAATTCGAAGGGGCCCATGTAGGCGACCCCCGACTTCATCACCACCCAGTTGTACCCCCAGATGAGCGGCACGAGCAGAAGCGCCAGCAGCGGCCAGGCGACGGCAGTGCGCCGGGCGGCGGTCGGCGTTTCCTGCTTAGTGGGTGGCGGCAAGTCGTGTACGTTCCGGCTCATGGGATGCCGTAGTGTAGTCCCTGGCGCCGGAGCGGGCCCGGAACGTTCGTCCACCCCTGCTGGCCCGCGGCATCTGCGAACCCGGAGACACGGCCCATGGTGAAGCGGATCCTCGTCATCGACGTCGGCGGCACCCACGTCAAGCTGCACGTCACCGGCCAGGCACAGACCCTCAAGATCCCCTCCGGCCGGAGGCTCACCCCCGAGCGCATGATGCGCGAGTCCCTGCGGGCGGCGCGGGAGCAGGGCTGGCGGTTCGACGCCATCACCGTGGGGATTCCCTCGCCCATCGTCGCGGGCAGGGTGTCGCTCGAGCCGGCCAACCTGGGGCACGGCTGGACCCGGTTCGCCTTCAGCCGGGCGGCCCGCAAGCCGGTGCGGCTGGTGAACGACGCCGCCATGCAGGCCTTGGGCAGCTACCGGGGGAAGGGGACCATGCTCTTCCTCGGGCTGGGAACGGGACTCGGGGCGGCGCTGGTGACCGACGGGAGCCTCGTGCCGCTCGAGCTGGCGCGGCTGCCGTACCTGGACGGCGAGCTCGAGGACTACGTGGGCGAGCGCGCCCTGCGGCGGATGGGAAAGGCACGCTGGCGGGACACGGTCGACGAGGTGGTCCGGGCGGTGGCCGCCGCCTTCGTGGTCGACGAGGTGGTGCTCGGCGGCGGCAACGCCCGCAAGCTGAAGGAGCTGCCGCCGCGGACCCGACTCGGCTCCAACGCCCTGGCCATGGTGGGCGGCGAGCGGCTCTGGCAGGAGCCGGCGCGCCGCGGCCGGACCAGGTTCGCCGCAAGCGGCCAAGGCTGATCATGCCTCGGTTCCCCGCGAGGAACGGACGCTGACCGGCCGCCGGCCGCGCCGGGGCGGCGGACCGGCGCAGCCAGGCGGCCGGCGAGGAAGGCGAATTCGGCCATCGACCTCGGCGTTCCCCATCCGGTAGCATGGACAGCTCGCAGCGGAGGCAACGGATGGAAGTCATGGAGCGTCGGCTCGTTTCCGGCGACGAGGCGGTGGCCGCCGCCGCCCTCGACGCCGGGGTCCACCTCGGGACGGGTTACCCCGGCACCCCGTCCACCGAGATCCTGGAGACCTTCTTCGAGCTGGGCGGCCGTGCCCAGTGGGCGCCCAACGAGAAGGTGGCGCTGGAGGTCGGCCTGGGCGCGGCCTTTGGGGGGGCGCGCGCCCTGGTGACCATGAAGCACGTGGGCCTGAACGTGGCCGCCGACCCGCTCTTCACTGCCGCCTACACCGGTGTCTCCGGCGGGCTGGTGGTGGTCTCCGCCGACGACCCCGGGATGGCCAGCTCGCAGAACGAGCAGGACAACCGCCACTACGCGGTGGCCGCGGGACTGCCTCTGCTCGAGCCCTCCGACTCGCAGGAGGCCTACGACCTGACCCGGGCGGCCTTCGATCTCTCGACACGCTGGAGGATTCCGGTCCTCCTCCGCGTGACCACGCGCGTCTGCCACTCCAAGTCGATCGCCACCCGCCGGCCGCCGCTCCCCGCCCCGGCTCCCCGCTTCGAGCGCGACATCCAGGGCCGGGTGATGATCCCCGCCTACGCCCGTCCGGCCCACCGCCGGCTGCGCCAGAAGCTGGAGGCCATCCGGGCCTGGGCCGAGGGCTCGGAGATGGCGGTCGAGCGAGGCGGCGACCGGAGCCTGGGCATCGTCAGCGCCGGCGTAACCGCCCGCCACGTCCGCGAGGCCGCTCCGCAGGCGTCGCTGCTCGAGCTGAAGATCCTCCACCCCCTGCCCTGGGAGCGGATCCGCGCCTTCGCCGCCAACGTCGAGCGCTGCCTGGTGGTCGAGGAGGGCGACCCCTTCCTCGCTGACGCTTTGCGGGCCGCGGGCATCGCCGTCCTGGCCAAGGACCCTGCCTTCCGCTTCGGCGAGCTGAACGTGGAGCGGGTCCGGCGCATCCTCGCCGGCGACACCTCCCCCGAGCCGGAGCCGCCCCGGGGGAAGCCTCCCCAGCTTTGCGAGGCCTGTCCCTACCACCCGGTCTACGCCGCCCTGAAGAAGCTCGACTGCATCGTGGCCGGCGACATCGGCTGCTACACCCTCGGCGTCATGCCGCCCTACCAGGGTATGGACACCTGCGTGGCCATGGGCGCCTCGCTGGGGGTGGGGCTGGGCCTGCGCCAGGTGCTGCCGCCGGCGGAGGCGCGCCGGGTGGTCTCCCTCATCGGCGACTCCACCTTCGTGCACTCGGGGGTGAGCGGACTCGTGGAGATGATCTACAATCCGCCCGCCTCCGGCCACGTGCTCATCATCCTGGACAACGGCACCACCGCCATGACCGGGCAGCAGGAGCATCCCGCCACCGGCCGGACCCTGGGCCACGAGCCCACCCACAGGCTCTCCCTGGAGGGGCTGGCCCGGGCCCTGGGGGTGAAGAACGTCGACGTGGTCGACCCCGTTCCCGACCCGGCCGTCTTCGAGCAGCTGCTGCGGCGGCGGCTGGAGGCGCCGGAGCTGTCGGTGATCGTGGCCCGCCGGCCCTGCATCCTGGCCGCGGCCGACATCCGCCGCTACGAGAAGGCAGCGGCCCAGAAGCTGGCCCAGGTCGCCTGCCCCGGGGCGGGGGAGGCGGAAGATGCCTGACCGGGTGGTGAACGTGGTGGTGGCCGGCCTGGGCGGCCAGGGCGTCATCAAGGCCTCGGACATCCTGGCCGACGCCGCCTTCCGTGCCGGCCGGGACGTGAAGAAGGCGGAGATCCACGGCATGAGCCAGCGGGGAGGGTCGGTCACCTCCGACGTCCGCTTCGGAGAGGCGGTCCTCTCCCCCATGATCCCGGCCGGCGAGGCGGACTACCTCCTCGTGCTCGAGCCCTCGGAAGTGACGGTGACCCGTCCCTTGCTGGCCCCGGGCGGCTTGCTCATCCCCCCCGAGGCCATCCCCGAGCAAGAGCTCTCCAACAAGCGCAGCTTGAACGTGGCGCTCCTCGGGATCCTCTCGGTGCGACTCGACATCCCCGAGGAGCACTGGCAGGCGGCGCTGCGGGCCGCCCTCCCCGAGCGGCTGCACGCGGTCAACGAGGCCGCCTTCCGGCTGGGGCGGGAGAGGGGCGGGGTGGG
>Ga0335071_10002403_pt1 | contig 20047 bp, 31 predicted proteins | sample Lox_Sample_15_FD_206724 | JGI IMG/M metagenome (GOLD analysis project Ga0335071, IMG submission 206724) | Soil microbial communities from Loxahatchee National Wildlife Refuge, Florida, United States - Lox_Sample_1.5 | ecosystem: Environmental > Terrestrial > Soil > Wetlands | place: USA...
ACCCCCCTGGGAAACACGGTTGGAAATCACTTGGAAGACGGTTGGAAGATGGTTGGAAGCAGGGAAACCCTGGTTTTTGTTGTTTTTCTTCCAACCGCGAAAAATCACTTGGAAGCCCCTTTTATGCGGTTGGAAGGTGGTTGGAAGGGCGGTTGGAAGGCTGACGGCAGGATGCTCACGTCGGTTCCCCTGCGGTCACGATTTCATCCGGATATACCATATCGGATGGACGGATGTAACGACGCCGGCGCGATTGCGGCCCGATGTCGACGGGTACGAGCTGGCCCTCCTCTTCGAGTTTTTCCTGTGCCCATTTCAGGGCGGAGAATGCGATGTCCTTACAGGACGGGAGCTCGACGGCCTTGGCGGTCAAGGACGCCTTCGTGCCGTGCAGCGAACTCAAGTGAAATCCGCGCGATACGTAGTAGCGGGCCGCGGCAAGGAGTTTGTTCTTGGCGTCCAGGCGTTCCATCTGCGACGTGCTTTTGGCGTCGGCGCGTATGAAGACGCCATCGTCCCACAGCAGCCGCCAGCGCTGGCCGGCGGGGCCGTAATTGGATTTCATGACTTTGAGGATACGCTCGCGCGTCGGCTCCTGTTCGGCGTCGTCGTCGCTGTCCTGTTTCTTCGGTTCGGTCAGGTTGATTCGGGCGCGTACAGAGGCTTCCCACGCCGTCGATCCCGAAAGGCCGGATCCGTCCGAAAGTCCGGCGCGCGACGGGTGCGCATTGAGGATGACACCGCCGCCGACCGGCAGCACGAGGGCGCGCAGCGCGTTGACGAAGGTTCGTACCTGGGAGCGGATGTTCTCGTTGCCGCCGAAAGTATCGGCGACGGTATCGATGATGACGATGCGGGCGCCCCAGTTGACGACTTCCTCACGGACCTGCTGCAGGAGTGCCGTGGCCTCGCCTTCCTCCCTGTTTCGGCCCCAGAAGCGCATGAGTTCGTTATTGTAACCGACGCGCGAGACGAAGCGGCATGGCTCGAGATCGGCCCAGTTCACCCCGTAGTGCTTGCGGATGGCATCCATACGGCCATGCAAAACGTCGGCTTCGTCTTCGCAATAGAGGGCGAAGGATGGGACTGGTTCCGCCTGGGTCGGCATTCCGAGCCAGTCCTGGCACGTCGCCGCGGCCGCCTGGAGTTGCATGACGAGCAAGGATTTTCCTTTGCCGCCCTGTCCCGAAAAGAGGGTCACCCCACCCTTTACGAGCACACCAGGAATCAACCATTTCACCTGGGGCACATCGCGACCGTCGAAGTCGGCGAAAGTTCCCGACTGAAACGGTGTTGGCCGCGATTTTCTTGCCTCGTGCAGGTTGACCGCTCTATCTGCCACGGGCGGTCACGACATCGTTGAAATCGCTGTGCTCGCTGCCGAAATGCGAGGCCGGGTAAAGGATTTCGGTATCGATACCGCGGCTTTCGTAGAACTCCGCCGCTTTGACCGCCTGCTCGCGGCCGGTCTCGCCGGCATCGGCAAAAATGGTGAGGTTTTCCACGCCGGCCGGTATTTCGATTTGGCAAAGCCGGTAGGCGCTCAAGGTTGCCCAAACTGGTATCGAGTAGAGTTGAGCGGCACTGAGCGCGGTTTCGATACCTTCGGCCAGACCGAGAAAGGTCGAGGCGCCGAAGGGGCGTAGGCGCACTGCGGATGCGCCCATCATGCCGAGCGATTTCTTGTTTTTTTCGACTGGCGCTTTTGCAAGGCCATCCTTCGTCAGCCAGGTCCGCTGAATGCAGACGAAGCCGCGATTGTCGGACAGGCGGGCCACCAGGGCGGGCCAGTAGCTGCAATCATCGGTGTAGTGCAGGTTCGGGTGATACCGCAGCTGGTCGCTCAGTGGGCCCCGTACACCGCGCGCGCGCAGATATTTCTCCGCTAACGTACCGGTGATCGGCTGGCACTTGTCCCAGAGTTCCGCTGCACGGTTGCGCCGCTCGTAATCCGGCACACGGGAGGTTTCCTGCCACGGCGCCTGCGGGTTGCAGTCTTTTGCGGAAGCATCCCATAGCCCGAGGGACGCCAGCGCCCCGATCACGTCGGATTGTGTACAGCCGGCAAAACAATGGACGAGAACCTTGCCGCCACGCAATTCGGTCACCGACAAAGACGGCGACCGGTCGTCATGGGCGGGGCACCGGCAGGATCCGGAATTAGCGCCCCAGCGGCCTTTTAGCGCGCGAACGATCTCGCGGGCCGATGCTTGGCGCATCAATGGGCTGCCAAATTGAAAATTTGGATCAATGATTCTGCGGCCCGATCGCTCAGCAGACGGTGGGCGTTACAGAATATGATGGTCCGTTTGATGAAAGTCGGCACAAGCCCCTCCAAGCGTGCGACGGGACCGACCGGGCCGAGCTTGGAGGTCTTCAAGCCCGGCCGGAACGCCGCAGAAGTGCCGGCTCGCGACTGCCAGCACACCCATGCTGCACTTAACGGAGGTCAGGATGCAAGAGGGAATCTTTCGGGGTCTGTGGCGGCACCATGCTGTTAAGATTCTCACCCATACCGTATGGGTGATTTTCTTAACAGTCAACTGTCACCACCGACCCACCAACCGGCACCGAGAATGCAACCTCAATGTACATCTTCCCATCTTCCCATCTTCCCATCTTCCCATCTTCCCATCATCCCACCACCCGCAATGCCAGCCGCAAATACGCCGCCACAGGCCCAGGTACCTTCACCCGACCAGTTCGCCACGCACTAACCTGACCCCGGCTAACCCCTAGCTTCTCAGCTGCCGCTCCACCGCTCCAGCCAAGCCGACACAGCGCCCGCCGGAGCTCCTCACAACCCATCTCCCCACCCTTCAATGTCCTCGCCATCCGGCAAAACCGTACAAAATGCTGCAAACCGATATGCCACGCGCGGCAAAGCAGTACAACCACCAACCAAAAATAAAAAAAGGGAGGGGGGGGAGGAGACTTTTTAGAGATGGCCGCGGCCCAACGCGCGTGCGCGGGAGGGCCCGGCCGCCGCCGCGCGGGCGACCGTCACTGATCGGCGGCTGACTCAGCCCGCCAGCGACGCAGCGTCTGGCGCGTGATGCCGGTGCGCCGCTCAACATCCAAGTAATTCAACCCCTTACCGGCCTTTACGTCGTCACGCAGCATCTGCAGCGCGCGCTCCCGCACGGCCCGTGGATGAGACCGGGGATGATCGGTGCCGCGCACCCCTAACATGCCGGGATGATTGACAGATCCGGCCCGTACCGAGTCGTCATAGTTATCTTGGTGCGTGCCTTGGTACAGATGCTCCGGATTGCAGCATCTTGGGTTATTGCAGCGATGCAGGATCAACAGCCCTGGGTCCGGATCCGATCCGTGATGGAGAGCCCATGCCAGCCGGTGCGTCAGGATCGGATACCTCGCGCCACAAATCATCACGTCAACAAATCCATACCCCCTGGCGTTCTTAGTCCCTGTAAAGACTAGACATTCCCCTTCTCGAGCCAGTTTGCGCCGGAATCGTTCGGCCGTCTTCGGCCGCAGGACGGAAAGGATCGGAACCGGCTTGCGGGCGCCGTTACCCGGTATATTTGCCATACTGGGTTATTACACCAAACCGCGTATAATCACCAGTATGAGCTGGCAAAAAATCAGTCTTTTCTTGGTTTTTCCGCCGCTCAACATCCAATAACGGCCGCCAAACACAACATCTTGTGCAAGTCGCGCCATCGATCATGGTTAATGCCATGTCGAAGAGGAACAGCCGGGCACGCCTATTTTTGCCATCGGGGCGCGAAAATATCTAGCGCCTATCCGTCGGCACCGCACCCTTTGCCGTTTTGGCCTTTGCGGCGATATTATTTTTTGCGATTGCCCTGGATTTATCGATTTCGTGGAGAGGGAGGGCTGGTTTCTGAGGTTGAGGGAGAGGCAGAGAGGCACCCAGGAGGGCGACTCTTGTTTCATGTGCTTGGTGTAGGGGGTTTGGAGTAATTTGGTTCTTGGAGGTTTTCTGTGTCTCTGGGGGGGTGTTTTGGGTTGGGGCGGGGGGTGGCAGCGGATATCCCTCGACACTCCACCATTCGAGGGCTGCCCGGATGATGGCAGCGAAGGTTACGCGGCGCTGGCGTGCAAGCTTGGTAATCTCGGCATGGAGGTGGCGAGAAAGGCGGGCGGAGGCTTGGGGTGTGCCGCGTCTGAGTTCGGACTGTTTGCGCCGGCCGATCTGCAGCGCGCGCTCTATTGCGGCCAGGCGTGCATCAAGCTGGGGATCTATGCCTTGCGCGCTCATGGCGGCGAAATTGCGCGCGGGTGGCCGTGCCCGTCAAGAGCGGGCGTTAACCGTTTGTTAACCTTGATTGGGGAAAAGGCTTGCGCCGGGTTGCCGTGCAGTGTCAATCGCACTGAGCGATACGGGCGCCTCGCCGGACAGGGGCGGAGTTATAGCGATGATCAACCATCCTAATCGGTCCAAACTCAAAGAAATTACGCTGCACGGCGACTGGCTCGTCAATGGCTGCATTGACAATCTGGATCGCCAGCGGTGCATGACGGTCTACGTCGCGCCGGACGGCAAGCTGTACGGCGAGGGCCAATATGGCGGTTGTGATCGAGATAACCCCCTCACGATTGACAGCGAGGGTAACATCGCATGGTCCGGGAGCGTCGAGTTTTGCCCTGACGCCGGCGAACTAAATAAACTCCTTGTAACGCCATGACCACCGAACCCGGCGCCGGGCTGAACCAATGGCGCAGCAATTTGCGCATGTGACAAATGGAGCCTAGATGTTGATCGCTGCGCTTTTTGTCGAAACGAACGGCTGCTACTTCGGCCTTGAGGGTGTCGAACCGTGGGACATCACGCGCGACGCAAAGAAGTACGCCGGGCCGCACCCTGTTGTGGCACATCCGCCATGCCAGCTTTGGACGCGGTTCGCGCATGCGAACTTCGCGCGCTGGGGTGGCGAACATAACCGACCGGGGAATGATGACGGCTGTTTTGAGAGCGCACTTGCCAATCTGCGGCGCTGTGGCGGAGTTCTTGAGCACCCGGCCTTTAGCGACGCTTGGAAGGCATTCGACTTACCAAGGCCCGCTAAATCGGCACAGGGCTGGCAATTCAGCGGCGATCTTGCGGTTTGTGAGGTTTGGCAGTCGGCGTATGGACACAAGGCTCGCAAAAGAACGTGGCTGCTTTATCACGGCAGAAATCGCCCCGCTGATCTCTTGTGGGACCGCAAAGATGGAACCCACCAGATCGGGTTTCACGATCAGCGGGGCCGCGAACGCAATAAGCCGACTGTCAGCGGTAAGGCGGCAAGCGCAACACCGTTGGGATTTCGTGATGCCCTGATCTCGCTCGCTAAGAATAGCGGTCATGGGCGATAACCGGATAAGCATGGGTTCTGACCGCATACGGTAGGGCCCGGCGATCCCGGGCCCGTCCGCGTGCGATTCGCACGAAACCGAAGTGTCCGGAATCCCCGGACGGATAGGAGACGAGACGATGAAAACGACATTTGCCGACCGGCAGGACATCCGGTCCGAATACCGCGGCCTGGAAGGACAGGTGAACGCGGAAACCTTGGCCGCGATCCTGGCGCGGCTTTCCGACGATCCGCCCCATTTGATAGGGCACGACGCGGCCGAGCTTGTCAGCATCGGCGCGCGCGTGAACCGCTATGGAGCGTTGGACTGCAACTACGGCTCAACGCCCCGGCGGGACAAGACCGCCGACAAGCTGATCTTACGCGCCCGCGCCATCGCGGCCATGTACGGCCTAACGATCCGCACCGACGGCGACTGCAGGGGCTATATTCTGCGTTTGGCCGGCGAAGGCTTGCCCTCGAACAATCTGGGAGGCGGCTATGGTCTCGGCTAATCCGATGAAATCGAAGAGCCAGCTGGCGGCCGAGGATATCGCCGCTCTGTTGCGCGCCCGTAACCCGCTGATCTGGGTTGCCACGCGCGAGGAAGCCCCATGAAATCGACCACACTCAGACCCGGACTCCTGGTGTCGCTCAAGACATCGCTTCGGGGGAACGTGTCCTATGCCAAAACCGTCATCGAGGCCGAGCACAAGACCGACGACGGCGCCGAGCAAGCCCGCTGGGAAACCGAGCGCCGCATCCAGAACCCGGCCGAGTACGAGCGCGCCAAGACCGTCAGGAGCAAAGCTGGCAGCCTCATTCGCTCCGTATGCGCACATTCCGCATTCGGCCTGCTATGCCCGGAGTCCAAGGCCGAGGAGCTGTCCGCGGCGATCACTAGCGCGCACCAGCTCGTGGACGAGTTCAACCGCGCCGCGGAGCCGTCGCGCGTGGGTGTCTACGTCATTACCGGCCGTGTCGCTCCCGACGACGTAGAAGCGGTAAAGGCGATCAATTCCGAGATTCGCGACCTATTGGCCGCCATGAGCGAAGGCGTCAAAAACGTCGACGTTAAGACCATCCGGGACGCCGCCGACCGCGCCAAGCAATTGGGCACGATTACGTAGTTGACACCACAGGAACCAGATTTAGTGTTCCTGTGTGACAGGCCGGCAACTCCGTAATCGTGGACCAACCGCTTGAAAAGGAGGCGGCTATGGACCACAGCAAGAATGCAACCGAGATCACTCCTGAGATGATTCAGGCAGGAGAGGAAGCTGTTTGGGAGAATCTGAGGGCCGAGCCCGACGCCGATTTTTCGGCGCGCGATCTGGCAATCGCGGTCTTCGAGGCCATGGCGTCCGTCCGCGTTCCGTCCAGTTCCAAGCTTCCTCGATAGCCTCGATATAATCCCGCAGAATGATGGCTTCGTCGCGTATATAGCGATATTCGGCCAACAGATTCTTCCCCTTCAGCCGAACGGCAAGCTTATTGCCGCGCACGTCATCAGGCGCGATCCCTTTTGGCCTCGCGATGGATGGAAGCATCCGCCATACAGGATCGGAAAAAGAAGCGAGAGGGGCGTGGATGACACTATTCCTCTCGTTAGCCAGCCTTTCGAGCTGGGCCAGGAGCCATTTCATTTCCTCTTGCGCCATTGGATTATAGCGGCGCTCCTTGGCATCTAGATCATTGATTGTGCCCTCAACATCCCTCGCCGGACTTTATCGGACGTAACAGACTGGAGAGCGGCCTGAAGCTTGAAATCTATGCCGGCACCGACAAGCGTCGTGAACAAGCTGACTAAGGCTTCGTTCAGATCGTTCCACGCCAGCGCCACTTGCCCAATAGCCATGACGTAGGGGCGGTATTCCTTGGAGGTGTATCGCTCGACATGCGGCCGTCTTTTCCCGCCGCCCTTGTTTGTGGTACTTTTCGCCAATGCCGGATTCCCCAGACCAAGATAGGTATACCGACGAAGAAGCCGAACAACGCTTGCGCAAAATCCTGCGCGGGGCGTTCTCCGGGCCACCTACACCCTTGGGTAAAATCCCTACCCGGAGCGGCCAGCGCCGCACCAAGAAGAAGCCGAGTCGGGGCCAGTTGGCCAGCCAATCCCACAAGAATTCATCCACATAGAAGCAGGATTCGTCGCTTGGCATGCTGCCCCGATAATTCGCATACTATCGGGCCGCTTTCTGATTCTCCTGCCTTTCGTGGTTTTCATCACAGAATGAAGAGGGTGCAATGCCAACGCCCGGTCTCTCACTCGTTGGGTTTTTGGATGACCAGCAACTAGCGCTGAACCATCTCAAAGTCACTTGCATGCCGGCAGCCGGAAAATCAGACCAAGATATTCTGTTAGATTGGCAAGCCGCAAAAGCGGCCCTCGGCAATCCGTTTCCGAATTACGGAAATCCACAGATCGCACCGATAGCCGCCAACGATCCGCGGCTTGCACAGGTTATTGCACAGGTGAATCTAACCCCTTGGGCGATACAGATGCAGTCCATGCTCGCGCAGGGTGCTAGCTTTCAGATGGTTGAGATCGAGCCGCTACTTGCGTTCCAGCTAAGCGTTGACAAAGACCATTCAGGCACAAAGTGCGGGACCCTTGGTGCGCCTCCGAGCGAAGATGAATTGTTCGCCATTTGCCTTCCGAGCAGCGTGCCACAGGACAACATACATTCATCGCGTCAAGGGCAATCAATCATCATAAAGTCCAGGAGCCTCAATCTGGTGACCCTGGCCGAAGGACCGCTACAGGCCCAGATTCCCACCATAGGAATCCAGTTTTGGTGGGCACTGCCGTTTGTGCATGTCGTGCGGTACAAAGGCCGATGCTACCTCCACAATGGGTACCATCGCGCCTACGGGCTCCGGCTGGCCGGCGCGACGCGAATGCCTTGTATGTTTCGTGACGTCGCGACGGCGGCGGAAGCAGGAATTAGGACTGATGGCGGCACATTTACGGAAGCCGTGCTTACGAGCGCCAATCCGCCCACGATGGCCCATTACACCAATGGCCGAGCAATGGACGTACAACTGCGCCGAGCGATCAGGATTCTACAAATCAACTGGTCGCAACACGCCTTCGTGGATGAACCCGACTAGCCCAGCTTGAATATGCGATAGGTGCCGGTTGGCTCGCGAACGGGCGATGAGTTTGGCGCAGGGTTGTGGGTGGTGAGGTCGCTCAAGCCGTCGAGGCGGGCATATGATCCGCCATCCTTGTCCTCGACTTTCCAGACGCATTCGACCGCCGCTGACTGGGGCTTGTTTTCGGGTTGAAGCGGCATGACAGAAATCCTCCGGCTGTCGCCCGCAGGGTACGCGCGAGAGTTAAGAAAGTTCCTAACTCCGCTCGCCCCGGCGGAGGCGAGAGATAGTGCCGAAACCGATTCGGCAAGTCCACGACTAATTTTCGATTGCTTGCGACTCGGGAACGCACACCATTAATAGTGGTTAATTCTCCGAACAGTGTCCATAGGTGGAACGCTACTCAAGATCGTCAAATGGTAGCCCGTAGGACGGCGACGGCCCCCGACGCTCACGCCAGCGGAGAAAGCGGGCCGCCTGATATCGGAAGTCAGGCTTGACGAGGTTGATGGTAGGTGAGGCGCTTGCCGTCCGCCGCGCGGATCGCAGCGATGCAACGGGCTTCGTCATCCCAGCCCAGCGCCTCACGACGGTTGTACCTGAAATCGAACTCGGCAACGTACCGATGCAAGTGCTTCTCGCTGCAATGCTGGTAGACACCCTTCATGCCCCGCTTGAAGATCGAAAAGTAGCCTTCGGCGGTGTTCGTCGTCACATCGCCCCGGACGTATTCCTTCGCGGAATGGTTGACGGTTTCATGCTTGTCGAAGATCAAATCCATGCCGTTATACAGCTTGCTTTCGTCGGTATTGAGACGGCTTTCGTGGGCGATATTGTCCGCCACGATCTTCTGGACTGTCTTCTTGTCGGCGCGCGGCACATGGAAGGATCTCACCTTTCCGCCGCGCTCAACCAGAGTGACGATTGCGCGCTTATTGATGCCGCCGCCCTGTTTGCGAAAAGGCTTCCCGTGGGCGTTCAACGTGGCAGGGTTCTCGACGCGTCCGAAATAGGTTTCGTCCGCCTCAACGACCCGGCCGGCTCCGCCCAAAGGGGGAAGGTCCAAACCTCCCTCTCGCATGGCTTCCATGACGCGGTGATGCAGAAACCACGCGGTATTGTACTGGCAGCCCAGGGCGCGGTGCAGCTGGTGAGCGGAGAAACCCTTCTTGCTCGACGCGCCAAGCCAGAAGGCCATAGCCCACTGTGTCAGCTTGGCGTGGCTGCGTTCCATGACCGTGCCCGTCATGACCGTGAAATCGCGGCGGCACTCCTTCTCAGCGCACCGATACCGGCCAAGCTTCTTGGTCTGGTAATGCCTCAGAGAGCCGCAGGTCGGGCAAACAGGGCCATCCGGCCAACGGGCGGCTTCAAACCATGCCCGCGCGGCTTCTTCGTCGTGGAAGTGTTTGGCTGCAAAAATGTTCTCGGACATGGCCCACTCGCTTTCTGAGGGCCATACTACCAGTCGATTTTGTGGTGTCAACTACGTAATCGTGCAATTGGGCGCGATGCTGTCGCCCGAGTCTGAGACGCGAGTCCGTATCGCCATCGAGGCCGCCAGGACGGCCGCCCGCCGCATCGTCCAAGCAGGGGAACAGGCAGCCCAGGAAATCGACCTTAGCGCCGTGCGCAAGATCACCGAGGCGCGGACCGCATTCCTGGACACGGACGAAGGCGCGGAAGTCCAAGCCCCGAGCGCCGCCCCTGGACGCGGAATCGACTTGGCGCCCGAGGCACCGGCCGCCATCGAAACCGCGCCGCGTCAATCGTCCCCCTTTGCCGTGGAGCTTTGATATGTGGCGATGTTCCTACGGGGTCATCAACTGCCCCATCTGCATGCGGCCCGTGGAGACCGCCAAGCAGCGCCGCTTGCGGGAATCCGTTACCGCCGCCCTTGTGGCGCGCGCCGAAGCCCTGGTGAAAGCCAAGGCCCTGCGCATCACCGCCAACCGCCTCACCGGCAAGCTGGAAATTGCCGGCTTGACCGCGGCGGAGCGCATGGGAGCCGATGACGGCAGCATCCTCGCCGCGTTGCGCAAGAACGGCAGCGCCGCGTTGCGCGCCGAGATCGCGCGCGCCGAGCAGATGACGGGACGGCGAACCCAGACCATCGGATGACGGCACCGGACGAGCGGCCGGCAACCCCGGCCGCTCTCCCGTGCTGCCATCCCGGCAGTGCGAACCCCAGAAGGGATTGAAGCTCATGCAAAACGGAATGATTGGAAAATACGTTATCGTGCGCTGTCGCGATGCTGGCGTGCACGCGGGAATATTGGAGGCGAACGAAGGTCGTGAGTGCGTCCTCTCTGACGCAAGACGCCTCTGGTATTGGAAAACCACGGGGAATGGCGACTTTCTCAATGCAATCGCCCTTTCCGGCGTGCACCCGGACAGCAAGCTATCCGCTCCAGTACCGCGCATCCACCTTACCGAGAATTGCGAAATCATCCAATGCAGCCCGACGGCCGAGGAGAGCATCCGCGCTCAGCGTGTCCACAATGGCTAAATTTATTGACGGGTACGGGTCCGGGTCCGGGTACGGGTCCGGGTCCGGGGACGGGTTCGGGTACGGGTACGGGTACGGGTCCGGGTTCGGGTCCGGGTTCGGGTTCGGGGACGGGTCCGGGTACGGGTACGGGGACGGGTCCGGGTACGGGGACGGGTCCGGGTACGGCTGAATCCAGCCAGCGCCCACCTCTAGCAGGTGGGCGTCAGGGTGCATTCAGTGCCGCCACGAAGGAGGACTATTAACCATGACCGACAAAGATACGGCCGCAGATGTCCTGCGCGCCTGCAAGGAATTACTCCAGCAAATAAGCTATGACCACGAAGGCGAACAAACACGCGCGGAGTTCGATTCGATGCTGCAACGTGCGCAAACCGCCATCGATGCAGCGGACCAGCAAACTAACCCGGATTTGCGTCCCGCCCGCCTGACCACAACGGATATCGGATTTGCCATCCGGGATTTTCTGGAAACACGCGCGGTCTCGAAATTCATCGACCGTGGCGATCATTGGCACGAAGAGAGCCAAGCCGCCGAAATCGAATCCGTCGATGTGTCCGACCCGGATAACCCGCTTGTCTATCTCGATAACGGGCAAGTGTTCCGGATTCGGATTTTTGCGGCGGGTTGAGCCATGAATCGCGAGATATTCCACACCGCCACGCTCCGCCTGGCCAAACCCCGCGACAGCTATCTAATCCAGATCGGAGATCGTTGGGCGCCGCTGAGCTTGGCGGCATTGCGGCAGATCGCAGATTTCTGCGGCATCCCCTATCGCTACTTTTCGCGCTGCCTGATCGAGGCGCCGGAACTGGCCTGCGCCCAAGCCAACTATTGGCTACAGTACGAGCCGACGACGCGCGCCCTCATTACCGACGAGGGCATGGTGATTGCGTTCGAATCGCCGCGAAAGGCTTTGACGGCAGACGTGGTGGGCGCATAATCGCCTCGCGCCGTGCGGAAGTACGTTAATCCCTGCTCCCGCCCGGCCGGCCCGTAAAGGCCACGACACCAACAGCGAAATTGGGCGCCTGTCACCGGGCGCCCATTTTTTAGGGAATTATATACTTGATTCCATCGCAGGAAATCGCTATATTTTCGGCAGGAATTGAGGTAACGGCCATGTCGAAAAGCACGATTTCCACCTTTGAGTTGTTCGCGATGTTCCCGGACCAAGAGACGGCGCGCGTCTATCTAGAAAGCCAGCTTTGGCCGAATGGTCCGACCTGTCCGGTTTGCGGTCTTGGCGAGCGCGTGACAGCGCGGACGGGCAAGCCAGGCTTCTACCAGTGCGGGCAATGCAAGGAGGATTTTACCGTCAGGACCGGGACGATTTTCGAGCGGTCGCACGTCCCGCTGCACAAGTGGATTTACGCGATGTATCTGCTTGTGACGGCGCGCAAGGGCATTTCGTCCATGCAGCTCGCGAAGGAAATCGGGATCACGCAAAAATCCGCATGGTTCGTCCTGCAACGGCTCCGTGAGGCGTGTGGCGACGACCTGACGAAGCTTCAAGGCATTGTCGCCATTGATGAAACCTACGTTGGTGGGATCGAGGCGAACAAGCATGAACACAAGAAGCTCAAGCTTGGTCGCGGCTCCGTTGGCAAAACTCCAGTTCTGGCAATGCGCGAACAGAGCGGCAGAACGGTTGCCATGCCTGTCCCGGAAACCGACGCGGGTACGATCCAGAACGCGATTTATCAGCGCGTTCATGTCGGCTCGACGCTGCACACCGACGAAGCAGGGGCCTATAAGGGTCTGAACGGTCTGTTCTTCTCGCACGACACGGTGAACCATTCCGAGGGCGAATATGTCCGAGATGGCGTTTCGACCAACAATGTCGAGAGTGTATTCGCGGTCCTGAAGCGCGGCTTGATCGGCGTCTATCACCACGCTAGCAAGAAGCATCTGCACCGGTACGTTGACGAGTTCGCCTTTCGGCTGAATGACGGCAATGTCGAACGGCACACGCTGGACCGGCTCGACAGCTTCGTCGCTGGCGCCAAAGGCAAGCGGCTCACATACAAGGCGCTTACGAAGTGACACATTCGGGCGGAAAACCTCACATGAACGTTGGGGATCGTTTACAACGATACGAAATTCGGGCGTTTGGCTACCCAAAAGATGGCGAGAACGTGATCGGATGGTCCGCAGATTTAACGGGAGCCGAACGGATGGCGAAGGCGATCTGCACTGCGCCATCTTGTTCTGGGGCGCTTGTATTTGATCGGATCGAAAATATCGAAGTTGTGAGGATGTGATTTGAAACCAATCCCCATCACTTGGATAACAGGGGATGACTATATCCTCGACCATGACAAATGCACGCTGCGAGAATCGGATCGCCAGCAATGGTGCCGACATGATCTGCCACCCGGTTCGGCGCGATGGTCGCTCAGCACAAAAGACACAATCGTTGGTCTCTGCTTCATATGTCCTTGCGGCTGCGGCAGCATTGGAGAGCTTATGATTGCGCCGGGATATGGTGGCGCGACGTGGCAACTCACAAACGCAAACTATGACCACCCAACGCTTGTTCCTAGCGTTCAAAAGACATCGCCATGCCGCTGGCACGGCTTCCTTGAGCGCGGTCAGTGGTGCCTTAATAGGGCGGATGTACCATGAAGCCCGTCCCTGAAGCTCTAAACGCGATCGCGAAGGTAGTGCTCGCCTATCGGCCAAAGCCGAAAGCGAAAGCGGCGAAGCGGCGCGTTCGTCGCGCCAGAGACCAACTTTGGGAACTCGCGCGAAAGGCAAAGCGCGGTGGCTGAAATCAAACTTGTTTTGGGCGATTGCCGCCGCGTCATGCGTGGGCGCAAGTACGATCTTATCGTTGCTGACCCGCCGTACGGCGTCACGTCCCTCGGATGGGATAAGACGGTTGATGGTTGGCTGGAAATCGCCGCGCACACTCTCAAATCGACCGGCTCTCTTTGGCTGTTCGGCTCGCTGCGCTCTTTGATGGCCGTCGCGCCGCAGATCGAAGCTGCAGGACTGCATTTTGCGCAGGACATCGTGTGGGAGAAGCACAACGGCTCCGCGTTCCACGCGGATCGCTTCAAGCGCGGGCATGAACACGTTGCTCAATTCTACCGCGCCGATTCCGAATGGGCGAAGGTCTACAACGACGTGCAGACCACGCCGGACGCTTCGGCTCGAATCGTGAAGCGCCGCAAAAAGCGCCCGCCGCACCTCGGGGAAATAGACGAAGCCGGTAGTGGCTATAAGTCGGTCGACGGCGGGCCGCGCATTATGCGCAGCGTCGTCTACATGCGGTCGTGTCATGGCTCCGCAATTCACCCAACAGAGAAACCAGTTGGATTGCTCGAAATTTTGGTACGCACATCTTGCCCGGCTGATGGCCTTGTGGGCGATTTCTTTGCCGGATCGGCAGCGCTCGCGGAAGCCTGCAGCGCGACTGGGCGGGATTACTTCGGAGCGGAAATCAGTCCCGAGTATCATGGCGCAGCCTTCGCAAGATTGCGCGCGTCGTTGTTCTCGCGAGCGGCAGTATGAGCGGGAAATGGACTCATGTATATAATTCCCCATTTTTTACTGTACGATGTCGAGCTCGTGCTCGGGCTGCCCGTCAGCCGGCGAGAATCGCCCGTCCGGCATCCAATATGCGAGCGCAAAATTGCCCAGCATGTAGCCTGCCAGCATCCGCAGACTTACCCCTCCCGAACGAAAGGTCCGCTCGCCCGTGATCCTGACGCGCGCGCCATTGCGCAAGGTATAGGTGCGGCCGGCAGTGACTCTCATCGCAGACTTCCGAACAACGCGGTCGTACGTAATGCGTGCGAGGGGCGCTCCAGCGCCAACAGGTAATCGAGCCCGGCGAGAGCATCGCCGGAATTATGATCAATCGGATTCCAGCCCAGCATCTTGCAGCGCGCCATGACGGCGGCTTTGGCTTTCTTCGACCGCCTCGGGGCTGAGCGCCCCAGAAAATGCCGCCGGATCTCCGACGACGACGCTTCGACGCAGCGGATGCGGCGGCGCAGCGCCATTTCTTCGACCTTGCCGGCCAGACAATAGAGCTTGCGGGTCGTGGTGATGTTCGTAGTGGCCGGTAGAATTGGCGACTCGAAACCGATCAGTTCCGGCTTGAGTCGCCCCAGCAGCGCCGACAGCTTTTCCTCGGCGTCGACCAACAGCCAAGCCAACTCCTCGCCCGACGATTTGTCGAATTGCAGAACCCCATGGCTAGGCTCGCCGCCGTCGCTGAAGGCCCAGCCAGTTTTTGTTGCCACGTCGAGGAAGCAAACGCGCAACTTACGCCCTGTCCATTACCGGCGTTTCACTATCGGCGCGCGCCTCGCTGGCCAGCTTGGACAGCCGCGTGCACCACTCGCCCATTGGGGTATCCCCGTACGCTTGGCCGCAGCGTTCCAGCGCCTCCGCCTCGCGGGCGTTCATCTTGCCCACCTTCTCCTCGATCTTCCGCTCGGTGCGTTCCTTCTGGAAGTTCAGCTTGATGATGCCTTTGGGCAGCTGGAGCTCTTTGGCCGCTGCGTCGTACGCCTCATTGATCTTGCCCATGAAGCGGGCATTGGCCGCCGCCTTGTCATCGTGGAGGCCGTGAATCGTGTCTAGGAAGCCCCGCATCCGCTCCGGATCGATCCCGTTTGCACCGCCGTCCGGCACGTCCGCCGGCTTTGGTTTGCGTCCTCGCGACTTTGCTCCTGCGCTTGCTCGCCTTGCCATTGCTCTGCCCTTTCCGTTTGTCCCGGATCGCCTCGACAAAATCGTCGACCGTAAGGTAGCCGCCGCTGTGCGCCACGAGCTTATCGATCGTCGCCCGCCGTATCGGCTGGCCCTGTTCGGCCCGGCGGATCAGCGTGTCCGATACATCGATTTTCGCGGCCAGTTGCTTCTGGGTCAGCTCGCGGATCAGCCGGAATTGCGCAAGTGGGTGCATGGCGGTCCTTCAACATGAAAATCGTTAACGCGCAATTTGCCACTTGGCAAGTGGCGAAACTTCGTTTACCGTCCGCCGCATGGGGTCACGTCCGAAAATGCTCACAGCGCGCGGCAAGATTGCCGTGCTGTACTTAGTGCTTCTCGCGGCGTGGATTTATCTGGGTTGGAGGTGGTGGCATGGCTGAGAACTTCGGGATTCTTTGCCCTGCCTGCGCGGGCGAAACCAGCGTCATCGATTCTCGCCCGCATACCAACGGCATCCGGCGCCGCCGGGCGCGCGACCAATGCGGCGAGCGCTTCACGACGTTCGAAATAGCCGTCGACGAAAAATTCGGAACCGCAGTCCTGGCAACGGCCGAAGAATTAGGCGACTACCTGGCGCGGATCGAGGCCGCCGTGACCGACGCTCGCCTAGCCGTGGAATCGGTCATCCGCATCAGCGATCTGGCGGCCAATTATCGAAAGGCGGGGCTTCGTGAAAGGTAAGATCAACAAAGCGGGCGTGTATCGTGTCCCCATCGAGGAATACCATCGCCAGCCATGTGCAGGACCTTCCATCAGCTCGTCCGGCTTGCGTACGATCTTCATCGATTCTCCGGCCCATTATTGGGTAGACTCCCCGCTCAATCCCAATCGCATCGAAAAGCCGGGCGCCGATCACTTCGATTTAGGTAGAGCCAGCCACACGTTGCTTCTGGGCGAGGATGCATTCACGACTCTCTTCGTCGTTCGTCCCGAGAGATGGGATTCTTGGCGCACCAACGACGCGAAAGCGTGGAAAGCTGAACAGGAAGCCGCCGGGCGTACAGTGCTACTTCCACAGCATCTGCAGATCATCCGCGGCATGGCGAAATCGCTCGCGGCGAGCAGTCTCGTGCAGGCCGGCATCCTGAATGGCAAGGTCGAGCAGACGTTCGCCTACCAGGATAAGGAAACCGGCGTGTGGCTCCTCTCCAGGCCCGACGCGGTGCCAACCGACTCGGGAGATTTTTGCGACCTGAAAACGACGGCACGTATCGGCTTTGGCCTCGACCGATCCATCTTCGATTACCGCTACGATATGCAGGCGAGTCTGACCAAGTGGGCGGCGAAAGCCGTGCTCGGCCTGGAGATGCAAAGTTTTTCCTTCGTGTTTGTGGAGAAAGAGCCGCCGCATTGTGTCGACGTGCTCCAGCTTCACGCGGAGGACATCGCCGCGGCGGAGCTCGATCTGCGCGTAGCGGTCGACGTGTTCGCTCACTGCCTTAAAAGCGGAACTTGGTTTGGTCCGGCCGGCAGCCAGAACGACGCGCGTTACGTGCAGCTGTCTGACTTCGCAAAAAAGGGCGCTGAGTTCCGACGCGATTTCCTACGTCGAGAAATTGGAAGGTAGCCATGAAAACTCTCTACCGAGTCGGCGCCGAAGGATTCACCCTCAGTCGGACGCATGAAACGATCGAGGAGGCTGCCCAGGCTCTCGCGTCGTGGGTGGCGACGTGCGCGACGAACGGGATATTCCCAAAAGTATGGCTCGAAGAAGTCAAGAAGCGTGAACGAAGGACCAAAGGAGACCAATTGTGAACTACAGCACAGCAATTTTTCTCATTAACCCGGACGTGCGTTGCGTTGTGGGAACCTACGAACCGGACGTGGCGGGCGCGCCTGGAAAAGCCAAGCGCGAGCTATTCAAGACGTTCGACAAGACCATCGCCGTCGGCGACCTCGTCGTCGTGCCGACCGATACCCGGCACAAGGCCACCGTGGTCAAGATCGTTGAGACCGACATGGACATCGACGTGGAGACCGCCGAGCAGGTGCGGTGGATCGTCGACCGCGTCGACATGCGCCAGCATACCAAGCTCTTGGCGCAAGAGGGGCAGGCCATCGCCGCGATTAAGGCGGCGGAGCTGCGCCACAAGCGCGACCAGTTGCGCGAGAAGCTCTTTGCCAATCACGCCGCGAAGCTGCAGGAGCTGCCGATCGCCAAGGGACCGGAGGCCATTGCTGCGGCGCCGGAACTGCCGCCGGATGTTGCCGAAGAGGCTTAAAGGAACGAAGGCCGTGCCCTGGTGTCCTTACCCTTACAGGAGCGGCCTCTCGTGCAGCGCATGCGCGCTGCACGTTCTGTCAACTTCGTTGCCAGAACAGGATTGACGGGGAGGGGTGGTAAGGGGTTCGGACGAACACCCCTCCCCGAACGTCCTTCAAAGGATTCTACCGTGGCGGCTTGCCACAAATGCGGGCGTACCAAGCTGCCCAAGCGCAGAGATGGTTTGAGGTGGTGCCGGACATGCGGGGCAGTCCCCGGTCCCAGCGGTGCCGATAGGAGCGGATTTGATGGCATTCGACGAGAAGCAGATCGAGGAACGGATCAACCTGACCGAGGCGGCGAATCTCGCGATCTCGACGGAAGTGGGCGGCGTCCAGGTCCAGAACATGCTGCAGTTAATGGAGGTTGCGAAAATGCTCGCGGTCTCCAAGCAGGCGGTGCGTAAGCATTTCCGCGGCGAGCCGGGCATGTGCCTTGCGGTCTGCATCCAAGCCTACGAGTGGAGGATATCGCCCTACGCCCTGGCTAACAAGTCGTACGTCGTGAACGACCAGCTTGCCTACGAATCGCAGCTCATCATGGCCGTCATCAACATGCGGGCGCCGCTCAAGGAGCGGCTGCGCTACAAATTCGAGGGCGAAGGCCCGGACATGAAATGCACGGTGAGCGGGCACTTCAAGGGAGAGGTCGAACCGCTTCTTTACACGTCGCCGGCCGTTAAAGACATCAAGCCGAAAAACTCGCCGCTCTGGGTCTCAGACCCCCAACAACAGCTATCTTACTATTCGGCGCGAGCATGGGCGCGGCGGTACTGTCCCGAGGTAACTCTCGGCATTTATGCGGAGGACGAGCTTGATGCCGCAGCCATCGGCCCCGAGCACGCCAAAGACGTAACCCCATCTGCAGCCCTTGCCGAACGCCTCAAGGCCGCTGCGCAGACACAGGCTGATGGCTTCAACCACGACAAGATACAGGCGGCGCTGGAGCACAGGCCGGCCCTGCCGGTTGAGTCGATTGCGGGCAGTTCCGAGAAAGAGGCTGTCGAAGCTAGGCCGACCGAGGCGAAGCAAAAACCCACGAGGAAAAAATCCGATAACAAACCTGCCGCTGCCGCTGCCGCGAGTGAGCGAACCACGGTCGCCCCTGACGGAGATACTGCAGATCAGGAAGGACATCAGCCGGCTACGGCAGAGACACGGATGGGCACAGGGGGCGAAAGAGGCCCTGGACTACCTCCGACAGAAGCCGAACCGGCCAAAACGGAAACTACGAATGAAGGGCGCCAAGCCGAAGAAGATGCGGGCGATGACAGTGCGGCTTTAGCCCCGTCCTCCGCCTATACCGACGCAGCAAAGACGGTCGACAATTTCCAGAAGAACATCCACGAGGCCGCCGACTTGAATGAGTTCAGGGCCGTCGGTCGCAAGATTATCGACGAATACGAAGGCTTGACCGAGGCCGAGCGCGACGCGCTTCGTGGACGCTTCATGTCGATCTGCCTGACGGAACAGGCGGCGCGTGACAAGAAAAAGCGGCGTTGACCGATGCACGGCCCAGCAGTGAGGGGGACGCCATGACAACTGACCCAACGATTCTGTTTGTAAAACCCGGAGCAATTAGTAGCGATGACAAGACCGCTCTTTCCGGCGCTGGCGTGATCGTTGTCGAGATCGAAAATCCGCAGGATGTGAAATTCGTCCGCGCTGGCGCTGAGCTGTCATCGACCGAGCTTCTGTCGGCTGCGGCATCTGCTATTGCCATCGGAACAACCTTGAACTCAGGTAACGAAATTAAGCGAGCGTTCGCTTCCTATGTGTGCGCGGCTATCGCGGCAAAGCACCCGCTACCGGAACCGACGCCATGACCACAACACGCGCCGAGAAGGCGATGGAGACCGCCATGACCTACGATGAACTGATCCAGATCGGCGCGCGATCTCTTGCGGCGGATGAGTTCTGGTGCATCGAAGTTGAGGGAAAGCCGCTGGAGCTAACGGCATCGAAGGACATGACCTATCCAATCCGCCTGTTCTGTAAGGCGCTGGATATGGATTGGGACGACGCGCAGGAATCAGGAGCGCGCCTTTCCACTGTTCGGCTGTACATACCCGTTCAGGAAAGGGCTGGGGGCGTGAGCGACAACGACTCCACCATCAAA